>Ga0134126_10002014_pt1 | contig 25797 bp, 7 predicted proteins | sample KB31752_FD_96881 | JGI IMG/M metagenome (GOLD analysis project Ga0134126, IMG submission 96881) | Terrestrial soil microbial communities with excess Nitrogen fertilizer from Kellogg Biological Station, Michigan, USA - KB3-175-2 | ecosystem: Environmental > Terrestrial > Soil > Unclassified ... | reverse complement strand
GTCCACGTCGATCACCTGCGCCTGCACATAGATTTGCCGCGCGATGATGGGTGATTTCGAACTGGTCGTGACCGAGGGATAGCTGAACGAGAAAGCGTAGGTCTGCTCTCCGGGGATCACCGGGAAGGCGTCGCCGCGCGAATCGCCCAGGCCATAGCCGCTGGTGCAATTGGCGGCATAGGGAATGCAATTCGCCTGCGGCCAGATTTCCCAGACATGGGCCGGCCATTCGCCCTGGCCACCGGCGTTGGACGAGCCGGTTGGGGCGCCAGCCGACGGATAGACATAGGCGTTAATGAATATTTCGGCCAATAGCGAGGAATTCAGGGTGGGCGAGCCGCCGCCATACGCCGCCGACAGCATCGCGTTCGGCACCCAATAGATCGCCTGGGCGGCGTTGGGCGTGACGCCGTTCTGATAGGGATTGCCGCCCGGCCAAACCATGACCCCTTCGAACTCGGATTCGGGGCTGGGGCCTAGGAACGACGCGTTGTCGCCGCCGGTCGGAGCGATCACCAAGACGCCTTCCGGCGCCTGCTCAACCACTTCCTCAGCGAAGAGACCACCATTGCCCAACTGGCCGATCGAGCCCGTGGCGTTGACGATCTTGTCGAGGCCCGAAAGATTGCTCACCGCTCCCAGCAAGAACACCGCCGGCCCTACCCCGCCCAGGCTGCGGACCGGGTTGCTGGCGAAGAGGTATGTGGTGTTGGGTTGATCGTTCTGCGAGGCCGGCCAGTTCTGGTTGATGGTGATGGCCGGGATGGTGTTGCCCTGGGTCGCGTTGGGCGTGCTGATCGAGATTGCGCCCGCCTGGGCCTGGCCGGCCGCGCCGGTAAACACCACCTCGCCGTTGGCGACGGCGGGTATCCAGAGGGTGTTGAAGACCAGGTAATCCGGGCTGTTGTTGTTGATCGTGATGGTGGGATTGCCATAGGCCGTGAGCGAGCCGTTGCCGTGCAAGCTGTCGGCATTCACCGTGATCTGGCCGCCTGAGGCAAAGAGCGTGTTGTTGAACTCGAAGGCGGCCACGTTGCTGCTGCTGGTTCCCGTGAGCAGCGCGCCTTCGGCGGTCGGATCGAGGCCCTGCTGGGCGGTGATGAAGCCCTGCGGATTGAAGGACTGTATATAGGTGGGCGCCACATTGATCGGCGCGGTGCCGGTCAGGCCGACATAGCCGGCGCTGGCGGAATTGCAGAAGAATCCGCCGTCATTCTGACAGTCGTTGATGGTGACGAGGAGCGTGTTGTAGATGCCGGCGGTCAAAGAGCCGTCAACCGTCACGTCGGAGCTGGTGTTGACGCTGGAGCTGTTGCCGTGAGCGGTCACCGGTATGAAGCCCAGCTCCGAGGCGTGGCCGGTGCCGTCGGTCGTGACGGTGGGGACGCCCTCATAGGCCCCCACCACGATATTCTCGCCGCTGCGGATGCTGTCGTTGCCGCCGATAACAAGGGTGGCATGGCTGGTGACGTTGGCGGTCGCCGACACCACCGGCACTGTGATGAACCCGTCCACATAGGCCTGAGCGACGGCCGATATGGTGATGCGCGTGTCCCCGCCATCGGCTTGGTCCTCGCCCGCGGTCAAATAGACATTCTCGAAAGAGGTGATGTCGACATTGCTCGCCAGCGTCACGGTCTGGTTCGCGGTGAACTCGGTATCGGCGCTGGCGCTGCCGATCGCGACACCGCCATAGGTGTCGGAATAAGCGTTGGTCGTCGCCGTCGCCCAGAGATACGTCCCGATGCTGGTAAGGCCGTCGGTCGTGAACTGATCGCCCTGGCCGATCGACACGGCGTTGGTGATGTTGAAGCTCGCCGACGAGCTGGTGCCGCTGCCGGCAAGAGCGCCGCCGGTCGTCAGCGTTGCGTTGTCGGACGCCTCGACGATGAGGGTCGCGGCATAGATATCGATCCCGCCCGGATCGTTCCAGGGATCGGTGCCGGATTCGAACACGTCGTTGCCCGCCAGATTGACGCGGGCATCGCCGGTGACCGAGTTGGTCGAAAGCGCCGCCGCGCCGTTGACGACGCCGCCGCCCGCCGCGCTGGAACTGTCGCCGGTGTTGGGCGGCAGCTTTTCGTTGAAATTGTTGACGGCGGAGACGAGAACGGCGCCGGGCGTGGTGATCGAGACCTTGGGCCCGATATTCGCCGTGGTCGTGGCGTTGACGGTATTGGAGGCGATGGCGCCGCTGGCGCCTGCGAACGAGGCATTGGTCGAATCCGTGGCGGCGCCATAATTGTCGGTATAGGTCGCCGTTACCGTGAAGCTGGCAGCGTTGAGGGTCATGCCGTTGCCGGTGCCCGCGTCATCGGCATCCGGCGCGTTCGAGCCGTTGTCGCCAATCGTGCCCACATTCGCTTCGACGTCGGCGTTGGCGGACGTGGTCGCGAGCGCCGCATTGCCGGCGACGATGCCGCCGCTGCCCGCGGTCGACGAAGCTTGGTTGGTGTCGGTTCCCATTGCTTCAACAGTAATGTCCCCGGAACTGCCGCCGCCCTTGGCGCCATCGCCCAAGGTCGCCTCGGCCAGCATCGATCTGTCATTGCCGCTTTTCGCGGCCGCATAAGCGGCACCGACCGCGACAACACCACCTACGGTGATGCCTTCGGCGGTTGCCGTTTGGAAGCTGTTATTGATGGCAATGACCGCGACGCCGCCAGAGGGTAGCGTGACGCCGGTACCCGTATATGCGGTCACTTGGGCGTTGTCGGTCGCCGTTGCGTCGACTGCATCGCCCGCGCCAAGCAGCGAGCCTGAGGCGGCAAAAGCTTGCGCAGCCGCGAGCGGGTTGGAGCCGTTAGGCTCGGACATCGCTCCGATGGAGAGCGCGCCGCTGCCGGTGATCTTGGCATTGTCGCCGACATAAGCGCTCACATTGGGCGTGGCTTCCGCGATCGCGACCGAGGCCCCAACCGCAACATCGCCGCCGACAGAAATGCCTTGAGCCGTGGCGGAAACTTCGGGCTCCGCGGTGGCGCCGATCGTGAGGCCGCCAGGCCCGACATTAAAGCTGGAATTGTCCGGGGCATAAGCCGTCACATTGGAGCTGTCGAAAGCTGTAACGACGGCGCCATCACCGGCGGCGGTAAGGCCGCCCGCCGCCGCTTGGCCCAGCGTCGTCACAGCGCCCCGATCCCCGGCACCGACAGTAAGACCATCGAATTGGTCAGTCTTGCCGCTATCCGGCGCCACGGATGCGGTGACCGTGCTGTTCTTGCCGCCATAGGTGACGACAAGGCCGACGCCGACGCCAAGCGAGCCGGCGATATTGCCGGTGGTGGCATTAAGCGAAGTGTCGTCGGCCGCCGTGACGGTGTCGCTGCCCGTGCCCGTCGGCTGATTCAGGGTGCCGTCAAGATTTGCGGACACGTTGTTGTCGATGACGGCCACCGCGACGCTGGCGCCAATGCCGAACGACCCGCCCAGCGCGCCGCCATAGGCGTCCACCTGGGCAGCACTACCATCGCCGATGGAAGGCGCGGTGCCGTCTTGCGCTGTCGCTGAAACTGTGAGGGAGGTGGCATTCTTGATGGTGGTGCCGCTGGTGACCGCCGCATTCACGTCGCCGTTGAGATCCGTGACCGCAACCGCAGCGCTGGCGCCGCCGCTTATGCCGATGCCGGCCGCGCCTGCGATATTGGTCGTGCTGGTGTTGTCGATCGCGACCACGGAGACCGTTCCGGCATCGACCGTTCCACCGGCGATGACGGCACTGGTCCCGTTCCCTAGTCCGCCCTCGAGCTGGAGGTTCGTGGTTGTGCCGCCGGCATAGTTGGCCTCATCGTTCGCCGCATGAGGATCGACCGAGAACAGCATGCCGTGGGCCGGTTGGGCGTAGTTAACCCCGCTGACACCGTTGACGTTGTCGAGCGTGCCGGCGTCGGCAGCGTTGGCGTCGCTGAGATTGCCGCCCGTTGAATCGCTGCTGCCGATATCGACCAGGATCAAATCGACCGATAGCGCAAGACCTAATCCGCCGCTCAGGCCCCCGCTCACCGCCAGGCCGGCGATGCTGCGGTTGCTCGTCGCCGAAACATCGAGGCTCGAAGCGGTGACGCTGCCGCCATCAACTCCCGCGACGGCCTTGCTGGTGACATCGATAATGTCAACTGCGCCGCCAAGACCGGCGGAGCCGCCGATCGCAAGCGCGCCGGTATAGTTGGTGCTGTCCAGCGTGTCGGTAGCACCGACGGTCACCGCCGCGGTGGTGCCGCCCTTGATGGTCGCGTCGTAGAGATGGGATTCCGTATCGTCATTGAGAACGCTGACGGCGACCATGCCGGCGGCACCGGTGCTTCCAGCCCCCGCGCTGATCGCGATCACATCGGGGTCGGTGATATTCGTGGCTTCGACGGAGACTGTTCCGGGAACGGTGATCGTCGTCGAAGCCGCACCGCTGCCGTCACCGATATAAGCGTCGGTCGTGTCCGCGCCGACCGTGACGAGAATCGTGCCGGCAACGCCCGTACTGCCAATACCAATCGCGCCGCCAATCATTTCCAGCGACTCGTTCGAATTGGCCGCCACGGAAAGATTGGCCGCTGCGACATTGCCGCCGTCGACTTCACCCACGGTGGTCGCCGTGAAGTGGCTGACGATGATTGTGCCTGCAAGCGCGCTGGAGCCAACCGCACCGCCCACGCCCAGCGAAACCTCGTCCGAATCCGAATTCGCCGAAACCGCCACCCCGGAGGCGGCGGAGACGGTACTGGCGTCGCCGTCGGTATCACGCGTGATCGAAGCGGTGGTCGTGCCGTTGAAAACATCACCCACCACACCGGCGGCGGTACCGCTACGGCTCACCGCAGCGCCGATTGAGAAAGTTCCAGCGAAGTCATGGCTGCCGGCGATCACCGCGACCTGCTGGCCGGTGCCTGGCGTGTCAGTGCTGTCCTGGTTGATCTGTGAGCCCGCGATGGTGGCGGTAGTTGACCCGCCTTGAGAGTTCACCACCACCGAGGCGTCGAGAGCCGAGGTACCCGTATCGACGGCCGCGCTCGCTCCCACCGCGCCAATCGTTTCGATCGTCGCTGCGTCAACGGCTACCCCGGTCACCGTTTTCTGGTTCTCCTGGAGGCCGGTGAGCTCGTTATAGTCGCTGGCGAAGCCGCTGATCGTGCTGATGCTACCGGTCTGGAAGGGCAGCGTGAGGGTGCCGTCGCCGACCGATAGCGTGTCGGTATTGTCACTCGCCAGCGCCGTCACGTTGGAATCGACGATCTCCGCCGTGGTCGAACCCGAGATGGTGTTGACTGCGATGCCCAGGCCTCCACCCGCCTGACCTGTTGAAAAGTCGAGCGCGCCGGCGAACATCTCGGTTGCGTCGGCTGCGATCGCGATGACGCCGACATTGTCATTGGCGGTGACGTTGGCGTTGTTAATCCTCGCCGTGGTGCCGGTATCGATCACGTTGATGTCAACACCACCCTCGCCGGAATAGGTGCTGCCAGAGCTTCCCCCTACACCCACCGCGCCGGACTCGATCGTCGGCGCCGAAGTCGCGTCGACAGAAAGATCGCCCAGCACGAGACTGCCGCCACTGACCGCAGCGGTGATGCCGTTGTCGATGACATTGACGCCAACGCCGGCGCCGGCGCCCACCGTGCCGCCCCTGGAGAACGACACCGCGCCTGCCAGCGTTTCGATCTGGGACGTATCACTGGCGTCGATCGCCAGTTTGTCGGCGCCATTTGTGGCCAACGTTCCGTCGAGATTGACGAACCGCGCCTCCGCATCCAGTGAGTTGTGGATTATATTGATCGTGATCGAAGCGGCGAATGACCAATTCGGCGCAATGGAAACACCAAGCGAAAGCGCCTCGATGCCGCCATCCGTCGATGCGGCGATTGAGCCGGTGCCGGATCCGGCATAATCGAGCGTGAGGTTGTCCGCCTCCCCTTGCACGTTGTCGCTGATATCGTTGACGCTGATGGCCGCTCCCACCCCGCCACTCTGTTTGGCGTAGCTGATCCCGCCAGCCAGCGCATGGATGGTGGGGGTGTCGCTGGCGGAAATCGTCATCGGCCCGGCATTCACGGTGGTCGGGGCGTTATCCCGGCCGACCAGCGCCGTGACGGTATCGGTGACATAGTTTACCGCGGCTGAACCGGCCAGTGCCCAATTCTGCCCCAAGACCCCGGAAACGGCGACGCCGATGATGTTGGCGGTTGAGCCGGCTTTAACTTGCAGTTGCGTCGAGCCGGTGGAGAGTTCGATGTCAGCCGCAGTGATTTCCGCGTTGGTTGTATCGTTGATGGCGTTGTAGGAGACCGCCGCGCCCGCCGCTGTCTGCCCCGAGCTGGAATAGTTCAGGTCACCGGCATAGCCTTGGATCGACGAATTGTCCGTTCCCTGCACCGTCAAGGAAGGTGCCGTAATCGTGGTCGTCTCACTGCCGGCGCCGGTATCACCGACAATCGCGCTGGCAGTGTTGCCGATCTGATCGACCGTGACCGAGCCGATGCCTTCGAACTTGCCGGCCGTGCTGCCATAGCCGGCGGCGATAGCCAGAATGAAGCTGTCATTGCCGGCCTCGACATCGACACCGCCCGTCGCCGTCACTCCGGTATTGGCGATCTGGGCCGTGGTCGACGCATCGACCTGATTCCAAACGAAGGAGATTCCGATATTGGCGGTGCCCCCGGTTGCTTTATTGAGCATTCCGGCCACGGCGATAATCGCCGCTCCGCCGTTGAGGCTGACGCCCAGCGGCCCAGTCACCGCGCTTGCGCTGAAATCGATCGGGGTCGCTTCCGCGGTGCAACTGCTGGCCGTGCAGTCCTGCGGATCGCCGTTATTGCCAATCACTGTGTCCAGGGCCGGATCGTCAAGGCCTGAGGCCGTTACCGAGACCGGGCCGCCAATCGAAATGTACGGAACGGTAACGCCCGCATCATTGCCGAGGAACGCGGCGGTCGTCGGGTTGATCACATCGACGATCAAGGCGCCGCCGCCGCCGTTGGACTTGCCGACATTGTCGGCCATCAGGCCGGCAAGAATCACTTCGTCGGCATTCTGCGCGGCGATATCGAGACTATCGAAGGCCGTGATGGTGCTGTCGGTGACCCCCGCATACGCGGCGTCACCATTGGAAGGATCGCCGATAAGAGCCAAGGTGAGGGAAAGCCCGCCCCCTCCGCCGCCCTGCGCCTGACCGCCATGAATGGCAATCGCACCGGCGCCAATACCGATCTGGGTGTGGTCATAAGCATCGACCGTGACGCCCGAGCTGCCATTACCATTGCCGGTCAGAGTGGAATGCCCAATTGTCGCTGATGTACCGGTCGTGATCGATGCCGCCGACACCGAACCGGCGACATCATAATTATTGGCGCCGCTATTGGTCCCCCATGCGTCGGCAAAATCGAGCCCGGCAACGATTTCCCAGCCGCCCTGGAGCGCCTGAACCGACACGGTCTGGAATTGATTGACCGTGGTATTGCTGATCGAGGCGGTGGTCATGCCCTTGTCGAGGAGAAGCCCGAGGCTTCCCGCGACGCCGACATTGTTCTGGAGGCCGCCGGAACTGCTGTTGACAAGCGCCAACGATCCGGCGGCGCCGAGCGTGAATAGGTCTCGCACCGCCGACACCGAGATGGCCGGCGCACTTCCCTTGGCGTTGATGACGGCGCCATCGATCTCCGCGCTGGTCGAAAGTGAGAGATCGAGCGCGGCAATGCTGCCGGAGATGCCGATGCCGTAATTGGGCGAGGTATTTTTGGTGCTCGCATTGGCGGGCGGTTGGGGCACGGTCGGCTGCGAAGAAGACGCATCCAACTTGCTGGGGTCGGACGACTGGCTGGCATCAGGCAATTCATCTGCGAGGACCGATAGCTCGCTGGAAGCCCCACCCAGGTCGGCCAAGGCCGCCGCCGGCAACGGACCGGGCCCGCCACTCGATGAACCTCCGCCGCCCGACGAGCCGCCAGATCCGCCCGGCGAACCCTCTCCGTTGTCGGTCTTGGGCGGCTGGGCTGCTTTCTTGGTCTGGGCTGAATTCGGTGCATAGGAACCGGCAATGCCAAAAGCCCCGGTCTGTCCATCGGTGATGGCGTTGACGGTGAGGCTATTGGTGGTGATGCCGGCGATCGGCGCCGTGAAAGTGCCCGGCAGCGGATCAGAGGGATCATCGCCGCTATTGTTGCCTATATAGGCTTTCGTATCCGTCGTCTGGAAATCGAGTGCGAGAGCGGCACCGATACTTTGGGGATTGCTCACTTCGATCGCCCCGGCGACCACCCAATCCCCCAGCGTCGTTGTCGCGCCCACCGTCACCGAATTGGCGTTGACGTCCGCGCTGGATGAGATCGAGGCATGGGTCTCATCCGCCAGATCAAGGACGGCAATCATGCCGGAGAAAGCCAACGCGGAACCGCCTCGGCCGCCTCCCGGACTGACCGCGACCGCCTGATCCGTGGTTTGGGCATTGACGTCAATGCCGCCGGCGGCGGTCACCTTCGCATCCGCGCCAATCCCCGCCAGGGTCGTGTTGTCGTACTGAACGAAGTCCAGCGACCCGCCGAAGATGCTCGAATTGGGGTTGTTGGTCGGGCTAACCAAACCGGTGATGCTGACATTGCCGCCGAAATCAACGGTGTCGATCGAGGTATTCGCGATAACGGTGACCGGATCGGCGAAGGTGATCGCACGTTGCGTTGCCTGCCCACCCCGCCCCGCGCTGGCATCGTCGCCGTCGTCAAGCGTGACGGAATAGGGCGGATTAGAGTCGGTTGTGGTGATATTTGCCCCTTGACCGATCCAGGCAACGCTCTTGGACGTTTCGTCAAACCAGTTTACGGCGCCGGCGATGCCCAGTTGGCCCGCCGAAGCGGTCGAATTGGCGTAGCTCGTCCCGATGGCCAATGGGTCTAACGCAAAGTCCGCCGCCGAGAAGAGAGACTTCAGCGCAGCAATAAATGAAGAGAAATCGTCATATGCAGACCAATTGATCACGAATGGTACGGTGACGGTCGCCGACACGCCGACCTCCGGCGCGGTGATGGTGGTCCCGCTGCCGATCTCGGCCAAGGCGTCGTGCGTGACCTCGAAATCAGCGACGGCGACACTGTAACCCCTCAGGCTGGCCGGGTTGCCCGCATTGGACTTTGCGAGCGAGGGCGACGACGCGCTGGAGGTATCTCCGCTCTGAATGCCGGCGTCGAGAATCTGCGCGACAACATCCACTGGTCCGCTACTGGTAATGGTCGGCGCACCGCTAATGATGGCGTGGGCCGTCTGCGTGTTATCGAGCGTCAGGGCGATCGAGCCGGAAACCCGCCATGGCGTCGTTGTGGCACTTAACGACTGGGCCCGTGCAGCTTTCCCTCCGATCGAGCCCGGGACCTTGCTGAGAAGATTTAGCGCCTTGTAAGCGATCGAGCCGCCGCCCACCGAGGTCGAAGCCTTGGTCGAGTCGGTATATGTCAGCGAGTCGGCTTCCACCAGGATCGAGCCCGGATCGGTTCCAGCCGGCGCGGCGTAAGGCTTGCCTATTGTTGTCCCCAAGGCCGCCGTTGCGTCGGAAGTAAGTCCGTCTGCCAGGGCGAGCGCGACAGCCGCCCTGCCCGTGCCGTAAGAAAGTATGCTGACCTTGTTGGTGAAGTTGTTGTCATTGCGGGCCACAATGTCCGCGCTGCCGGCGCCGACCGTAGCGCCGTTGGCGATCGTCGCGGTCGCCTCGATATCGGCGGTAGTATAGGTGACGCCCGCGACGGCCTGGCTGTTGGTGGTAAGCGTGAGCGATGTGGCATCCAGGGTGTCGTTGTTATGCGCCCTGACCGTCAGTGCGCCCCCTGCTGTCACGGTTGCGCCGGAATCGATCTCCGCGTTGGCGATTGCGGTCGTCTGGCCGACGACAAGAGAGGGGACCAACTTGCCGCGGAACAACAGATTCACCGCGATGGGCGAGATATTAAAAATCGGGTCTTCGGCTTCGGAAAGGGTGACAGCGTTCAAAGTGATGTTTCCGCTGCCGGTAATATCCGCGCCGCTTGCGATCACCACCGATGCCTGCGCGTCACTCGCGACATATCCCCCCGAGGCACCCAAGAGGCTGAACACCGTCATCGCGACAGCTGCCTGAGTGTCGTCGAGTTTCGACGTCGCGGTCGCGTTAGCCTCAAGGTCTATGTTGCCGCCATGCATCGTTCCGTCGATGGTGATCCCCGTCGTCGCCTGCGCCAAAAGCTGGAGCTTGTTGTCCGTGGCGGTGGCCGTCAGGGTGATATTGCCGTCCGGCGTTTTCGCCGGATCGGTGACATATGGCTGAGCATTGATGAAGCCGGCGACGGTGATACTGGGCGCCGACAAGGTGACGTTGCCGGAATTGCCCAGCGCCACATCCGTGGTGTCGTCGTTCCCATGTCCCGTTTGCCGGGTGTTGAGGTAACCGCTCGACAACAAAGTGATGGAATTGGCGGCGCTGATTGAGAGATTGGCGCCGTTGGTATCGAAGCTCGACCAGCCGCCGCTGCCGATTGTCACAGCGGACGGACCGCTGAGCGAAATCGTTCCCGTACCGAAGCTGGTAGAACTCGAGTTGAGGGCGAAGGCGTCGAGCCGCCCGGCGACGGTTATGGCTGGCGCATTCAGGGTGATATTGCCCGAGGGGCCGGTGGAGACGTCGGTGATGTCGTCAGGGGCGGCTTGGCCAGTCTGGCGCGTGTTGATATAGGCCCCAGACGCGACGGTAATGCTCTGGGACGCGCTGATGGAGATCGGCGCGCCGCTGGTGTCGAAGCTGGCGAAGGTCGGGCTGCTGCCGCCGATCGTGACATTCTGCATCCCGCCAAGCTCCAGGGTACCGGCGCTGAAGCCGCCGCCAGGAACTGTGTTGATCGTACCCAGAAGGTTGATGGTTGGAGCGTTGAGGATAATATTGCCGGAATTGCCGGTCGCGGCGCCGCCACTGCCCAGTTGCCGCGTGTCGATCGCGGCGCCGCTGCCCAAAGTGATCGTGTTTTGAGCGAGTATAGCGAGGTTGGCCCCATTCGTGCTGATCGAGGGCTGTGAACTGCCATCGATATCGAACGAGGTGACCTTCAAAGTGATGGTACCGCTCGGGTAACTGGTGCCGGCTGCATAGGCCTTGAGTGCACCTTGCACCGATACGCTGGGTGCCTGGAGGGTGATATTGCCAGCCGGTCCGGTCGCGCTGCCGCCGGAGTTATCCTGGCGGGTGTCGATGGTGCCGCTGCTCTGAATCGAGATGGCGCTTGCCGCCGAAATCGTCAGATTGGCGCCGTTGGTGCTGATCGTCGCGGTCGGACCACCCCCACCCAGCGTGAAGGATGTGTACCCGGTGAGCAGGATCGTGCCGGGCTTAAAGCTGGTGCCGCTGCCATTGAGGGCAAAGGCATTGAGCTGGCCGCCAAATGTGATGGCGGGCGAGTTGAGGGTGATGTTACCGCTGTTTCCGGTCGAGGGGTCGGTGGTGTCGTCGGCGGTGCTCGATCCGGTCTGCCGGGTATTGATATAGCCCCCCGTCATAAAGCCGATGCTGGAAGCCTGAATTGCGACGTTCGCGCCCCCAGTGTCGAGGCTTGGTAGCGTACCACCCGAGCCGATCGTCGCGGCGGTCAGACCCGCAAGGGTAATCGTGCCGCTTTTGAAGGTGGTGCCGGCGGCCTCAAGCGCATAAGCGTGCAGATGTCCCACCAGGACAATGTTGGGTGCGTTGAGCGTGACATTGCCGGAATCGCCGATGGAGGCGTTGGTCGTGTCGTCCGCTACACCCGAGCCGGTCGCTCGGGTGTTGATGTAGCCGTCAACGTCGATCGCACCCGTCGCGCTGATGCTGAGGGACGCACCCCTCGTGTCAAAGCTGGGTAACCCCAGACCAACGGCACCCACCAGCACCGTGCCGCTCAGGCCGGAAAGGCTGATCGCGCCCGACCCTAGGCTGGTGCCGCCGGCATTGATCGCAAATGCATCAAGCCGGCCGGACAGCGTCATGCTTGGCGCGCTGAGAGAAATGTTACCCGAGCTGATGGCGGAAGGATCGGAAAGATCGTCAGGAGTATCAACTCCTGTCCCCCGTGTGTTGATATAGGCGCCGCTTTCGAGGGTGATGCTGCCTGTTGCCGTAATGTTGACGCTGGCGCCATTGGAATCGATGCTGGCGAAGTTTGCATTAGCGCCGTTGCCGATATCGACGTTGGGTAAGTTGATTGAGACTTGGCCACCGGGTGCCGGCTCGAGGATGACGGTGCCGGCAGCAAAGCCGCCATTGGCGGTCACATCAGGTGCCGCATTGAAGGTCATTTGCGGCGACCCCAGGGTGACGGTGCCGGAATTGCCGGTCGACGCATTAGTATGGCTGGTGGGGTCGTTTCCGGCCGCCACTTGACGCGTATTGATCACGGCGCCCGATTCCAGGGTGAAACTATCATTCGCCGTGATCACCAGATTGGCCCCGTTGGTGATCAGATTCGGCAGGGCTCCTGTCCCTGCGCCCCCCACGTCGGCAACGTTCAAATCCGTGAGCGAAATCGTACCGTTGGCAAAGCTCGTGCTGCTGCTGTTCCGCGCGAAGGCGTTGAGCGCCGGTGGCGCGCCCTTCAGCACGACAGTAGGAGCATCCAGGGTGATGCTGCCGGCATCCCCCGTCGAAACGTCGGTATTGTCGTTGGCGCCAGCCGAGCCTGTTTGGCGAGTGTTGATGTAGGCGCCGCTGTCTAGGATGATCGCATTGCCGGCGAAGATTTTGAGGTTGGCACCCCTGGTGTCAAAGCTAGGCAAGGCGTCGAACTGGGCGGTGCCCCCGTTGCCCAGTTCGGCATTGTCCAGACCCTCAAGAATGATCGTGCCCGACGGATTGACCTGGGCGGTGCTGCCGGCCGCGTCGAGGGCAAAGGCATTGAGGGTGCCCTGAATGGTGATCGCGGGTGCGTTGATGTCGATATTGCCAGACCGGCCGGTCGAGGCGTTGGTAGTGTCATTGGCGGCCCCGGCGGTCGTCGCTCGGCTGTTGAGATAAGCGCCCGGGGCGATGGTAATTCCCGTATCGGCAAGAAGGTCAATTTCATTGCCGTCGGAATTGACCCCTTCGCCGGCGCTCACCGTCACCGTGCCGCCTGAGGCCGGGACCCCATGGGCCTCGAGCCCTGTCTGGCCGGCAAGGATCGGGGCGGAAACTGTCAAATTGCCAGAATTGGCGGTGACCAGGACCGCGCCATCGACATAGGTCGTGCCGGCGCTGTTGATCGCGAACGCGCTGAGCGGCCCATTCAGGGTGACGTCGCTGCCCGTCAAGTCGATACTGCCGGAATCATTGACCGAGACCCCCGTCAGATCGTTGGCCGCCCCCGTTCCGGTATCCCGGCTGTTGATGTAGCCGGTGCTCGCAAGCAACAGCCCGTTTGCGGCAATTACCGTCACGTCGGCCCCGTGGGAACTGATGCCCCCATTGAGCGTGACAGTGTCAGACCCTGTAATGGTGACGCCGCCCCCACTCACTGCAGCCAGCGTCAACGCTCCCCCCGTGGCGGTCAGCGAAACGGGCCCGTCGTTGTAAGCCGTCCCGCTGTTGTTGACGGCGAAGGCGCTGAGGGGGCCAGCGAGGTTGATGCTATTGCCGGTTAAGGTGATGGAGCCTGAATCGCCCGCTGAGGCGCTGGTCAAGTCGTTGGCGGATTGCCCATATCCATTGAGTGCCGAACGGGTCTGACGCGTATTAATATAGCCCGTTCCTGATATGGCGATGGGACCGGTGGCATTGACGATGAGATTGGCGCCGCCGGTATCAAGACCCGGTTGGCTTGACCCATCGACCGTGAAGGACGCCACATTTAGGGCAATTGTGCCGCTCCGGTACGAAGTCCCGACATTCAGCGCGAACGCATTGAGCTGGCCGAGGATCGCGACCGACGGGGCCGAGAGCGTGATATCTCCGGAGTCGCCAATCGAGGGGCTGCTGGTGTCATTGTTGATGCCCAAAGCGGTGTCGCGCGTGTTGATATAACCCCCGGCGCCAATAGCGATCGACGTCGTCGCATCGATAGTGACGCTCGCGCCCCCAGAATCGATACTGCTGCCGGCAGCAATAGAGACGGTGGCTGGATCGATGAGCACGGAACCCGCCTGCCCATTCATGGCCCCGGCAAGCAAATTGGCGCCAGCGAACGAGGCGGTCTTGCCGGCGCTCACTTCGATCGTACCACCGTTGCCGGTGGTGCCGGCGCTCGCATCAAGCGTGGCGCCTTTGGCCAAGGTTGCGTTATTTGCGGCGTAAACCTTTATATGCCCGCCGTTGGATTGCGATCCAACTCCCTGGGCGCTGATCTCCGCCGAGCTGGCGACACTTATATTATCACCTGCTGTGACGGTGACCTTGCCGGCGTCCTGCCCCGGGGCCCCATCGGCGGCGACCTTGCCGTCCACCGCGGCGTCCCCGGCTGCTACGATTTCGATGTCACCGCCATTTGAAACGATGGACGCGCCGCGCTTCAGCCCGTCCGTATTGACAGTGTCATTGAAGATCGCCTCATGGCGCGCGGTCATTGGCGTTCCAGATCCGCCAACCGCAACTTTGCCGCCCGCCAGACTGATATTTCCCTGGGCGTTGATCTTGCCGTGGATCGCAATCAAGCCATCAGGCGAGATCGGCATATTGCCCTGGACCAGTTGCGCTGCCGCCGCGCTGTCGATTGCGCCATTGGGGGCAACCACTTTGTTCAGGGCGTCGGCAGTGGGCGTACTGACCGCCAGGGTCCCGACATTGACCACACCGGACTTGCCGACGATGAAACCCTGCGGGTCGGCGAAATAGATGTTTCCACCGATTTGACCGTTCTTGTAGCCATTGAGAACACCATCGATGACCGTCGGCCCGCCATGGACCAAATTGATGAGGTTGTGGGCGTTATCGGGTACCTTGAGATTGACCGTGTTGCCGCTTCCCTCTTTGAACTGAGAGAAGGAATTGAAAGCGTTCTGCCCTTGAACCGTGCTGGTCGTTATGTCGGTGGTGTTACCGCTGACCTTGAGCTGCGTTTGCGTGCGGCCGTCGGGAATGATTGTGTTTTGGCCTGCCTCGGCCAAATCGATCGCCGTCAACCACACGGCAACGGTAACGGAAACCAGGACAGCGGAGCGCAGCAGCAGACTGCGGCTTTCAACCGCCGCGCCTAAAGCGGTGCTCGCGCCAATGTCCCCTATGCCCCTCGTGCCAACCCCCTGAACGATGTTCGCCCGTACACGTCCTATTAACGAATTATTAACTTCCTGGAGTTTCGGCGCAATGGTGATTCCGCGAACTCTTCGTGACAGCCATTCACTCGTCAGGGAGGGGCTAAGTCTCAGACATTAAATGCTTTCGATCACTTTCGGAGTGGGAACTTTGCGGGTGCGGAAGCTTTGGAGTTCGCCTTCTGCGTGTAGGGATTCACGAAGCGGGCAAAACTCCATCAAGAACGCGAACGGATCACGGGCCGCTAAAATGCGTGCCAAATCAGCCGCGCGGAGACGTAGTCATCGACGCCGGCGGTGGGCCGTTCGAGCGGAGCGCCGGCAATCAAGTTCAGAGAGAGCGAATTCCAATTCCAATTAAACCCGACGCCGGCGGACGCCACGTTCAGATGCGGCGTCGTGAGCGAATGGACCTCGCCCTGGTCGAAGAAAACAAAGCCATCGAGCTTGGGCCACAAGAAAGGCACCTCATGGTGCAATTCGCCGGCGAAATAATAGCCGGCAGGACCGGCGATCGCACCGGGGACATAGCCGCTTACTGAAGTCGCACCTCCAACCAGGAAAAGCTCATTCGGCGGCAGGCTATGCGCCGAGGTGTACTGCCACGCCGCATTCAGCACACCTGTGACGCCGAACCAGAGCTCCTTGGTCCCGACCAAGCTGCCATTATAAACGGTAAACCAGTTTCGGGTTCCCCGCACATCATCCCAAGTTTGGGCAACTGAAACGTGCTGGACGACCGACAAAGTGTAATCGGCGCCGCCCCCGCTGAGTGTGACACCCGCCGTGCCTTTATCCACCAGGCCGCTGCTCGTGATCACTTCGGAAATCAAATTGTCCGTCTGCGTGTCGGATAGAGACCCGTCAGCGGTGAGGAGCCATTGCTCGTTGACCCAGAGCGGGTGGCTGAAATTGATAGCGATAGTCTGAAACGCGCCGGTGACATCCTTGGACGCAAGTGCGCCCTCGACGATCTCGATGTGGTTCTGGCTGTAACTGACGCCAATGCGGCCGCCATCGATCCCGATAGGCACGGTGTAGGACGCGTTGCCGTTAATGATGCCAGACGCTGCGCTCGCGTAAAGCGTGAGGCGGTCATCGATGCCCAGAGTGTCGGCGCGCTGGAACATCAGACCTGCTTCGTAGCGACTCGTACTCACGTTGCCTTCATTATCAACAAAAACGCTAAGGGTATTTTGCGGCGGCTCGTGAACCGATAACTGTACGTCGCTCAGGCCGAATTCAGCGCCCGGCTGCACCGCCGCGGTCAGTTTAATATCGTTGGTCTTGTTGAAATATATGAGCTCATTTTGCAACTCCGGCAGATCGACGACCACGCCCTGCTGTAGCGGTAGGCGGTCGCGGATGAAATTTTCACTGGTATGCTCGTTGCCCTCGATCTGCATTTTGCCGAGCCGGCCCTCGATTAGCGCGATGTGCACCACGCCGTCAGCAATTCGCTGGGGCGGCAGAACCGCACTCGCGGTCAAAATCCCCTTCTTGTCATAGAGTGAATCGACTGCATCGATTATGTGCTGCAGATCGGCAAAACTTACTTCCTTGCCGATAAAGGGCCTCGCGATATCCGCCAATGCCGAGTCGGAAAGGAATTGTGATTTATCGAATGTCACCCCCTTCAACGAGAAGGTGGGGCTCGGTCCGCTGGCAGGAGCCCCGGGGCGAGGCGGTGCCGTTATCAAAGGGCCTTGGATGCTCGGCGCCTGTTGCTGTTCCTGAAGCTGTCTCTGCAACTGCTGGTTTTCGCTATTGATGGCACCCGGATTGACTTGAGGAGGCAGCGGTGCGGCGTTTTGTGCGCGTACGCCCGAAGCCGCGCTCGCCAGGCCGATAACAGCCAGGACAGCAAAGGAAATGTGAGAAACCGCTCTGCCCCGCATGCGCAAATGATCCCGCCCCGTGTGCGCAAATCATACATAAGCGGGATCGCTAAGCCAGTCGAATTCGTATGAAGAGCCGCCTTTTCCGAACGCCGTTTACTCGGAGTACAAGAGGGCTCGGGCAAATGGCGTTTCGTCAGCAGGAGTTTCTTATTTTTGTTTTGTTGGCGACATCCCCGTTTGCGACCGGTTCATTTAGAAATGATTTGCATTGGAGAGCAATCTCGATCTCGCCGAAGAGATTTCCAAGCTCTGCGGCGAGAAGTCCGGCTCCCCTCCCTGGGCAGTGAGGATGCCAAAGGGATGGTGAATACCTCCAATAACAAGGTCTCTGTCGTCTATGGGCACGATACCGAAGCGCGCGAGCTGTTAGAGTTACTTCAGCGCCGCATGAAGCTGGAGCCGGTGATTCTCCAGAATCTTCCCGTTGCTGGCGATGCCATTATTGAAAAGCTCGAATCCAATTTCGACGTGAGATATGCCTGCGTGCTGCTCACCCCAGACGATGACGGTTATGTCGCGGGGTCGCACAAAGACAAGAAATTCGGTGCGCGCCAAAATGATATTCTTGAGTTAGGAATGTTTCTCGTCCGCCTCACCATTCTTTACAAAGGCGACATCGAGCTTCCATCCGACATTAGCGGACTGATCTACACAAAGTTCAAAAAACGCGTTGATGAAGTGAAGGAACGTCTTGGGGCGGATCTCCAAGAAGCTGGCTTCCCCGTCAACATCAAAGACCTTTTGAGCTGGGGTGAAGTTGGCTCTTTTCACATCACCCTCTCGTCCTGAATCGCCAAATCCGGTCATTCAACCTATCGCCTTGCACCCCAAGAATCAGGCGCCATCCAGGATACATTGGGTTTCGCGTCGATGCCTAAAAGAAAGACCGGAAAACCTCGAGCGCGCCCTGCCGGCTCTCGAAATATAAATCGCCTTACAAAGGAGGCGCTTCATATCGCGCTCGTGGTCTGAATTGTTCGACCTAAAGATTCTTGTCACGCGGTGGGTGAAACTGATCGCGACACTTGAATCCAACTTTACGCTTGAAATGTTCCGCGATGGAATTGTGCTGGGAATGAAGCCTGCTCACAACTGGGGGCTAGATCAGTTTCGCAACGCCTTGCATTATGCGGCACAGCGACGCTGTGAACAGCTAGTAACCAATAGCGTAACCCATCCGTCGTGGGTCAGATCCCGCCATCCGTGTGCCGTAACCAGACTCGAGAACCGCCTGAATGCTACCGATCGAATAGGGACCGACCATCTCCACCTTGTGGCCCATCGATCGAAGGCCCGCAATCGTTTCCGGCGAAAGCCGGGATTCTGCTTGGACAGTGATTGCCGCTGCGGGCGTATAGAACCCTGGATCCGAATCCAGCGCGATCCGGGGCGCCTCGATCGCCGCCTGCACCGGCATGCCGCGATCGATGATGTTGATCAGGTGCTGGAACTGCGTCTGGCCGATGGTTTCGCCGCCGGGAGAGCCAAAGATCATCTTGAACTGGCCCTTGTCCATGACGATCGTCGGACAGTTGCCCAGCAATGGAACCCGTCCCCCTTTGACGAAATTGGGGTGATCGCGATAGGGCGCGGTCGAGCCGGTACGCAAGCCGTTGTTACAAAGCAGGCCCGTATTGCCCATCACAACACCGGCGCCGAAGCCACCGCCCAGGGTCGTGGTGACGCCCACGGCATTGCCCTCGCTGTCCACGATGGAGATGTTCGTTGTATCGCCGGGAACTTTTTTCAACACATTCCCGTCATGCGGGGGCTTCCACGCGCCACCAAGATCCGCACCTTCGGGAAAGGCGATGGCGTGATTGATGTCGATCAGTTTGCGCCGTTGCGCCGCGAAATCCTTGGAGATCAGGGTCGCTACGGGCACCGAGCTCTGTGATGGATCGGCTGCGTAGCGATAGACGTCCGCCTTGGTCACCTTGATGCATTCGGCAATCAGATGGACCGCTTGCGGGCTATCCGCCGGCATAGAGGCGATATCAAAGCCTTCAAGGAGATTGAGTTGTTCACACGTCTCAAGGCCTGTTCGCGAAGTCAGCGGCGCGCAGACTACATTGAGACCGCGATAGGTCGTTGCCACAGGCTCGGCCCAGCGCGGCTTGTAGCGGCGCATGTCTTCCATGCGCAGCCAGCCGCCGCTCGTCTCGGAGAAACGAGTCATCTCCTGGGCGATGGGTCCTGTGTAGAAATAATCGTAGGCGGCCTGCAGCGCGCGCTCGCGGCTCGCGCCACCCTTGAGCGCCTTGGTCTCCGCATCGGCGAGAGCCTGCAAAGTGCGCGACAGCGGTTCGTTCTTGAACACGGAACGGGGCGGCGGCGGCTTGCCGCCCGGCAGGAAAATCTCCGCTGTGGTGTGAAATTTGGCCAACTGCGCTTGCTGGCGTTCGATGGTGCGCGCGATCGAGGGATCGAGTGGATGGCCGTCGCGCGCATAGCCGATCGCCGGCTCGAGCAGCTTGGACAAAGGCAGGCGGCCAAAACGCCGGGTCAGTTCGATCCAGCCTCCGAACGAGCCCGGCGTAACAACCGCCTTGGGGCCCCAGGTCAAATCCTGCACGGTGGCGCGGTCGTCGACGGCAAGGGGCGCGGCGCCGGTGAACGCCAGCGAAATGATCTTGTCATTCTTCTTGTCGTAGCATGTGGCCAAGCCATTGCCGGCAGCGCTGGAGGCCCAGGGTTCGCATACGTTCAGCACCGCCATCACCGCAACGGCGGCATCCGCGGCGGTGCCGCCTTGCATCAGCATGCGTACGCCCGCCATGGACGCCAGCGGGTGGCCCGCGGCCACCGCGCCATGCGGCGCAGGAACTTCGACACGATGCTGCACGACATCGCGCGCGCCACTACGCGGAGCATCTGGGGCTTGTCTGCCCTGACCAGGCTGGGAAGGAGCCTGCGCAAGCACGTTTGTCGCGGCGGCAGAGAGCGCGGCGCCCGACAGGCCGCCAATGAGCACCTGCCTGCGGCCGATCCCTTTGGATGTCTTGCTCTTCCTGGTGATGTCCTTGGTCATGCCGCCCCCTTCGCGGGAAAATCGAGTTTACGTTGCAACAAAAGGGCGCGCCGATGATATTTCTGTCGTCCCGGAATGTCTTCATGGCGCGCAAGCTGGCACTAGAGTGAACCCCTGTTCGCGATGCGTGCAACTCCCTGGTGAAATCGAGCCTCGTTTCACAAATTTTACTTTATTATCCGTGGTTTACATCAGGAAAAGTGGCCGTCCCAAGGGGACGTGTTGTGCGAAAATCAGCACAACGAAATCGTCGGCTGTGTGTAAGGCCGCACCTGGTATCACTCAAAGATAATAGCCAGGCTTTGCCGGAAGCGCCGGTATGAAGACGGCTAGCGTACAGTATTCGCCGGCGTGGAGCTTTGCGGTGCGAGCGTTGTGCTCAAATATTTCACCACGGCGGCGAACTGGTCGTCCGTCAGGCTGGCGCCGTTGCCGACCATCTCTGACACAACATCCCTCCATTCATCCGGCGTATGACGCTGGGACACGATGACATCGATGCCATGGCACGCGGTGCAGGCACTCTGGACGACGTCCCGGCCGTCTCCCGGTGGAAGTTCTTGGGCGATAGCGGCGGAAAACGTCGCGCCGGACAGTCCGGCGGCGATCACGGCCACGCGAAAAGCGATAATATGCATCTGCAAGCTCACGTTTCAGGTAGTCGGAAGCCAGTGCGCCATGTTGCCGGCGAGGAAATGCGCATCACAAGCCCTCCATCAAGCCGAGGCGTTAATGCCCTGCCGCGACCGGCGAGACGATTGCTCGACGATTGGCTTATTGGCAGCCTCAAGCTGCTCGACAAAAAGCGGGCCACGTTTTAATTCCGCCGTCAACTGCGCTCGATCGAGCTGCTTTTCCCAAGCGGCAACAACAAGAGTGGCAACCCCGTTCCCGATCAAGTTCACCAAGGAGCGACATTGACTCATGAATCGATCGACGCCGACCAATATGGCCAAGGCGGCAACCGGAATGTCGGGCACCACCGCGAGCGTGGCGGCCAGGACGATAAAACCCGCTCCGGTTACGCCGGTCGCGCCCTTGGAAGTCAGCATCGCCACGACCAACAGAATGGCAACCTGTCCAATGCTGAGATGGGTGTTGGTCGCCTGAGCCAAAAACAAAGTGGCCAGCGTCATGTAGATATTGGTGCCGTCGAGATTGAAGCTGTAGCCCGCAGGAACGACCAGACCGACAACCGGCTTGGCGGCACCCAATCGCTCCATTTTCTCCATGATCTGCGGCAACACGGTTTCGGACGAGGAGGTGCCTAAGACGATCAGCAGTTCCTCGCGAATGTAGGCAAGAAACGAAATGATTGAGAAGCCGGACAGCCAGCTGATGCTGCCCAGGACGCCAAAAATAAAAACCGCCGAAGTAAGGTAAAATACTCCAACCAGCGCGCCCAACTGCACGAGCGACGAAATGCCGTACTTGCCAATCGTGAAGCCCATCGCGCCGAACGCCGCCAGCGGCGCTATTTTTACGACGATGTGAATAATGCCGAAAAAGACTTTCGACGCGTCTTCCAGGACGTGACCGATCTGCCGTCCTTTGTCACCAAGCCTAACGCAGACGATGCCGGTGAAAATTGCCACAACAAGCGTCTGCAAGATGTCGCCGGTGGCGAACGGGGCGAAGAAGCTCACTGGAACCATGTTCATCACATAGTCAATGGCCTTCATGTTATGGGCCTTCCCCACGTAACCAGCCGCGATCCTCGGGTCCAGGGTCGCGGGATCGACGTTGAAGCCGGCGCCGGGATGAAGCAGATAGGCAGCGGCCAAGCCGATCACGAGGGCGAATGTTGAAATTACTTCAAAGTACACCAGCGATTTCAAGCCGACGCGGCCGAGCGCTTTCAAATCCCCCATATGCGCAATTCCGGACGCAACCGTGCAGAATATCACCGGCCCGATAATGAGCTTGATCAGCCCGATAAACACATCTCCGAGAGGTTTGAGTTCGATGCCGACTGTTGGCCAAAGCCAACCGACAATGGTGCCGAGCGCGATCGCAATCAGCACCTGAACATAGATCGATCTAAGGCGCTGCATAAATGTCCCTTTTGCTGATGGCGAACCCATCGCATCGTGCTGTTGCGGCTAATCTCATGGCGCGCTGGGAGTTTGTGGGGGTTGGGATGGATAAGTTTTCACGCTTCTCGTGGTAATTCAGCTGCCTTGGTCCCAGGATGTCCGGTTCAGAGCGTCGCCAACACGGTCCAGCGGGCTAAAGCCAGCGCGGTCTCAATCCGGCGTAGCTGGCGATAGCGCACCGCGATTATCTCGTTCGGATGCGACAGCCGAGGCCGCTACCGGCTCAAGCCTCAGCAACATGCCGTCGGTGTCCTTGGGCCCTCGCAGCCGGCCCTCGGTCAGGACATAGATGTACCCATCCGGGCTTTGCGCGATATCCCGGAAGCGCACGTTGAGCTCTTGCAGCATCGTACCGCCCATCATGATGAAGTCGTCATCGCGAATGACCATCTGGGCGATCTTCTTCGTCGCGCCCGCGACCAGGAGACTGCCCTTCAGACGCGGAAACTTGTCTCCCGTGTAGAAGATCATGTTCTCGGGGTTGAAGGTCGGATTCCAGAAATACACCGGGTCGTCCATCCCATCGCGATGCCACGGCTGATCCGAGACAAGGTGGCCAGAGTAGTTTCGGCCCAGAGACACCAGGGGCCATCCATAATTGTGCCCGGGCAATTCGCGATTGATTTCGTCGCCGCCGGCGGGACCGAACTCGGATGTCCACATCTTGCCGGTCTTCGGATCCCATGCGATGCCGTACACATTGCGATGCCCATAGCTATAAATCTCGCCCTTCGCTTTCGCGTCTTTCACGAAAGGATTGTCGGCCGGGATCGAACCGTCGTCACGTACGCGAAGGATCTTCCCGATATGACTGGCAAGGCTCTGCGCTTGTGGACGGGCGCTGGATACGTCGTTGTGGGTCGTGCCGTCGCGATCGCCAACGCTTATATAGAGCATCCCGTCGGGCCCGAAGATCATCCGGCCGCCATAGGTTCCGAGCGGACTCTCCCACGCTTCCGTGACGAGAATTTCCTTAACGTCCGTCAATCGACCTTGATCGTACCGGGCGCGCGCAACCGCCAGAGTCGTGCCCAACTGTGGTAGCCGGTTTTTTGAGTATGAGAGGTATAGAAAATGATTCTTCGCGAAGTCGGGATGGAGAACAACGTTCTGCAAGCCCCCAAGCTCGACATGGTCCATGTCTGGCAGGCCAGAGACGGGCGTCGGATCGAGCATGCCGTCCTTGACCACGCGAAGGCGGCCAGCCCGTTCGGTAATGAGCATGGTGTGCCCGTCAGGCAAAAATACCAATCCATCCGGATGGGACAGGCCTTCCGCCAACTTAACGACCCGAACCGATACTCCACCTGCGCTCTTGAGCACGACCGGCTTATCGACCGCGGCGCCCGTCAGAGCATTTGGCGGATTCTCGCGGGCGATCTGAGCGGCTGTAAGCGGCGACGTGACGCCCGGTGTGTCGAGCGGTTGAGCGATCGTGGCAAGAGGTATACACGCCAAAGCCGCGACCGCTATGGGCAAACAGACTGTGCGAGTCATAGTCCCTCCACTGACATTATTGGCGCGCTTTGTTGGCATTGGCACCATTGCATTTGACTATTCGAGGCTCATCGCCACGATCTCGGGCGAATGATGTAAGTCAGCAACGCTGACCACAATGTATTGTTTGCCCTTGTACATGTACGTGATGGGGGGAGAGGTCGTGCCCGCGCCGAGGTCAGTCTCCCAAACCACCTTGCCGGTCTTCTTGTCGTAAGCGCGAAACATGTTGCCGCCGCTGAACTTGGGCATGCTCTGACCGGCATCGCTGCCCTCACCCATGAACAGGAAGGACTTGGTTAGGAGTGGCGCGGCACGACCGGGCTGACCGAGCGGAGGAAGGTTGAGATCTTTAAGCAAGGGGTTGTTGCGTGGGCCGTCACCGTTGGGAACCACCCACAGGTGATCGCCGCTGTTCATGTCGATCGCGGTGATCCGGCCGTAGGGCGGCTTGACCAGCGGCAAGCCTTGAGGTCCGTCCAGATAGAGGCCGCCTGGGGTACGAGCACGGCGATAGCCGCCCCTGCCATCGGGTTCAACGCCGGCGACCCAAGGCACGCTCACTGAGGGGACGTAGATTATGCCCGTTTGCGGATCGAGGGCCGCCCCCGTCCAATTGGCACCGCCAACCCAGCCCGGCATGTATAAGGTGCCAAGCATGCTGCCACCTATCGTCGACGGCGGCGTGTATATGCTGCCATGCATATAATGGCTGAGGATCTGAACCGCCTCCGCGTGCAGTTGGGGCGTGAAATCGATTAACTCATCCTCGCTCACGCCTTGCCGGTCGAAGGGCTTGGGCTTGGTCGGGATCGGCTGCGTTTTCGCAGCCTTCTCGCCTGGAACGGTTGATGCCGGCACGGGTGTTTCCACAATCGGGAACAGCGGCTCGCCGGTCGCCCGGTCGAAGGCGAATACATAGGCGGTCTTGGTGACCTGAATGGCAGCCTTGCGCAGGCGGCCGTTGACTTTGATGTCGGCCAGCATCGGCGGCGTCGGAATATCGTAGTCCCAAAGGTCGTGATGCACGGTCTGGAAGTGCCAAACTCTCCTGCCGGTCTTGGCGTCCAAGGCAACAAGGGAGTCGGAGAAGAGATCGTCGCCCGGCCTGATCCCGCCGTAATAGTCGTTGGGGGGCGCACTCAGGGGCACATACACGTATCCGAGCTGTTTGTCGGCGCTGAAGCCGTTCCAGGTGTAGGACTTGCCGCCATCGCGCCAAGACTCGTTCTCCCAGGTCTCGGTACCCGGCTCGCCTTCGTGAGGTACTGTATGAAATGTCCAGAGCAGTTTGCCCGAATGCACGTCGTAGCCGCGGATATCGCCGGCCAGGGACGCCTTGTTGACATCGGCGGTGCCGGTAGCGATCGGTTGGCCACCGATGACAATGACATCGTTGACGACGATCGGGCTGGGCGTGCGCCAGTAGAAGAGGTCCTTAGGGTCTGCACGCATGTCAACGCGGCCGTTGTCGCCGAAGCCGGGGATGACCGCGCCCGTTTTCGCATCGAGAAGGTAGAGATAGGGACCGCGAACCGTGACGATGCGAGCGTTCGCGCCCTCGCCCCAAATTGCTATACCGCGGCTTGAGCGGAGTGCGGTCACAGGACCGTCGCCGGGAAAGTTCGCCTGGCGCCAGATTACCTTGCCGGTTCCGGGGTCACGCGCTTCGGCCTGGCCGATTTGGTTGCTGATGTACATGACGCCATCGAAAACGAACGGAGCGTCCTGGTAGTTGTTCGAGGGCACCATTTCCGGATTTTCGGCCAATGCGGCCGGATCCATAGCCGGAGCACGCCAGACAATCTTTAACCGCTTGATGGTTCCGGCGTTTATCTGATCGAGCGCAGAGTATTTGTTATTGCCGATATCTCCGCCGATATACGCCCAATTTGTGTTGGTCTGAGCGTGAGCAGTTGTGGCAAAAAGAGCGATCGCGAGGACGAAGTTCGCCGTCTTCAGAGCCTTCATCTGGTCTCTCCTACCAATTCATTTTCGAGATCGGCCTTTTGATTGTGACCTGATACCCGACCGCGAAGCCCCTCGCCGCGACCCCAATAATTTTGACGGTCACGGCGTC
>Ga0134126_10002013_pt1 | contig 25798 bp, 23 predicted proteins | sample KB31752_FD_96881 | JGI IMG/M metagenome (GOLD analysis project Ga0134126, IMG submission 96881) | Terrestrial soil microbial communities with excess Nitrogen fertilizer from Kellogg Biological Station, Michigan, USA - KB3-175-2 | ecosystem: Environmental > Terrestrial > Soil > Unclassified ... | reverse complement strand
GGCGCGAAGCGAAGCGAAGCCTCGAAGGGCGCTCCAGTTTGCGCCGCCGTTCGTGCGAGCGGCGGCTGATTGCAGAAACGGCCGCGCTAACGAACGTCCTTCGGGGCTCCTCGGGACGAGGGAGGTGGATGACGGCGACAAGGCCCGCCCGGGGTCGAAGGCGGGCATTGCAAGTGACCGGCGGCGGGGCGTCAAACGTCAGGTTTGAACCTTTAGGGCCGCGCCGTCAGTTCGACAGTTCCGCCTTGGCGACCAGCACCGGCTGCTGGCGATAGAGCGCCGGCAGCGTCGCCTTGAGATCGGCGATCTTGGGCATGTCGTTGTAGGCGATATAAGGCTGATCCGGGTGCAGCGTCAGATAGTTCTGATGGTAGCCCTCGGCGGGGTAGAAGGTGTGGCCGGGCTCGATCCTGGTCGCCAGCGGCGCGCCATAGACATGCGCCTGGTTGATCTCGGCGATATAGGCTTTGGCGATGCGCGCCTGTTCCGCCGTCTGCGGGAAGATCGCCGAGCGATATTGCGTGCCGGTGTCCGGCCCCTGGCGGTTGATCTCGGTCGGGTTGTGGACTACCGAGAAATAGATGCGCAGCAACTGGCCAAGCGTGATCTGGCTGGGATCATAGGTGACGCGCACGGATTCCGCGTGGCCGGTCGTGCCCGTCGAGACGGTCTCGTATTGCGCCGTGGTCTTGGCCCCGCCGTCGTAGCCGGAAACGGCGTCGGTGACGCCCTTGACGTGCTGGAACACGCCCTGCACGCCCCAGAAGCAGCCGCCGGCGAGTACGATGGTTTCCTTCGCCGGGGCGCTCGCCAGCGGCTCGTCTAGGCTCGCCGGCGGCGTCAGCCGCGCGCTTTCGGCGAACGCGGGCAGCCCGAGCAGCGCGGCAAGAGCGGTGGAAAGCGCAAGCAGTCTCATGACAGTCTCCATCATCCAAAGGTGAAGGCGTAGGCGCGCACGCCGGGATCGAGAAAGCGGATCGAGAAGCTGCGGTCGCCAATCGCCCCGCTCTGGCGCACGAGTTGGTAGAGCCGGTCGCCGGTCACCGCGCCGGCGCCGCTGGCGTCGGCATCGACGCCGTGGTCGTCGCCGGGCGGCTTGCCGTCGATCTTGACTTCGAAGCGCACCGGCTTGCCGTCGGCGCCGGGCGCCAGCACCAGATGCAGGTCGCGCGCGTGGAAGCGGAACACGATCTCGCCGTCGGGCTTGAGCAGCGTCGCGCGCTCGGAGCCGACGCGCCAGTCGCCGGCGAGGCCCCATTGGTTGAGCCGCGGCGAACCGGCGGCGTAGGTGTGATCCTCGTCCTCGTCGGCGCCGCCGGGGGAGACGAAATTCTGCGCCCGGTCATAGCCGATATAGGTCTCCGGCGATTTCACCTCGGCCATGTCCGCCGCCGCCTCCGCCCCGCCCGCCGCCACTTTGACGATCGAGGACGCGGCGGCCGTGTGTCCGGCCTCGGCAAGCAATTGCTGAATCACGCGCTCGGAGCCGGCATAATCGCCCTCGCCGAAATGGTGGTGGCGGATGCGGCCGTTGGCGTCGATGAAATAATGCGCCGGCCAGTACTCGTTGTGGAAGGCGCGCCAGATCTTGTAGTCGTTGTCGAGCGCCACCGGATAGTCGATCTTCAGATCCTTGATCGCCTTCTCGACATTGGCGGGCGATTTCTCGAAGGCGAATTCCGGCGCATGGACGCCGATCACCACCAGGCCCTGATCGCGATATTTGTCGGCCCAGGCGCGAATATAGGGCAGCGTGCGCAGGCAGTTGATGCAGGAATAGGTCCAGAAATCGACCAGCACCACCTTGCCCTTGAGGCCCGCCATCGTCAGCGGCGCCGAGTTAACCCATTGCGTCGCGCCGTCGAGCGCCGGCGCCGGCCCCTCGTCGGGCAGAACGTCGTTCGCCCTGGCTGCGCCGTTCATGACCAGCGCGGCGGCGGGCGCCCGCGCGCCGAGCTTGTCGACCAGCCCCTGCTCCAGCGCCGCCGTGCTGGCGACGGAGACGCGGGTCAGGAAACCGGCGTCGGCTCCGAAGGCGATCACCGCGACGCCCGCCAGCACCGCCGCGCCGAGCCCGCGCCGCACCCATTCGCCAATGCCGAGCGAACGCTTCATCGCCGAAAACAGCCGGCCGCCGATCAACAGCGCCAGCGCCAGCGAGGTCGCCGCCCCCAGCGCATAGGCGAGCAGCGCCAGCGTCGTCGTCGCATTCGCGCCCTGGAGCACCGCGCCGGTCAGCACCAGCCCGAGGATCGGGCCCGCGCAGGGCGCCCACAGCAGACCCGTGGCGACGCCGAGCAGAGCCGATGCGCCGACCGAGGAGCGGCCGGCCGCCCGGCTGGCGTCCGCCGATTGCGACAGCCGGTCGCCGAGCCTGACCAGCGGCGCGGTCAGCCGCTCGGCGATTTGCGGGAACAGCAGCGTCACGCCGAAGATCGCCAGCAGCGCCAGCGCCAGGGCGCGGCCGATGGCGTTAGCCTCGACCGCCCAGCCGCCGCCGACGGCCGCCAGCGTCGCAACGAGCGCGAAGGTCGCCGCCATCCCCGCCAGCATCGGCAGGCCGTTGGACAGGAACGGCCGGTCGGCGCGCGCGAACACGAACGGCAACACCGGCAGGATGCGGGGCTGAGAATGGTCAACGCCCCGCCGAGATAGGCGAGCAACAACAGCAGCATCGGGATGCTTTCGGAATTTGGCGTAACTGCCAAGGCGGAGGGCTGAAACGGGGGCTTTCGTCATGGCAGTTACAATTTGGCGGCTGACGTCATGCCCAGGGCTCGACGCAGCTCCCCGCTTACAACTTCGAGCCCACCGAGGAAGGCGTCGCCCCGGATCGGCCCGTTACGCCGTCGCCGGCTTGAAGGTCAGCGCCAGACCGTCCATGCAATAGCGCAGACCCGTCGGCTTCGGTCCGTCGTCGAAGACATGGCCGAGATGGCCGCCGCAGCGCGCGCACGAAACCGCCGTGCGCGCCATGCCCATGCTGCGGTCCGTGCTCTCGACGACGGCATGGTCGAGCGGTTTCCAGAAGCTCGGCCAGCCGGTGCCGCTGTCGAACTTCGTCGCCGAGGAGAAAAGATTCTGCTCGCAGCCGGCGCAAGCGAACACGCCCTTGCGGTGTTCGTTGAGCAGCGGGCTGGAGAACGGGCTCTCGGTGCCCGCCTGACGCAGGATCTCATATTGGTTGGGGCTGAGCAGCTTGCGCCATTCCGCGTCGGTGTGGGTCACCGCGTAGGTTTCAGCGGCGAACGCCTTCGCCCCGAAGCCGATGGCGGGAATGAAAGCCAGAAACGCGCGTCGGTCCATCATGGCCTTGTCCTCCGATACTACCGCAAATTCGCCGGCCGCCGGGCATTGTTACAACCGGCGGCGTCGCAATTTCTACGGCTCGCGCCGGCCGTGGTTTCGCAGGCGACGCAACATCAGCAATTGCGCCGCCACGGCGGCGGCGATCACCGCCGGCTCCTTGCCGTCGATGCCGGCGACGCCGATCGGACAGGTGAGCCCCGCCAGCGCCGCCTCGCTCAAGCCGGCGGCGCGCATCTGCGACAGGAAGCGGGCGCGCTTGGTCGCCGAGCCGATCAGGCCGACGTAGCCAAAGCGTTGCGCCGTCAGCGCCGCCGCGACGATGGTGAGGTCGAGCGGGTGCGAATGGGTCATCACCACGATCAAGGCGCCGTCCGGCGCCGCCGCAAGCTCCGCCGTGGGATCGACGGCTGCGATCATGCGCGCGTTGGGCGGCGCGCGCGCCGGGAACGCCTCGGGACGCGAATCTATCCAGCGCAGATCGAATGGCAGCGGCGCCAGCGCCAGCACCAGCGCGCGCCCGACGTGGCCAGCGCCGAACAGCAACACGGGCGCCCGCGCCTCGTCGAAGCTCTCGCGCAGTTCGCCGTCGGCCTCCGCCACGATCGGCTCGCCCGCCGCCGCTTGCGCCGCGTCGCCGAGGCGGCGCAGCATCCGCCCATCCTCGCCGAGATGGGCGCGGGTGGCGAACGGGCCGGCGCGTTCGGCCTCGGTGAAGCGCCGGAGATCGTCGAGATCGCTGAGATCGAAGGTCTCGATCAGCCAGTCGACGCGGCCGCCGCAGCATTGGCCGAGATGCGGCCCGAGCAGCACCCGTCGACGCACCGCCGCGCCGCGCCCGCGCGCCAGCGCCCGGCGCGCCTCGGCCAGCGCCTCCCATTCCAGCACGCCGCCGCCGATGGTGCCGTGGAACGCCCCCGAGGGACGCACGACCATGCGCGCACCGGCCTCGCGCGGGCTCGAACCGCTGACCCCGGTGAGGGTGACGAGCGCGCCGGCGCCCTCGGCGTCGAGGGCGGCGATCAGTTGGCCGAACACGCCCATCTGCGCCTTCCGGTTCGCCTCGCGCGCGCCGGCCGAGGCGGAAGGCGCTCGGCTGAAGCGCTACGGAACGGCGACAATTCCATTTCGATCCCTCTAGCGGGTTGCCAAGGCGAAATTTTGCCGGCGAATTCGAGGCCGGCAAGCTCGCAAGCTGCGCCTAGATGAGCCGAAGCGCCGGCTTCGCGCAACCTCAGCGTGAGCAGACTGCGAACGAGGGCGATTTCGCCTCGCGGCGTCGCCATGCTCCGAGGCAAGGCGACGGGGCGCCGCTTGATCGGCCCGAGCGGCGACGTCACAATCGCCGCGACCCAGGAGGCGATGATCGAATCGAGGCAGCAGCGGCCGGGCGAACGGCGCGGCGGAGCGGCGGTCGCCATCGTCGGCGGCGGATTTTCCGGCGCGGCGGTCGCCTATCACCTCGCCGGCGCCGGGGTCGCGGCCGAAATCCTGGTGTTCGAGCCGCGCGCGCGGCTCGGGGGCGGCCTCGCCTATGGCGGCGACGACGCCGCCCACCGCGTCAACGTGCCGGCCTCGCGCATGTCGCTGTCGCCTGACGACGAGGGCCAATTCGCCCGCTGGCTGGCCGAGACCGGGGCGCTCGGCGGCGATCCCGCCGCCCATGTCGGCGCCGAAGCCTATCCGCGGCGCAGCGTCTTCGGCCGTTATGTCGAGGCGCAGTTGCGACCCTTCGTCGCGGGCGGCGCGGTGCGCCATATCCGCGTGGCCGTCGCGGCGCTGCGCCGGGCGGGCGACGGCTGGCGGGTGCTGACGGCGACGGGCGAGGCGTTCGAGGCGCGCCTGGCGGTCATCGCCACCACCCATCCCGCTCCCGCCCTGCCCGCGCCGCTCGCCGCTCTCAGCGGCGATCCGCGTCTGATCCGCGACCCCTTCGCCGAGGATGCGCTGGCGCCGGTCAGCGCCGAGGAGCGCGTGCTCATCGTCGGCGCCGGGCTGACGGCCGCCGATCTCGTCGCCGGGCTCGACGCGCGCCGCCATCGCGGGCCGATCACGATGATCTCGCGCCACGGCCTGCGCTCGCGCAGCCACCCGCCGGCGCCGGCGGCCGCCGAGGGCGATTTCGGCGGCGATGCGACCGCCACCGCGCTGCTGGCGCACGTGCGCGCGGCGCTGGCGGCGGCGCGGGCGGGCGGGCGAAGCTGGCACGGCGTCGTCGAGGCGCTGCGCCTGCAAGGCGGCGACATCTGGGGCGCGCTGCCCCCGGAGGCGCGCCGCCGCGTCGTGCGCCACCTGCGCCCGTTCTGGGACGCGCACCGGTTTCGCCTCGCCCCGCAGCTCGACGCCCTCATCGCCGCCAAGCTCGCCGATGGCTCGCTGGCGCTGCGCAAGGGCCGGCTCGCGGCGGTGGCGAATGAGGGCCCGGCGCTCTGCGTCGAACTGCGCGGCTCCAGCGAGCCATCGGCGAGCTTGGCGGCGCAGACCTTCGACCGCGTCATCCTCGCCACCGGACCGGCGCCCGACATCCTCGACTCGCAGCCGTTCCTCAGCGACCTCGCTGAGGCCGGCGCGCTGACTCCCGACCCCGCCGGCCTCGGCCTCGCCACCTCGATGCAGGGGCGCGCGCTCGGCGCCGACGGCGAGCCCGATCCGACCCTGTTTGTCGCCGGGCCGCTGGCGCGCGGCGCTTTCGGCGAGTTGATGGGGCTGCCGAATGTGACGATCTATGCCCGTTTCATCGCCGACGAGATCGCGGCGGCGCTAGGCGCCTGAGCCGAAAAACCTGTTTTGCGGCCGCTTGAGGCCGAGATTGTCGCGCAGCGTCGGCCCCTCGTACTCGCGCCGGAACAGGCCGCGCCGTTGCAACTCCGGCACGACCTTGACGATGAAGTCCTCCAGCCCCTCGGGCAGATAGGGAAACATCACGTTGAAGCCGTCGCAGCCGCGCTCGACGAACCATTGCTCCATCTGGTCGGCGACCGTCTTCACCGAGCCGACGAAGGCGAGGCCGGCGTAGCCGCCCAGGCGCTGCGCCAACTGGCGCACGCTGAGCCCCTCGCGCTGGGCGATGCCAACGGCGCGCGCCCGCCCGGATTGGCTCTGGTTGGTCTCGGGGATCTCCGGCAGCGGCGCGTCGGGATCGAATTTCGCCGCGTCGACTCCGAGCGCGATCGACAGCGAGGCAATGGCGCTCTCGTAATGCACGAGGCTGTCGAGCCGGAAGCGCTTGGCGCGCGCCTCGTCGTCGCTGTCGCCGACGACGACGAAAGCGCCGGGCAGGATCTTCAGCCCCTCCGGATCGCGTCCGGCCCTCTCGGCGCGGCTCTTGACGTCGCGATAGAACGCCTGGTCGTCGGCGAGCCGGCCGCCGGCCGCGAACACCACCTCCGCCGTCTCCGCCGCGAGTTGACGGCCCGCTTGCGAAGCGCCGGCTTGCACGATTACCGGCCAGCCCTGCACCGGGCGCGCGATATTGAGCGGCCCGCGCACCGACAAATAGCGGCCCTTGTGGTTGAGCACGTGCAGCTTTTCGGGATCGAAAAACACGCTGCTTTCGACATCGCGCACGAAAGCGTCGTCGGCCCAGGAATCCCACAGGCCGGTCACCACGTCGTAATATTCGCGGGCGCGGGCGTAGCGCTCGTCGTGCTCCATGGCCTCTTCGAGGCCGAAATTGCGCGCCGCGTCGGGGTTGGAGGTGGTGACGATGTTCCAGCCGGCGCGGCCGGCGCTAATATGGTCGAGCGAGGCGAAGCGGCGCGCGATCATGTAGGCGGGCTCGAATGTCGTCGAGGCGGTGGCGATCAGGCCGAGACGCTCGGTCTGCACCGCCAGCGCCGGCAGCAGCGTCAGCGGGTCGAAGGAGGTGACGGTGTGGCTGCGTTTCAGCGCCTCGACCGGCATGTTGAGCACGGCGAGGTGATCGGCCATGAAGAAGGCGTCGAACTTCGCGTCTTCGAGCCGGCGGGCGAAATGCGTGAGATGGCCGAGATTGAAATTGGCGTCGGGGTATGCGCCGGGGTAGCGCCAGGCGCCGGTATGGATCGTCGTCGGCCGCATGAAGGCGCCGAGTTTCATCTGGCGCGACATCAGCGCCTCCTGTTCAGGCCGCAGGCTCGCGGCGCAGCCTTGATATAGGCGGCCTCAGACGCCGCGCTTAATCACGAAACTGTAAGTCGCCCCGTCCTGGCTGGTCTCGACGAGTTCGTGGCCGGTGGTGCGGCAGAAGGCGGGGAAATCCTCAAGCGCGCCGGGATCGGTGGCCAGCACCCGCAAAGCGTCGCCCAGCGCCATGTCCTTTAGCGCCTTCCGGGTTTTGAGGATCGGCAGCGGGCAGTTGAGCCCCCTGGCGTCGAGCAGGGTCTCGCTCATCGCAAACGCTCCCGAACGTTCAGATATAGAGATTGATGTCGGATTTCAGCGCGCTCTCGATATAGGTCGCGGCGCCGCCGAGACGAGGGCCGGCGATCATGTCTTCGAGCTTGTATTCGAACAGGTCCATCGTCATCTGGCAGGCGATCATGTCGACCTCGGCCTCGATCGCCAGGTCGCGCAGTTGTTCGATCGAGGCGACGCCCTTGTTGGCGATGAGGTTTTTCATCATCGTCGTCGCCCCGGCGGTGGCGCCGGGCAGCATCGCGGCCAGATTGGGCATCGCCATATGCATGCCCATCATCGGCATTTTCATCGCCGGATTGCCGAGCGGCGTCACCTGGAGGTCGAGCTTCTTCAACAGTAGCGGCAGGCCGTAGAAGGTGAAGAACATCGTCACCCCGACCCCCATCGCGGCCGCCGTCGTCGCCAGGATGAAGGGCGGATAGGCCCAATCCAGCGTGCCTTTGGTGACGATGATCGACATCGTCTTGGCGTTCGCGCCTTCCGCTTCCGCCATGCCAACCCCTCCTGCTGCGAGCCCGCCCCACCTATAGGCGATAACGCCGGTCGCCGACAGCCCTGCCAAACCATCGCTGCGTCGCATTGTCGCGCGTGGCGACGTGGATTGACACTGCGCGTTTGCGCGGGCTCAATGCCAGAACGGACGAAACGCGGCATGTCGCGCCGGCGCGGCTTCCACGTCGGGGCCATGCGGGCCGCGAATCGAGGCCGCCCAACTTGAGGCGCACGGCAGGGGCAGGGCTGGCGCGGGTAAAAGGATAAAAGGGGCCTCGGCATGATTGGTCCAACCTTCGTCGAGCTCTCGCGCTGGCAATTCGCGGTCACGGCGCTCTATCATTTCCTGTTCGTGCCGCTGACGCTCGGGCTCTCCTGGCTGCTGGTCATCATGGAAACCGTCTATGTGATGACCGGCAAGCCGATCTACAAAGACATGACCCGCTTCTGGGGCAAACTGTTCGGCATCAATTTCGCGCTCGGCGTCACCACCGGGCTGACGATGGAATTTCAGTTCGGGACCAACTGGTCCTACTATTCTCACTATGTCGGCGATGTGTTCGGCGCGCCGCTCGCCCTCGAAGGATTGATGGCGTTCTTCCTGGAATCGACCTTTGTCGGCCTGTTCTTCCTCGGCTGGGATAAATTGACGCGGCGTCAGCATCTGGCGGCGACGTTCCTCACCGCAATCGGCTCGAATCTATCGGCGCTATGGATCCTGATCGCCAACGGCTGGATGCAAAATCCTATCGGCGCCGTGTTCAGGCCGGAGACGATGCGCATGGAGTTGCGAAGCTTCTCCGAGGTGTTCTTCAATCCCGTCGCCCAGGTGAAGTTCGTTCACACCGTCGCTGCCGGTTATGTCACCGCCTCGATGTTCGTGTTGGGGATTTCCGCCTGGTACATCCTTAGAAAACGCGACCTGCCGTTCGCTCGCCGCTCCTTCGCGGTCGCCGCCGGCTTCGGCCTCGCCTCCGTGCTGTCGGTCATCGTGCTCGGCGACGCCAGCGGTTATGAGCTTGGCGACGTGCAGAAGGTCAAGCTCGCCGCGATCGAGGCGGAGTGGCGGACAGATACGCCGCCGGCGGGTTTCACGCTGTTTGGCATTCCCTCGCAGGCCAAACAGGAGACCTATCTGCAAATCAGGCTGCCCTGGGCGCTGGGGCTCATCGCGACACGCTCGCTCGACACGCCCGTCATCGGTCTCGACGATCTCGAATCCAAGTTCGAGGACCGCATCAAGTCCGGCGTCATCGGCTACGGCGCGCTGGAGAAGATCCGCGCCGGCGACACGTCGCCGCAGACGCGCGCCGAGTTCGACGCCCATGTGGGCGACCTCGGCTACGGCCTGCTGCTCAAGCAGTTCGTCGAAGATCCCGCAAAGGCGACGCCGGATCAGATCAAGCAGGCCGCCGAAGGCACGATCCCGACGGTGTGGCCGCTGTTCTTCGCCTTCCGGCTGATGGTCGGCTTCGGCTTCATCATGCTGTTCATCTTCGCCGCCGGCTTCTGGCTCAACGCGCGCAAGCGCCTGGAGCAGAACCGCTGGTTGCTGTGGCTCGCCTTCGCCGCCATCCCGCTGCCGTGGCTGGCGTGCGAGTTCGGCTGGTTCGTCTCCGAATTCGGCCGCCAGCCGTGGGCGATCGGCGAGGTGCTGCCGACATTCCTGGCGACGTCGAGCCTGACCTCGGGCGATCTCATCTTCTCGCTGACCTGCTTCGTGCTGATCTACACCGCCCTGCTCATCATCGAGCTTTATCTGATGATAAAATACGCGCGGCTCGGCCCCAGCGCGCTCGGCCTCGGCTTCTATCATTTCGAGACCGGCGCGGCTCCCGTCGCCGCCGAATGAGGGTTCCGTCATGTTCGATTATGAGACTTTGAAACTGGCGTGGTGGGGGCTGATCGGCGCTTTGCTGATCGGCTTCGCCATCGCCGACGGCATGGACATGGGCGTCGGCTCGCTACTGCCGTTCATCGCCCGCAATGACGGGGATCGCCGCATCGTCATCAACACCATCGGCCCGCATTGGGACGGCAACCAGGTGTGGTTCGTCACCGCAGGCGGGGCGCTGTTTGCGGCCTGGCCGATGGTCTACGGCGCCGCGTTCTCCGGCTTCTACATGGCGATGCTGCTGGTGCTGTTCTGCCTGTTCCTGCGCCCGGTCGGCTTCGACTACCGCGCCAAGATCGACGATCCGCGCTGGCGCAACGCCTGGGATTGGGGCCTGTTCATCGGCGGCGCCGTGCCGGCGCTGATCTTCGGCATCGCCTTCGGCAACCTGTTGCAGGGCGTGCCGTTCAAGCTCGACGATATCTTGCGCGCCCACTACGAAGGCTCGCTGCTTGGCGGCCTGCTGCCGCTGTTGAACCCGTTCGCGCTGCTGGCTGGGCTCATCAGCCTCGGCATGTTGGTTACGCATGGCTCGGTGTGGCTGCAATTGCGCGCTGGCAATCCGGTGGCGGCGCGCGCGCGCTGGGTCGCCGTCGCGCTCGGGCCGCTGGTGGCGCTCGCCTTCGTCGGCGCCGGCTATTGGATGTGGCTGCATATCGACGGCTTCCGCATCGTCAGCGCGCCGCCGCACGACGCGCTGCCGAATCCGCTCGGCAAGCAGGTCGTGCGCGCCGCCGGCGCCTGGTTCGACAATTACCGGGCGATGCCGATCGCCTGGGCCGTGCCGATCGTCGGCGTCGCCGGCCCGGCGCTGACCGCGCTGCTGTCGCTGGCGCGGCGGCCCGGCTTCGCCTTCCTCACCAGCGCGCTGGGCCTTGTCGGGATCATCGGCTCGGCGGGCGTGTCGATGTTTCCCTTTGTGATGCCGTCGAGCCTCGACCCGCGTTCGAGCCTGACGCTGTGGGACTGCTGCTCAAGCGAATTGACGCTATCGGTGATGTTCGTCGCGGTGGCCATCCTGCTGCCGATCGTGATCGCCTACACCCTGTGGTGCTACGTCAAAATGTGGGGCCGGGTGACGACCGAGGACATCGATGCGCAATCGCATTCAGCTTACTGACAGGAGCGGCGCATGTGGTATTTCGCCTGGATTCTCGGCGTCGTCGCGGCGGCCGCGTTCGGCGTCATCAACGTCATGTGGTACGAATTCCAGGATGATCTGGAGCGCGGCGGCACGGTCGACGTGAGACTGCCGCGCGCGCCAAACGATTGACCTTTGACGGATAAGGTTGAAGAGGCCGGCCGCCGGCTGCTGCGCGATGTCTCGCGGCCGGTGGCGCGCTGGAGCGCGGCGGCGGCGGTGGCCGCCGCGGCGCGCGGGCTGGCGACGATAGGCTTTTGCTGGCTCGTCGCCGGCGCCCTCAGCGGCCTCGTGCTGCCTCGCCCCGGCCAAAGTCCGCTGTCGCGCTTGCTGGTCGGGATCGCCGGGCTTGCCGTGCTGCGCGCCTTGCTGCCGGTGTTGTCGCAACACCTCGCGGCGCACGCTTCGCAGGCGGCGCGCGCGGCGCTGTTCGGCCGCCTGCTCGGCCAGATCGAGGCCCTCGGCCCGGCCCGGCTGGCCGGCCGCTCGACCGGCGATCTCGTCACCCGGCTGACCGATGGCGTCGATGCGCTCGATCCCTATTGGCGCCGCTATGCGCCGGCCGCCGCGCTGGCGGCGGCGCAGCCGGCAGCGGCGCTCGTCGTCGTCGCGCCGCTCGATTGGATCTCGGCCGCGATCCTGGCCGGCTCGCTGCCGCTGCTCGTCGGCGCGATGATCCTGGCCGGCGTCACCGCGCAATCGGCCGCCGACCGGCAATGGCGCACGCTGACCCGGCTCGGCGGCCAGTTGCTCGACGCGATCCAGGGCCTGACCGAAATCGCGCTGTTCAACGCGGCGCGGCGCGAGGCGGCGGCGGTGCGGCGCGCCGCGCAAGCTTACGCGCGCGAGACGATGGCGGTGCTGCGGCTCGCCTTCCTGTCGGCGCTGGCGCTGGAGTTCTTCGCCACCGTCGCCATCGCGCTGCTGGCCATTTCCATCGGCTTCCGGTTGATGTGGGGCGAGATGGATTTCCGCATCGGGCTGTTCGTGCTGATGGTCGCGCCCGAGGTCTATGCGCCGATGCGCGCGCTGGGGGCCGAGCGCCACGCGCGCATGGAAGCGCTCGCCGCCGCCGAGGGCCTCGCCGATCTGCTTGACCCCCCCGCTCCCGAGGCCGGCGCCGGCAAGCTGGCGTCCGGCGCGCCGGCGACGATCCGCTTCGAGCATGTGAGCTACGCCCGCGCCGGCTTCGCGCTCCAGGATATCAATCTCGAAATCCGCGCCGGCGAGCGGCTGGCGATCGTCGGGCCGAGCGGCGCCGGCAAGAGCACGCTGCTGGCGCTGCTCACCGGCTTTCTCGACCCCACCTGCGGCCGCATCCTCATCGACGGCGCGCCGCTCGCCGAGGTTGATCTGGCCGATTGGCGCCGGCGCATCGCCTATCTGCCGCAGCGCGCCCATGTGTTCGACGCCGAGATCGCCGATAATATTGCGCTCGGCCGGCCGGGCGCGGGCGCCGACCCCATCGGCGCGGCGCTGGCGGCGGCGGGGCTCGACCGCGTCATCGCCGCCCTGCCCGAGGGCCGCCGCACACGGCTGGCCGAGAACGGCAAGGGCCTGTCGGGCGGCGAGATCCAGCGGTTGGCGCTGGCGCGCGCCTTTTACGGCGGCGGCGCGGCGATCGTCGCCGACGAGCCCACCGCCCATCTCGACGCGGCGGTGGAAGCCGCGCTGCTCAAGCGCCTCGACGTCTTCGCCCGCGGACGCACGCTCATCATGGTCGCGCACCGGCGCGCCAGCCTCGGCGTCGTCGACCGCATCGTGACGCTGAAGGACGGCCGCATCGTCTCGCAGGCGTTGGTGCGCGAGGCGGCGTTATGAGGCGCGAGTTGTGGGGTCTGGCGCGGCCCTATCTCGGCTGGATCGCGCTTTCCGTGCTTGCCGCCGTCGTCGCGGCGTTGGCCGGGGCGGGGCTGATGGCGGTCTCCGGCGGCTTCATCGCGGCGATGGCGGTCTCCGGGGCCGCCGGCCAGGAGATGAACTATTACACGCCCTCGGCGCTGGTGCGGCTGTTTGCGATCCTGCGCACCGGCGCGCGCTACGGCGAGCGCGTCATCGGCCATGAGGCGACGCTGCGCATCGTCGCCGAAGCGCGGGCGTGGTTGTTTGCCCGTCTCGCCCCGCTGGCGCCGGGCGGCCTCGACGACCTGCGCTCCGGCGAAGCGCTGGCGCGGCTTAAGACCGACATCGACCGGCTGGAGACGGCGTTCCTGCGCGTCGCCGCGCCGTTGGCGACAGCGACGATCGTCACACTGGCGATCGCCACCTTCGTCGCGCTCTACGACGCGCGCCTGGCGGGGCTGTTGCTGGCGCTGGCGCTGGCGGCGGGCGTGGCGTTGCCGCTCGGCTTTCTTGGGCCCCTGCGCCGCGCCGCAAAGGCGCGCGCGCAGCTCGATGGCGAGCGGCGGGCGGCGCTGGTCGACACGCTCGACGGGCTCGCCGATCTCGTCATGGCCGGCCGCTTCGCAGCCAGCGCGGCGGCGGCCGAGGCGATGTCGACGCGCCAATCGCGAAGCGAGGAGCGCGAGCGCGCCGCTGTCGTCTGGATGCAGGCGGCGGTGTCGCTCGCCGGCGACGCCGCACTCATCGGCGCTTTGGCGCTCGGCGCGATGGCGCTGGCGAAGGGCCGGCTCGCGGGGCCGGATGTCTCGATGCTGACGCTGCTGATCGCCTCCGCCTTCGAGCCGTTGGCGGCGCTGCCGGCGGCCTTCGCGGCGCTGCCGGTCGCCGCCGCCTCGATCGAACGGGTGCTGGAACTCGCCCACCGCAAGCCGCTGGTCGCTGAGCCCAGCGACCCCGCGCCGGCGCCGGCGGGCTTCGCCATCGCCTTCGACCACGTGCGCTTCGGCTACGGGGCGCGCGCGGTGCTCGACGACGTCTCGCTGCGCTTGGCCGAAGGCGAGCGCGCGGCGATCGTCGGGCCGAGCGGCGCCGGTAAGACGACGCTGATCGAGCTTTTGCTGCGCGTGCGCGATCCGCAGGCGGGGGCGGTGAGCATTGGCGGCGTCGCCGCCAACCGGCTGCGGCTCGAAGACCTGCGCGCCGCCTTCGCCGTGGCGCCGCAATTCCCGCACCTGTTTGACCGCTCGCTCGCCGACAATCTGCGCTTCGGCCGCCCGCGGGCGAGCGAGGCGGAGTTGCGCGAGGCGCTCGATCTCGTCGGCCTGACGCCGTTGCTGGCGCGCCTGCCGGATGGGCTCGACGCCCATCTCGGCCCGCTCGGCGCGCGGCTCTCGGCCGGCGAGGCGCGCCGCATCGCGGTCGCCCGCGCCTGGCTCGCCGAACGCCGGATTCTCGTGCTCGACGAGCCGACGGAAGGTCTCGACGCCGACAGCGAGACGCGGCTCGTCGACGCCGTGCTCGCGGCCTCGCCGGGCCGCACGGTGATCGCCGTCACCCACAGCGCTGAGGCGCGCGCCCGCTTCCCGCGCGCGCTCGTCGTCGATGCGGCGTCAATCGATGCGAGCGCCGCGTCGGCGCAGTGAACGTGACCGCTGTTTCAGCTATTTGCGACTCGGCTCAGAACAAATCGAAATATTCGCGATGCTCCCAGTCGGTGACTTCCGCCGCGAAGCGGCTCAACTCGGCTTCCTTGATGCGGCAATAATAGTTGACGAACTCCGCGCCGAGTTCGCGACACAGCGTCTCGTCGGCGCGCAACGCGCTCACGGCTTCGGCGAGGCTGCGCGGAAGCTCGGCGGCTTCCGATTCGTAAGGAAGGTCGGCGGCAGCCGGCGGGTCGAGGTTTCGGCGCACGCCATCGAGCCCGGAAATCGCTTGCGAGGCGATGTAGAGATAGGGATTGGCGGCGGGTTCGCCGGCGCGGTTTTCGAGCCGTGTCGCCGCATCGCCGGCGCCGCCGATATAGCGGATCATGACGCCGCGGTTGTCGCGTCCCCAGGAAACCCGGTCCGGCGCCAGAGAATAGGCGCGATAGCGGCGATAGGCGTTGATTGTCGGAGCGGCGAACAAGGTCGCGCCGCGGCCGTGTTCGAGCAATCCAGCCAAATAGCGGCGAGCCAGCGGCGCGAAGTCGCCGTCGCTCTCCGGCATGAACAGGTTGCGCCCATCGCTGGCAAGCAGCGACTGGTGCAGATGCCAACCGCTCGACGCGACATTGGCGATTTTGGGCCGGCACATGAAGGTGGCGTGCAGATTGTTGCGGCGGCAAACTTCCTTGGCGGCGGCGCGAAACATCATCATGTTGTCGGCGGCGGCGAGCGCCCCGGTGACGCCGAAGGTGAATTCGAATTGGCTGGGGCCGAACTCCACTTCCATCGAACGCAACGGCAAGCCGAGATCGAGCACGTTGCGACGCAGCAGTTCCAGGACCGGCGACACCGAATCGTAGGTCAACTCGGTCAGATATTGTGCGCCGCTGGACAGCAGGCTAAATTCCGGCGGCGCGCCGGGCTGGCCTGATTGATCGAGGCGAATCGTCCGCTCGGGAGTGCGAAAAATGTGAAACTCGACCTCAAGCCCGATGGCCAGCGCGCAATCGAACGGCTCGAACGCCGCCGCGGCGTTTCGCGCTATCCGTCTGCTGTCGAACGGCGCCGGGGCGCCGTCGCGAAAGTGCAGGTCGCACAGAACCCATGCGGTCGATTTTTCCCACGGCAAGACGCGCCAGGTCGAGGGATCGGCGATCATCAATACGTCGGCGGCGCCTTGCAGCTTCGGCTGCCCGGCGGCGCCGCCGGCGCTGAAGACGGGAAACACGGTGCGATGCGAACTGTCTTTCATCAGCAGCGTGCTGGCGACGCCGACGCCGCCGCGCATGGCGGCAAGCGCCTCGCGCGCCACCATCGCTTTGCCGCGCAAGATTCCGTGCTGATCGGCGAACAGCAACCGCACCATTTCGACGCGGGCGGATTCAATCTCGGCCGCCAGCCGCCGTTCCGCGCGCACCTGCTCCTCGGTCCAGAGGCCGTGTTTGCCGACCAGGTCCGGCATGATCAGGCATCGACCTTGCAGGGCCAGGACGCCTTTTCGCGTCGGCGCGCGTCGCCTTCGCGCCAATAGCGCTCGGTATCGCCGTCGCGGTCGACGCCGTCGAAGGTGACGGGGCCGCGAAAGTTCGGCGCCTGCGCGGCGCTGAGGCGCATCATCGGCGTCTGCCCGGCCGCGACTTTCTCGATCTCGGCGGCGAGCAACCGGCGATAGGCGATGATCGCCTTGTCGCTGGCGCCCAGATGTTCGCGCGTGCGGTCCTGGACCGGGCCCTGCGACTCGCAGGCCCATTGATCGTGAACGTTGATGTCGAAGCCCATGCCGAGATAGGTTTTCGACTTCTGCTCAGCCTCGTTATAGCCCCATCTGTTGGCGCGATTGCGATGCGGGCGATAGTTCGGCTCGGGATAGGTCGCCAGGCGCTGGTCGCGCATGGTCTTCTTGTCGAGCGGCCCGGTGAAGCTGGTGAAGATCGTGTACCAATAATTGCTGTGGTCGTCCACCGGGACATGCCACTGCGAAATGGTCGTCTCCGGGCTCATCGGAATGACGAAGGTTTGCGGAAACACGATGTTGGTGACGCGAACGTGGGTTTGTTTGTCGTCGATATGGCGCAAGGTGGTCAGCCGCAAGCCGTGATCGCGCGCGGCGACGCCGATGTCGGGCCGGTCATATTCGCGCAGCACCTTGGTGATCGGCAGATCCGAATCGATCGAGGTGGAGCGGAATTGTTTGCCATAGCTGTCGGCGGGGTCCTCGTCCTCGAAGAAGCGATGCAGGAAGGAGGCGTGCGCGGGGTCCATGCCGACTTCCAGCGCCTGGAGCCAGTTGCATTCCCAAAGCCCCTTGAACGCGAAGGTATGGGTTTCCGGCGCCATGAAACAATCAAATTCCGGAAACGCGGGAGGTTCGCCCTGACCCAGATAGGCAAAGATCACGCCCGAGCGCGCCACCAGCGGATAAGAGCCTTGGCGCACATTCTTGCATAGATTGCTGCCCACCGGCTCGGCCGGCGTTTCCAGGCAGACGCCCTCGACATCGAACTTCCAACCATGAAACGGGCAGCGCAGGCCCTCCGCTTCAAGCCGGCCGTAAGACAAATCCGCGCCGCGATGCGGACAATCGCGGTCGAGCAGACCGTAGCGGCCGGAGGGATCGCGAAACAATACGAAGTCTTGCCCGAGCAGCCGGACGGCTTTCACCGGGCGCTCGATTTGCATCTCGTCGACCAGCGCCGCCGGCTGCCAGTACGAGCGCAGCAATTGCCCACAGGGCGCGCCGGGCCCGACGTGCGTCAGTATGTCGTTTTGCTTCTGACTAATCACGCGGGTCTCCCTATGCAGAACGCGCTTTCGTAGCGCTTGTCTTCCGCAGCTTCCCGCCGCCTGCATGCAATGTCAACGAGCTTGGCTGGAAAAATGTCTAAAAATGGCTCCACCTTTGTTGCGCGGCTTAAATTTGCATGCAATTTTGGCTTCTCATACGCTTCGCGGGCCTCGCTGCTGGAAGGACGACCCATGCGATCGCAACAGTCGCGCATTCTCGTTCAGCTACGCGATCTCATCTTGAAGGGCGCTTTCGCGCCCGGCGAGCGGTTGGCCGAAATCCCGATCTCGGCGCGATTGAACGCCTCGCGCACGCCGGTGCGGCTGGCGTTTTCGACGCTGGAGCAGGAAGGCCTGGTGGCGATGTCGCCGAGCGGCGGTTTCGTCATGCGGGCGTTCACGCGCAAGGAGATTGACGACGCCATCGCCGTGCGCGGCGTGCTGGAAGGCATGGCGGCGCGATTGCTGGCGGAAAGCGGCCTCACCGGCGAGATGCGGCAAGCGTTCGAGGCCTGCCTCGCCGCTGGCGATCTGGCGCTCGACGGCGATCCGCTGTCGATTGACGGCTACGCCGATTATGTCGAGATGAACGATCGCTTCCACGCCTTGCTGGTGCAATTTTCCGCCAACGCGGCGCTGCAACGTTCGATCGAGGTCAACAACCGCTTGCCGTTCGCCGCCGCCAGCGCGACATTGCCGATGCATCCGGCCAGCGGCGATGGGCGCAGATGGCTGTTGATAACCCATCGCCAGCATCGCACGCTAGTCGAGGCGATCCTGGCGCGGCAAGGTACGCGCGCGCAGGCGCTGGCGATCGAGCATGTCGAGGTGGCGCGGATGAACCTTCGTTTTGCCTACGAGAAGGCGCGCGACGGCGGCGAGATCGCCCCCGCGATGCGGCTGCTGACGCCAAACAGCGAGCGGCAAAGCGCATGAGGTCGCCGAACCCCGGCCTCGGCCCGCCGCGATGAGCGAGCGCAACCTGATTGTGCAAGTGCGCGAGATGATCCTCTCGGGCCGGATCGCGGCCGGGCAGCGGGTGACCGAGGCGTGGCTTGCACAGTTGCTCGGCGTCTCGCGCACGCCGGTGCGCAGCCTGTTGCCGGCGCTCGCCGGCGAAGGTCTGCTACAACCGGTCGGGCGGCGAGGCTATGCCGTAAAGGCGTTCAGCGCCAGGGAATCGGCGCTGGCGATCGAGTTGCGCGGCGCGATCGAAGGGCTGGCGGCGCGCATCGTGGCGCGCGAAGGGGCGACCGCGGCGTTGCTGGCAACCCTCGGCGAATGCCTGCGCGACGGCGACGCGCTGTTCGAGAAGCGCTATCTCGAACAGGGCGACGAACTGGCTTATGGCCGGATGAACGCGCGCTTCCACGCCGCGATCATCGCGGCGGCGGATTCGAGTTCGATCGCCGACGCCTACGCGCGCATAAATCTCGTGCCGTTCGCGGCGCCCTCGACCATCGCGTTCAATCAAGTGGGGGTCGAGAAGGCGTTCGACGTTCTCAACTACGCCCACCGCCAGCATCACGAGATCGCCGCCGCGATCCGCGCGAGGGACGCCGGCAGGGCCGAGTTCCTTTTGCGCGAACACGCCCATCAACCCCGCAGCAGCCTGTGGCCGGAACCTGCGCCGCCGCGCGAGGCGGCGGCGAAACGGCGGCGCGCCAAGGTCGCGGGCGGTTAGCTGTTGCGATAGGATTGGCGCGCCCAATCGGAGAACGGCGCCGGACCAACCTTGGCCCGCACTTCGGTCTGCACATGCCGCTCCACCGTCGGCTTCGCGCTGCCGCCGTCAGGCTCGCCCCAGACGACGGCGACATCGGTTCCCGTCGCCGCATACCTTTCGTCGATCATCGACAGCGAGATCCAGACGCGGCCATTGGCGGTGTAGACCGGATAGGTCGATATGCCGACCTGCTTGCCGTCGGCGACGATCATGTCATAGGGCAGCGTCGCATAATGCGCCGCCGGCAGGTCCATATATTTGAAGCGATCGGCGGCATGAAACATCGAGGCGAAGACGCGCAGCACGTCGTCGGCATTCCAGGTCAGCGTCACTTTCCTGCGATGCGGCTCGGACGCCCGTTTCATCAGCGCCTCGCGGCCGATGAACTCGTGATCGAAGTTGGTGAAGCCGCCATAGCCGAGATCGAACGGCGTCAGATAATAATCCTCGATCCGCCGGCTCACCATGCTGCCGCCGAGCGAGGCATTGGCCTCGAAGCCGTCGGCGGGCAACCATTCGCGATAGGCCTTCAGTCTGTCGCCGGTATAGATCGCCGGCATCGGCGACGGCACCCAAGCCGATTCGATGGCGACGGTGGAATAGGCGCGCGCGCCGCCGGCAAGCAGGCCGAACTCGCGGCCGGCCTGCATCAGCGCGGCGCGGATCTCGTCGTGCTCCTCGCCCGGCCCCCACAATTCGAGGCCCGGCGCGCCGGACATGCCGTGTCTGAGGCAGCGCACCGGGCGCCCGGCGATGCGGATTTCGCCCATGTTGAAGAACTTGATCTGCGGCAGCGGGGCGCCGTTGGCGCGCTCCAATATCCGCCACGCATTGGGCCCCTGGACCTCGAACCGATAGGTCTTGCGCGGGCGCGCGTTGGCGAGGCTGCGCTCGTCGCGTTCGACGCGGACGTCGTAGCCGCCGGCGCGCGCGTTGAACTCGACCCAGTTGGAGATCGGCGGTCGCCCGACGATCGTCACCCGGTCGTCCTCGAGGCCGAACAGCACGCCGTCGCCGATGACGTAACCGTCGAGGTTGCAGGCGACGAACTGTTTCGCCTTATTTCGTTTGAAGCCCTTGAACGAGTTGACGCCGAGATGCGACAGCAACCGAACCGTGTCCGGCCCTTGCAGATAGAGGTCGGTCATGTGGTAGGATTGATCGAACAGGATGGCGGTCTTGCGCCAGGCTTCTTGTTCGTCGCGCCAGTTGGAGAACTCGCCGGCGATCGGGAACACATAGGGACCCGCCTGCGAGTTTCGCAGCATGGCGACGGGATCGCCGACATCTTGGATTCGCTGCTCAAGGCTGTCCGTCTTCATGTTTCCACCGTTCTCGCGGCCTGCGTCTACTTGGCGCGGGGGCGCGCGCCAGGACGCCTTCTTGATGGCGGCAATGTATCCTGTTAATAGAAAAATAGGCACATATTTTTGTAATAATCGACATTTGGGATACAATATGACGCATGAGGCGAGGACACCGGCGCTGCGGGCGAGGGCGGCGGCCCTGAAAAGTGCCTCCACCTCGATGCTAAGGGTTGCATTGTGCGGGCAAAACGTTCGACGATAGCCGGACTCGCGAACCGACAGATCGGGCGCCAAGGGAGGATGAGGATGAAAGCGACATTGTACGGCCTTTGCGCCGCGTTGGCTTTAGCGGTCGCGCCATTGGCCGGCGCCTCAGCCGATACGATCAAGGTCGGGATTATCGCGCCGTTCTCCGGCCCGTTCTCGATCTACGGCAAGCAGTTCAAGGAGGCGCTGGAAGTCTTCGTCAAGGACCACGGGACCAAGGCCGGCAGCCACGAAGTCGAGTTTATCTACAAGGATTCCACCGGCCCCAACCCCGACGTCACCAAGCAAGTGACGCGCGAACTGCTAATCAAGGACGGCGTAAAATATCTCGGCGGTTATGTGTTCACGCCGAACGCGCTGGCGGTCGCGCCGCTGGTCACGCAATCGCAGACGCCGACGGTGATCTTCAACGCCGCGACCTCGATCATCACCAAGAAGTCGCCATTCTTCGTTCGCACCAGCTTTACGTTGCCGCAAGTCGCCGGCCCGATGGCGGACTGGGCGATCACGAATGGCATAAAGACGGTCGCCACCGCCGTCACCGATTACGGCCCGGGCATCGACGCCGAGAAGACTTTCATCAAGGAGTTCCAGGCCAAGGGCGGCAAGATCGTCGATCAGATCCGCATGCCGATCAAGACCACGGACTTTGCGCCGTTCTTGCAGCGCATCAAGTCCGACGCGCCGAACGCCCTGTTCGTCTTCATTCCGGCCGGCCCGACCGCCTTTTCCTTCACCAAAGCCTATAGCGACAACGGGCTGAAGGCGGCGGGCATCCAGTTCCTGGGCACCGGCGACGTCGACGACGAGACCACCTTGCAGGCGCTCGGCGACGCGGCGATCGGCATCAAGACCTCCTATTCCTATTCGGCCGCCCACAAATCCGCGCTTAACGACAAGCTGAAGGCTGGCCTCGCCAAGCTGCATCCGGATTCGGACGCCAACTTCGCCACCGTCGACGCCTACGACGGCGCCTACGTGCTCTACAAGATGATCGCCGCCGCCGGGACCGATGGGCCCGCCGCCGTCAAGTCGGTGTTGGGCATGTCATGGGAAAGCGCGCGCGGCCCCGTCAGCATCGATGCCCACAATCGCTCGATCACGCAGAACATCTACATTCGCGAAGTCGCCAAGGACGCGCAGGGCAAGCTGGAGAACAAGGAGATCGCCACCTACAAGGACGTGCCCGACCTCGGGCAGGCGTCCAAGTGAAGGACCGCGCCGCGCCTGTCCCGACGCCATGAACACGTTCGCCTCCATCTGCATCGACGGCGTCGCCTACGGCATGATCCTGTTCATGATCTCGGTGGGCCTGTCGGTGACGATGGGGCTGATGCGCGTCGTCAACCTCGCGCATGGCGGTTTCGCCATGTTGGGGGGGGCGCTGGCGCATTTCGGCATGGCGGCGCTGGGGCTGAACTTTGCCGCCGCGGCGGCGCTCGCCATCGTGGTTGTGGTGGCGCTTTCGGCGCCGATGGAGCGGTTGCTTTATCGGCCGCTCTACCGCATGGGCGAGTTGCAGCAAGTGTTGGCGACCATCGGCATTACATTCCTGATGATCGCCAGCGTCAGCTATTGGCTGGGGACGTCGATCCTGGAAATTCGTCTTCCCTCGACGCTGTCGGGCGCCGTCAACCTGGGCTTCCGCACCTTGCCGGCGGACCGCGTATTCGTCATCGTCATTGGCCTCATCGTCATCGGCGCGCTTTACCTGCTGGTCGAGCGCACCCGCTTCGGCGTCAAGCTGCGTGCCGCGGTCGATGAGCGCGATGCTGCGGCCTGTCTCGGCATCGACACCGCCAAGGTGTTCTCGCGGACGTTCGCCCTCGGCGCCGCGCTCGCCGCGCTCGGCGGCATCATGGGCGCCGGCCTGCTGCCGATCGACGCCTATTACCCGTTGCGCTACATGGTGCTGTTCCTGGTCGTCGTCGCGGTCGGCGGCCTCGGCAGCATCGCCGGTTCGTTCCTGGCCGCCCTCGGCCTCGGCGTGCTCGACACCGCGGCGCGCTATCTCGCGCCCGCCTACGGCACGATCTTCTTTTATGTCGCGATGATCGTGATCCTGGGATGGCGGCCGCACGGCCTGTTGGGCAGGACCGAATCTTGAGCTTTGCCCCCCGCAACGCGCGGCTTCGCGATCTCGCGCTGCTGCTCGGCATGGCCGTGGCCGCCGCGGCGGCCTATTATGCGTTTCCAGACAACCTCGCCTTCGCCACCCGCGTCATCATCATGATGATTTTCGTGCTCTCGCTCGATTTTGTGCTCGGGGTTGCGGGCATCACCACGCTCGGCCATTCGGCGCTGTTCGGCGCCGGCGCCTATGCGGCGGCGTTATGCGCGGCGCATGGTTGGAGCGAGCCGGTGCTCGGCGTCATCGCCGGGGCGGCGGCGGCGGCGCTGGTGGCGCTGCTGTCCGGGCTGTTCCTGATGCGCACGCGCGGGTTGACGCTGCTGATGCTCACCATCGCGGTGACCGAAGTGCTGGGCGAACTCGTCAATAAATTTTCGGACATCACCGGCGGCGCCGACGGGCTCGATATCCTGATGGGTCCGATTTTCGGCGTGCTCAAATTCGATTTCCGCGGCCAGGTCGGCTACATCTATGCGGCTTGCGCGTTGCTGCTGGTGTTCGCGTTCCTGCGGGTTCTCGTCGCCTCGCCGTTTGGGCTCGCGGCGCGCGGGATCAAGGAAAGCCCGGCCCGCATGCGCGCCATTGGCGCCCCGGTGTATTGGCGCCTGGTCGCCATTTACGCCATCGGCGGCGCGGTCGCGGGCGTCGCGGGCGCGCTTTCCGCGCAAAGCACCTCGTTGGTCAGCCCCAACGTGTTCGATTTCCAACTTTCTGCGGACGCGCTAATCATGCTGATCCTCGGCGGCGCCGGTCGCCTCTATGGCGCGCTGTTCGGCGCCCTGGTGTTCATGAGCGTGCATCAGGTCGCGGCGTCCGTTGATCCCTTCAACTGGCTGTTCATCATTGGCGCGCTGTTGCTGGCGGTGGTCTATGTCGCGCCGGCCGGCCTTTTGAGCCTGCCCGATCTCGTCAAACGCCAACTGCGGTTCTCCCGATGAGCGCCGGGCTTCAGGTTCGCGGCCTGTCGAAATCGTTCGGCGGCCTTGTCGTGGCGCGCGAGATCAATTTCGATCTCGCGCCGGGGGACCGCAAGGCCTTGATCGGCCCCAACGGCGCCGGCAAATCGACGTTCGCCAATCTGCTCACCGGGGCGCTGACGCCCTCCGGCGGCGAGATCCGGCTCGACGGGCGCGACATCGGGCGCTTGCGCGAAGCGGCGCGGGTGAAGGCCGGCATCGCCAAGACGTTTCAGATCACGACGCTGTTTCAAGATCTGAGCGTGCGCGAGAACATCCTGCTGCCGGTGCTGGAACGACGCGGCGCGGGCCTGCGCATGTTCCGCCGCGCCGATGGCGACCGCCACGCGAACGCCGAGGTCGAGGCGCTGATGGCGCAGTTCAAGCTGCAACCGTTCGCCGGCGTGCGCGTCGACGAACTCGCCTATGGTCAGCAGCGATTGGTTGAGATGGCGATCGCCTTGGCGCTGAAGCCGCGCATCCTGATCCTCGACGAACCCGCGGCCGGCGTGCCGACGGGGGAGAACCATCTGATTACCGACGCCATCGCCGCCTTGCCCGCGGATCTGTCGGTTCTCATCATCGAGCACGACATGGCGCTGGTCTTCAAGGTGGCGCGCTCGATTGTGGTGCTGGTCGCCGGCGCCATTCTCGTCGAGGGCGCGCCTCACGAAATCGCCGCCAATCCGCGCGTGCGCGACCTCTATCTGGGGTCGGGCCATGGCTGACGAGTTGCTGAGCCTGAACAACGTGCGCGCCGGCTACGGGCGCACCGAAATCCTCAACGGCGTCTCGCTCGACGTTCGCAAAGGCGAGCGCCTCGCCATCATTGGCCGCAACGGCGTCGGCAAGACGACGCTGCTGGCGACGATCATGGGCCTGACGCGCTTGCACGGCGGCTCGATCTCACACGCCGGCGCCCGCATCGACGCTTTGCCGACGCACCGCCGCGCCGAGCGCGGATTGGGCCTGGTGCCGCAGACCCGCGACATCTTCAAATCCCTCACCGTGGAGGAGAACATCACCGCCGGTCTGCGCGGCGAGGGGACGCTGGAACAGGCCTATGCGCTGTTTCCCCGCCTGCGCGAGCGACGCCGAAACAGGGGCGGCCAGCTCTCCGGCGGCGAGCAGCAGATGCTGGCGATCGCCCGCGCGCTCGCCGGGCGGCCTTCGCTGCTGTTGCTGGACGAACCGCTGGAGGGCCTGGCGCCGGTGATTTGCGAGATGCTGATGGGGGTGTTCCGCCGTTTGGCGGCCGAGGGGCAAACGACGGTGGTGCTCGTCGAACAGCACGTCGAAATGGCGATTGAATTCGCCGACCGCGTCATTATTCTCGACGGCGGGCAAATCGTTTACCAGGGCGTCCCGGCCGACATTCGCAGCGATCGTTCGATCCTGTCGCGATTCGTCGGCGTCGCGCTCGAACCGACGTAAACGCCCGAATCGTCTTCGGTCCGATATAGCTAATCCAAACCGTCTAATTCACCCCTAATTCTGCCGCGCTAAGCCTGCTGCCGCCGGCCGTAGCGCTCTACCGCGAACCTCGGCGACGGAGGTCGCAACCGGAGGCGTGCATAACCGCGACAACGATCCCCGAGACGTCGCCGCCAACAAGGTGCGCGAAGTCATGTCCTGTTTGATCGTTGGCGACTTGCTCGACCAACCCTATGGTCTCAGGGGATGCTGGCTCAGCCAGCGTCACACTTCCAACCGACTGCCGACGGCGATTGCCGCTTGGCTCCAAAGATCAGGCGGCGCGGGCTTTCCCGACGCGACAAAAGGAACTCGCAATGTTGAAGGGTTTGGTTGTAGGCGCGCTGTTGACCGTTCTGGTCGCGATTCTCACTGCCTATTTGGTCGTCAGATCCGGCGCGATGCCGGCGAGCGCCGACGGCGCGCCGCTGC
>Ga0134126_10002012_pt1 | contig 25813 bp, 17 predicted proteins | sample KB31752_FD_96881 | JGI IMG/M metagenome (GOLD analysis project Ga0134126, IMG submission 96881) | Terrestrial soil microbial communities with excess Nitrogen fertilizer from Kellogg Biological Station, Michigan, USA - KB3-175-2 | ecosystem: Environmental > Terrestrial > Soil > Unclassified ... | reverse complement strand
TGACAGTTGATGGCGTGCGTCACGTCAAGAGCTGCCAGATGCTGTGTAGGCACGGAATGCAGATAAATACCGATGAATAGGCAGAGTTGGGAGATTGTCGTTGTAGGGGGAGGGCCTGCCGGTATCGCCGCCGCGGTGAGTGCTGCCGAGTGCGGCGCGAGCGTCCTTCTCGTTGACGATAATCCAGCACTCGGCGGGCAGATCTGGCGGGGTGAAGAAGCGAATCCATCGGTGCGCGAAGCACGCAGATGGAGTAAGCGTCTAAAGAATTCCAGTCTCGAACTCTTGCGCGGCTTTCGCATCTTCGACCAGCTCCGTCAGGGAGTTCTGCTTGCTGAAAGTGCCGACGGCATGCGGGAGGTCAACTACTCTCGCCTGATCCTTTGCACCGGTGCGCGTGAGCGGTTCCTGCCGTTTCCTGGATGGACGCTGCCGAACGTAATGGGAGCTGGCGGTCTGCAGGCGCTGGCAAAAGCAGGAATGCCAATTCGGAAAAAGCGCGTTATTGTCGCCGGCACAGGGCCTTTGCTTTTGCCCGTTGCTGCATATCTGAAACGCCACGGCGCGAAAGTACAGCTGATTGCAGAGCAGGCTTCACGTAAATCCGTCGTTGCGTTCGGGAGCGCTCTGTGGCGCCATCCAGGAAAATTGGGGCAAGCCCTGGGAATATTCGGGAGTTTGGCCGGCATTCCATTCCGATTTGGCTGCTGGCCGGTCGAAGCAAAGGGTGATGATCATCTGTGCAGTGTCGTTCTCCAGCAAGGTACGAGAGCGTTCGAGATTGAATGCGACTACCTGGCGTGCGGTTTCCACCTGGTGCCCAATCTGGAACTCGCGAGTTTGCTTGGCTGCCAGATTAAGGATGGAACAGTATCCGTGAACGAGCTGCAGCAGAGTTCGATCCCAAACGTCTATTGCGCTGGAGAGCCGATCGGGATCGGGGGGGTGGATCTCGCCATTGTTGAAGGACAAATCGCGGGATTCGCAGCCGCAGGACAGCAGCACAAGGCGCGGCGAATTTTTCCAGAACTGGCGCGTCACCGCGATTTCGCAAATGCACTGGAGAAGACGTTTGCATTGCGCCCAGAGCTGAAGAAGCTCGCGCGTAAAGAGACCTTTATCTGTCGTTGCGAAGATGTGCCTTTCGAGCGGCTGGCACAATGTCGAAGCTGGCGCGAAGCCAAGTTGTATACCCGTTGCGGGATGGGTCCGTGTCAGGGACGCATCTGCGGTGCTGCGACAAAAGTTCTATTTGATTGGAGTGCCGAATCGGTACGTCCACCAGTTTTTGAGGCGCGAGTGGAGAGCCTCATGACAACTGAAGTAAGTGCGCCCGAGGTAAGGGTCTAAGGAGCGAACAGATGGAATGGCGCGGCGTGATGCCGGCAATTACTACCTGCTTTGATGAAGCTTTGCGCGTCGATCACGGCTTTATGGCTGAGCACTGCCGTTGGTTGATCGACAACGGCTGCACGGGAATAGTCGCGTTGGGTTCTCTCGGCGAGGGTGCGACTCTGAGCTTCGATGAAAAGCTCGCTGTCGTGCGCACGTGCATCAATGCGGTTCGGGGGCGCGGTCCTGTCGTCGCGTCGATCTCTTCACTCAGCACGGTGGAATCGGTTGCACTGGCGAAAGGGGCGGCCGAGCTGGGATGCGACGCGTTGATGGTGTTGCCGCCGTATGTTTATCAAGGTGACGCGCGCGAGATGATGGCGCACATCTCCGCCGTGCTGCGGGCCACTCCGCTCTCGACGATGCTCTACAACAATCCGATTGCCTACGGCACAGATTTCTTACCTGAGCAGATTGCGCAACTTGTTGCCGAGCACTCCAATCTGCACGCGGTAAAAGAATCCAGCGCCGATGTCCGTCGCGTGAGTGCCATCCGTGCCCTGCTAAATGGCGCAATGCAAGTCTTTGTCGGCGTTGATGACGCGATCGTGGAAGCTCTTGGTGTTGGGGCCGTCGGATGGATTGCGGGCTTGGCAAATGCCCTTCCACGCGAGTCGGTGGATCTTTTCGAATACGCAATAAAAGGCGATCGCGAAAAAGCGCTCGAACTCTATTACTGGTTCCTGCCTCTGCTGCGCATGGATACTGTTCCCAAATTTGTCCAACTCATCAAGCTGGTACAAGAGATGGTGGGAATGGGAAATAGTCGGGTGCGTGCACCACGTCTTCAGCTCGTCGGAAAAGAGCTGGAGGAGACCCGCGCAATTGTGAAGCAGGCGCTCGCCAGTCGGCCCAAGGTCACCGCAGGATCGAGCGCCGCAGCGGCGCTACAGCGCTGAGAAGAACCAACCATGGAACTTCGCGGGCAATCGCTCATCGGCTTTGAAGCAGCGTCCCGAAATGCAACTACGTTTCGGGCCATGAATCCTCTCACCGGCCAGGCAGTTCCGCCTGATTTCCACGGAGCCAATGTCGCCGATGTGGACCGAGCGGCAAGGATGGCCGAGTCAGCCTTTCGAAGCTACAGCCGTTGGACAGTGAAGCAGAAAGCGAAACTGCTGACGCAGATCGCAAGCGCGATTGAAGCTCTGGGACAGGAGCTCATCGACCGCACAGCTCTTGAAACTGCCTTAGGCCAGGATCGCCTTAAAGGAGAACTTGCTCGCACCTGCAATCAATTACGGCTTTTTGCGTCCGTGATCGAAGAAGGATCTTGGGTCAACGCGCGAATCGACCTCGCGGATCCAAATCGCAAGCCTCTGCCGAAAGCGGACATCCGCTCGATGCTGCGGCCCATCGGGCCTGTCGCCGTTTTTGGCGCGAGTAATTTTCCCCTGGCGTTTTCTGTTGCGGGAGGTGACACCGCATCTGCTCTCGCTGCTGGAAATCCAGTAGTGGCTAAGGCTCATCCCGCTCATCCTGGAGCAAGCGAGTTGGTGGGTCGAGCAATCATCGAAGCTTGCCATGCGGGTGGCGCTCCGGAAGGAATCTTTTCGCTGCTGTTCGATTCCGGTACCGAAGTGGGAAGCAAGCTGGTCCAGCATCCGTCGATCAAAGCGGGCGGGTTTACCGGCTCCCGCACCGGCGGGCGTGCGTTGATGGATCTGGCTGCGGCTCGGCCTGATCCAATCCCATTCTTCGCTGAGATGAGCAGCACTAATCCAGTCTTCGTGCTGCCACGCGCCGCAGCTGAAAGAGCAGAGCAGATTGCCACAGGCCTCTACGGATCTTTCACTCTGGGAGCCGGACAGTTTTGCACGAAGCCAGGGTTAATTCTTCTCGGCCTGGATCAAGGAGCGGAGCAGTTATCCGCCAATCTGAGAGAACTTACCAGCGCAGCTTCTGACCACGTTCTTCTCACCGCGGGTATATGCAAATCGTACGAACGAGGGGTGACGCAACGGACGAAGTTACGTCAGGTGGCATCATCCAGACTGAAAGATGCTGGATTCCGTGCTACGACGACTCTGTTCGAAACTGATCTCGACGCAGTGTTGTCGGATCATGATCTTGCCGAAGAACTATTCGGACCGTCCACATTGGTCGTCCGATACCAGCAGCGAGACAAGTTACTGCGTTTTGCCGAAGGACTCGAAGGTCATCTGACCGCTACCATTCACGGCACCGAGCAGGATCTGCGCGACTATGCCGATCTGGTCGAAATTCTCGAGAACAAAGTCGGGCGCCTCGTCTTCAACGGATACCCGACCGGTGTGGAAGTGAGTCATGCAATGGTGCATGGCGGACCATATCCGTCCACCTCCGACGCGCGGTTTACTTCGGTCGGCACCCAGGCAATTCTTCGCTTCGCTCGGCCAGTGTGCTTCCAGAGTTTTCCCGATGCAGCGCTTCCTCAGGAGTTGCAGAATGGGAATCCGCTCGGAATTTGGCGAACCGTCAATGGCTCGCTCTCGCGCGAGGCTCTGAGTTCATAGTCCGGCACTACTCATCGCGTTGAAAGGAACTGGAATCATATGGTGACGATGTCGAAGTCTTTCCTGAAGTCGCTGTTTGTCATTCTCGTCATCACGTTGCTCGCAGCCACTCTGGCCGCCCAGCGTCGACGCGGTGGCAATGGGGAAGCAGGCTTTCGCTTTCGATTCATTGGCCCCGTCGTGGGTAATCGCATTGCTGCGATTGCCGGCATCCCGGGTGATCCGAGTACGTACTATGCCGGAGCGGCATCCGGTGGAATTTGGAAGTCAGTAGATGGCGGAAATCGTTGGGAGCCGATCTTTGACGACGAACCGGTTGCTGCGATCGGAGCGCTTGCCGTCGCGCCGTCCGACAAATCTACCGTGTGGGCCGGAACCGGCGAACCATGGGCTATTCGCGATAGCGATGTAACCGGCAACGGAGTGTACAAATCCGTCGATGCGGGAAAATCCTGGAAGCACATGGGACTCGATCAGACGGGACGCATCGCGCGCATCCTTATCAATCCGTCTGATGCCAACACTGTCTTCGTCTGCGCCGAAGGCCGACTGACAGGACCGCAGCAGGAACGCGGCGTGTATCGAACGACGGACGGCGGAGAGCATTGGGATCGCGTCCTCTTCGTTGACGAGAACACCGGATGCTCTGGTCTATCGATGGATCCACAAAACCCGCGCGTTCTCTTCGCCGGCACATGGCAAGTCGTTATGCATACCTACGGCGAATTCAGTGGAGGACCGGGCAGCGGAATCTACGTGTCGCGCGATGGCGGCAGTAAGTGGGAGAAAATCGAAGGTCACGGACTGCCGCATTCCCCGCTGGGGAAAATCGATGTTGCCGTCTCGCCCACCGACTCCAATCGCGTATATGCGTTGATTCAAACCGCCGATCAAGGATCGGTTTGGCGCTCGGACGATGGCGGTCGCAGTTGGCGAGTGTCAAATTGGGACCGCTCGTTGATCGGCCGCGCTGGCTATTACATTCGTATCGCGGTTTCACCCAGCAACGAGAATGAGGTGCTGATTTCCAATAGCAGCTTCCATCGTTCGCTAGACGGAGGCGAAACCTTCGAGACGGTTCCCTGGGGCGGCGACAATCACGACATCTGGATCGATCCGCAAAATGCCGATCGCTTTGTGATTACCAACGACGCCGGCCTCATCATCACGCAGGTGCACGGCCGAGGATTCCAGCGAGTAACTCTGCCGATCGGACAGATGTATCACGTCGCCGTGGATGACCAAGTCCCCTACGACGTTTACAGCAACATGCAGGACGATGGCACGATGCGCGGACCGAGCACGTCCTCGGGATTTGGATTCAACGGCGATGTTGGTTGGGAGCACCGTCTTGGCGGCTGCGAGTCTGGGTTCACCATTCCTGATCCAACCGATACGAACATCGTCTGGGCGTCATGTTACGGCGATGAAGTTACGCGCTACGATTCGCGCATCAAGGAAGCGCGCTCGGTAAGTCCTTGGCGGCATACGCTCGACTCAGCTCCGAACGAGAGCAAATACCGCTGCCACTGGACTCCACCTCTCACGATCGATCCTTTCGATCACAATACCGTCTATTACGGCTGCCAAGTTATTTTCAAAACCACCAACGCAGGACAGAGTTGGAGCGTAATCAGTCCTGATCTATCCACTCAGGATCCCAGCCGCATCGTCTCCTCCGGTGGAATAGTTGGCGATAACCTCGGGCAGTTTTACGGAGAGGTAGTTTTCGCGATTGCTCCTTCAACGGTTGAGAAGAATCTCGTTTGGGCCGGAACGAACGATGGCAAAGTCTGGTACACGCGGGACGGCAGCCACTGGAACGACGTGACGGGCAGCATGCAGATGCCGCCGTGGGGAACCGTCACCAGCATTCAACCTTCGTTTTTCGACGCGGGCACTGCATACGCGTCGGTTGATTATCACTTAATGGATAATCGCGATCCGTTCATCTATAAGACATCTAACTTCGGAAAATCATGGACTCTCATCTCTGGAGGAATCCCGAAAGGCCCACTTTCGTACGTTCGCACGGTCGCCGAAGATCCGAACAAGAAAGGACTACTCTTCGCCGGAACCGGCAACGCGCTCTATTACTCGTTGGATGATGGTGAGCACTGGACGAATCTGCAGACTGGACTGCCGCACGCGACGGTTTCATGGATTGTCGTTCAAAAGAGATTTCATGATCTGGTGGTCTCAACCTACGGTCGAGGACTCTACATCCTCGATGACATTAGCTCTCTCGAGCAGCAGGCCGGCAACTCCAACGATATCGCTGTTCGGCTCTTTGCGAATCGAGCTGCTTACCGGTTCTCGCGTACTCCGCGAGCGCTCATTGATTTCGAGCTGAAGGCTGCGCCGAAAGGCCGCGTCCAAATCGAGATCCTCGATTCTTCCGGACAGGTAGTGCGCTCACTAGAGCCTCCCGCGCACGCTGGGCTGAATCGCAGCTTTTGGGATCTGCACTACGAAGGTCCGACCGCCGTGCGGCTGCGCACCACGCCATCGGAGAATCCACACATCTGGGAAGAGCCGCGGTTCCGCGGACACGATTGGCGACCCATCACACACTGGGGTATGGAAACGAACCCCGCGGGCCCACTCGTCGCTCCAGGAAAGTACACAGTCAAACTGACTGTGGACGGCCAATCATTTACTCAGCCGCTCGAAGTGCTACGCGATCCGAAGATCACAACATCGGACGAGGACATGCAGCGTTCAGTCAAGTTGCAATTGCGCATCCGCGACGATGTGACCAGGACTGCCGACATGATTAACAACCTGGAGTGGTCGCGCAAGCAGCTGGGCGACCTGGAGCGGATGTATGCCGAAAGTAAGAATCCAGAGATGGTGAAATCCGTCCAAGACATGGATCAACGCATGCAGAATGTCGAGTACAAGCTCGTCTCAAAGGCTCTTACTACAAGCGATGATAAGTACTACGTCGAGGCGTACAAGATCTACTACAACCTGCTGTGGTTGAACGGCGAGATCGGTCCCGGCGCCGGCGACGTAGCCGGTGGCGAGGACTTCACTCCGACAGACACCAGCATCGCCTTGCTGAGTGGAATCGAGCAGGAACTCACAGGAGTCCAGGCAGAATACAAACAGTTAGTTGATCAGCATCTGCCTGCATTCAATCGTGCGCTGCTCGAACATGGAGCAGTGCCCCTCGGAATTGCAGCTCCAAGCAAAGCGACCAGCACAAGTCCGGGTGGGAATGATTAGGACGACGCTGACATAGAAGAGCTTAGGCTCGCCCCCGTCAGCACCGTTCGCGGTAGCGAATGGGTGTAGCCTCCATCCCTGACCCATTCCCTACCGGGAACGGTACTGACTTCAGTAGTTCAATTACGTTGTCGAATTGCGCGGCCTCTCTCCACCCGTAGGAGTTACCTTCCAATATACGTCGTAACGTTCGTGCACGATGTCGTTAATCGGGACCAAGGCCTGCGCTCCAGATTCTCCCGCGGCTTCGAAGGTGAGCGGTTGGTTCCCTGCGCGCACCCAGCTTGATGGATCGTCTACTTTGCCCTTTGCTCCCGGCAATTCCGGAATGGGACGGGGTCCTGATCCGTGCTCGCGATGTTCAAACGGACCGGTGTCGCCGTACCAGCGATCGCGCGGCGCCTCTTCGTGCTTTGCTGCGAGCACGAGTGGTCCGTACATCGGAGCCTGGACGGTATGGTCATCCGGCATCTGTGAGCCATGAATATCCATCGGGAGGCTGAGCTCGATGGTGTCGTTGTTCTTCCATGGACCACGCAGCGTGAGATAGCTACTTTGGCTCGAAAAGACGGGCAGGGGACGTCCATTGATCTTCACGCTTCCACCATTGGCCCAGTATGGAATACGCAGACGGATGGCAACATCCGTCGGCTGCTGTGCGCTGATCGTGAGCTTTGTGCCTTGCTGCCGCGGAAAATCCGTATCCTGCCGCAATTTCAGCTTCTTCTCCGGCCAGCTCACTTCAGAGGGCACATACAGGTTCACGTAGATCGAGTTATCGTCGTGAAAATAAATCGTATCGTTTAGCTTGCCGTATTCCTCCACGCCAGTTCCGTTGCAGCACCAGAAGGAATCGGTGGGCGTCGCATATGTCTTCCAGAGGTTCACTCCCATTGGGTAGTAGTACATCGTCGTTCCCGTTTCGGGATCCATGGTGCCCAGGCGGTGATTGAAGACGACGCGCTCGTAGTAATCCATATAGCGCGCCTCGGGCGACCAGCCAAACAGATGTCGCGTGAGCTTCAGCATGTTGTAGGCGCAGCAATCTTCGGTGGTGCTCGGACCAAGCTGGGTGGAGAGCTTGCCAGGATCGGTCTGCCAGCCTTCGCCATTGCTCGTTCCGCCATTGCAGTAAGAGCGCTCGCTGACGACTTCATCCCAGAAATACTGAGCGATGTCGTGATACTTCGAATCGTGCGTGAGTTCGTATGTACGAGCGGCTGCAATCACCTGCGGGATGTGCGTATTCACGTGCAATCCCTTCAACTCATCGCGATGGTTCTCCAGCGGTTCGAAGAAGGCCTTCTTGTCGAAGCGATGCGCGGCGCCGAGGTACTGATACTTTCCCGTAACCGCATACAGATTGCAGAGCACCTCTCCCATGCCGCCGTATTCGGTGCCGAGCACGCGCTGCATGTGCTCATAGCTGAGTGGTCCACTCCACATTCCCACCCAGCCCGCCATGTCTTCGGCTACCTGCAGGGCTTCGGTGTTGCCCGTATGTACGTACATGTCGAGCATGCCGGCCATAATCTTGTGGATGGTATAGAACGGCGCCCAGACGCGAACCCGGTCGCGGAGACGGTCGAAGAACTCATCGGGAAATGCGCTGAGATATCCATTTTTATTTGCGACCTGACACTTGCGCAGATCGGATACGAGCGCGTCGCCTTTCTTCTTGAGATCTTCATCGCCGGTGCTCGCGTACATCAGAGCGACGGCTGAGAGATAATGGCCACCGTTGAAATGTCCGCGCAACTCTGAATCTGGTTTTTCCCAGCCGCCAAAAGGCTCAGCAGACGAGGGCAAGCCGGCAGTGATGTTGAACGAGTACGCCAGCCGGTCATTGGGCAGTGAATGCAGGTATTGGCGATTCTTCTCCTGCACGCGCGAGCATGTGCTTTCCAGCAGGCGAACCTGCTTCATGGGAAAGGGAACCGCGGCCCAGGGCACCCGCTCGCGGTTCACCGGTTTGCCCGTGCTGTCCATGGAATTAACTACAGGATCTTGCGCGAACAGGTTGTTTGCTGAAGAAGGGAGAACCGCAGCGCCGGCAAGGGCAGCGGCTCCGGCCATGAACTTTCTACGGGAAACATTGCTGAGTGTCATTACGAATTGCTCCGTGCTGGGATTCGGGAATCCGCAAGCAGATTAAGTGGGAAGCCAGGCTTCCAAAAAATTCGTAGATTGCGCTGTAATCGTTTACAGATTGTACGCATGTCGCGACACTGCGCAATCGTAAAATAACGTTACTAACCTTCAACTCATGCAATGAAAGCGATTGCATAGAATTGACGAAAGTCTGTGAGGAAAGTATGCAGCGATTCCTCTCATTTTTGTTTGTGCTCCTTTTTTCGATAACAGCTTGCGCCTACACGGAGCGAGCTCCTGATTTTTCCTTCCACGCAATTTGGCTCGATAAAGACGCGAAGGTGCCGCATTCGATCAAGGCGTATCGCGGACGCGTGGTGTTGATCGACTTCTGGGAATACACCTGTATTAACTGCATCCGGGACTTTGCCGTGCTCAAGCGCTGGTACGCGAAATACCATCCGTATGGCTTCGAAATCATCGGCGTGCATTTCGGCGAGTTCGCGATCGGATATAAGCCGGAGAACGTCCGCCGGGCGGCGCAGAGATTCCAGTTGCCGTGGCCGATCGTTGCCGACGTGAATGGTTCCATCTGGAAAGCCTACAAATCCGAATCGTGGCCGAATCGTTATCTCATCGACCCGAACGGCGATATCGTGATGCACATCGAAGGTGAGGGCAACAACGCGCCGATGGAAGCCAAGATTCGCGAACTGCTGCTGCCGCAGCACCCTGAGATCGCGAAAATTCCGCTTGATCCCGACGAGAACACGTTCGCGCCGCAGTGCGGACGCGTGACGGAAGAAACTTATGTTGGCGACTGGTTCGGCCGCGGTGCGCTCGAGAATAGCGAAAAATACGAAGACGGATATGTGGTCCACTTCAAAGCCAACCAGGAGCCCGACGACGGGCGTGTGATCCTCGACGGCAGTTGGCGCACCGATCACGATGGCGTTACATCCGCTGATAAGCACGAGAACAAAGCGGCGCTCCGGTATCACGCACGCTCGGTTTACGCGGTCATGAGCGTGGACGATCCCAAGAAGCCGGTGCGAGTTGATGTCTCGCAGGATGGCGCGCCTTTGGGCGATGCTGCGGGGACTGACGTGAAGATCGACGCGCAAGGTTCTTATATCGAAGTGAGTGAGCCGAGGATGTACTACGTAATTAAGAATCCGGCTTTGGCATCGCACCTGCTGACGCTTGTCCCTGAAGGAAAGGGCTTCACGTTGCATTCGTTTACCTACGGCAACGATTGCCAGCAGAACTTCGATGCTAAGTAAGTCATTCATTAGGTCGAGACCGTGATCGGATGACCGCCGAAATCGAACGTATGCGTTCCCTTTTCGGGAACCACGCGAACTTCCATCTTCCGCCGCAAAGGCGGGAGCATGCGCGAGCCGGGAAGAAGGCGAACGGACAGCTTGTTCTGTTCGTGATCCCAGCGCGCACCAATTTTCATCCATTCGCCGCGACGATAGTTGAAGCTGTTGCCATCATCTTCGTAGATCGTGCCTGAAGAGTCCGCTCCCGGATACACGACAAACGTCAGCGGCTCTTCGGACTTCTCGCTCGTAAATTGCTTAATCGGGCCGAACGGAAGAATCGCTCCCGCACGAACGTAAAGAGGTAAAGTTGCCAGGTCGACTGGGCGAGTTATCTCGCGGCCGCCTTCGACTTTCGCCTCTGTCCAGAAGTCGTACCAATCACCTTTTGGCAGATAAAACGTCTTGGAAGTGGCGCCTCTTTCCGTTACCGGTGCGACGAGGATGTCGCGTCCCCAGAGATATTCGTCGGCGCGGTTGACCGCCTTGGGATCGTCCGGATAATGCAGCCACAGCGCTCGGATGATCGGCAGTCCGGTTTCGTGACTCTCTCTTACTGCGGTGTACAAGTAGGGAAGCAGTCGATAGCGCAGCTCCAGATACTTGCGGCAGATCGGCTCGACATCAGGATTATGCAGCTCGCTGGGATCGGGATTCGCAGCTTCTCCGTAGTTACTGATTTCGTTTGGCCCAAGTTCTCCCGTGTTCCACTGCCACGGCAAACGCAGCTTCCAGTCGCGCCCATGCCCCCGGAATAGCGGACAGAATGCGCTGAACTGAAACCAGCGAACGAAAAGCTCGCCGTTAAATTCTTTCGTCGGAACGAAACCACCGGTGTCTGTGCCCCAAAACGGGATTCCCGAGAGTCCCGTATTGATACTAATCGGAACATGGTTACGCAGTGTCTCCCATGTGGAGTACACGTCGCCCGACCAAAGAAAAGGTGCGTAGCGCTGCATTCCCGCATAGCCATTGCGGTGCAGCGCGTAAGTCCGCTGATTTGGACGGTCAAGCTGCGGCCCTTCGTAGTACATGCGATTGCGTGTGAGCCGCGAGGCTGCGTCGAGAGGATCGCCTTCATCGGGCCACCAGCCGTCTACGCCTAGAGCAAAGTCTTTGCGATGCGCGTCCCAGTAGCAGCTGACTTCCCTTTCATCAAATCGCGGCAGGCTACATGTGTCATGGACACTCCCGCTCAGCGTGCGCGTGAGGATCACTGCGTGCAACACCACGCGAAAATTCAAACGATGGAATTCGTCGAGTATCTCTTTGGGATCGGGAAAAACCCGCCGATTGAATTGGAACGATCCGTTTTCCGTATTCCATCCTGATGGACAGAAGCCGGTTCCGAGATAGATCAGCGCATCGCACGGCAGCTTCTTTTCGCGGAAGGTCCGCGCGACGGAAAGAATCTCATCGCGACTGGTGATGGTTCGATGTGACTGCTGATAACCGAGTGACCACAGCGGCGGCATCTCCGGATGTCCCGTGATGCGCGCGTATTCAGCCATTGCTTGTGCAGGTTCTTTCACGCTGACGACGAAAATGTCGATCGGTAACGCGGCTTTCGGATCATTGGCTGTGAGCTTGCCTTCGGAACCGGTGAGGTCAAAGGTGGCGAGCGGCTGGTGGACAAACATCGCCCAACCCGAGGTCCCAATCAGCCACTGGATTGGCACGCGCCCGCCGTAACTACGGAGGTGATATCCGCCCTGGCCGCTGCGCATGGGATCGAGATTCCCGCGGCGGTCGAACTGAGGCCCACCTTCCCCCATTCCCAAAATAGGACCATCGCCGAGCAGAAAAGTTACCGCGCCGCTCTCCTCGTCGATTCGCAGTTCCTGCAGCGGCTTGCCGGCGTTGTCCGAAACTTTGATTGTCAGCGGATTATGTTCGACCGAGACACGCGGGCCTGCCACACTCTTGCGGGTTGTGGACGACCGCAGCTGGGCCTCGAGAACCGCGCCATCATCGGTCTGCGCTCCGGGCGCAGAACCAGTTTCCGCGATGTGAATGCGAATCGTATGAGGACTGATTGTCGAAATGGAAACCCGGGCTTCCCGTCCGGCGATCTGAATTCGCTCCTGGGCGAGGAGCAGGGTGGGCAAGTCGAAGTAACTTGCGGCAATTGCACCGCCCAACAACTTCAGCGCGTTTCGGCGAGGCAGTTTGTTTGAGTTCACAGTTTGCGTGCTGCTGATATGGATATTGTATACAATGCGACTTCGCCTGCAAACGGCGATTTGGCAGTAACAGGCGATTTTGCCAGTAATAAAGGATGTCGGAGAATCATGACCTCTTTCGAACGTCTCCTGTCGAAGCCTCTCGTTGTTTTCTCGTTCTTAGCTCTCCTGCAACTGGCACCGTTGTACGCTCAAGAACTTCCGAGTGCGCCGGGATCATCCGTCTCTGCTCTGACCCCGGAACCCGGATATTTCACCGAGCCAGGCGTTGCAATCAATCCCAAGAATCCTCAGCAGGTAGTCGCCGTCTTTCAGGACAACGCGCATGCCGCCTACTCCACTGACAGCGGCAATCACTGGCAAGTCGCCACCGGCGTAGAGTCAACGCGCTACAGAGTTTCCGGAGACGTATCGGTCGTGTTTGATACGCGCGGTCACGCCATCATCTCCTACATGGCTTTCGACAAGCTCGGCACCTACAACTATTGGGGACACAACTCCTCCCGCAACGGACTTTACGTGCGCAGATCGCTTGATGGCGGCAAGACCTGGGAAGCGAACGATATTCCCGTCATCACGCACGACAGCACCGAGCAGAATCCGCCATGGGAAGACAAGCCGTACATTGTCTCGGATACTACGCAAAGCAAATATGCGGGAAACCTGTACGTCGGGTGGACACGCTGGACGCTGCAGGACTCGGAGATCCTGTTCACGCGTTCCACCGATGGCGGCGAGACGTGGTCGAAGCCAATCGAGATCGACACGCATCGCGGGTTGCCGCGCGACGACAACGGCGCGCTTGAGGGCTTCGACGGCGTAGTAGCCCCGGACGGAACGCTCTACGTGGTATGGAACGATGGGAATGACATGATGCTTGCCATTTCCCATGATGGTGGTCAGAGCTTCGACAAACCTCGAAGGATCGTCCAGACGGCGCCGATCATGTTCAAAGTTCAGGATGTGGCACGCGCAAACGGCTTTCCCCAAATCGCACTCGCGCCGAAAGCAGGAAAGCACGGCCGGCTGCACGTGACCTGGAGTGACTATCGCAATGGCGATGTCGATGTTTTCTGCGCAACCTCCGACGACGAAGGCCGATCCTGGTCCGCACCTGTGCGCGTGAACGATGACGCGCAGCACAACGGCGCCGATCAGTATTTCCAATGGCTCGCGGTTGATCCCGCGACTAGCGATGCATATGTCATTTTCTATGACCGTCGTAATTCCAAGAACAACGAGCAGCAGACTGTGACCCTCGCACGGTCCAGCGATGGAGGTCGTTCCTTCAAGAACTACGCCTGGACCACTGAGCCATTCCGCGCCTATGAGGCTTTCATGGGCGACTACACGGGAATCGCAGCCCTCAACAATCGCGTGTATGGAGTCTGGACGGAGAAGCCGGTACCCACGGCGACAGATCCGGCCGCGCGCGCAGCAGAAGGCAGGCGTCCGCGCAACACTCTCGTCAAAGTTGGAGTGGCGGATTTCAGCAATGTGCACTGAATCGTCTGGACATATGTTTTTTTAACAGAACCGCTTGAGCAGGAGAGGAGAGCGCACTTACAATCCGAGTGCCGGGCAGGTTCAAGATCATCAAGCCGAATACGGGAAACATGAGTTTGCAGGCTGTGGCAAAAAAGGCGGGTGTTTCCGTCGCCACGGTTTCCCGCGTCCTGAACAATCTTTCGGTGGTAAAGAACACGACGCGCGCTCGCGTCATCAAGGCCGCGGCCGAGCTCAAGTATCATCCCAATCTGCACGCGCGTTCTCTCGCACGAGGAAGCAGTCGAACTTTAGGGATCATCGTCTCCAACATGGACAATCCCTTCTTCCTCGACATCTTCCGCACGCTGCAATCCGACGCGCATGCGCGCGGCTATGAAGTCGTTGTTGCCAACACCGACTATAGTCCCGAGCAGTTGCTCTCCAGCATTCGCCTGATGATCGGATGGCGCGTCGCCGGCCTTGCGGCGATTGTTTCCGAGATGCATGGCGATCTCATCCGCCTGATCATCGACAGTCACATTCCCACCGTCTTCTACGATGTTGGCTCGACCGCCGAAAACATCACCAATGTTCGCGTCGATTACCGCAAAGGGATGCACCGGATTGTGCAGTATCTGCACAGCATCGGACACCGACGGATGGCGTTTGCCGGTCATCACTCAACGCTGCGACCAATTGGCGATCGTCGCCAGTCATTTTTGGAAACTGTTCGCGAATTCGGCTGCCAGGCCGTTGGAACCGTTGCCGCCGACGACGGCCTCGAAGGTGGTCGTCACGCTGCGCATGAACTTATCAGTTCTTCTGAGCGGCCCACCGCGATTGTTTGCGTTAACGACTTTATGGCTGTTGGAGTCTTACGTTATTTGCGCGAGCGCGGCGTGCGGGTGCCCCAGGAGATCTCAGTCACAGGCTTTGACAACATTCGCCTTGCCGAATTCTGTTCGCCCTCGCTCACATCGGTCCACATTCCCAGAGATCGCATTGGCCACATCGCCTTCGAAAGGCTGATCTCAGGAGAGACGAAGTCGAACGCTCGCGAACTGCTCATCGATCCTGAACTCGTCGTGCGTGAATCTACCGGCCCAACGTCAGCTTAGCGTTGCCGCGGTTTGTTCATTCTTCTCGCAGCTCCACCCACGTAGTCGAAGCTCCAAGCGGAACCGCGTAGGCGCCGCGCTCGCTGGGGAACGACTTTGCGAGTTGGTATTCCTTGGTTGAATTCGGCTTGGCCGGCTGCTCGATGCGCAACAGCGCCTTTGCTGTCCCGTCGCTGCGAGGAGCCAGACCAACTCGCACTTTGTGGGTTCGCGAATCGAATTCCACGTCGGAGAACTCTCCCGAATCCAGCGTGAGCCAGAGTCCGACCGGAGCTAGATAGATGCGGTTGCGAAATGAATCGACCGGCCTGGCTTTGACGATCCCATTCTGGGCCGTCAGGTTTGCCCCGAATGCAACCCAGCCGAAATCGGGATGATCGACGATATACGTCGCTGTGTTCAGCGCGTGACCGAAGAAGTTCGGACCATAATCTCCCGAATAGGGATCAAACTTGAGCATGTCTGGGAACGCGTGAAATGCGCAGGAGGCAAAGCCGTCCTGATCGATGTTGGTGAGCGCGCCCATGGTGCCTCCGTATCCCACGCGCAGCAAATAAAAGTCCTCAGGATGTTCTCGATAAGCTGCGAGCACGGGAATTGCATTGAGTCCGGACCCGTAATGATGAAGTTGCCGCTCTAATCGCGGATACTTTCCCGCATACAGGAAATCCCAGAAACGGCGTGCGCTCCCGTTGTATCCCCAATGGGGAAGCGTGGGCATGTATCCCAAAATGGCATCGAGAGTAACTTCGGCTTTTTCCTCGAAGCCAAAGAATTTGGTCCAGGCATCGACCTCTTCCTGGCCGGTAGAATCCCATGGCATCTCACTGCCAAACGGATACGGCTCCTGCTTCCACCGATCGGCGCGCTCGCGCATCTTGGCCTCGAGAGTTTGAGCTTCCGTGGTCATGCCTTCGCGGCGAAGATCGTCAAGAATCTTCACGAAGATATCGCCTTCCATCTGGCCGAATCGGGCATAGCCGGCGGCAAACTTCGTCATCGCCATTGAGGTTTGATAGGCATGCGACAGATACCAGCGCCAGTCATGAGTCGTGACGAAGCCCTGGCGATCTCGAGCCAGCCGATACATCACCCAGTACGCGGCAGCGACGTGAGGATAGTCAAACGAGCGATCCACCTGCTCGGATGCTTTCTTGCTCCAGCTCGTCCAGCTGTGCCAATTCAAGTCGTCGCGGTAGTAGTTCGGCGGGAGTTCGTCAGGCTGATAGTAGAAGAGGCTCTTGCGCACTCCGTACTCTTTCTCGCCGTCACTGTATTGCAGATGTCCCCAGAGCACTCCATCAACGAACTGCTGGACTTTCGCAAGCTCTTGCTTGTCGGGCTGGCCGAATTCCTTCATCACGAGCGCGAGCCACGAACCCGCACCGGCTTCATCGCTCAAGCCCGCGATCCACACACGGCTGTCTTGCTTGACGATCTGGTTGGCTTCGCGGTCGTAACTGATGGCCGACGGAGCACGATGGAATGGATCATTCGGATCGGCGAACCACTGTTTCGTAGTGAGGAAGCGGCCAAGGTCAGCGACCGCCTCGCGCTCAGGCTTGATGACGTCATAGTGAATCGCCTGAACAAGCCCATCTTCGTACGTCACTACGAGGCGCGCGCGCCCCCAAGTGTGTCCTCTCAGCGTGTAAGCCTTCCAGCCATTTTTTGCCGGAGCATCACTGTGCCAAATGAGTGCTCCAGCGGGCTCGACCGAAATGGAACGCACAGGCTCCGCGTATTTGAGGAAGAGCCGAACATCGAGATCGGTCGGTACCACGTATCCTGGAATTCCCACCGCTACCGGTCGTCGGTTCGCCGCCAGCGTGGATTCCATATCCCGAATGGAATCGGAAACTAAGAACTTAAGACCGTAGGTCTTCGACTCTCCTGGTGCGAGCGTCAATTCCGTGGGCGGATTCCATTGCTGCGCTTTTTTCCATTCGTTCTCGGCGAAGGCGGTGGTGTGAACCATCCAGTTGTAGAAGCCCTCGAAGGTCATACCGCGAGGTGTCGGATCGGTAAAGATTTGAGGCGCCGGCGGTCCGCTCGATCCGCGAGTTCGGTGCGGTCCCAGAATGGGACTGTAAGCCTCGAACGGCGTTTTGCCCTCGGGGACTACGAGCAGCGCGGGCCCGTGGCCATTCAGGCGCGTAACCTGGAGATATCCGGCGTCCATTCCAACGTACGGGTCGTAGAAGGAGCAGATGGCGTGTGCCTGCTCGAGCGTTCGGTTATTCAGTACGTTATCGAACACCATCGGCATGCCCAGCGACCCAATCTGCACCGGCTGCGATGTCTTGTTTTTCAAAGCAAACCGCAGAACCAGCTTCCCATTTTCGACCTGCCAGCTTCGCGTGATATCGAGAGGAATATCCGCGGGCAGAGTTGGCGAGAGATCGGCGGCGGCGAGGACATTTCCCGAAACAGGAAGCGCAGTTACCGGCGTACGCGCAAGCGCGGTCGAGTAGCTTTTCCAGTCGCCGGAGGTCCCCTCGCGCAAGCGCAGGTCGATGTCGCCTAAATGGTAGTAGCCGTCGCGCGATCTTTCGACCAGTATGTCGCCAGGAGTGAAATCAAAGCTCTTGTCCTCCATCGGATGCAGAGCAGCAACGGTTTGCGACGAGCGCACCAGGCTCAATTCGAACTCAGGCGTTTGTAGGCTCATCATCCCATCGCTCAACATTGGACCAGGAGTCGGCGGTGGCGGCGGCGTGCGCTGTTGAGCGGCGACATAGCTTAGCGGTGCAAAAGCGCTAATTACAAAAACGGAACACCAAATTGCTTTTATCCAGCGCGAATTGTTCATCAGGCTCTCGCTTCAAATTGGAGGAGCAGGGAAGTAGGACGAATGCAGCAGCTTCCACCAGCGATAACGCGCAAGGATTGGGTCGGAGTTCGGGCCCTCTCGTTCAAAGCTCGCTGCATGATCTATTGACAAGGTGGGCAACATTGTATGGATAAAATATCCAATGTCAAACCGAGCGATCCTAATCGATCCTGCCCGCCCCGATACGGCAGCAGTAATGCCTGCGGACATCACCGTTTATCGAACGTGACCTGCATCAGCGGTACCCACAAGTCAGGATCAACCTGCACATCGGTGGGCTCGGCATCTACCGGAATGGAGAGCTCATTGTGCTGCTTGTCGATCACCATCGTTGCAGTGTGACTCTGTGACGAACGATTTTGCGCAGACTGACCTTTGGCTGCTTCCGGCTGCGAAGAAGTCGCCAGCGTGATGCCGATCTGAATCGGCATGCGATACAAGCCCTGATTCTGCGTCTGATCGAGCGCAACCAACACTCGCCTGGTCTGTGCGTCGTAATGCCAGCTTCCGTTCAATTCCAGAATGCCTCCCCGGTTGAGCCATTCATGGAAGAACCACGAAAGATCCTCATTCTCCTGCGGACACTCGCCGGAAGCATGGCAGGCATCTTCCACCGCATGACGAAAGTCGTCGGTAGTGGCACTGCCATTGCGAAACCGGCTGGAGTACAGACGAATGCCCGCCCAGAAATTTTGGTCTCCAAGCACGCCGCGCAAGGTGTGCAACACCATCGCGCCTCCCTGATAGATCTGCGTTGAGTTGGAGAAGACCTCGCTGTCATTCTGCAGATTGTTGTGCACCACGGTATCCGCCGGATGCGCGAGCGCGTAATTCACCGCTGCCGTCCGGGTTCGACGGACGCCGTTCAGGAATGCGTCGCTGCCGTTCTGATGCTCGGTGTAGAGCAGATTGAAATACGTGGCAAAGCCTTCGCTCAGCCAGACATCGTCCCAGTCAGCTTCCGTCACTGAATTGCCGAACCACTGATGCGCCATCTCGTGCGCGGCCGCGCCGAATCCGGAGTAATAGAAGATGGTCGTTGCCGGCTCGGTCGCGCCGCCACTCCCTGCCGCCTCCACTTGCGCGAGCTTCTCATAGACGTACGGGCCAATGTGGCTTGTATAGAAGTCGAAGACTGACTGCGTGAGCGGATCGAGCGCCTTCAATCCGGCATCGCGATCCTGGGGAAAGAGCCACGCAGAAAACTGCACGTCTGCCGCGCGCGCGAAGTAATTCACCGACATCTGCGCGAGAGCAAGCGAGAACTGCCAGCTTGGGATCGGCTGCGACTCTTCCCATACCGTCCTGCGTAAGTCGCCAGGCAGATCAGTTTCTTCTTTGAGCAAGCCGTTCGAGATCACCTGATATTTCCGCGGAGCCGTCACGCTGATCGTTTTCGGCGCCTTCACCGAGATCTGATCAATGGTCGCGAGCCAGTTGCGCGCTCTGTTCGGCCAATTGTCGGTAAAGAAAACACGATCCCCATATTTGTTCTTGCCGATGAACAATCCTGTTGCGGGCTTGCCGTGATAACTCACGCTAAAGGTGAGCTTTTGTCCGGCTTTGGTCGGCTGCGGAAAGCTGATATGCAATCGGTCATTCTGGTGACGAAATTCGAGCGCCTTGTCACCGATTGTGACTACCGTGACCGTCATCCCGAATCCAACCGAAGTCGGGGCAGGCGAGGCAGGCGCCTGCTGGCCTCGTGGAACACGCGGCGGCGGCACGAGACACGGATTTAGCCTATCGGCTGGCTGCGGGGCGGTGATCAGCTGGCACAAATCCAAGTCAATGCTCGCAATGCCGTCGGTTAATACCTCAACGTCAACCGTGTCTTTCACGGTCAGTTCATCGGATTCGTCTCCCAGTGCAACGTCAAACGAATACTTGAGAATCCTGATTCCCGGCTGGCGGGGATACATGTCCGCCGCGCAAGCAGCGGTGACCATTGCGAGGAAAGTCAGCAATGCCATTCCGCGTCGCAATAAGCCGAACGGCAGATGAAGAGACGTACACCCGTAGGAATTGAGCATTAATCAGTGCTCCAAGGACCATGATTGTTACGGTGAATACGATATTCATACGGAGGCATAGGATTCTACCTGTAGACCAATCAGCGCCGCAGGGACCGCGACTGCAGTTATCAATCCTGATTTCATCCAGGGGCGGCGCTAGACGGGCGCAGCCACTTTGATCCGCGAACACGATGAGTTGGTTCGCGTTCTCGAAATGCGGTCTTATACGTTCGCGCGACCTCCATCATCCCAAATCAGAACTTGCGCTGATCGCGTTCGCCAGTGCACAGTCTTCTCATGGCCAGACCGTACGCCGACGAAGGCATTGATGAATATCTGCGCAAGCGGCTTATGCCGGTGGAGGGAGCGATTCCGCATCTCCCAGGAATCGAGATGTATGGGAATTCTGTTCCAGTAGGGACGGTCGGCGGCGATCTATTTGAGTATATAAATTTCCAGCAGCGATACGATCTGGACGCGCGAATTCAGCAGGCGCAGAAGCGCGCCAACGAATTTCTCGAACCGCTCCCACCCGGAACAATGTGCCGCAATTCAGTAGACGACCACGTGCAATGGTTGAAGTCGCGATCGGATTATAAGCCCGAAATGGAAATCGAGTATCGGCGCTCCCGCAGCTCCGAAGAGATCAGGATTTCTGAAAACCTGCGCGAGCTCTATAACATGGCCGGCGTTCTACTGGTCGACGCGCAGGGTCATGGGCTGATTTCCGCCAAGATTGCTTCGACCGTCCACGACACGTTTCATGCGTTCATGCTTGCCGAACTCGATCAGCACGGAAAAACCACACCGGCGTTGTTTGAAAATATCAACCTGCGGCTGGCGCACTCGGTCACGGCTCGAAATGCGCTTGGCAGAACCGAGAAGGACTACGCACGCGAGATCGCGACTATGTTGTATGGAGAAGTGCATCCGTATGGGTATTTCCGATTCGTGAATTTCGGACACCCACCGCCGCTCGTCTTCTCCGCCGAGTTCCGCAGGTTCGTAGAAATCCCCAAGGACCGAATGCTGCAATTCCTTCCATTAGGTCTGCAGATCCCGGAGGACCATCCCGACCGCAATAGGTATTTTTCGATGCAGATCCGGCCCAAAGGAGCGAGTTCATCCGACGTGGCTGAGATCACGCTCATGAGTCCGGGAGACATCCTGTTTCTCTACACGGATGGTGTTTACGACGGGAACGAAGAAGAAGAGCTCCGGCACCTCGAGTCGGTCATGCGTGATCATTATTGGGAATCGGCGAGAGACATCTGCAATGCTTTACTAGCGCACGCAACCAGAGACGACGACCATCTCCGCCAGATCGGAGAAGAGGATCGTATCGACGACAAAACAGTGTTCATCATCAAACGAAGCTGAATCAGAAACGATGCCGCGGGAACCCGGGTGGGTACAGACGCGATCGGCCGCGTCTGGATTGAGTCATCTCGTTTCTGCCTCTTCATTCGCAAACTGGACGCCGAAATTTTCGGTGCCAATTTCGTTGCGCCAGCGTGAACGTTAGAAATCGTGGAAATCGAGTTGACGGGGTTCGCCATTTTCATCGAATAGTTCGGCCGCACTCGGCCCTGCCGTCACGCCGTCTGTAGAGGGCTTCGGTTCAAGCTTGCGCTCCGCTTTCTTTCTGGCTTTTTCCGCCTGACGTTCGCGGCGCGCGCGCTCTCGTTCGCGCTTCTTAAAAGTCTGACTGACCGGCATGATCACCTCCAAGGATTAGCTTCCTGGTACCGTACCGCACAACGTCTATTGTCGTCCGCTACGTGTTCCTTACGTGCTCGTGCAAGCTGCCCTCTGTGTCTTGACAGACACGCCCTAGTGTCGCCGTTGATGCACAACAAAGCCCTTCAACGCTCTAAGTAACTGATTATAAAGGTAAGGTTGAGCGGCCGCAGACCTGCAACTCCTTCCAGTGTAAAGCAAGGAGAAAAACGGTGCAGGCACAGGTAAAACGACTCCACGCGGCAGAAAAACCAATCGCACGAGTTTTGGTCACCTTTGTTCTTGCTGCGGTAGCTGGACGACACGCAGCCGCTCAAAGTGTACTGGCGTCCCCGGTGCAGCCGGAGCATCGACGCCGCATCGTGGTCAGCATTCCCCATCGCAAGCTGGCGCTGATCGAAGACGGGCAAGTGAAGAAGGTATATCCGGTAGCAGTAGGAGCGGTGAACAGCCCCAGCCCGTCCGGAACCTTTGAAGTGAAAAACCGTCTGGTATCCCCGACCTACTACCACCCTGGGAAAGTCATTCCTGCCGGTGCAAACAATCCATTGGGCACGCGCTGGATCGGCCTGAGCACCAAGGGATATGGCATCCACGGCACGAACGTCGAGAGTTCGATCGGCAAAGCTGCCTCGCATGGATGCATTCGCATGCACCGCAAAGATCTCGAAGAGCTCTTTGCAGATGTGCAGGTCGGAGATCAAGTCGAGATTCGCGCCGCAGCTGATCCCGAACTGGAATCGGTCTTCGGCACCACGTCGACCGAGAACACAACAGATGGGATCGTGACAGCCTCAGCGGCGAACTCAGTTGAGAGCAATGCAGCATCGGTTGCGGCAATGAGCAGCGAGGCGATGCTGCAGTAGCAGAACCCGCTGCGGTAGCGGCGGGAACAGTACTTACGGAACGGATAGTGGCTTCAACGGATCGGAGGACAAGGCAATGGAACTCACAGGAATGATGGCGGTAGCAGGCGTATTCACCGGATCAGTGCTGGTGGCTCTGTTCATCGGAGAAGCGCTGATCACGTGGACGATTCGCGCGATGGATGCAGGCGTAAAGCGCACCGAGGCAGCGCGGGTTGCGGCGCAGCCGCAAGCGACCGCGAGAATGCTTCCGGGTGGAAGCCCCCGCCTTCACTCGGGGGCTACGCTTTAGCGTCGTGAAAGGAATGCTCAAAATAATTGCGCTGTAGCGCTGGTGGGCGCGCTGCGCGCACGTGCTAAAGGACAGAACCGAGCGTCCGCGATGTTCTTTTCGCGCAGCTCCAAGGCATGTTCCCCCCGACTCGAAGTCGGGTCTCCACGCGCGAGCCGGAACCGCTGTGGTGATGGCGCACCCCGCTGAGAAACGAGATTGGAAGGAGAATCCCATGTTGCTGTTGAAATTCTTGCTGATCACTGCCGGAGACGCGCTGCTGGTAGCAGCGGCGATCGTTCTCGGCTTCGGCGTTTACAACTACATCCGCGCTCGTCGGCGAATCGAAGAAGCCGAGAGTGGAACCGAAAAACTTACTGAACCTGAACTCAAGCTGCGCGCCCGTCTTGCTGGGTACATCAGCGGAGCCGGTCTCGTGCTCCTGCTGCTGGCTACTACGTTCGACGTTGTCCCAGCGGGACACGCGGCAATTCTTATCAGCCAGATTTCCGGGACTGAACCAACCACGCTCTATCCCGGAATCCACTTCAAATCCCCTTTTGAAACCATGGCGCTCTATGACACGCGCACACACATGCTCACGACCGGCAACGTCGATCAGAGTCTCGAAGGCGAGAAGTCCAAGCGTCACGAGACGCTGAATGTTACCGCGACTGAAGGCCTGACGATTGGGCTCGCGATTACAGTCCGCTATAAGCTCGATCCCAATCGCCTGGCTTACATCCATAACAATCTGCCCTCTGACATCGACACCGAGGTCGTGCCTCCGGTGGTGGCGACTGTTTTTCGCGAGATCGTGCCCAACTACACGATCCGCGATGTCTTCGCGCGCAAGCGGGAAGAGATCCGCAAAGCTGCCGCCGAGCAGATCGCGCAGAAGCTTAAACGCGATGGCATTACCGTGGAAGAGGTCATGCTTCGTGACATCGTCTTGCCCACTGACTACGCGCGCGGACTGGAAGGCCTGATCGAAAAAGAGCAGGAGGACGAAGGTCTGAACGTCCAAACCGAGATCGAGAAGAAGCAGGTGCAGATCGCGCAATATCAGGCTGAAGCTCAGAAGGTTCGGACGATGAAGCAGGCAGAAGCTGGAGCGCAAGTTCGTGTGCTACAGGCAAAGGCCGAATCTGACGCGATGCAATACACGCTGCCGCTGAAGCAGAAGCAGATTGAGCAGACCAAGCTCGAAGCCGAAGCGCGCAAGCAGGCGACGATTCAGAACGCCGAGGCCGAGGCGCAAGCGAAAGTCATCGACAGCAGGGCAGAGCAGGAGCGTCAGCAGTTGCTGGCATCGGCCGAAGCTAATCGCATTCGCGTCGTTGCCGCGGCGGATAAAGAGCGCCTGCAGGGCGAGGCGATGGCGCTCAAGCAGAATCCGCTGTTGATCAACAAGATCGTGGCGGAAAAGCTGTCGGACAAAATCCAGGTGATGATGGTGCCCGCTGACGGCAAGTTCTTCTTCGCCAATGACGTGTTAAAGGCGCCGCAGATGTTCCAGCAGCAGGGAGATGATCCACCATCGCCGTCGAGCCATCCGGGAGGAAGATGACGGATGGGCCTACTCCCGATTACGGAAGTGGTGGGTGATAAAGCTCTACAGCACAATGGGCTTCCGATCGTCGTGTCAGGAGCCCATTGTTTTCGTGGAGGCGTGCTCGCGGAGCTAACCCAGGTCTTCAATAGAATTGAGTTGTGCCTGCGAACAGAACACGATTATCGCCAGCTCTTGATGGATCAAACACGGTATCTCTCGAGGCGGAGGAACGTTGGGCTGATGTTCCCGGTGGGCGACTGCGGTATCTGGTGCAGGGAAGCGGTGCTCCGCTCGTGCTGCTGCATGGCATTGTTGCTTCGTCGTTTTCTTTTCGCCTTATCTCCCCAGATCTCTCGCGCGAATTTCGCCTTTACCTTCCAGATCTGCGCGTAGCAGGAGCCGACGCCTCGCTGAAAAAGACCGCAGCTCGAATTCTCCAACTCCTCGATCACGCAGGCGTAAAGTCAGCCGACGTCTTGGGTAGCTCTCACGGCGGAGCCGTTGCGATGGAGTTGGGCGCGATGGCTGCCCGGCGCGTCCGCCGCTTGATTCTGGTTTCGCCCGCAAATCCCTTTGCTCGCGACTACCACCGCGTGGTGAACTTCTATCTTAGCCGGCCAGGCGGTATATTCATTCGGCTGGCTCCATTTGCTCCGATCCCAATATGGGAATATGCCATTAAACGCATGTGCAGCGAGAGCAGTATTCTTCCACCAGGAATCGGTGTTGGTTACAGACAGCCGCTCCGCGAACGAGGCATGACTGCCCACATTCGATCGAGCTTGCGAACCTTTATTGCTGAAATCGAAGCACTGCGCGAGAAGCTGCCGGATTTACGCAATATTCCAACCATGCTCGTCTGGGGGGATCGCGATCCGGTAGTCGAATTCGACTCTGGACGTCAACTTCAGCAAGCTCTTGGAGCCGAGCTGGTCGTGATGCCTGGTATCGGCCATTTACCGTACGAGGAGAGCCCGGAAGAGTTCAGCCGGATCGTGCTGGAGTATTTGAAGAATCGGGTCATCGGGTGATCGGGCCATCGGGTGATCTGAAAGGCCGCTTTCGGCTCTGGGCTATCGGCATTCGGCCAGCAGCCGTTCTTGGTTTCCAATCGAACAGCACAACACGTGAATGGCCGAACGTTGAATGTCGAGAGCCGACAGCCGATTTCAGATCATCCGATAACCCGATCGCCCGATGACCCGATCTC
>Ga0134126_10002011_pt1 | contig 25813 bp, 21 predicted proteins | sample KB31752_FD_96881 | JGI IMG/M metagenome (GOLD analysis project Ga0134126, IMG submission 96881) | Terrestrial soil microbial communities with excess Nitrogen fertilizer from Kellogg Biological Station, Michigan, USA - KB3-175-2 | ecosystem: Environmental > Terrestrial > Soil > Unclassified ... | reverse complement strand
TCGCGGGCGACGCGGTTGTCCTCGGTCAGCGAGTCGGCCTGCTCGGAGGCGGGGACCGCCGCCAGCGTCAGGCCCAGCTTCATGATCAGCTCCCGCAGCAGCTCGACCGCGCCGGCCGGGTGGAGCAGATCCTGCTCCGCGTCCACCACGATCAGCTCGACCGCGACGTCGGCGTGATGGGCCGCGTGCTGCAGGACCCGCCGACTGTAGGACCGGCCGCTGCCGATGTCCCCGCTGATGGACAGCACCGGGTAGTCGTACTTGGCCATGTTGACGATGCCCTGCCGGAGCAGGTGCCGGTCCAGGACCGCCAGCCGGTGGCCGGGGCCGACCATGTGCGACCGGAACGGGTCATGGCAGGCGTACCACGATCCCTCCGGCAGCTCGGCCGTGAGCACCTCGTTGAGCTCGCCCGCCAGCGCGGGCCGGCGGTCGCGGACCGCCTCGACCAGCCGCTGCAGGCGCTTACTGGCTGCCGCATCCCTGGTCAGCGTCGGCCACAGCACCTGGGCGCTGCCGCCCCAGTCGATGGTGGCCGGATCCATGTCGATCTCGACCCAGACCGCCTGCAGGTCTTCGACCTTCCACAGCGCTTTCCTGAGCGCCTCGTGCAGGCGCCGGGCCGTGGGGTCCGACCAGTCCGGGTTGGTTATCCAGCGCATGACGGCTTCCTACTGCTTCCAGTCAATCCCCAGGGCGGTCATCCGCTCCATCACCTTGCCGATCGCCCGGCCCTGGTTGCGGTAGGCCATCCCGTCGCCGTCCGGGGCGTCTACCCACTGATGATGCAGGGCGACCACGCGCCAGCCGTCGTCGAAGACCGGCGAGCCCGAGGAGCCCGCCTCGGTGTCGGTCCAGTACTGGACCACCTCCGGCGTCGCCGAGCGGACCAGGTTATGCGCGAGCGCGAGCTTCTTGGGCAGGCCCGACGGGTGCTGGACGATGTAGACCCGGTCGTCCTCCTGGACCTGCGCGGCCGCGTCCAGGGGCAGGATCGTGACGTCGGCCGGCAGCGCGGCACTGGCCTGGATAACCGACCAGTCGTGCTCCCGCTCCCCGCGGATCGTCGTCACGTCGCAGCTGACCGGGGCCGTCACCGGCAGCTTTCCCTCGGCGTCCAGTTCGTAGCCGAAATCGGCCTGGACCGAGGACGGCAGCGCGTTATCCCGCTTCCAGTCGTGCAGCACGTGATGATTAGTCAGCAGCGTGCGCTGGCCCACGCGGAAGCCGGTCCCGTAGAAGATCTGGCCGCCGAATACGGCCGTGATCCGGCAGACGGCCCGCGCGCTGTCCAGGCCTCGGCGCAGGAACACCACATCGAGCATGGTGTCCTCGGATTCCACGATCCGCCGCTCGCTGTTGTCGGGCGAGAAATTCCGCCACCGCGCGTCGCCCTTCGACAGCGCCAGGGGGTCGCCCGGCGGCAGCGGGGCGCTGAGCACCGGCTTGGCCGCCAGCAGTTCCGCCACCCTGGGGCCGAGCTGCGGATATCGCCCGATGGCCTGCTCGACCAGATTCGGCATCAGGCGCCGGGCCGCCGCCTCGTCCATCGCCGATTGCCACATGTGCCGGGCGGTGCCGCTCCAGGAAACAACGTCCCGCGGTACGCCGGCCAGGCTGACAATGGCCTCGATATCGCGTTCTTTGTAGGCGCTGGCGGCCAGCGATGCGTACAGCTCCCGGATGCGGGAATCCGACCACGGAAGCGGGTACTCGTCGATGACGCTCATCCCGCCGCCTCCATGAGCGGCCGGGCCAGGTCATAGGCCGGATCAGGCATTGCCGCTCCCCCTCGGCGTGATGACATCGCCGATTCTAGCGATCAGCCCGCGGCATTAACTCCTATCCGATGAGCACAATCGCGCTCAGGCGATGGGCGCGCCGATCGGTCAGCCGGGCCGCGGGGCGCACGAGGCGCGAATGATGATGTCGGGGGCGGCGTAGCGGATCTCGGCCGGGGCGGCCCGGTCGCCGATGGCGGCCAGCAGCAGCTCGGCGGCTTGCCGGCCGACCTCGAAATACGGCAGCCGGACGGTGGTCAGCTGGGGGGTGAGCGCCGCGCTGAGCGGCGTGTCCCCGTACCCGGTCACGGTGACGTCGGCCGGGCAGCGCAGGCCGGCCTCGGCCACGGCGGCCAGGGCCCCGGCCGCGAGCAGGTCGGTGGCCGCGGCGATGGCGGTGCAGCCCTGCTGGAGCAGCGCGCGGGCGCAGCGCAGGCCCTCCTGCGCGGCGCCGGACCGTGCGGCCAGGTCGATGACGCCGGGCCGGTAACTGGGCCCGGCGCCGCCGCCGGGCCAGGTGATGCGGCCGATCCGGTGGTGGCCCAGGCCGGCCAGGTGGTCGAGGATCAGCCGCGCGCCGCGGGGATGGTCGACGGCGGAGGCGGGCACGCGGGCCGGGGCCGGCGGGCGGCCGGCCACCACGACGGGCAGGCCGGGCGGCCAGGCGTCGGGCGGGGCGCTGGCGTACACCCGGCCGGGGATGATCAGGCCGTCGACGTGCCGGGACCGCATCCGGGCCATGGCGGCGTCGCGGTGGCCGGGGCCGGCGATCAGCGCGGCGTAGCCGTGCGCCGCGAGCCCGTCCTCGACGCCGCGCAGCAGCGGGAGCACGGACGCGTCGTCGGGGCCTGGCATGAGCACGCCGGCGGTGAACGAGCGCTGGGTGCGCAGCGCGCGGGCCAGCAGGTCGGGCTCGTAGCCGAGGTCGGCGGCGGCCTGCAGGACCCGCGCCATGGTGTCCGGCCCGACCATGGGATGCCGGTCGGGGCTGAGCGCACGGGAGGCGGTGCCGGGGTGCACCCCGGCCCTGGCGGCGACGTCGGCCAGCTTGACGCGCGGGCCCTGGCTCACTGCGGTGATCATTGTTCCGCCTTACTGCGTGATGAGCTTGCGGCGCAGGGCCGCGGTGCCGATGATCAGCGCGGCCGCGGCGGCCGCCGCCAGCACGGCGCAGTCCAGCCAGAACCCGAAGCTGCTGGCGTAGAACACGGCCTGCTGGAGCGAGCGGATCCCGTAGGTCAGCGGGTCCCAGGTCGCGACCCGCTGCAGCCACACCGGCTCGAAGAAGATGCAGCCCAGCCCGCCGGCCAGGGCGAACAACTCGACGGCCACGATGGTGGCGGCCACCGTCACCGGCTGCCGGCGCTGGTACCAGGTGCCGATCGCGATGCCCAGGCCGGAGGCGAACGCCGAGCTCAGCGCGATCGCGGCCAGCGCCTCGGGCCAGAATCGCGGCTGGGGACGGGCCCAGCCGAGGGCCGCGCCGACCACGAGCACCACGGTGGCCAGCAGGAACGTGGACACGAAGGCGGCCATCGCCTTGCCGAAGATGATCCGCACCCGGCTGACCGGGGCGAGCAGCATCTCGGCCATGGTTCGCTGCGCGTACTCGTTGGCCACGCTCATCCCGGCGGCCAGGATGCCGGTCACGGTGATGATCAGCTCGATCACCGGCAGGATGCTGTACTGGTACAGCTGAACGTCCTGGGGCCGCAGGTTCTGCTGGCGGACGGTGATCCGCAGCGGGCTGGCCGGGCCGAGCTGGCTGTAGTAGGCATAGGTGCCGTCCGGGATGGCCCGGTCGATGTCGCCGCTGAGGTCGGCGTTGTAGTCCGCGGCCTGGACGCTGACCGCCGCCGTCTGCCTCTGACGGTCCAGGCGGGACAGATCGGCCGGGATGGTGATGACCGCCGCCACGTGCAGGCTGTCGTAGAGCTGGCGGGCGCGAGCCATGCTGGTCTGCGTGACCTGCAGCACGTGCGCGTCGACCAGGGACCGGACCAGGTGAGCGCCGACCGGCCCGTGGTCGGAGTTGACCACGGCCACCGGCTCGTTGGTGGCCGCCTGGGCGCCGAGGAAGACGACCAGCGTGTAGCTGACCGGCACCAGCAGGCTGGCGATGATCTGAAGCGGGTTGAGCAGCCACAGCCGCAGGTCCTTGCCGGCGATGCTGCGGGTGCCGGGGCCGAGCACGCGGCGGGGCCGGCGCTGCCGGACGGCCCGTCGGCGGGCCGACTGCGGACGGCGGGCGCGCATCAGCAGAGCGACCGACAGCAGCGAGAACCCGGCGAAGAACGCGCCCAGGATTTCGATGTCCATCGAGATGGGCAGGGTGCTGGTGCCGTACCCGCCGATGGCGTACTGCTCCAGCACGATGGCGTAGTGGGTGGGCAGCGCGACGGCGATGTCCTGCACGATCCGGCTCTGGTAGCCGATCACCCCGAACACGCCGGACAGGAAGAACAGCGGGACCGGCACCGCCCTGGTCAGGATGGTCAGCGTCGACCGGTCCCGCACGGCCAGGCCCAGCGCGGTGCCGAGGGCGATGAACACCGCCAGCGTGAGCAGCGAGGTTCCGGCCAGCAGCCACGGGTGCACGGGATGATCACCGATCCCCCAGATGACCACGGCCAGCACCACCACCCCGGCGGGCAGGCTGATCGCGAACGCGCCCAGCATCCGCCCGATCAGGACCAGCCCCTGACGGGCCGGGGACATCAAGATCTCGCTGATCGTCCCTTGCTCGAACTCACGCGCGGCCGCGTTGCCCGCCTGGAGCAGCCCGGACACCATCAGCGCGATGACGACCACGCTCATGGACAGGAACGGGATGTAGCCCATGGGGTGGGCGTAGGTGTTGTGGATCCGGGTCACCACGTGCAGCCGGCCGGGCAGGTCATTGGCGTAGAAGCTGGTCACCGAGGTGCGCAGGGCCCGCACCGCGTCGTCGGTCAGGTCGGCGTTGAGGTTGTTGACCTTCTCCAGGATCGTCGCGTGCCGGCCGAGCGTCATGGCCCGGTCGAAGTACGGCGGGATGGTGACCACCGAGACCAGCGTCCCGGCCTTCATCTGGGCCGCCGCCTGCTTCGCGGTCTCGACCTCCAGGCGATAGCTGTCGGAGTGGGCCATGGCCTGGACGAACTGCTGCGCGTACGGCCCGTGATCCTGCATGATCACGGCAGTCGGGGCGTGCGAGCCGGCCAGCACGTACAGCGACATCATGATGAGGTAGTTGACCGGCAGGCTGATGCTCTGGATGAGCACGCTCTTCTCGGTCAGCGAGGTGAGGACTTCCTTGCGCGCGCAGCCCGCCGCCACCCGCACGCCCAGGCTGACTGATCGAATCAGGGATCGCGAAACTGAGGCCATCCCGTGCAGCAGCCGGAGAACGCCGCGGTGCGCCATAGCTAGCTCCTAATCCCGTAGCCCGGGGCCGGTCAGGGACAGGAACACCTGCTCCAGGTTGGCCTCGGCCACGGCCAAGTCGTCCACGTGCACGTCGGGCGGGAAGCAGGCGAAGACCCCGTCGAGCCGGCCGCCACCGCGCCGCGTCGCCTCCATCACGCACCAGCCGCCGGGCGCGCTGGCCACCGTCACCGAGGTGATGCCGGCCAGCCGGCGCATCCGCACCGCGACCGTCTCGGCGGTGAACGGGGTGGCCCGCATCCGCACCGTGATCCGGATCTCGCCATGCTGGCGGCGCAGCTCGGCCGGGGTGTCCACGACCAGCAGCCGGCCCTCGTTGATGATCGCCACCTGGTCGCAGTCGTCGGCCTCGGCCAGCACGTTGGTGGTGACGACGATGGTCTTGCCCTGGTTCTTGAGCGCCTGGACGTAGGTCCAGATCGCCGCCTTGGAGTGGGGGTCCACACCGGTGGTCGGCTCGTCCAGGATGAGCAGGTCCGGGTCGTGCAGCAGCGCGCGGGCGATTTCCAGGCGGCGCTGCATGCCGCCGGAGAACGTCTTGACCCGGTCCCCGGCCCGGTCGGCCAGGCCGACCAGCTCCAGCACGGCGGTGATCCGGCTGGCCTGCTGGCGGCGCGGCAGCCCGTACAGGGCGGCGTGGAACTGCAGGTTATTCAGCGCGGTCAGCTCGCCGTACAGGCCGTTTTTCTGCTGGACGACGCCGATGCTGCGCCGGATGGCGTTGCGCTCCCTGGCCCTGGCCCGCTCCCGGCCCAGCACCAGGATCGAGCCCGCCGTGGGCGCGAGCTGCCCGGTGATCATGCTGATGGTGGTGGTCTTCCCGGCCCCGTTGGGGCCCACGATCCCGTACACCTGGGCCCGGTCGACCTCCAGGCTCAGGTCGTCTACCGCCGGGCGGCCCACGCCGCCGTGGTAGCCCACGCTGACCCGGTCCAGCACCAGCGCCGGGATCTCCCTGGGCAGGGCCCAGACCCGGGCCGGAGCCCGGGCGATGGCGACGCCGGTCACCTGGCCCACCACCCGCTGCCCGCCGAGATCCCGTACCGCGCCTCCAGCATCGGGATCCATTCCGGGTGGTAGCTGATCCCGTACGGGCGGGCCAGCTCGGCCAGGGCCTCGGCGGAGACCTGGCCGGCCCGGGTGAGCTCGTCGAACTGCCGGAAGAAGGCCTCGATCTCCACCCCCGGCGTGCTGAGCTCCAGCATCCGGGCCGGCTCGGGGCCGGCGTTCCACACCGCGTGCGGGATGCCGCGCGGCCGGAAGATGGCCCCGCCGGCCCGGACCTCGACGTCCCGCACGCCGACCCGGAATCCGAGCGTGCCCTCGAGCACGTAGCTGACCTGATCCTGCCGCTCGTGGGTGTGCGGGGCCACCAGCGTGCCCGGCGGTATCGGCTGCTCGTGCAGTTCGCAGGCCCCGCCCACCTGGGCCGAGACCACCTTGAAGAACACGGGCAGCGCGCCCATGTGGATGAGGTCGCCGCCGCCGGGCTCGATGACGGCGGGGTGGGCCGGGATCTGGTAGATGCTCGTGGTCATGGGCCGGTCTCCGTTCTGAGTGGCGCGGCCTAGAACAGGCCGCGGATGCTGCCGCCGTCGACGCCCCAGACCGAGCCGGTGACGTAGCTGGCCCGGTCGGAGGCGAGGAAGGCGATCACGCTGGCGATCTCGGCGGGCTGCCCGATGCGGCCCAGCGGAAGCTGGCGCAGCCGCAGCTCGTGGTCGACCGCCTGGGCGGGCGGCAGGCCGTGGCGCCGGGAAAGGTCCTCGGCGATCCCGCCGGGCCGCTGCCACAGCGCCGTCCAGGTCGGGCCCGGCGCTACGGCGTTGACCCGGACCGGGGCCGCCTCCAGGGCCAGGCTCTTCATGTACGACACCAGGCTGACCTTGCTGACCTGGTAGTCGGCCGGGGCGGCCTCGGGCTGGCGGGCCAGGTCCGAGGCGGTGATCACGATCGACCCGCGGCCCCGCCTGACCATGCCCGGCAGCAGCCAGCTCACGGCCCGGACGGTGCCCATGAAGTTCAGCTCCCAGGTGCTGCGCCAGTCGGCGTCGGTGAGCTGGCCCAGGGTGCGCCAACGGCACACGCCCGCGTTGCTGATCAGGATGTCGACCCCGCCGGTGGCGGCCAGCGCCTCGCGCATGGCCGCGGCCACGCCGTCGGCGGTGGCCAGGTCCGCGGTCACCTCGACGTGGCCGGGGCGGCCCGCCGGGGTGTCCAGCTCGGCCGCGACGTCGGCCAGGCCCTGCTTGTCCATGTCGACCAGGACCAGCCGGGCGCCCTCGCGGGCCAGCTCGCGCGCGGTGGCCGCGCCAATGCCGCTGGCCGCCCCGGTCACCAGCGCGGTCCGGCCGGTTAGCTGGAGGTCCATCACGCCTGTCCCTGCACGGACAGGACGCGAAGGTCCTGGCGGTTGCTCAGGTTGCGCACCGTCACCGGCGCGTCCAGCGCGGCGGCCAGGCAGGCGCCGCGGCCGCCCTTGAGGACCTGGTTGCCCGCGGTGAGCTCGGCCTCGCCGTCGGCCACGAACAGCACCTCGGCGCCCCGGCCCGGCAGCGTGTAGGGGCCCAGCCGGTCGTGCGGCGGCAGCGCGTCGTGGGGCGGGATGACGATCTCGGTGAAGCCCAGCCAGGGGCCGGTGAAGCACCGGGTCAGGTCCACGTGCGCGATCCGCAGATCGTCGGCCTGGTAGCCGCGGTAGCCCTCGGTGGCCCGCAGGTGGGCGCGCACCGGGTAGCGCTCGGGCTGGGCCAGCGGCGGCGCGCTGCCGGGGAAGACCTCGACGACCAGGAAGCTCATCGGCTCGGTCGCCGTGGCCGGCACCCCGATGCCGTGGGTGGTGCCCAGCGGGCAGGTGATCAGCTCGCCGGCCTCGACCTCGAACTCGTGGTCGTTGACCGTCATCACGGCCGTGCCGTCGAGGATGTAGTAGATCTCCTCGGCCTTGTCGTGCAGGTGGGTCCCGCACGACGCGCCCGGCGGGATCTTCACGTGCTCGACGCAGCGCAGGCCCCAGGCCGCGTGCATGCCGTTGATTAGCTGCGTCCACCAGCAGCTGCCGGTGCCGCCGACCAGGCCTTCGATCAGGCCGAAGCTGTCACCGCTGTTGATGATGGACCCGTAGCTGACGGCCGCCGGGATCCCGGCCGGCCGTCCGATGGTGGTGCTTTTCACGCTGGCTCTCCTTGGGTCGTGGCCGTGACCGTGGCCGGGGTGGTGCAGGTCCGCAGCGCGTCGAGGACGACGCCCTCCGGGACCTGGGTAAGGACGCGGCCGTCTTCTGTGTGCGGCCGCCCGAGGGCGTCGAGCAGGACCATGTCGATGCGGCCCGGCTCGGGTGAGAGGTAGCCGCGCTTGTTGTCCCGGCGCATCACGCCCAGCAGCGCGTCGGCGGTCAGGCCGGGCGGGAAGGTCAGCGCGGTGCCGTTGCGGCTCAGCAGCCGGTGGTGGGCCCGCTCGTCGGCCTTGCTCAGGTAGCCCAGACTGGCGCTGACCCTGGCCGCGACGAGCATGCCGATGGCGATGGCCGGCCCGTGACCCAGCCGGCCCCCGGTCAGGTGCTCGGCCGCGTGACCCGAGGTGTGGCCGTACTCCAGGATCAGCGCCTCGCCGGCCTCGTACGGGTCCCGTGCCATCACCGACTGCTTGGCGGCCAGGCACAGCTCGACCACCCAGGCCAGCTCGGCGTCGGAATAGGCGGCGTCGGCCCGCAGCAGCCCGGCCAGCTCGCCGTACCGCTCCGGGCAGATGGCGAGCACGTTCTTGGACGTCTCGCACAGCGCCGCCCGCTTCTCGCCGGCCGGCAGCGTGCGCAGGATGTCCAGGTGGCCCCAGACGAACACCGGGGCCTTGAAGCAGCCCAGGTGATTCTTGCCCCACGGCGAGTTGATGGCCTGCTTGAGGCTGAGCACCGAGTCGGACAGCGCCAGCAGCGTGGTCGGGACCTGGACCAGCCGCAGCGCCCCGCGGTAGACCCAGCCCGCCACTGTCCCGGCCACGTTGCCGGCCAGGCCGCCGCCGAGCCCGATGACCACCGAGCTGCGGGTGGCGCCCGCGGCGATCACCTGCGCGGCCAGGTCGACGACCGTGGTGGCGTTCTTGGCCTGCTCCGTGGCCGGGACAGTCAGCAGCGTGACCTGGGAGGCGCGGCCCGCTGCTGCGAGGGTGGCCCGCACCGTGACAGCGGGCACACCGGAATCGGTGACGACGAATATGTGATCCGCGTTCAGGCCCTGGAGCCTGGCGGCTAGCTCGGCCCAGGCGTCCTGGCCCGCTCTCAGGTGTAAGGCGTACTGATGGTCGCCGAACCGCACGTCGCGGTCGAGCGGGAGCGTCAGGCCGGGTGCCGGGCTGGTCTGGCCCGGGGCCGGGCGGGTAACGGTGAGCGTCGTCATGGCAGGCGCCCCTATCTCGCCGGCTCCCCCAACTGGGAGCCATGGCCATCAGGCTCTGCCCGCGACCTTGCATTCGGCTTGACGCCTGTCTTGCCATCCAGCTCACGTGCCTGACCGGGACTCAGCCGCAGGTCAGGCGGGTCGGCAAACGGGCGGCACACGGTTACTGCTCGCGGTCAGCAAGCACCTGCGAGTGCTCGCGGGCAGCGCGGCAGCAAGCCGACGTTAAACGGCATCCGGACGGGCCATAAGTCCGCTTCCGGGCCGCCTCAATGGGAAGCTGCATGATCAGGGAAAGTGGTCCGCGCATAGAGGCTGTCGCAGAGCTTTCTGCCGCGAGGCCGGGCCCGCAACTGGTCGCATCCCGCCCGGGGCGCTGCGCTTGGCCGCCCGGAACCCGGATTCCGGGTGGCCCGAACCCGGCCCGCCGTGATCACGACCGGTTGACCCCCGGAAACGGGGGTCGAACGGTCATGATCATGGGCAGATAACCCCGGCCGTCAGCCAGCTATCCGGTTCCGGCCTGGCCGCAGCGCGCAGCCCGCGGCGCCGCCCGTCAGCACAGCAGCTCTCACTCAGCCACCACTGACCACACGGCAGCGCAAGAACACGAGCTGTGCGACAGCCTCACTAGCGCGGACGGCTTTCCGCGATCATTAAGCCGACCTCTTGAACGGGGGGTGGTTCGGCACAGGGCCTGCTAGGTCGCGGAGCGGTCGTGGACCAGGCGGCCGGAGGCGAAGGTCAGGTCGACCCTGGCCAGGGCAATCTCCTCGACCGGGCGGGCGAACAGGTTGCGGTCCAGGACGACCAGGTCGGCCGCCTTGCCGGGCTCGATGGAGCCGCTGACGTGGTCGGCGTGGTTGACGTAGGCGGAGCCGATGGTGAACGCGGCCAGGGCATCGGGCAGGGTGATGCGCTCGGGAGGCAGGAACGGGCTGGTGCCGCTGCCGGCCGGGGCGTAGGGGTAGCCGGGCGGCACGGTGCGGTTGACCGCGACGTGTATCTGCCACAGCGGGTCGGGGCTGGACACAGGCCAGTCGCTGCCCATGCACAGCTGGGCGCCGGACCGGGCCAGGCTGCCGAACGGGTACTGCCAGGCGGCCCGGACCGGGCCGAGGAACGGCAGGGTCAGCTCGGTCATCTGCGGTTCCTCGCAGGCCCACAGGGCCTGGCAGTTGGCGGCCACGTCCAGGTCACGGAACCGGGGCAGGTCCTCGGGGTGAATCACCTGGATGTGCGCGATGTGGTGCCTCCCCCCACCCACCTGCCCTGCCCTCTTCATTGCGCCGTTGGCGGCCCTGGCCGCCGCGACGGCGTCGAGGGCCTCGCGCACGGCCCGGTCGCCGATGGCGTGGAAGTGGACCTGGAAGCCGGCCGCGTCGATGGCGGTGACGGACTCGCGCAGCTCGGCCGGGTCGAAGAAGCTGTGACCGGCGCTGGCGGTCTGGTGGCCGTGCCGGTCCAGGTACGGGGCCAGCATGGAGGCGGTGAAGTTCTCGCACACGCCGTCCTGCATGATCTTGATGCTGGTGGCGCGGAACCGGCCCTGATGGCCGGCCCGCTGCCGCCGCTCGATCAGGCTGGGCAGCTGCTCGGGGCCGCGGCCGCGCTGCCACCACAGCGCGCCGACCACCCGCCCGGTGAGCAGCCCGAGGCGGTCGGCCTCGAGGTAGGCGTCGAAGCAGTCGGGGACGACGGCGTAATCGCCGACGATGGCCTCCTGCCAGCCGGTGATGCCCAGCCCGTGCAGGTAGCGCTGGCCCTCGACGATGCCGTCCACCTGCTCGGCGACGGAGGGCCGGGGCACGATCTGCTGGACCAGGCCCATGGCGCCCTCCTGGAGGGTCCCGGCCGGGCTGCCGTCGGGCTCGCGCTCGATGCGGCCGTCGGCCGGATCGGGGGTGCTCGCGGTGACCCCGGCCGCCTCCAGGGCCCTGGTGTTCACCCAGGCCGCGTGGTGGTCCCGGTTGGACAGGAAGACCGGGCGGTCGGGCACGATCCGGTCCAGGTCGTGCCGGGACGGCACGCCGCCTGGGAACACGTCCATGGCCCAGCCGCCGCCGGTGATCCACGCGACGTCGGGCCGGTCCTGCGCGTACTGCCGGATCAGGGCCAGGTAGTCGTCCCGGCCGTGCACCGGCGCCAGGTCGCACTGCCGGCGCTCCAGCCCCGCCCCGGAGGCGTGCACGTGGGCGTCGATGAAGCCGGGCAGCAGCATCCGGCCGCCGAGGTCGACCACCTCGGTGCCGGGGCCGATCAGGCCGGCGACCTCGGCGTCGGCGCCGACCGCGACGATCACGCCGTCCCTGACGGCGACCGACTGGGCCCAGGACCGGGCCGCGTTCACCTGGTAGACCGCGCCTGCGCGCAGCACGAGATCCGCGGGGCTATACGCGGGCTGCTGGCTCATCCCCGACCATCCTGTTCATCCGCTGTTCGCTGGGCCGGATCCCGGCGGGCCGGGTCACCATACCCGCCGCCGCCGCTGGTCTCGATCCTGATCACCGATCCGGGCGGGAGCGTCATCGCCCCCTTGGCGCCGGCCGGGACGGGCCGGCCGTCCGGGCCGAAGACGGTGATCCGCGACGGCTGGCCGTCGGTGCCGCCACGCACCCCGCGGGGCGCGAACCGGGGATCGGTCTGCTCGGAGTAGAAGGTGACGGCGGCCGGGCGGCCGAGCACCTCGTAGTCGCGCCTCAGGCCCAGGCCGCCGCGGTACTCGCCGTCGCCCTGCGACCCGGCGATCAGCTCGGTGCGGCGGATCCGCACGCTGTAGCTGGACTCGGCCACCTCGACCGGCATCAGGCCCACGTTGGCCATGTAGGTGTCGACGCCGTCCAGGCCGTCGCCCGCGCCGTGCGCGCCGGTCCCGCCGCCGGCCACCTCGGCCATCACGCTGGGGATGCCGGTGCGCGGCGAGACGCTGGCCAGGTTCATGCCGAAGAAGGCCACCGTGCTGCTGGCCACGGCCCGGTCGGGCCAGATCAGCGACGCGGCCCTGATCAGCGTGTCGGCCAGCCGCTGGCAGGTGTTGTGCCGGACCGAGACGGCGCCGGGCGGCTCGGGGTTGAGCACGCTGCCGCGCGGGCAGATGATCTCCACCGCGCGCAGGATGCCGTCGTTGGTGGCCCTGGCCGGGTCGGTCATGGCCCGGATGGCGTAGACCACGCTGGCCCTGGTGCTGGCCCAGGGCACGTTCATCGCTCCCGGCACCTGGGCGGCCGAGCCGCTGAGGTCCACCGACAGCGCGTCGCCGCGGCAGGCCAGCCGGGCGGCGATCCGGACCGGCGGGCCGCCGACCCCGTCGTCGTCCAGGTAGCCCTCGGCCTCGGCCTCGCCGTCGGGCAGTTCGGCCAGGTCCAGCCGGGTGGCCCGCTCGACCGAGTCGAGCATCAGGCCGAACACGGCGGTGACCACGGCGGCGCCGTAGCGGTCGGCCAGCTCGGCCACCCGGCGCTCGCCGACCAGGCAGGCGGCGCGCTGTGCCCGCAGGTCGGACAGGGTGGACACCGGGTCGCGCACGGCCGCCCCGACGAACGCGAACACGTCGGGGTTCTCCTGCCCGTCCCGGTACAGCCGGACCGGCGGCAGCAGCAGCCCCTCGGCGTAGACCTCGGTCAGGTCGGGGCCCTCGGTGCCGGGCCGGACGCCGCCCACGTCGATGTGGTGCGCGGCGGTGCCGGTCCAGGCCAGCAGCGCGCCGTCGCGGAAGATCGGCATGATGACGTTCAGGTCCGGGGTGTGCATGGCCCCCAGGTAGGGGTGGTTGGCCAGGTAGGCGTCGCCGGGCGCGACGGCGTCGCCCCACCGGCTGATGATCGACTTCACGACCAGGGACATGGCGCCGAGCTGGGCCGGGATGAAGTCGGCCTGGGCGACCAGGTCGCCGTCGGCGGCGAACAGGGCACAGCTGAAGTCGTCCATCTCGCGGATGATCGGGCTGTAGCTGGAGTGCTTGAGCACCTCGCCCATCTCCACGGCCGCGGCGTGCAGGGCGGCGCTGGCCAGCTCGAAGGTGATGGGGTCGACGCGGCGCCGGGTCACCGGGACTCCTCCAGCCACAGGCTGCCCAGCTCGTCGGCCCTGGCCCGCTGGCCGGGCAGTACCACCGTGGTGGTGTCGAGCTGGTGCACGATGGCCGGGCCGGCCAGCGCCCGGCCGGCACCGATCTGGTCCCGCTGGTAGACGGGCAGTTCGCGCGGGGCCGGGGTGCCGGGCAGCCGGGCCCCGGCGGTGCCCGCGCGGGCCGAGGCCGGGACCCGGCCCAGCCGCGGGGGCGGGGCGGCCGATTCGCTCGCGTCCGGCTCGGGGGCACCGGACCGGGACGGCAGCCCGCCGAACGCCGACAGCCGCACGTTGACCACCTCGACCTCCTGCTCGGCGCTGGCGTGCCCGTAGGTGCGCAGGTGCAGCCGCCGGAAGTCGGCGGCCAGCGCGGCCAGGCCGCGCCGGGTGGCCGACCGCAGCGGCACGCTGAGCTCGTAGCCCTGGCCGAGGAACCGGCAGTCCGCGCTGGCGGCCAGCCGGATCGCGCCCGGTGGCACGCCATCGCGGCGCAGCTGCCGGGTCAGCGCCCGCGCGGTGGCGGCGTACCAGGCGGCCAGCTCGCCGAGCAGGCCGGGGCGCAGTACCTGCAGCACGGTGCGCGAGTCGTCGACCCGGATGTCGGTGGCAGTCAGGCCGGCGGCGGCGAACAGGCCGGGGAAGCGCGGCACCAGCACGGCTCGGAACCCCATCTCGCGCAGCAGCAGCCCGGCATGCAGCGGCCCGGCGCCGCCGAAGGCGACCAGCGTGTAGTCGCGCGGGTCGATGCCGCGCTGCACCGACACGCGGCGCAGCGCGGCCGTCATCTGGGCCACGGCCAGGCGGACGATGCCGTCGGCCGCGTCGGGCACCGGCAGCCCGAGCGCGGCGGCGACGGGCTCGAGCACCGCCCGCGCGGCCGCCGCGTCCAGCGGCAGCTGGCCGGCCAGGGGCAGGTCGGCGGGCAGGGTCCCGGCGGCCACGTGGGCGTCGGTCAGCGTGGCCCGCTGGCCGCCGTGGCCGTAGGCGGCCGGCCCGGGATGGGCGCCGGCGCTCTCCGGGCCGACCCGCAGCCGCCCGGCCCGGTCGACCTGGGCGATGCTGCCGCCGCCCGCGCCCACGGTGACGATGTCCACGGCCGGGGCCAGGATCGGGCTGCCGCCGATCTCCTGGCGGGCGGTGACCGGCGGGACGCCGTCGGGGATCAGGCAGACGTCCAGCGAGGTGCCGCCCATGTCCAGCGAGACGAGCTGGCGCAGGCCGTACCTGGCCCCCAGGGCCACGGCCCCGGCCACCCCGGCCGCAGGGCCCGACAGCACCAGCCGGTGGGCCTGGTCGGCGGCCCGGTCGGCGGGCAGGCAGCCGCCGCTGGACTGCATGATCTGCACCGCCGGGGCGATGCCCAGCGCGCCGATCAGCGACCGGAGCCGGAGCAGGTAGCTGCCCACTACCGGCCGCAGCGCGGCGTTGATGACCGCGGTGGAGGTGCGCGGGTACTCGCGGAACTCGCGGGCCGCGGCGGACGACAGGGTGACCGGGGTGTCGGGCAGCCGCTTGACGATGGCGTCGCCGAGCCGCTGCTCGTGCCGGTCGTCGAGGTAGCTGAACAGCAGGCTGACCGCGACCGCCTCGGGCTCGCGGTCGGCCACGGCCCGAGCCACCCGGTCGATCTCGGCGTCGGTCAGCTCGGTGACGACCTCGCCCAGGCCGGACAGCCGCTCGGTGACCTCGATCCGGTCCCGCCGCCGGACCAGCTGGCGGGGCCGGGGCTGGGTCAGGTCGTAGACCACGGGCCGGGACCCGTTCCGGTAGCCGAGGATGTCCCTGAAGCCCTCGGTGGTGGCCAGCGCCACCCGGGCGGTCTGCCCGGTCAGCAGCGCGTTGGTAGCCACGGTCGTGCCGTGAAAGATCATCTTCACCGCGGCCGGGCGCACGCCCGCCCGGGCCAGCGCGTTCAGCGCCCGCTCGAAGGCCAGGCCGGGGTCGGCCGGCGTGGACGGCACCTTGGCCACCCGCACCTCGCCCGCGGCGCTGGTCGCGATGGCGTCGGTGAACGTGCCGCCGGTGTCGATGCCGACCACCCAGTTGACAGCCAGGCCCGTCTCAGCCACGGACGGCCGCCAGCTCGCGGGCCCGCGGGGCCACTTCATCGGTGAAGATGCGCAGCGCCTGGCGCTGGAGGTCCCAGGGCAGGCCGGGGAAGTACAGGCGGGCGATGAACACCAGGTCGCCGCCGGCCATCTGGCGGTACTCGTCGATGGCGGCGGCCACCTGGTCCGGGGAGCCGAGGATGATCGACTCGCGCAGCGCGGCTTCCCCGGCGGCGGTCAGCGGCGGCGGCGGTGCGGGCTCGCCGTCGCGCCCACGGGCGGCGTCCATGTCCTCGTACTTCCAGCCGATGTAGCGGTGGCAGTCGCGGATCAGCTCCCAGGCATCTGCGCCGTCCCAGGCGAAGACCGGCAGGTGCACGCTGAGCTGGAACGGGCCGGTCCGGCCGTGGGCGCGGAAGGACTCCTGGGCCCAGGCCACCTGGCTGGCCAGCATCCCCGGCGTGACCTCGGTGGCCATGAGCCCGTCGGCCAGGCGGCCGGCCCGGCGGATGGCGGGCTCGCTCATCGCGCCGATCCACAGCGGCGGGCCGCCGGGCTGGGCCGGCCGGGGGCGGACCGGGACGGCGGGCCGGCCCTGGCCGCCGGCCACCAGCTCTCCGCGCCAGGCCCGGCGCATGGTGTCCAGGCTGGCCACCAGCCGCGGCACCCGCTGGGCCAGCGGGACGCCCAGGCCGGCGAACTCCTCCTCGCGCCAGCCCAGCCCGACGCCGAGGGTCAGCCGGCCGCCGGAGATCAGGTCGGTGACGGCCGCGTCCTCGGCCAGCCGCAGCGGGTCGTGCAGCGGCGCCAGCAGCAGCCCGGTGCCGATTCGCACGTTCCGCGTGCGGGCCGCGATGGCGGCCGACAGCGGCAGCAGCGAGGGCAGGTAGCCGTCGTCGACGAAGTGATGCTCGGAGACCCAGACCGAGTCCAGGCCGCCCTGCTCGGCCTGCTCGGCCAGCTCCAGGGCCTGGGCGTAGAGCTGGGTGTCGGTGCGCGGGTCGCCGGGGTAGCGCTGGCAGGTGATCAGGCCGAAGCCCAGCGACAGGCTCATGCCACCGCCGGTGTTGTCGAGGCCGAGCCGACCGGGGACGGCTTGGCCAGGAACCCGGAGTAGTCCAGCTCCCGGTACGGCGCCGTGCACGGGTTGCCGTCGGTCAGCCACATCCGCGCCGCGCCCAGGTCCATCAGCACCGAGGTCGCGGTCAGGCCCTGGTCGGCCGGGGCCATCCGGGGGTCGGGGTGGCAGCAGATGGAGGACGGGAAGTTGGCGTGGTCGGACAGCAGCGCCCGGAAGGTGGCCAGCGAGTGGTCCGGCGCGGCTGCCACGCCGGCCCGCAGCCGCTGCAGCCGGACCGGGCTGTCGGGCATGGCCCAGACCGAGACGTCCCGGCGGGCGAACCGCTCGCTCAGGAAGTGGTTGGTGTGCAGGGCGATCCCGCCGCGGTCCCCGTACGCCTCGGGGTAGACGAAGTACAGCCGGGAGAAGTCGCCGGGCGATGCCTCCACGTCCACCACCACGCCGTCCCGGTGGGCGATCAGGTAGTTGGCCGACGAGGATCGCACGCCGGCCTGCAGGGCGACCAGGGCGTCGGACACGTTCTCGCAGTCCAGGATGGCCCGCAGCAGCACGTGGTAGGGCAGGCCGGGCTCGCCGAGGTCGTCGGCGGTGACCAGGGCGTTGGTGACCAGGCCCAGCCCGGAGGAGTTCATGCCGGTCTTGGCCAGCAGCCCGGCCTCGACCACGGTGACGAAGTCGGGTCCGTCGTCCTGCTGGGCCTCGAGCACCACGACGGTGTCGGTCACGTGCGGCACCCAGTCCCAGTTCTGGCCGATCAGCGCCGGCCCGCCGCCGGGCGGGGGCGCGACCGCGAACGCGCTGCACTCCCCCGGCCGTCCGGCGGCCGCGGCCTGCCGGGCCTTGGCCGCGTACATGACCTCGGTCCGCACGTTGATGGCCAGCACGTCCAGGAAGTCCAGGCCGGCACCTTCGGCCAGGCCGCGCATCTCGGCCAGGTAGCGCGGGCCGAACGCGGCGATGGGCGCCTCGAACCGGGCCGCCTCGGCCCGGACCTTGGCCCAGTCCCAGTTCGCGACGTGGGCGAACACCTGGCGGTAGGCGCTCACCGAGCGCCGCACGCGGGCGGCGGCCTGCTCACCGTACTGCCGTCCGCGCTGTTCCGCGGTCCCGGCCACCCGCACGTGCGGATACTGCGCCGTCTCTGCCCGCGCCATCTCCGGCTCCCTTCAGATCCCGTCAACTCCGGTCAGATTGCTGTGCTGCCGCCATCGACCGGGATGGCCGTCGCGGTCAGGTAGGCGGCGTCCGCCGAGGCCAGGAACACGATCACGGCCGCCACCTCGGTGGCCGTGCCGAGCCTGCGCAGCGGGACGCCGCTGTCCAGGTAGGCCTGGCCGGCCACGGGATCGTCCATCAGCCGCAGCATCGGCGTGTCGATGACGCCCGGGCACACGGCGTTGACCCGGATGTGGTGCGGCGCCCACTCCGCCGCCATCTGCCTGGTCAGCGCGAGCACCCCGGCCTTGCTCGCGTTGTAGTGGGCCGACGGCTCGGCCGCGTCCGCGACCAGGGCCGCGGTCGAGGCGATGTTCACGACGGCGCCCGGCCGGCCGGCGTCGACGAGCGCGGCCGCGAAGGCCCGCCCGGCCAGGAACGGCCCGCGCAGGTTGACCGCCAGCGTCTCGTCCCACTCGGCCGGGCTCAGCTCGAGCAGCGGCCGGATCCGGTAGATCCCGGCCGCGTTCACCAGCACGTCGGCCGGCCCGCCCAGCAGCGCCGCGGCCCTGGCCACCGCGGCGGCGACCTCGTCGGGCCGGGTCACGTCGGCGGCCAGGTACGGGCAGCCGGGACCGCCGGGCGGCGGCGGCCGCTGGTCGACCGCCACCACCCGGGCGCCCTCGGCCCGCAGCCGCCGGATCGTGGCCAGCCCGATCCCGGACGCGCCGCCGGTCACCAGGGCCCGGCGCCCGGCCATCCGGCCGGGCTGCTCAGCTGAGCCAGACGCCACCGTTGACCCCGATCGTCTGCCCGGTGACATACCCCGCGTCGCCGGAAACCAGCCAGGACACCGCGCCGGCGATGTCGGCGCCGGTGCCGTGCCGGCCCAGCGGCACGCTCCCGGCCACCAGGTCCACCTGCTCCTCGAACGTGGTCCCCGAGGCGCGGGCGCGGGAGCGCAGCTCGTCCCAGTGCATCTCGGTGGCCATGTTGCCGGGCGCGATGGTGTTGACCCGGATGCCGTGCGGGGCCAGCTCCAGCGCCAGCGACTGGGTCAGCAGGGCCACCGCCCCCTTGGAGGCGCAGTAGCCGGCCCCGCCCGCCACGCCCTGCTGGCCGAAGATCGAGCCCAGGTTCACGATCGACCCGCCGGCCGCCTGGGCGATCATCAGCCGGGCGGCCGCGCGGGAGGCCAGGAAGGCCGAGCCCAGGTTGACCCGCAGCACCGACCAGAAGTCCTCGAGTGCCGTGTCCACCACGGGCGTGTCGGGGCCGCCGATGCCCGCGTTGTTGACCAGGGCGTCGAGGCCGCCCAGCTCCTCGGCGGCCTGGGCGATGGCGGCCTCGCACGCGGCCTCGTCGGCCACGTCGGCGACGATTCCGGTGATGCGGCCGGCCGCGCCGGGGGCCAGGCCGGGGGCCAGGCCGGGGGCCAGGCCGGCCGCGATCCGCTCCGCGGTGGCCGTCACGCCCGGGCTGATGTCGATGAGGGCCACGCTGGCCCCGCCGGCCGCCAGCCGGGCCGCGACCCCCTCGCCCAGCCCGCGGGCCGCGCCGGTGACGACGGCCCTCACGCGCGGCTCGCGATCCGCGCGGTGGTGGTCACCCAGACGTCGTCGTGGCCGGTGACGAAGGACAGGAACGAGTCCAGGAACGCAAGCCGGGACGGGCGGCCGATGATCTGCGGGTGCATCGTGAACACGCTGGCCCCGCCCAGCTCCCTGATGCCCAGGAACTCCTCCTGCCACAAGGTCCGCACGTGCTCGGTGGTGCACACCGTCTTGGTCCAGCTCGCGCCGTCGAACCAGAAGTGCGGGGCGTCGTCCAGCAGCCAGGAGATCGGCACCTCGACCAGCGGCGGGCTGTCGATCTTGTAGGGCCGGATGTCGTCCATCAGGTTCGAGGAGTACCGGATGCCGTACTGGTGCAGCAGGTCCAGGGTGTGCGGGCTCAGGTCCCAGGACGGGGCCCGGTAGCCGGTCACCTCGGCCCCGAAGCTGGTGAGAATCTCCAGGCCGCGGACCAGCTCGGCCTCCTCCTCGGCCCGGCTGAGCTGGTGCGGCGAGGTGTGCGTGTAGCCGTGGTGGGCGATCTCGTGCCCGGCCGCCGCGATGGCGGCCACCCGCTCGGGGTGGCGCTCGGCCACCCGGCCGGGGATGTAGAACGTGGCCTGCACCCCGTGCCGGGCCAGCAGGTCCAGGATCAGCGGGACGGCGACCTTGGCGCCGTACGTGCCCTGAGACAGCACGCCCGGGTGGGCGGCGTTCTCGGGGTCCTCCCCGATCCAGACTTCTTCCGCATCAAAATCAAAGGTGAACGCGGCGGCACAGCGCGCTCCGTCAGGCCACATGCGGATCGGGGCTCCCTTCCGGCTGGTCCTGCGCCCGGTCATCTGTGCTCTCGTCGGCGTCGTCGTCCTCGTCCTCGGCCACCCAGGCGCCGAGCCGGCGGGCGTACCGGCTGATCAGCCCGGTCAGGCCGTCCGGCACGAAGATCACCACGACGAGCAGGAACAGGCCCAGGATGGTGAACTCGGCGCCGGGGTGGGTGATCAGCACGGTGGCCACGATCTGGACCAGGATGGTGCCCAGGATCGGCCCGGTGGAGGTGCCCAGGCCGCCGATGACCAGCATGGTCACGTAAACGCTCATCGGCGTCAGGCCCATGACCGTGGGCGCGATGCTGCCCTCGGCGCTGACGTACAGGCCGCCGGCGATCCCGGCCAGGAAGCCGGAGATGGCGAACGCGATGACCCGGTAGCGCAGCGGGTTCACGCCGCGGGCGGCCGCGTAGCCGGGCGCGTCCCTGATGCCGCGCAGGGCGATGCCGAGCCCGGACTGGCCGACGGCGGCCAGCGCCAGCGTGGCCGCCACGACGATGGCCAGGGCGGTCCAGTAGTAGGCCTTGTTCTGGGCGCCGGGGCTGAGCGAGCCGAACAGCCCGCTGACCGCGGGCAGGCCGAACGAGCCGCCGGTGAGCCCGGAGCCGTCGTTCAGGATCACGTACTGGATCACCTCGGCGAACGCGAACGTGAGCAGCGAGGTGTAGATGCCGTACAGCCGCAGGGTGGGGAACGCCAGCAGCACGGCGGCGATCGTGCCTACGACCCCGCCCGCGAGCAGCGCCAGCCACGGCGACACCGAGCTGTGCAGCATGATGATGCCCGCGCCGTAGCCGCCCAGGGCGTAGATGGCGAGCTGGCCGAAGTTCCACACCCCGGCCACCCCGAGCACGAAGTTCCAGCTGATGTTGAGCACCAGCAGGATCAGCGTGGTGACCATCACGCTCAGGTAGTACTGGCTGCTGAGCACCAGCGGGATGAGCGCCGCGACCAGCACGGCGGCGGCGGCCAGCGCCCACCGGCCGGTGGTCATGGATCCGAACGCGGCCCGCTCCAGGGTCGGGGGGTCGCCCGGCCGTTCGGTGACAGCGCTGTCGGTCACAGCCGGGCCTCCGAGGGCTTGCCGAGCAGGCCGTAGGGCCTGAAAATCAGGACCAGCAGGATCACGCCGTACAGGATGGGCAGCGACCAGGTCACGCTGACGATGGCCTCGGCCACGGCCTGAATCAGGCCGATGGCGTAGGCGGCGTAGACGGTGCCGGGCAGGCTGCCCAGGCCGCCGAAGATGACCACGATCAGCGCTTCCAGCAGCGGCAGGTCGCCGGCCGTGGGCGAGGCGAAGTACAGCCCGCCCAGGAACACCCCGGCCACCCCGGCCAGCGCCGAGGCCAGCCCCATGGTCAGCGGGTAGAGCTTGCCGACCGGCACGCCCATCAGCCGCGCGGCGTCCAGGTCCTGGGCCACCGCCCGGATGGCCATGCCCCACCGGGACCGGGCCAGGAACAGGCCCAGCCCGATCATCAGCGCGATCGACACCACGGCCATGGCCACCGACTGGTAGGGCAGGTCCACGGTGTGGATGGACAGCCCGCCGGCGATGACCGGGGTGACGTTGCGCTGGAACGGGCCGAGCAGCTCCAGGGCCAGGTTGGTCAGCACCATCGCGACCGCGAAGGTGGTGATGAAGGTGACCATCTCGAAGTCGATGGCGTTGCGCCGCTTCATCAGCGGCTGCACCGAGACGAGCTGGGTCAGCGCGCCGAGGCCGAACGTGGCGATGAAGGCGGCCAGGATGGCCAGGATCGGGTTCCAGCCCGCCACCACCAGTACGCCCCAGCCGATGAAGCTGCCGACCATGACCATCGAGCCCTGGGACATGTCCAGGATGCGCAGCGTGCCGTAGATCAGCGTCATGCCGATGGCGACCAGGCCGTAGATGGAGCCCAGGATGATCGTGTTGACCACGACCGAGACGAGATCGGTGAGCATTACAGGCTTCCCAGGTAGGTCTCGACGATGGCCGGGTCCACCGACAGCTCCGCGAACGGGCCGCTGGCCACGATCTGGCCGCTCTCCAGCACGTGCACGGCGTCGGCGACGCCCTCGATGTGGGTGAAGGTCTCCTCGACCAGCACGATCGTGGCCCCGCCGTGCTTGAGGGCGGCGATGGCCTCGTAGACCGCGTCGATGGCCACCGGGGCCAGCCCCAGCGACGGCTCGTCGATCAGCATGATCCGCGACGGGCGCATCAGGGCCCGGCCCAGCGCGACCAGGCGCCGCTCGCCGCCGGACAGGGTCCTGGCCCGCTGAGCGGCCCGGTCGGCCACGATGGGGAACTGCTCGTAGACCCGGCCCAGCTCGCGCCGCCGGGCCCGCCAGGACGCCGCCGGGAAGGCGCCCATCATGAGGTTCTCCTCCACGGTCATCTCGGCGAACAGCCCGTCGCCCTGCGGCACGTGGACCAGGCCCAGCGCGGAGATCCGCTCGGCCGGGCGGCCGGCCACGTCCTCGCCGTCCAGCCGCACCTGGCCGGCATCGGGCGTGATCAGCCCGCTGATGGCCCGCAGCAGCGTGGTCTTGCCGTGCCCGTTGGGGCCGATCAGCACCGCGACCTCGCCCGCGGCGACGGTCAGGCTCAGGTCCCTGATGACGGTGGTGTCCAGGTAGCCGGCCCGCAGCCCTTCCACCTCGAGCATCGGGGCGCTCATGCGCCGGCCCCGCCGGCCCCGCCGGCCCCGCCGTCCTTGCGGTGCCGGGCGCCCAGGTAGACCTCGATCACCTGCTGGTCGGCCAGCATCTGCGCCGGGGTGCCCTGGAACAGGGTCGCGCCGTGGTGCATGACCATGACCCGGTCCGCCACCGCGGTCAGCGCCCGCATAACGTGCTCGATGCAGACCACCGCCAGCCCGCGGTCCCGCACCTTGCCGATCAGCTCGATGGTCTGGTCGATCTCGGACGGGCTGAGCCCGCCGAACGGCTCGTCCAGCAGGATCGCCGATGCCCGGGTGGCCAGCGCCGTGCCCAGCATCAGGCTCTTGCGGTCGTAGACGCCCAGCAGGTCGGACCGTTCCCCGGCCTGGCCGGCCAGGCCGACCAGCTCCAGGTACTCGGCCGCGATCTCCCGCGTCGCCCGGCGGCGCTCGGCCCGCGGCCGGCCGAACGCCGCCGCCAGCAGCATGTTCTCGCCCACCGTGAGCGACCGGGCCACGGTGGGCTGCTGGAAGGTCCTGGCCAGGCCGAGCCGGGTGCGGGCGTGCACCGGCGCGGTCGTCACCGGCCGGCCGGCCAGCAGCACCTCGCCCGCGGTGGCGTGGGTGTGCCCGCTGATCACGTCGAACAGCGTCGTCTTGCCCGCGCCGTTCGGGCCCGCGATGCCGAGCACCTCGCCCGCCCCGACCTCGAACGACACGTCGGCCACCGCGCGCAGCCCGCCGTAGTCCTTGCGGACCGCCCTGACCTGGAGCACCGGGCCGCCCCCGGCGGCCGCGCCGGGGCCGGGAGGGGTCAGATCCGGCTGGGTCACTTCTTCAGCCACGGCGGCCGCTGGTAGCCGCCGGTGCTGTACGGATCGGGTGAGACCAGCACCTGCTTGCCGTCCTGGATCTGGAACGTCAGGTGCGGCATGCCCAGGCTCGGGTCCTTGGTGAAGTCGGGGTAGGGGTAGCAGGTCAGGTAGTCGTCGGGGAACCGGTAGGTGCCGCACACACCCCGGTAGACGGTGTTCCTGACGGCCTCGTTCACGGCCTTGAAGTCGAACGGTTCGCCGGCGATCTCCACCGCCTGGGCCCACAGCTTGACCAGGTCGTACTGGTCGCCCGCGTTGCTGAAGCCGGGCTGGGCGTGGAACTTGGCCTGGAAGGCCGACTGGAACGGCGTCGAGATCGGGTCGTCCTGCAGGATGCCGACCACCGACGACCACAGCACGCCGTTGGCCGCGCTGCCCGCGAGCTGCAGGTACTGCGGGATCGACGGGGCGTACTGCTGGTAGACCAGCGACTGCGTCGGGGACTGAATGAATTGCTTCATGAACGCCGCTTCGTCGCCGGCCGCGTAGTCGCTGAAGAAGATGATCCCCGGCGGGTTAGCCCGGATCTTGGTCAGCGTCGCGGTGTAGTCCGCCTGCGGCACGGTGAACTGCTCGAACAGGTTGGACTTCCAGCCGATCTTCTCCATCCCGGACTGGAACGCCTTGGCGATGTTCAGGCTGTAGGGGTCGTTGCTGGTCACGATGGACAGCGTCTTGGCGGTGGGAGTCCACTGCTTGGTCGCGATGAGGTGCTCCAGCAGCACCACGAAACCGGGGCCGTACCAGGTCTCCGACGGGTCGCCCTGGAAGATGTTGCTGATCCCGTGCTGCTTGACGAAGTCCACGTTGCCGTGCCAGGTGTTGACGTGGAACATCGGCATGCCGGCCTGGGCCACCACTGGGAACTCCACCGAGCTGTAGGTGCAGAACCCGCAGAAGATCGCGGCCACGTTCTCCGAGACCAGCTTCTGCAGGACGTTCTTCATCACGTCCGGCTGCTGGGCCTGGGTGTCGAGCGAGGACAGCTTGAGCTGCCGGCCGAGCACGCCGCCGCTGGCGTTGATCTCGGCCACGGCCAGCTCCTGGCCGCGCAGCTGCATGATGCCGTCCCCGGCGTAGGCGCCGGTCAGCGGGGCGCCCGAGCCGATCAGGATCGGCCCCCTGCTGCCAGTGCTGGTGCTGGTGCTGGCCGACGACGAGGAGGACCCGCCGAGGTACCCGCCGGCCCCGCCCACGACCAGGCCGCCGACGCCCGCGGCGCCCAGTCCGCGCAGGAAGTCTTTCCTGCTCACGCTGGTCTTCTTGGCTGCCACACTCGGGGTACTTCCGCCGCTTTTCCTTGGTGCCATCCCGGGGTCCTTCCGCCGCGCGCAGGAACATCCGAGCGCATCTCGCCAGTGATTGCACCACACCCTTACTTACAGCTACAGTCGGCACAATCCGTAAACTGACGTATGTCACGAGCGGGCGCTTTTCCCTGGTGACGGCGCCTGCGGGGGACCCGGGCCGGGAGGGGACAGGCTGGCGGTGAGACGGGCCCAGGGCCAGGTGCCCGGATCCGGCGCGATGCCCGGGCCGGCCATGGCGTCCGGCCCCGGCCCGGCCGCTGAACCGCGCCGCCCGCTGCACGCCTACATCAGCGCGTTCGCCCGCTGCGGCGCCGACGCCGTGAGCTTCTTCTGGCCGCTGGCCGACGGCGGGTGGTACCGGATCCGGCTGACCGTCGCGCCGGGCGGGGACACCAGGGTCGAGGCCGAACTGGCCGTGCTGCCCTACCGGCTGACGGCCCGCGAGCTGGACGTGCTGACGCTGCTGACGGCCGGGTTCTCCAACACCGAGATCGGTGCCGGCCTGGTCGCCAGCCCGCGCACCGTCTCGACCCACGTCGAGCACATCCTGGCCAAGCTGGACCAGCCCAGCCGGACCGGCGCCGCGGCCATGGCGGTGGAGCGCGGCCTGCTCCGGCTCCCGCTGCCGGGCCGGGCCAGCG
>Ga0134126_10002010_pt1 | contig 25814 bp, 18 predicted proteins | sample KB31752_FD_96881 | JGI IMG/M metagenome (GOLD analysis project Ga0134126, IMG submission 96881) | Terrestrial soil microbial communities with excess Nitrogen fertilizer from Kellogg Biological Station, Michigan, USA - KB3-175-2 | ecosystem: Environmental > Terrestrial > Soil > Unclassified ... | reverse complement strand
CGGGCGCGGCCATGCCGGAGATGTTTAGCCCCGATGAAGCCGGTCGCGTCGAACGCTATGCCGTATCGCGCTATCTCGTCGCGCTCGGTGGTCCGCTGAAGACGAAGAACCGCCAGCCCGGTCGCAAGGAGTTGGCCGGCAGTTTGCAACGCGGTGAACGTCTCTTCAACCGCATCGGCTGCGCCGCCTGCCACGGTTCACCAACGCGCGAAAAAGCGAAACCGAAGGAGGAACACGCTCGCTCATTCGTGTTCCTGTCGCCGCCGCGCGTCTATCCGCTGAACGATCTGGGTAGCAAGACCACGCCGGAACGACTCGCGGAGTATCTGGTGAATCCGCTGGCGATTGATCCCAGCGGCCGCATGCCGAACATGCTGCTGCAAAACAAGGAGGCTGAGGATCTCGCACGCTTCCTGTGCCAGGCGAAGAATGAGAACATTCGCGATGATCTGCCGCCGGCGCCGGCCAGCAAGGAGATGTTTGCCGCCTTCCGTCGCGTGGACAATCGCGACGATGAGTTGGCCGCGTTCAAGCGCCTGCCGGCCGAGAAGCAATGGCGGGATCTCGGCGAGCGGCTCGTCATCGACAAGGGCTGCAACAATTGTCACACCATCGCGCCCGACGGCAAACCGTTCGCCTCCACCCAAGCAAACGCATCTCTGGAAGACTTGTGGAATGAGGACAAACAAGAGTCAGGTTGTCTTAGTGGCAAGCGAGGCAAAGCACCCCACTTCAGCTTCAGCACGAACGACCGTGCCGCGCTCAAGGCGTTTCTGCGTGAGGGATTGACCGGAGCGGGATCGACCGCGCCGGCGTATGCCGCCCGTGCGGACATCGAGCGTTTCAACTGTCTGGCTTGCCACAGCCGTGACGGTGACGGTGGTTTGTCTGCGGCGATGCTCGAACGATTGCGGCGTGAGGAAAACGCGGAGAATATCGAGGCCGTCCGTCCGCCGTCCTTGACCGGCATCGGCCACAAGCTGCGTACTCCGTGGCTGCGTCAAGTATTGCTGCGCGGTGGCCGGGCGCGGCCGTGGATGAGCCTGCGCATGCCGCAGTTTGGCGAACACAACATCGGCCGATTGCCCGAAGCGCTGGCCTCGCTTGAAGGGACCGAGGCAGACGACACGATCCACAAGATCACGCGGACGGCGGCCAAGATCGAGGCGGGGCGCTATCTCGTCGGCAAAAATGCCTTCAGTTGCATCTCATGTCACGACTTGGCCGGCATCGCCAACACAGGCACACGCGGCCCCGATCTGGCGCTGATGAATCAGCGCGTTCGCTACGATTGGTATCGCCGTTGGCTGGAACAGCCGCAGCGCATGCAGCCGGGAACGCGCATGCCGACCGTGTTCGCGGAGGGAAAATCGCTGCTCGACAAGGTACTCGACGGCAAGGCGGACACGCAGGCCGACGCTATGTGGGCGTACCTATCGCTTGGTCCATCCCTGCCGCTGCCCGCAGGCGTGAAACCGCCGAAAAAAAGATGATCCGGTGGTCTTTCATCCGCCTCTACCCGCCCCCGGTAGCCATTCGGCCCGAAACTTCCCCTCCGCGCGCGACCCGTCCGCCAATTTCACCTCATAGGTGCCCTCGACGGGCGTTCCTTTTCGCACCTCCCCGAACGTCACCACCGCCCAGGCGATCGGTTGGCTCGTCCCATCACCGGCGATCCATTGGCCAATTCCCTTGCGGGATTCCTTGCCATCCAACTTCACTCGCTGCTTCGACAACGCCGAAAGGTGTTGATAGATTTGCAATGACAGACGCGGAACCTTTAGCTCACGGTCCTTCAAAGGATTCTCGGCGAGCATCAACTCCGTCGCGGCCCCATCCCACGGAGCGCTGGTTTCTTGAATAAGCCCATGCGGAAAGCGATTCGTCGCCGGCGGCCCGCAACCCGTAATGAGTAGCACGGCAAAGGCCACAACAGGAAATAGCTTCGCCAAGGGAATCCTCCATTTCAACGAGAGCAAAGGGTGTCTGCGGAGACCGTGAGCAGTTTATGTTCCCTGATAGACCCACCAACGAAACAAAAGCCATCCTCGGAAAAGGAGGAGGAAAAGACAGACAACCAAGCTTATCCAGCGGATGCGTCCTTCCGCGAATACCACCGTGGCGTTGAAGGCGATGAAGGCCAGAAAGCCTTGCACCGTCCATTCGATGACGCGCGGACGCGCCTCGTAATTTTCCAGGCCGCGCCACCACCAGGCGACATCGGCCAACCACACGAGGCCGAACGCATAATTGACGTAAAGACCAGCACCGCTGTCCCAGCCAACCACGGCCGCCGTTCCTCGCGCGGTGGCCGCGTAGGCGTTGGCGTGGCTCCAGTGGTGATAAAACGCAAACGCGCACACCACATGCAGCAGAAATGCCAGACAGCCACCAGTCCAGGCCAGTCGCGCCCCGGCACGCCAGGAGCGACGGCCACCCGCGCTCCAACGCAGCACCAGACCAAGGACGTACAGCGCCAGAGCCAGGCGGACGGTCCAGCGGGTCAGCAGTTCCCCCGTATCCATCGGTGAACATTACCCGCCGCAGTAGTTACTTGTTTCTCTTGATCTTCTTCAGCGCGGCATTGGCGGCTTGTTTGAGGCCGCGCGGTGCCTTCGCTTTCTTGCCGGTCAGCGATTCCAGCGTGTCGATGGTTTCCTTATCGCCGGCTTTGGCGAGGTAGCCGAGGGCGGTGGCCGCATCGACGCGCAAATCCTCCGGTGCCATCTTCTTCTTGCCCTTGCCGGTGTTCTCCTTGAGCAGGTCCGTCAGCACGGGCACGGCCGAGCGAGCATCGGCGCCCAGACCACTCAGCGAATCGATGGCTTGCCGGCGAATCGTTGTATCTTTGCTGTCGTCCTTGAGAATACCAATCAGCGTTTCGACACCGGAAGATCCCATTTTGCCCAAGGCTCGCGCGGCGGCGGAGCGAACTTCCTTGCGGGAATCATTGAGAGCCGCCGTCAGCGCCGGCACAGCCGATTGGGCGTCCGGGCCAATGTCGCCCAGCGCCTGAGCCGAAAAGCGACGGACGAACAAATCTTTGTCCTTCAGCGCCTGCGTGAGTGCCGGCACGGCCGCCTTGGACTCGGCGCCGCCTTCGCCCAGTGCCTTGGCCGCCGCGCGGCGAGCGTCGTTGTCGCCGGTCTTGAGTTGCTTGATGAGGTCGCCCACCTCGGCGCCCTGAGCCATCGTCGCGCACAAGACGATTCCGACAAGTCCCAGAAAGCGTTTCATGGCTGAACTTCTCCCTGCACCCGATGACGTGACTTGATGTGTTCCCAAGAAGAGTATGCACGACTCACCCCGCACGGGCAAACCGGCCCGCATCTGAGACGCGGCTGCGAGCCGAATGGTTCCGGCGTAGATCAGGCTTTCCAGCCCGACGCCGGGAAGCGAATCAGCGTGAGGAGCGCCACCAGCAGAGGCGTCGATACCACGGCGCGGCGACGGCTTCGGACGGAGCGGAGCGGGCCGGCTCTTCCTTCTCCGTCTGCGGCCGCTTGCGCGATGGGCGCGGCGGAAGCGGAATGTCCTTGAATTCGGGATAGAACGAGAGAGGGTGATAATTCTTGCCTTCGGCGCGGCGAGCCTCGATCCGGGGGGACAATCGGCCGCGGCGCAGTCGCACGACAATTTGCTCGGTCGTCGCCTGCGTCCGGCAGAGTTTGCCGGCCGGATTGTGATAGCGCAGTACCCACACGCCGTCAGGCGCAGGCGCGGGCGTGGCCGGCGGAAGGATGGGCGTCTCCGGGTCCAGGCGAGTCGGTTCCGCCGATGAGGCCAGGCACTGCTGTACCCACGGATCTTGCAGCGCCTGATTGGGGTCGGCGAACGTCGGCACGGGAGCGGCCAAGCGCGAGCGTTCCAGATCGACAATCAACTCGCTGGCCGTCTGGTAACGATTGCGCGGCTCGCGGGCCAGCATGCGAGCGAGAATGTGATTAAGCGCGGGCGGCACGGCCGGGTTGAGCTTGCTGGCCGGGGTGAAATCGCCCCGGTTCTTCTTCTCGACGACCTCCAGATGATTGTCGCCGGGAAAGGGCACGACGCCGGTGACCAGATGATAGAGAGTCGAACCCAGAGCATAGATGTCGCTACGGCCGTCGGCGCGCTTGGCATCAATGGCCTGTTCGTAGGGCATGTAATAGGTGGTGCCGAAGCCCTGGCGAGCGGCGGTCAAATGACTGGCCTCGTCGGTGCGGCGAGCCAGGCCCAGATCGACCAGTTTCGAGACGCCGGAGCGCGTGATGAGGATGTTGTCCGGCTTGATGTCGCGGTGAACGATGTTGCGTGAGTGCGCGTGTTCCAGGGCGCGGGCTACATCCAGCGCGATGTGAACCGCATCGCCCAGGGCCAATCGCCCTTGCTTGTCGAGAAGTGCCTGTGCCGTCTGGCCATCGACGAATTCGAGGACGAGGTAATGTTTAGCGGTGGCCTGATCCTGTCCGACGTTGAGGGTGCGGACGATGTTGGGATGGTTGAGCAGGGCGCCGCTCTTGGCTTCGCGATAGAAGCGATCGACGTAGCCCTGATTACTGGCGAGATGCTCGCCGAGTACCTTGATGGCGACTTGCTGATCCTTCCCCTCGTGATAGCCGAGGTAGACGGCTCCCATACCGCCTTCGCCGAGAGGGCGGAGGATGCGATACTCGCCGAGGGTGCGCACCTCATGCAGCAAATCGCCCGGTAGAGCGAGTTGCGGCTGTGTGGGATCGAGGTTGGTCTTCTCCATGGTGTCCATCGGCGCATGGTCTCCCTGGGCCCGGGATGCGTCGGTCAAGCCCGGGGGTGAGGGCGATCGTTGAAGAGGAGAAGTTTTCCGCACCATGAATATTGTAATCTACTCGGGCACGCGGCTAACTGCAATGAAGAAAAACGCGGAGAGGCCGTTAACTCGGGATGGCCCGCCAGGAAATTCGCGGGCGCGCCCTTGCAACCGACTGCCTCGATTGAAATAATAATCCCCTCACTATGAAGACTTGCGCCCAATCTCCGGTTTGGGCGAGAATTGAAGCGAGACGCGAACATGGCTGAGTCCCTGGTAATCGTAACAGAGAAGCGCGACACTCGTGGTACGCGCACGGCCCGACGGCTGCGCGCCGAGGGGCGTGTGCCCGGCGTGGTGTACGGACATAAGGAAGAAACCGTGTCCGTGTCCGTCGCGGCAGACCTGCTGTTGTCGGCGGTTCGTCACGGCGCGCGGGTCGTCGATCTACAATCCGGCGGTGCCTTGCAGAAGGCGCAGATTGCCGAGTTGCAATGGGATCATCTGGGCCAAGAGGTGTTGCACGTCGATTTCCGCCGCGTGGCGGCCGATGAACGCATCCACGTCACGGTTCCCATTGAGGTGCGCGGCATTGCCCCCGGCGTGACGGCCGGCGGCGTTCTCGATCAGCCGATTCACACGCTGTCCGTCGAGTGCGCCGCTGACAGCGTGCCTGAAACGATTCGCGTCAACATCAATGAGCTACAACTCGGCGGCGCGATTCATGTGCATGAACTGCATCTGCCGCCCAACGTGACGGCTCTGGCCGATGCCGATGCCATCGTCGTCCATGTGACGTTGCCGCAAGCCGAACCGGAAGCCGGCGCGGTGCCGGGCGTCGAGCAGGCTGAACCCGAAATCATCGGTCGCAAGGCTGCCGCTGAGGAAGGCGAGGAGGAGAAATAGTGTTCAGTGTTCAGTGTTCAGTGTTCAGTAGGTTCTTGCCTGAACACTGAACACTGAACACTGAACACTGAACACTATGAAGGTCGTGGTTGGTTTGGGCAATCCCGGCAAGCGCTACGACGGGACACGGCACAATGTCGGGTTCGCCGTCATCGACAGTCTGGCAGCGGGCACGCGAGCCGGGCGGTTTCAGTCGCGCTTTCAGGCCCAGGTGTGCGAACTGGCTGAGGACACAGGTAAGATTCTACTGGTCAAGCCTGAGACATTCATGAACCTCAGCGGGCGTTGCGTCCGCGAAGTCATGGATTTTTATCATCTGCCGGTCAGCGACCTGTTGGTGGTGTGCGATGACATCAACCTGCCGCTGGGCAAACTGCGAGTCCGCAACAAGGGGACGCATGGCGGCCACAATGGACTGCGGGATATTCAGAATCATCTGAGTACGACGGAATACGCTCGCTTGCGGGTGGGAGTTGATGCTCCCCGTGAAGAGGCTATCGGTCATGTGCTTGGTCGTTTCAGTCCCAGTGAGCGCGTGGTGATGGACGATGCCATCCTGCTTGCTGCTCAAGCAGTGCTTGTTTGGGCTAATCAGGGTGTCGAGACGTGCATGAACCTGTATAACGGTCCCAAGAGCCAGAAGCAGGATTGACTAATAACATGGCGAGCGGGGTCGCGTAAGCGCCCCGAGAACAGAAAGCACTCGGGGCGCTTACGCGACCCCGCTCGCCGAGTGGAGTGAGTAACGAATGCCAGCCAATGTTTATGAGTGCATGTTTCTGCTGGACACCAACAAGGTTGCCGGCGATGTTCCCGCCGCCGCGCAGCAATTGCACGCCATCCTGGAGCGCAATCAGGCCGAAGTACTCGCCAGTCGGCCGTGGGACGAACGCCGATTGGCCTATTCCATCGGCAACCACAAGAAGGGGTTGTATTACTTGACCTACTTCCGCACCGAGGGCAAGAACGTCGCCACCATCGAACACGACTACGCCCTCAACGAAACCATCCTGCGAGCGCTCATCCTCAAGGTCGATCCCAAGCATGTGGACATCATGCTGCAACTGGCGCGCGACGAACACGCCGTTGCCTTGCAGACCGTCACCGAGCCGCCTCCCGACGAGGACGGCATGGGCGGCGACGAACACGGCGATCGCGGACACCGCCGCGGCCCGCGCCGCAATGAAGACAAGGGCGAGTAATTATCAGCCTGCGGAGCAAGCAAGGGACAATCGTTCCCTTACTCGCGCTGTGGGCTGGCGAAGATGAGCATGCTTTGGGGTTTGCAAGCCCCCCAAGGGAGGAAGGTCGGCACGAATCCGGCTGCCAAGCTTGCACTCGCTTACCAAACGGATGTATAGTACCCGTTGGTGTCAGAGTGTATGTGCGGTGATTCGATTCTGTGCAGGAGATTGCCCTCATGGCGAACCTCAACAAAGTGATGCTCATTGGCCGGTTGACGCGCGATCCGGAAGTGCGGACTTTCAGCAATGGCGGCAAAGTCGCCAAGATCGGTTTTGCCGTCAACAACCGCAAGAAGAACCAGCAGACGGGGCAGTGGGAGGACGATCCGGTCTTCATCGATGTGGATGCGTTCAATCGGGAGACGGGGCGCAAGTTGGCCGATCTGGTGGAACAATATCTGCGGAAGGGCCACCAGGCTTACATCGAAGGGAACTTGGTTCTGGATCAATGGACCGATAAGGATGGTCAAAAGCGCTCCAAGCTCAAGGTTGTATTGCAAGATGTGCAGTTCCTTGAACCCAAGGCGGATGGCGCATCCAGTGATAGAGGCGAGATGGGCGCTCGGACGCCGCGTGCCAACTCGTCGCCACCGCGTCGGGCGGAACCAAATTACTCCAGCGGTGGCGGCCACGGTGGATACGACGAACCCGAGCCAGACTCGGGGCGCGGCAATCAAGAGGACGACATCCCGTTCTGAGTCGGACGGGAGCAGCTAGACAGGTAGGTAACTCATGGTCAGGCAGCGCAATCAGATGCTTCGGGGCACCCACGGCGGCATGCAATTGGTGCTGACCGAGGATGTCACCCATCTCGGCAAACAGGGCGACGTGGTCGAGGTCAAGCCGGGCTACGGGCGGAATTATCTTCTGCCGCGCGGCATGGCCACCATTCCGACACCGCACAATCTGCGTTTGCTCGATCGCTACAAGATCCGCGTCCGCCAGGCGCGTGAAGCACGCATCGCTGACCTGAAGGCGCTGGCCGAACAGATTGCCAAGATGGCCGGTATCACTATCGAGGCCAATGCCAACGACGAAGGCCATCTCTACGGCTCCGTCGCCTCTCCCGAAATTTCCCGCGGCCTCAAGGCCAAGGGAATGCTCATCGAGCAGGATATGGTCCGCCTCGAAGGGCCGATCAAGGAGACGGGCCTGTATGCCATCAAACTGAACCTGGGTTACGAGATCGAGACCGAGGTCAAGGTCGCGGTCATCAAGTCGCAGAAATAACTTTTGCCAGCCCGCAGCGCCAGCAAGGGAAGGAGAAACCCTTGCTGGCGCTGCGGGCTGGCGGGTTAGTGGCGCGAACCACAGGGAGGTGGGTGCCATGTCGCCGGAAGCCAACGGGCCGGAACGCCTACCGCCTCAAAATCTGGATGCGGAGCGTTCTGTCCTCGGCAGCATGTTACGCGACAACGACGCCATCAGCGCCGTTGTGCAAATCGTCACGGCCCAAAGTTTCTACGCCGACGGCCATCGCAAAATCTTCCAGGCCATCGCCGACCTCTACGACAAGGGCGGCCAACCCGTCGATCTGGTCATCCTCGCCGAAGAACTGATGAAACGCGGCCAAATCGAGGACATTGGCCGCGCCGCCTACCTCGCCGAATTGTGGGACGCCGCCCCGACGGCGGCCAATGCCGAGTATTATGCACGCATTGTCCGCGACAAGGCCATCGTTCGCACCCTCATCCACGCCAGCACCGAAATCCTCCGCGACGCCTACGAGCAAAGCCAACCCGCCGAGGAACTGCTCGAAGGAGCCGAACGCAAAATCCTCGATGTCGCCCAAATGGGCATCTCCGGCCAGACGACGACGCTCGAACAGGCTATTACGGAGACATACCGCCGTATCGACGATCGCGCCAGCGGCAAACAGAAATCCGGCGGTCTCTCGACCGGCTTCGCCGATTTGAACGAACTGACGGCCGGCTTGCACGACGGCGAACTCGTCATCATCGCGGCGCGGCCGTCGGTCGGGAAATGTCTGGTGCATGACAGCGAGATCGTTCTTGAGGACGGCTCGGTCAAAACCATTGCAGAGATTTATAGTCGCCAACAGGCTGGCTTGCTCACTCTCGGCGACGACTGGCAGTTCCATCGAACGGAACCGAGCGCCTACGTCGATGACGGTCTGAAGCCGGTGTTCCGGGTGGAAACGCGGCTGGGCCGCACCGTTGAGACGACGCAATCGCATCCCTTTCTCACCTTGTCCGGTTGGCGTCCGCTGAGCGAATTGAAACCCGGCGATCACATCGCCGTGCCGCGACAAATCCCCGTCTTCGGCCGTGAAACATTGCGCGAATGTGAGACCAAGATTCTCGCTTATCTTATCGGCGATGGTTGTTTGACCGATATTACGCCGGAGTTCACCAACAGCAACCCTCGCCTGCTCGCCGAGTTCACGGCGGCCGTCGAGGAGTTTGGCGGCCTGAAGACACGCGAGGAGTCGAACGGCGATCGCACGCCCACGCTGCACGTCGCCAGCGATCCGGCCTTCATCGCCGAGCATCGGTGCGCGTTTGGGCGCCATCTCCGCGCCACCCTTCAGGCTCGTCGCCGCTCGGTGATACAACTCGCTGCCGAATTAGGCGTCAGCACTTCGTTAATCTATCTGTGGTGGAAAGGTGTCTGTGTACCGGATGCGGACACATTCAATCGCTTGTGTTCCCTGCTGGACGTTTCTGCCGAGACCTTGGTTCCCCAAACATTAGCGGCGATTCGCAAGAGCGAGAAGAATCAGCTGACCTTATGGTTGCAAACCCTCGGCTTATGGGGAAAGGGCGCACACGGGAAGTTCATTCCCGAGGTCGTTTTTCGCCTCACCAAGCCTCAGTTGGCTTTGTTTCTCAATCGTCTGTTCGCCACGGACGGCTGGGCGGCCGCGGCGGACGATGGCCAAAAACAGTTGGGTTATGCGTCGGTCAGCGAACGGCTGTCCCGGCAGATTCAGCATTTGCTCTTGCGTTTCGGGATTATCTCCACTTTGCGACGACGCCTCATCAAGTACCGCGCAACCCGACGAGAAGCCTGGCAGTTGGAAATCACCGCCCAAGAAGCTATCTTGGCGTTCGCGGCGGAAATCGGCATCTTCGGCAAGGAAGAAGCCCTGGCTCGTGTCGTGCGAATCGTGCGGAGCAAATCGGCTAAAGTCAACCGCGACACCATCCCGGTACAAGTCTGGGAGAATTTGAATAAGTCGCGGAATGCGGAATCGTGGCGTTCGCTGGCGCAACGGGCCGGATTCGGCGAGGCAACGAACATCCATGTCGGCCGGCGTGGGCTTTCGCGCGGACGCCTTTTGCGGTTGGCCGTCGCTCTCGATGATGGCCCCCTCCAGCAACTCGCTGACAGCGCCGTGTACTGGGATGAGATCCGCTCCATCGCCCCGGCGGGAATAAAACAGGTCTACGATTTGACCATCCCTCAGACTCATAATTTCGTCGCCAACGACATCTGCGTTCACAATACGGCATTTTCACTCGGAATTGTCCGTAATATCATCGTCGAAGAAAAGGAGCCGGTTTTCTTCTGTAGTCTCGAACAATCGCGTATCGAGTTGGCCGAGCGTTTGCTGTGCGCCCAGGCGAAGGTGGACAGTCATCGACTGCGCAAGGGCACGCTCGGCTCCGATGACATGGATCGCCTCATCGACGCCGGCGGCGTACTGCGCAGCGGCAAACTATTCATCGATGATTCGCCGGTGCAGAGCATGCTGCGCATCGCCGCCAATGCACGGCGTTTGAAATTGCGACACGACATCAAGCTCATCGTGATCGATTACTTGCAGTTGATCGAACCGGACAACCGCCGCGATCCACGTCAAGAACAGGTGGCGCAGATCAGCCGTCGTCTCAAGGCGCTGGCCAAGGAACTGCAAATCCCCCTCATCGCGCTGGCGCAGGTCAATCGCTCCTCGGAGGATCGTCAGGACCATCGACCGCGATTAGCGGACCTTCGCGAAAGCGGCTGCCTCGCCGGTGACACTCTGGTGACACTGGCGGACACCGGCGCGCGAGTGCCGATCCGCGATTTGGCGGGCAAGTCCGGCTTCCCGGTTTGGGCACTCGATGAAGTGAGCATGAAACTCAAACCGGCAGAGGTTAGCCACGCCTTCGCCACCGGCCGCAAACCAGTGTTTCGCTTGACGACGCGACTGGGACGCACGATCCGAGCAACGGGTAATCACAAGTTTCGCACCTTCAAAGAATGGCGTCGGCTCGATGAATTGCATCCTGGCGACCGGATCGCCTTGCCGCGCATCATCCCCTGTGGCACCGAGGATTCTCTCTTGACTTCCCAAGCGGCCTTACTCGGCCATTTGCTTGGTGATGGTTGTACGTTGCCTCGTCATGCCATTCAGTACACGACCCGCGAAGATGATTTGGCGCACACGGTCGCGGGGCTGGCGCGCGAGGTGTTCGGTCAACGCATTCAGCCGCGTATCGAACGCGAACGACAATGGTTTCAGGTCTATCTCGCCGCCACGGAACACCTTACACACCGCAAGCGAAATCCGATCGCGGAATGGCTCGATGGCTTGGGCGCGTTTGGGTTCCGTGCCTGGGAAAAGCGCGTACCGGAGCGAATGTTCCGGCAACGAGCGGAGACGATCGCCGTGTTCCTGCGGCATTTGTGGGCGACGGATGGGTGCATCCGGCCCTCACAAGGAACGACGCGCTATCCAGCGCTTTATTACGCTTCCAGCAGCGAAAGGCTGGCATGTGATGTTCAAACCTTGCTATTGCGGTTGGGCATCAATGCGGTCTTGCGATGTCGCCCTCAAGGGACAAAAGGACGACCTCAGTATCATGTGATGGTTATGGGACAGGGGGACATCCTCACATTCAATGACTTGATTGGGGCCATTGGCGTTTACAAATCCACGTCTCTGGAACTCTGCCGTGCATCGGTTGCCACCCGCATCCCGAACACCAATCGGGACATCATTCCCCGCGAGTTTTGGAGGGAATATGTCGTTCCCGCCATGCGGCGGCAGAGGATGACGATGCGCCAATTCCAGCGTTCCATCGGCATGGCGTTCATGGGCACCGGACTCTACAAACAAAATGTCAGCCGGCGAAGATTGGAACGCATTGGCGCGGTGCTGAACGACGAAACGATGCTGCAAACGCTGGCAACGAGCGATATTTATTGGGATCAGATCCTTCACATCGAAGCTGATGGAGAGGATGAGGTCTATGACTTGACCGTACCGGGACCGAGCAACTTTGTTTGCGGATCTTTTATATCGCATAATTCAATCGAGCAAGATGCCGACACCGTCATGCTGCTACATCGTCCCGATCGCTACGAACCGGGCCAGCATGAAGGCATTGTCGAAGTGATTATCGGCAAGCAGCGCAACGGCCCGACGGGAGAAATCACGCTCGCTTACTTGAAGCAATACCTGCGCTACGAGGACTACGCACCCGGCACGCCCTTCGATAGCTAAAACCGTCCGCGCTCAACTCATCAGGAAAAACATCAGCGCCGTGGCCACGCCGTTGTTGAGGCCGTGAGCGATCATGGCGGGGATGAGAGAGTCACGCCATTCGCGCATCAACGTGAACGCCATCGCCAAGCCCATTAGCGCCGGCACAGCCAAAAAGCCTTGCGGATGGATCACCGCGAAGAGAAAACTTACCAGAAGCGCGCTGAACAGCACGCTTAGCGCCGGCCGCCAGCGGGAACTGACCTCACGCAAATAACGATACAGCACGCCGCGGAACATCGTCTCTTCCACAATCGGCGCAACGATACTGGCCACAAACAAAACCTCCAGCCAAACCCACCAGCCAGCCCGCGCCACCCAGAACACGATCGGATGAGCTGGCGCATCGCTCGGCCCATATTCATCCGGTCCCAGACCGAGATAATCGCGCAACTTCGTCAGTCCGAACATGATGAGGACACCGAGGAACAGCATCGGCAACGCCAGGGCGTAGCAACCCACGCCGAGAAACGGCTCCAACCACGGGCGGCGGCCCCTGTGCCAGCCAATGTCCTGACGCACTTGGCGCCAGGGAATGCCGCGCAGCACCGGCCAGCCCAGCGCGGTCAGACTGCCCAGCGCGGCTAGGCCGCTCAAGGCAATGGTTCCCTGCCGCAGCGCGAACCACTCCAGAACGTAATGCGCCCCATAGCTCAGCCCCATAAACAACAGCATGTACAGGGCGAATGTTTCGGCATAGACGCCGCTATGCGATGAACCGCACGTCAGCCCGCCGCGCAAAAATCCCAGCACCCAAAGCACGAACAGCGTGACGAGCAAGATCAATCCCAGTCCGCCCACGCTCAACATGGTGACACCGAGGATGAGGGAAGACACCATCGTCCGCCACGCCGGCGCCAGCACCGCCGCCCGCGCGGCGTCGCCGGAGCCTTCCGCCGGCGTCAGAGCCAGGTCGCCGAACCAACCGAGCCGGCGACGCAACTCACGCTGATCCTCCTCCGGCAGAGGAGCGGCCACAGCGGGATCTTTCGTTCGCGCGGCGTACAAGCGTTCGAGAGTTTGCGCCGTCGCCGCATCCTCATCCGGCGGGTCGCCGCGGTGAGCCGTCCATTCCTGATTGAGCTGGCGCAATTGCTCGCCGGCTTCGCGCGGTCCCTTCAATTCGCCGGCCAGCACGACGAAACGAAGACGCTGCGCGTAAGTATGCTGATACAGCGTTTCCCGCGCTTGCTTGTAGAGGGCATCGCTATCCGATTGACCGGGCGAGAGCCGTTTTTCCAATTGCTCGACGCCGACAAAATACCGACCGTGGAAACGCGCGTTCAGCAGGTCGTACTTTTGTTTGTCGATCGGATTGGCGGTCCAGTAACGCCACAGGATGAAAGCGACTACGGCGAGGATGACGAGCCACGCCAGCAGCGGACGCCCCTTGCGCATCGGCAGCGCGGACGGCGACTCTGCTAGGGTGGTGAACGATTGGGACATGGTTTCTCCGTGGGAGACAGGTTAACTCTGCTGAATGTTTTCCCACAAGCGGAGACCGCCGAGGAACGCATTGCTGTTGTCACCCATGCGGCAGGCGGGCGGCAGTTCATCGAGTTTCTTGACGTTGCCGCCGCCCAGGACGACATAGTCGGCCATGAACGCATTCCTCAGACGAGTGACCACATCGAAGACCGCGTTTTTCCACTTGCGCCGTCCCAGCCGCTTCATTCCCGACTGCCCCACATATTCCTCGAAACTATGCCCTTTCTTGTACGGCAGATGGCCCAGTTCCATCGGCAGCAGAAAATTGTTGTACACCAGAGACGAACCCAGGCCGGTGCCCAGCCCGAGAAACAACATGCGGCCGCCCTCGTAGCTGCCCAGCGCTTGCATGGCCGCATCGTTGATGAGCTTGACTGCTTTTCCCAAGCCTTTCTCGAAATCGAAGCCCAACCAGCCTTTGCCCAGATTGACCGGCTCCAGTTGAATCACGCCGTCCACTACGGGACCAGGATAGCCGATGGTAATGCGATCGTAGCTCCAGTCCTTCGTGGCCGCCTGTACCTCTTCGATCATCTCCGGCGGCGTCAGATCCGGTCCCGATGGACACTTGCGCACCTCGTCCTGACCTTGCACTCTGACTTTGACATGCGTTCCGCCCACATCAATCACGAGAATCTTCATGACACTCCTCAAATAATGCAGAATGCCTCACCAATGCAGAATGCAGAATGAAGAATGCAGAATGAAAGACAACCGCATTTTATTCTTCATTCTGCATTCTTCATTCTGCATTACTTCTTGAGCATGTCTTGCAGCGTCGGCGTAACGGCGTCCGTCCAGATTTGGTAGCCCTGTTTGCTCAGGTGCAGATAGTCCGGCATGATGTTCTTGCTCAGCGAGCCATCCGGCTCAAGGAACTTCTCGCCAATATCCAGGTACTTGACATTCTTGCCGTCGTCCAGCTTGGCAATACTTTTGTTGACCTCCTTGATTTTGTCGCGTACCTTGTCGTTGGCCTTGGGACTGCGCGGGAAGATGCCCAGCACGAGAATCTTCATGTTGGGCTTCTGACGCCGCAGTTCGGCGACGATGGCCTTGACGCCGTCAGCGATCTCTTCGGCGCTGTTGCTGCCCATGTTATTGGTGCCGATCATCAGCATGGCGGCCTTCGGCGTGATGCCTTCCAACTCCTTGCCCTCGGTGATGCGCCAAAGTACATGTTGCGTGCGGTCGCCGCCGATGCCGAAGTTAGCGGCCTTGAGCGGTTCAAAGTTTTTCTTCCACGCCTCTTTGCCACTCCCTTCCCAACCCTGCGTGATCGAATCGCCCAGGAAGAGGACTTCGACATCGCCCTTCTTGGAGCGCTCCAGGAAGCGCTGATGCCGCGCCTCCGGTCCCTTGCCCTTGTGTTCGGCCGGCTTGATGGCGCTGTGCTGCGCTTTCTTGTCCTCCGCCTGGAGGACACCCGAGACCGTCGCCAGCGTAGTCAGTACGCCAACCAGCCCGGCCAGTAATCGACGCTGCGTTACGAACATGATCCCCCCTTTGCGATAACGTGCGCCGCTCCCTGGCACGTTGACTCGACAGGCAGCCTGAACCTGTCGCCAAAGAAATCCGCCACGGAGGAATGTAGGCTGGCCTCGTGCTTTCGTCCACGCGACGCGCAACGGAGCGTGGGTTTACGTTTCGCGCGAAACGTAAACCCACGCTCCGTTGCTACACGAAGACTTGCTATCGACATCACGGATTCGGTCGAGGGCTGAAGCCGCCCGGAGGAACGGGGCCGTTGGGCGCCCCCGGCGGCCGGAAGCCACCCGGACCCTGCGGATTCATGCCCGGCCCAAAGCCACCCTGCTGCCCCTGCCCTTGCGCGGCGTTGTTCTTCGCCGCGTTTTTCGTCTCTTCCAGCTTGTCCTTGAAAATCTTCTGGATTTTCTTCATGGTGCTTTCCGACTCGAACTTGACGTTGCCCATGTAGCTGAACCAATCCCTCTCCATCGCGTTCAAATCGGCGTTGACCACCTTGTTATTGCGGTCCACCTTGCCGAAGGCGCGGGCGAAGCAAGCCAACAGAGCCTCATCGTCCAGTTCGATGTCGCGCGGCATCTTGCTTAGTTCCTTGAAGTAGTTCTGTAGGCCGTCGAACCGCTGCTTGGCCAAGAAATACGTCAAAGACCAGGCAGCGGTGCGTGCCTTACGAAGAGCGGAGTCATGCGCGTGGCGCTCGGGACTCTCCGGTTTTCCTTCCGGCGGCAGGGCGCGGAAATAGGCGTCGGTGACCACCTTGCGCAGCGTGTCGCCCGGCTTCTTTTCCAGCCTCTTGCCCTTGAGTTCCTTCCAGCGTGGCAGGTAGTAGGCGCTGGGAGCGCCGATCCCCGCCCACGGCGACTGCAAGGGTGTCTCGAAAAAGCTGCCCATGCCGAACAGGAGCCACTCCGGTGCGGCCACGTTGCTCGGCAGCAGGCCGGAGGCGTACAGCAGTTGCCGGCTGGCGTCGTGGCTGATTGTGGCCAACTCCCCTTCTTGCTCCAGAGCCTTGACCATCAGGGCCACCAGCTGCGCCACATGGATGTCATCCGCACTCGTGCCGGCAGGATACCCTGCTCGCGATTTCCCGCTCAGGATTTTCGTTGCCTCATAGCTTCTGTCTTCCCATCTTCTCCAAAACTTTTTCAGCGAGTCGTAGGTTTCATCCTGCCGCTTGGAGGTCATTACCGCCAGATTCTCGCGACGAGCAAAGAAGCCATCGACCACCACAGGCCCGGAAGTGAGGATCTTATGCAAGCGCCGGAAGTCCTTGTTCTCTCCTCCGGTCAGCACAACCACTTGGCGATGGTTCGGCATCGGCTGCGCGACGCCCTTGAGGGCGAACCAATAGTAGAAGCCTTTGAGCGAGTTCTCCAGCAATTCCTTGTGCGACTTCACCGCCTCAACACTTGGTGAGTTATGGATGATCGTGTAGTGCGGACTCTCATCGTCTACCTTGTAGCCACGCAGCAGCTTGCTGCGCCAACCAGCGGAGGTGTCGTCCTTGATGGGCTTATTAAGTTCGGCCTTGACCTTCAGGTAGGCGACCGCAGCGGGGTTACTCTTGTCGATTTCGACCAGTTTGTCCATGACTTGGGGGAACTTATCCACGAGGCCGTGTTCCAGCGTCCAGTCGGCCATCTCAAGGATTTCCGAGGCGCGGGGCTTATTCTCGATGAGCTTTTTGAACTTGTCATCGAAACGATGGGGAACACTTTTCAGCGGTTTGTGATTGGAGTCGTTCGTCAAGACGATCGTCTGGGCGAATTTGGTTCTGGCGAGCAAGGTGGATTTGCCCCACTTGTGCTTGACGCTGACTGTGGGAAACTGGGTCAGGCGTGTATCGGTGAGTTTTTTGTGAATATCGGTGTTAGGGTTTACAGGGTTGAGTTCGACGATAGCGATGATGAATTCCGGAACGTCATCGACATCGGTCGTGTCTCCCATGCCCATCGGACCACCCATGCCGCCCCGCATGCCCATCATGCCGCCCCGCATACCCATCATGCCGCCTCGCATGCCATTCGGGCCGCCGCGCATGCCGTTTGGGTTTCCCATCATGCTGCTCGTGGGCAACCCGCCCTGATTGCCCCTCATACTGCTGGTAGGCAATCCGCCTTGATTACCCCTCATGCTGCTGGTGGGCAACCCGCCCTGATTGCCTCTCATGCTGCTGGTGGGTAGGGCACCCGGATTGCCCATCCCAGGAGGCATTCCTTGCATGCCGCGCATACCTCCACCGGCCATGCCGGCACCAGGTTGCGTCTGCAATTCCTTGACCGTGCCGACATTGGCGATAATGACCACATATTCCGCCGAGGCGAGACCGGCGCTTGCAAACAGAAGGGCCGATGCCAGGAACCAGCTTTTCATGCCGACAACCTCCGCGAGGAGCATTCGTAGTTCAGTGCTTCGTGCCGCGATAGCATCTTGTTATTGTGACGAGAACTTCACCGAACCGCAAATGGAATTCCCTCACTTTTTGTCCATCCGGGTGCGCCAGCGGATTCCGGCAAGCGAGACCGTGTGCCCTGTCGATTTTGGTGAACGGCCAGCGTCAGCTGGCTGGTACAGGCTCCCACCAGCCGGCTGACGCCGGCCGTTCGCCTGGAAACGCCAAATCCAGAAGCACACTCCGCAGGGCTGCGTACCCTTGACCCTTCTCCCCGCTGTGCGATAATCCGGAGAGTTGACCAACCGCGCGATGAGATCGGTCATGCTCAAACTGCTAACGTGCCCACAGGGACATTATTGGGAGAAACAGATCGAGGACGGCGCGAGTGGACTACACACTGTCTGCCCTGTGTGCGGCCAAGCTGCCGAGATGGAGCCGCTGCTCGACCTGACGCCGTCCGAGCCTCCGTCAACTCCCCCGAGCGAGCCACCCCCTCCGCCTCCGCTGCGTGACAAGGATGGCCGGCCGGTGATCGCCGGCTACGAGATTCTGCAAGATCTCGGCAAAAGTCCCACCGGCGTTCACCTCTATCGAGCGCGGCAACTGCTCGTCAACCGCACCGTCGTACTCAAGGTGGTGTTCGCCAAGGAGGACGCCAGCCAGATCGCCTGGGGCAGCTTACGCGGCGAGGCCAGTGCCCTGGGGCGGCTCGCGCATCCGAACATCGTGCAGATCCTCGAAGCCGGCGAACGTGATCGCCAACTGTTCTACAATGCCGTTGAGTACGTGGAGGGACCAACCCTGGCCGAGGCGCTCGACGGCAAACCGCTGCCGTTTCGTCAAACTCTCACGCTGGTCGAGACACTGGCACGGGCGATGCACCACGCCCATGAGAAGAACATCTTGCACCGCAGTCTGAAACCGAGCAGCATCCTCCTTTCAATACAGAATGCAGAATGCAGAATGCAGAATGGAAAAGAGATTAATCTTTCATTCTGCATTCCCAAGATCACGGATTTTGGGCAGGCTCGCCGGCCAGTCGAGGGCGATGCGACCGATGTGGAACTGCAAGGCGAACTGCCGTGTTATCTGTCTCCCGAGCAGGCGTGGGGCCGAGCCAAGGACATTGGGCCGGCTACCGATGTCTACGCGCTGGGGGCGATTCTCTACGAGTTGATCGTCGGCCGGCCACCGTTCCGAGCCGAGACGGTGTCACAGACCCTCGACGCCCTTCAGTGCAAGGAGTTGAAGCCGCTCTCGCGGTTGCGTTCGCGGGTGCCGCGCGATCTCGACGCCATCTGCCGCAAGTGTCTTGCCAAGCAGCCGCGCCGCCGCTATGCCAGCGCTCTGGAACTCGCCGCCGACCTGCGCCGCTGCGCTCAGAGCTATCCCATCAAGGCCCGCGCCGCCAGTACCGCCGAGCGCTTGGGCAAATGGACGCGGCGGAACTTCCGGGCCATCGCTCTTGTTCTGCTCAGCTTATGGGCGGGTGTATCGCTGCTGGCACTGTTGGCGTCCGGCGACAGCACCCCCGTCTCATTGCCCACTCGCCGCGAGCAGGACTACCGCCAGCGGATAACGCGGCTGGAAACGGATCTCGCGCATCAACGACGGCGTGAGGCTGACGCTATCTATCACCGTTATCTGACGTTGGCCGAGCGCGCATCCCAGAGCGGTGACGTGGAGCGAGGACGGGAACTGCTTGAGCATTGCCCTCTCGATCGGCGTCATTGGGAGTGGTACTACCTGCGCAGCCGCTTACGGAAAGACGGCGACAACAGAATCTTCACCAGCACGTTTCCCATCGCGAGCGTAGACCTCAGCCTCGATGGACAATATCTGGCCATCGGGAGCGGCGATGATACGCCGGATCAACGGCCGAAGGAGAAGGGCGAAGTCGCGGTGTGGGATCGGGCGACGGGCATGAATCTCTGGCGTGAGAAGGTAGCTGCGCCGGTGCATGGAGTGGCCTTCAATGGTGATAGCTCGCGCCTGGCCCTGGTCAATAGCAGTACAAGACGCAGCGAGGTCCAAATTCGGCTGACTCGGATGGGGCAGATTTTGTTCACCCGTCGATACCCTGGTGACAGCCAGATGACCACCCTCGCCTACAGTGCCGATCAAACGAGTCTGCTCGTGGCCGGCGGGGGTGGCCGAGTGCGTGTCTTGCGTGCCCACGATGCGGGAGATGCGTTGACCCAGCCGATTCCCTTTCGTCAGGTCTGGCCGCGCGGCGGCACCCATGCGCGGCTCATTCCCCTTGGTCCCGGTTCCGAACATCTCGCTCTCATCAGTCCGGATGGCGGCCAGGTTCTTATCCTCCAAGACCTGCGTGGTTCCAGCCCTCAGGAATTGCGTGGTGACAACCATGCGACCATCCTGGCCCTGGCCTACGACGGACACCGTGAAATGCTGGCGACCGCCGGCAGCGACCAGACCATCCAGCTATGGGGCGTGCGCTATCCGTATCAAATCATGAGCATACTCAAGGGCCACAAAGGAGCCGTCACGGGTGTGACGTTCAGCAGCGACGGCAAACGATTGGCCAGCTGCGGCGCGGATGGCACGGTGCGCATCTGGGATCCCGAACAGGGACAGGAACTCCTTACGATTCCAGGCTACCCCGGTGCCACGGGAGTCCTGTTCCGTTCCGATGCCGGCCCCCTGCCGATGGATAATCTGGCCATCACGCATGGCAACAAGGTGACGCTATTGGAACCGCAAGTTCTTGAGGTACGCGCGAGGTAGTCGCGGTTGCCCCAGACGCGGATTCGTCGAGTTGTGGTTTTTGCTATCCTGGAGTATGCGTCGCCGAACGGATAGTGACTCTTTAATGCCTTGAGGAAGTGATTATGGCGGTGAAGAAGATCCTGATGCTGGTCGGCGATTACGTGGAAGATTACGAGGTCATGGTGCCGTTTCAGGCCTTGCTGATGATCGGGCACAGCGTCCATGCCGTCTGTCCCGGCAAGACGGCCGGCCAGACGGTACGGACGGCCATTCACGATTTTGAGGGCGATCAAACCTACAGCGAGAAACCCGGCCACAACTTCACACTCAACGCCTCTTTCGCTGAGGTTCGGCCCGAATCCTATGACGCCCTGGTCATCCCTGGCGGTCGCGCTCCGGAGTATCTGCGTCTCAACGAGGATGTGCTGCGCATCGTGCGGCACTTCGCTGAAACCAAAAAACCGATCGCCGCCATCTGCCACGGTGCGCAGATCCTGACCGCCGCCGGTGTCGTGCAGGGACGCGGTTGCTCGGCCTATCCTGCCGTCGCTCCGGAAGTGAAGAACGCCGGTGGGCACTGGATTGACGTTGGATTCGACCGCGCGCATGTGGACGGCAATCTCGTCACTGCCGCCGCTTGGCCCGCGCATCCGCAATGGCTGGCCCGTTTCCTTGACGTTCTCGGCACACGTATTGAGCCGTGATTTTTTCTTTTCCTTCCGAGCCGCTGGCGGCTTAGCATTCGCGAGCGCTAAGCCGCCAGCGGCTCTTCTGAAAGGTTTTCATGCACATTTGTCTTTTCGACATCGATGGTACACTCATCGCCAGCGGCGGCGCAGGCAAGGCTGCTCTGGAGGCCGCTCTCGCCGACGAGTTCGGCATCACTCGCCTCATCGACAAACTTGAGCTGAGCGGCCGAACCGACCGCGCGATCATCCTCGATCTGTTTCGCCTACACGTCATCGACGATACGCCGGAAAATCACGCCCGCTTGCGTGATGCCTACCTGCGGCAGTTGCCGAGTCATCTCCACGCCGGCCGTGTCCTGCCGGGCATCGCCGAATTGCTCGCCCATCTTGCCGACCGCGAAGACGTGGCCATCGGTTTGCTGACGGGCAATGTGCGTGCGGGGGCCAAGGTGAAACTCGGCTACTTCGGTCTGCATCACTACTTCGCGTTCGGCGGCTACGGCGATCATCACCTGGACCGCGATGACGTGGCCCGCGAAGCGTTGGCCGAGGTGCATCGCCAGCACAATGGCTCGGTCAGTCCCGAGCGCATCTGGGTCGTCGGCGATACGCCGCTGGACATTCGCTGCGCCCGCGCCATTGGTGCCCGCGCCGTCGCCGTGGCAACCGGCTGGCACCGTGCGGAGGAGTTGGCCGAGCATGCGCCGGATCTGCTGCTGACGGACTTATCCGATCCCGCGCCGCTGTTAGCGCGGTGGATTGCACCAGACGAACGGGGTTACTCGAAAACGCCCTCGTAGAGATACTGCCGTTGCGTCAGTTCTCCGGCGCTCTGTTGATCGTCGGCCCATAGTTTCTCGCTGAGGACGCGGTGCAAGGCGTCAATGCCCGTTTGCGTCAGGCCATTCCGGGCGATGTCGAGACGCTCCAGGCGGCGCAGGTCTGGGCAGTCGGCGAGAATGCGAGCGCCTGCATCCGTTATTTCGCCGTGGCGTAGATCGAGTACATTGAGCCGCTTGAGAATGCCGGAAGTCACAATCTCCGTGCAACCGACGTCGCCCAGGTCGGAGCAGCGTATTTGCAAATGCGTCAGGTTCCGCAAGTGCGGAGAATGCAGGAGGGCACGCACGCTGGCCAGATCGATCAATGGATCGAGTGAGGCATGGGGATGCAGCAACAGATGAGTGAGTTGCCCCAGCGCTCCGTTCTCCGCCAGTACCTCCAAGGGATGCAAAGCTAGCAGATGGTAAACTTGTAGTACTCGCAAGTTCGTCAGGTTCGGCAAGGCAAACAGTTTAGCGGGATCGTATCCGTGCGCGAAGAGGCGCAGTATCTCAAGGTGAGGTAAGGTTGCCACAAAGTCGGGAACATCCTCGCACCAAACATTGTTGCTTGCGTCCTGATAATCATCCACCGTCTCGCCAAGTTGAAAAATACGCAGATTAGCCAGCAGGGGCGATGGAATCAGTTTCTCAACAGTCGCAAGAACTAATTCACGCAGCAATCGCGATTCGGATGCTTGGGGAAGCAACCGAGACAGACGGGGACCGTATCCGAAGGGGTTGTTGCGCAAAACGATGCCATTGAGCCAACCGCGCGTGAAGCGGATTTCATACGGAGGCTCAGTCACCTCAAACACCCCCCACGGATCATCGACTGGTCTTAGTTGCAATTCGTCGGCCAACACGCCGAGCCATTTCCGCCCGTGTGCGTCCAGCAACTCCCGCTCGCGTCGCTCCAATTCCTGGCGTTCTTCGGGAGTTCTCTCCGTGTCTTCGAGGGCGAGTTGTACCTGGATGAATTCGCCGCGTGGATCGCCTTGTTCTTGCAGATAATCAGCATAGGCGCGATGGGTGGCCAGGTCGTCGGGATCTTCGACCAGGGCCGCTTCCAGCGCGTCGCGGAGAGAGGGCATGGCGGCACTCCTGAGAATCACGGGCGAAGGGCTGCCAACACTCAATCTATGCGCAATCGCTGTCTACGGCGTGCGCTCGCGCTCCACCAATCGCAAGAACAATTCGCGCGTCTGCATCCGGTGTCGCTCCAACTCGGCGAGAAATAGTCCGTCCGATTCGTAACCGAGCCGGCGAGCCAGCTTGTCGATTTCCTCCGGCGCTTCCGGCAATTCATCGAGCGTGCGATTATGCACAATGCGCAGGCGGCTCTGCACGCGCAGCAGAAAATCGTAGGCTGTGGCCAGAGCTGTTTCCTCCGCTTCAGACAACATTCCCGCCTTCCGTAACGCCTCCAACGCCTGCCAGGTATTGGGAAGACGCAGCGCGGGCAAATCTCGACCGTATTTGATCTGGAACAACTGCACGAGAAATTCGACATCGCTGAGTCCACCGGGACCGCGCTTGAGGTTGCCGGGCGGCCGGCTCGCTTGCAGACGCTCGCGCATGGTTTGAATTTCGTGCGCAATCGCCGGTTTCCATGTCAAGCCATACGCGCCCTCGACGACGACAGCCATCACTTCCCGGCCGAAATCGCTATCGCCGTGGACGATCCGCGCTCGCGTCAGTGCTTGCCGTTCCCACAACTGCGCGCTGCCTTCGGGATGCGCGGAGCTGTCCAACTGGGTACCAAAATAGCGGCGAAACTCGCTCAGCGGGATGACGAGACTGCCGGACTTGCCGGTTGGCCGCAGCCGCATGTCGATCTGATAGAGCCGGCCCATCGAACCGAGATAGCTCGTCGCCTTGATGATGTGCTGCATCAGTTCGGTGAAGAAGTGATAATTGTCCGTTGGCTCGTGCTGCTCGAAGCGCGTGGCGTGCGGCGGCGGTTCGGTTCGGCCATCGCCTTCGTAAACCATCATCAAATCGAGATCGCTATGGTAGTTCATTTCGCGTCCGCCGAGTTTGCCGAGCGCGACAATGGCGAAACAGCTGGGCTGGCCGGCGCGTGAGCCGTCGCTCAGCGTCGGTACGCCGAAGCGTTTCATCAGCGGCGCGACTTGCGGGGCGGCAATCTGCGCCAGCAACACTTCAGCGAGATCGCTGAGCGCCGCCGTGGTTGCCTGAATGGTGTCCTTGTTGAGAATGTCGCGGACGCCGATGCGCAGCAGTTCCTTGTCCTGAAAGCTGTGCAAGATCGGCTCCAGGTCGGCTGCGCCGCGGCATAGGTCGGCCAACTCGCTGCGTAACTCCTCGGCGTTACGCGGCTGATTGAGTACCAGGCTATCGAGCAGTTCATCGATCATGCCGGGATTGTTGATGAGAAGTTCCGACAAAAACTGGCTCCAAGCACATAGATCGACATAAAGTTTCAGGCTGGGCGGATTGAAGCTGAACAACTCCCATAGCACGGTCTTGGCACCGAGGGAACTCGTCACCTTTTCGAGATTGACCAGGGCCATATCCGGATCGGGCGTGTCGGCGACGGCGCGCAACAACGCAGGCGCGATGCTGGCGAGAAAGTGGCGACAGCGTCGCGTGGACAAAAACGGTACCGATTCCTGAGCGAGTTGAACGAGATTGTGATATGCGCCCTGCACATCGCGGAAGGGATAGCGGCCAAGCACCGCGCGGATGGTTTCGGGTTCAGGATTGGTGTCGAGAAGAAGGTCCGATTCGGGGGCCGCTTCCTCGGCTTCGCCGGCGAAAGTCTGGTGCAACAGGTGATCGAGGATGCGCCGCGTCGGCTCGGTTTTGTCCTGATAATCGTGCAAAAAGGCGGCACAGGGATCGGGTGACGGATTATTGCGATCGTGCAAGTTTGAATAACCCATCCGTAGAGCCAGCTTGCGCAGCTCGTCCTCGCCTTCGGGCAAGCGATGGGTTTGCAGATCGAACAACAGTTGCAATCGATGCTCCACCTTGCGCAGAAAGCGATAGGCGTCGTCGAGTACGCGATATTCCTGATCGGTCAGGCAACCGACGCGGTCAAGAGCGGACAGTGCGAGCAGCGTATTACGCTGGCGTGCCTCCGGCAGATCACCGCCGTTAAGAAGCTGCAAAAACTGGATGGTAAATTCGATGTCGCGGATACCGCCGCGCCCCGTCTTGACCTCGCTATCGCTGATACCAGCCTGGTTTACCTTGTGTTCGATGCGCCGCTTCATCGCCTTGATTTCGTTGATTTCGGCAAAACTGAGATATTTACGATAAACAAACGATTCAATTCCCCGCAAGAACTGCCGGCCGAGCGCCAAATCGCCGGCCACGGGCCGTACCTTGATGAGCGCTTGCCGCTCCCAGGTGCGGCCCATCGCGTCGTAATAGGCGAAGGTACTGGCCAGCGAGCGCGCCAGGGGACCGCGATGCCCTTCGGGACGCAGACGCAAATCGACGCGGAAAGCGTGGCCACGATCGGTATGCGAGGACAGCAAGCGCACCACCTCGCCGACGACGCGGGCGAAAAAATCGTCGTTGCCAATGCTGGTAATCCGCTTGCCCCGCGTCGCTCCCTCGTCGGCGTAAACAAACATCAGATCGATGTCGCTGGAATAATTGAGTTCCTCGCCGCCGTGCTTGCCGAAAGCCAGAACGACGCAGGAGACGGGCTGGCCGTCCTCGGAATGCGGTTGGCCGAAGCGTTTGCCGACTTGGCGCAGAGCGGCAGTTAAGGCGGCCTCGATGGCGACATCGGCGACGCGCGAAATGTCGCGGGT
>Ga0134126_10002009_pt1 | contig 25822 bp, 24 predicted proteins | sample KB31752_FD_96881 | JGI IMG/M metagenome (GOLD analysis project Ga0134126, IMG submission 96881) | Terrestrial soil microbial communities with excess Nitrogen fertilizer from Kellogg Biological Station, Michigan, USA - KB3-175-2 | ecosystem: Environmental > Terrestrial > Soil > Unclassified ... | reverse complement strand
GCTGGTTCCGCTACGACGATTCGCTCGACGCGTTCGGCGTGCACGGCATCGGTGGCATCATCGGCGCGCTGCTCACCGGCGTGTTCAACGTGCGCGAGATCAGCGGCGTCGACGGGAGCTTCCTGACGCAGCTCGGAGCGGTCGTCACGACGCTCGTCGTGAGCGGCGTCGGCAGCTTCATCCTGCTGAAGATCATCGACGCGGTCATCGGCCTGCGCGTCACCGAGGAAGAGGAGCGCGAGGGCCTCGACGTGAGCCTCCACGGCGAGCACGTCGAGTAGCGGCATGGCGCGCGCGGGTCGGGAAACACCCGAGCCGCGCCCGCCGTTACCGCGAACCGCCGGAGCCTGAGGCACGCCCGCCGCGCCCGCCGCGGCGGGCGCGCGGATGGGCCGCGTCGTAAACCTTCGCGAGGGCCTGGAAATCGAGGTGCGTGTAGACCTGCGTGCTCGCGATCGACGCGTGACCGAGCATCTCCTGCACGGCGCGAAGATCGCCCGACGATTGCAGCACGTGACTCGCGAACGAGTGCCGCAGCATGTGCGGATGAACGTGCCGCGGCAATCCCTGCCGTACCGCCCATTGCGCGAACCGCTGCTCGATCGCCCGCGGCGACAGCCGGCGTCCGCCGCGCCCGACGAATACCGCGCGTTCGCCGGTGTCGGCGAGTTTCGCGCGCGATTCCATCCAGCGGCGGATCGCCTCGCGCGCCGCGGAGCCGACCGGAACGATGCGCTCCTTCGCCCCTTTGCCGAGGACTCGCACCTCGCCGGCTTCGAGGTCGCACGCTGCGACGTCGAGACCGGCGAGTTCGGCGAGACGCAGCCCCGACGAGTACGCGAGCTCGAGCAGAGCGCGATCGCGCACGGCAAGCGGATCGGCAGCGTCCACCGTCACGAGCCGCGCCGCCTCGTCGGGTGAGAGCGCGGACGGCAATCGGCGCGGCGACTTCGGAGGACGTATCCCGGCAGCCGGATCGGCGCTCATCGAAGGATCGCGCTCGAGCAGGAAGCGATAGAACGCCCGCCACGCCGACAGCATCCGCGCGAGGCTGCGCCCCGAAAGCCCGCGGCCGTGAAGCGCTGCGACGTGGCGCATCAGTTGCGCGCGCGTCAGCGTCGCCACCGGTGCGACGCCGGCGAGCTCGACGAGCACGGTCACGTCGCGCAGGTACGCCTTGCGCGTGTGCGCGGCGCACGTCGCGAGCCCGGCGGCAAAGGCCGCAAGCGCTTCCGCATTGGCGGTTGCGATGCGGGACTCCGGCATGGCGGAACGCTAGTCGAGCGCGAGGTAGCGCGCAATGGCGACGCTCGCGAGCTCGCCCAGGCGCAATAGATACATCGTTCCCATCGCCGGGTGAAAGCGCTGCGCCTCGGGGCTCGCGAGCGCGAGGATGCCGAACGTGGCCTCGGTCCGCAGCGCAAGGTAGGCGTACGACCTCATCGAGTCGTTCTCACCCTCGAACCATGCGCGCGCCTCGTCGCGGATCGCGGGCCCGCACAGCGGCGCCCGCAGGCCCTCGGCGAACTCGTGCAGCGTGGAAGGCGTCGGCGCGAGCTCAGGAAGCGCGGCCGTCGACGCATCGCGCCAGAGCCGGATCGCGACCTGCGGCACCGCGAAGTCTTCCTTCAGGCTGTGCACCAGGACAGCGATCGTCGTCTCGAGATCGCGTGCGGCAATCAGCGCAAGCGTCGTCCGGTGCAGCTTCTCGGTGATCGCCTCGTTGTCGCTCGCGTTCTGAACGAGCTCGGCGAGCCTTCGCTCCTGCTCGTGCGACTTGTCGCGCAGCGCCAGGATCTGCCGCTCGGCGATCGGAATCGCGTGTCCGCCGTGAGGGTGCGGGACGAACATCTCGGCGAAGACGTCGGCGTAATCCTCGAAGAATTCCGGGTGCTGCTTCAGGTACTCGGCGACGGCGCTCGCTTCCATCCGATCCTCGATACCTCGTGGCCTATTGGTGTTCGATCGCGGCGCGCTCGCCGCCCCGTCGGTTGCGATCAGACCGGCGCAGACGCGCTGCGCCACTCCCCTTCGAAGACCGTTCGCGCCGGTCCCTTCATCGTCACCGGCCTGCCCTCACCGCGCCAGCCGATCGCGAGCGTTCCGCCACGCGTCGACACTCGGACCTCGGCGTCGAGCAGGCCGCGCCGGATGCCGGCGACGACTGCCGCACAGGCTCCGGTTCCGCACGCGAGGGTTTCGCCCGCACCGCGCTCCCAGACGCGCAGCCGGATGTTAGCGCGATCGACGATCTGCATGAACCCTGCATTGACGCGCCGAGGGAAGCGCGGGTGGCTCTCGATGCGCGGACCGAGGGCGGCGACCGGCGCCGCGTCGACGTCGGCGACGACCTGCACCGCGTGCGGATTGCCCATTGACAGCACCGACACGTCGACGATCGTGCCGTCGACGTCGAGCGGCTCGCTCGCCGCCCCCGTGCCACCGGCGAACGGAACGTCGCCGGGCGCGAAGCGCGGCACGCCCATGTCGACGGTCACCTCGCCGTCGTCCTCGAGCTTCGGCACGATCACGCCGACGGTGGTCTCGACGCGGATCTCGCGCTTCGCGGTCAAGCCGTGCTCGCGGACATAGACGACGAAGCAGCGCGCGCCGTTGCCGCACTGCTCGACCTCGCCGCCATCGGCATTGAAGATCCGGTAGCGGAAGTCGGCGCCCTCGCGCGCCGGCTCGACGACGAGCACCTGGTCGCAGCCGACGCCGAAGCGGCGATCGGCGAGGCGGCGGATCTCGTCGGGCCCGAGCGCGAACGGCGTTTTCGTCGCATCGACGACAACGAAATCGTTGCCGAGGCCTTCCATCTTCGTGAAGCGCATCGCTCGTGCCTCGCTTCCGTTGCGGTCCGTTACCATGCTCGGTCCGGTGTCGTGCCTGCAGGCGGAACGCCGTCAGCGCGAAGACGCGGCGGGCGCCTTCGGCGCCTGCTTGCCGACGTCGCCACTCTTCGAGAACGGGACACTCGCGCCGCCGTTGACCCGAGCGCGGCCATCGATCGCGTAGTGGAGTGACGGCACGCTGCCCGTCGGCCCGCCGCGCATGCCGAGTTGCATCGCCTTCGCGACGGCGAGGAGCACCGCGTCCATGCCGGCGTGCGCAGTCAGCTCGGCGGTCGCGCTCGCGTGCGCTGGAACGCGCACCGGAGTCTTCAGCTCGGCCTGCGCGATCTTCTGCCCTTCGATCGAGAGCGTCGCATCGAGCGCGTCGATCGCGACCTCGCGATCGTCCGGATTCGACACCGACACGACGACGCTGAAGTATGCATCCGGACCGACGACGCGATCGAGCCCGACGCCGACGACGTCGATCTTCGGCGGGTGCGCGAGCGGCAGCGTCGCGCAGGCGGCGAGGGCCGCGCACGCCGCGACGGACAGGAGACGACGCATCAGACGTTGAACCTGAAATGCATCACGTCGCCGTCGCGCACGACGTAGTCCTTCCCTTCGAGGCGCATCTTCCCGGCCTCCTTCGCACCTTGCTCGCCGCCGAGTGCCACGTAGTCGTCGTAGCCGATTACCTCGGCGCGGATGAAGCCGTGCTCGAAGTCGGTGTGGATGACCCCCGCCGCCTGCGGCGCGCTTGCGCCGCGCAGGACCGTCCACGCGCGCACCTCCTTCGGCCCCGCGGTGAAGAAGGTCTGGAGTCCGAGGAGCGTGTACGTCGCGCGGATCAGCCGGTCGAGCCCGGGCTCCTCCATCCCCATGTCGCCGAGGAAGATCGCCTTGTCCGCGGATTCGAGATCGGCGATCTCGGCCTCCATCGCCGCGCTGATCGCGACGACCGGCGCGCCTTCGCCCGCTGCGCGCTCGCGCAGCTTGTCGAGCATCGGATTGCCCTCGAAACCGTGCTCGGCGACGTTCGCTACGTAGAGCGTCGGCTTCAGCGTCAAAAGGAAGAACGGCCGGATAAGCGCACGCTCGGCGGCGTCGAGCGTAACCGTGGGCGCAGGCCTCGCATCATCGAGCGCCGCGCGGATCCTGGCGAGTACCGCGTAGATTCGCTGGGCTTCCTTGTCGCCTCCCGCGCGTGCGGGCTTCTCGACCTTCGCGATCTGCCGCTCGACCGTCGCGAGGTCGGCGAGCGCGAGCTCGGTGTCGATCGTCTCGACGTCGGCGATCGGATCGACCCTGCCCCCGACGTGGACCACGTTCGGATCCTCGAAACAGCGCACGACGTGAGCGATCGCATCGGTCTCGCGGATGTTGGCGAGAAACTGGTTGCCGAGGCCCTCGCCCTTCGACGCGCCGGCGACGAGCCCGGCGATGTCGACGAACTCGACGGTCGCCGGGACGACCTTGTGCGGCTTCGCAATCGCCGCGAGCGCGGCGAGGCGCAGGTCGGGGACCTCGACGATGCCGACATTAGGCTCGATCGTGCAGAACGGATAGTTCTCGGCGGCAATTCCGGCCTTCGTCAGCGCGTTGAAGAGCGTCGACTTGCCGACGTTGGGAAGCCCTACGATGCCGCAGCGAAGGCTCATCGGTCGGCGCTGTCCGGGTCACGCGGCCGCGTGTGCAGCGACTGCATCGCGAGCTCCATGTTGCCGGCCGCGATGTCGGGCCAGAGTGCCAGCGCGCGATCGATCGCGGCGTCGATCGCATCGCGCTCGGCCGGGGGTGGAGGTTTCAGCACGTAATCGATCACCTCGCGCTCGGGTGTGTCGCCGTCGCGCGGGTGGCCGATACCGAGGCGAAGGCGCCAGAAATCGGCGCTGCCGAGGCAGGCGTCGATGTCACGCAACCCGTTGTGCCCCGCGTGCCCGCCGCCCTGCTTCAAGCGCGCCTCACCGGGCTTCAGGTCGAGCTCGTCGTGGACGACGAGGATCTCGGCGGGGAGAACGCCGTAGAAGCGCGCGAGCGCGGCAACCGCGCGCCCGGACTCGTTCATGAACGTGGTCGGCATGATCAATCGAAGTGCGCCCGCGCGCGCAACGTCGCCGGCGAACTTCGCCTCGTGCGAGAACGTCGCGCCGAGCTTCCCGCCGAGCTTCGACGCGAACCAGAAGCCCGCGTTGTGACGCGTTGCCGCGTAGCCTCGGCCGGGATTGCCGAGCCCCGCAACGATTCGGATCGGCATGCGGACTCGCGCGCGGGGCGGACCCCGGCGTTACTTCTTGTCCTTGCCGGCTTCCTTCTTGTCGCCGCCCTTCTCGGGCGCCTTGGCGTCGGAGGCCTTCGCATCGGGCGCCTTGACCTCGGCGCCCGCCGCCGCAGCGGGTGCCGCCGCGGCCCCCGCCTCACCCTCGGCCGCCGCAACTTCCTCGGTCTCGACGACGGCCTTCGGCACCACCGCAGTCGCAACGACCGGGTCGCCGGTGCGCCGGTGGGTCACCGCGGTCACGCCCGGAGGGAGCTTGACGCCGGAGACGTGCAGCGAATGCCCGGTGTCGAGCTCCGAGAGGTCGACCTCGATGAACTCCGGAAGGTCCTTCGGCAGGCACGCGATGTCGAGCTCGGTCAGCACGTGACTGATGATCGCGCCCTGCGTCTTCACGGCCGGCGACACCGCCTCGTTGACGAAGTGTAGCGGCACCTTCATGTGGATCTTCTTCGTCTCGTCGACGCGCTGGAAATCGACGTGCAGGATCTCGTTGCGGAACGGGTGCATCTGCACGTCACGGAGCAGCACGCGCGTGACCGCGCCGTCGAACCTCATCGACAGGATCGACGAGTGGAAGACCTCGTTGCGCAGCGCGTGGAAGAGCGCGTTGTGGTCGAGCTCGATCGGCTGTGGGGTGCCCGAGCCGCCATAGACGACACCTGGCGTCTTGCCGACGCGGCGCATGCGGCGCGCCGCGGCGCGGCCTTCGGTGGTGCGGGCGAATGCGGTGAATTCGATCGTGGCCATTGTGGCGACTCCCCGGGAGGTGGTCTGCGGCCTTCCGGGTCGATGCCGGTCGTCCGCCATGGTCGGTGCGCGGTTGGATCCGCGCGCGAAGCCCGTAATTCTAGCAGGAAACGGCCCGACGGTCACCGCCGATGCCGCCAATCACGAGTGGTGCCGGCTCGCCTCGCGGAACTGGTGGCGGGCGTGGAGGACCGCGGCCTCGTCGACGTCGCGCGGGTCGGGAAGGCGCAGCAGCGCCTGCCTCACTTCGGCGTGCGCGATCGCGACCTGGGGATCGTCGAGCACGTATTCGCGGTAGCGCTCGCCGAGCGAGCCCTCGGCGCCCGCAGCAGGAGCGATCAGGCGCTCGACCTCGGCGCGGATCGCCGCCGCGTCGTCGTCGCCGGGTCCGGGGGCGATTTCGAGAAAAACGTCGAGATCGACGATGAGCTCGGAGAGACTGCGCAGCCACGCGAAATGCGGGTCGGTCGTCAGGAGCCGCAGCAATTCGCCGGCGCCGAACACGGCATGCTGCTCGCGCTCGAAGTCGCGCCGCGCGCGCTCGACGAGGCTCCTGTGCAGTCCGGTGAGGCCCCGGCCGAGGGCCTCGAGTGCGACGCGCGATCCCTCGGCCCGTTTCGCGGCATCGCCCGGCGCGTTCATGGCATTACCTGGCCGCCGTTGACTTCGAGAATCTGCCCGGTGATGAAGCCCGACAGCTCATCCGAGGCGAGGAACACGAATGCGCCCGCGCATTCGTCCGGGCTGCCGAGCCGGTTCATCGGGATCGACGACTTCGACGACTCGAGCATTGCCGGCGTCGAGTAGCGCTCGTGGAACGGGGTCGCGATGACCCCCGGCGACACCGCGTTCACGCGGATGCCGTCCTTGACGAGCTCCTTCGCGAGACCGCGGGTGAAGGTCGAGACGAAGCCCTTGGCGGCAGCGTAGATCACGGAGCCCCCGCCTCCGCCGGTTCGCGCGGCGATCGACGTCACGTTGACGATGCTGCCGCGGCCGGCCTTGCGCATGTGCGGAATCGCCGCCGCGCTCGCCGCGACCATCGACCGCGCGTTGAGATCGACGACCTCGCTGAAGTAGTCGTCGTCGACCTCGACGACTGCGGTGCGGCGGACGAGTCCGCCCGCGTTGTTGACGAGGATGTCGAGCCCGCCGAACTGCGCGGCCGCCGTCTCGACGACCTCGCGCGCCATCGCCGAGCGGCGCAGGTCGCCGCCGACGAGGAAGGCCTCGGCGCCCGCGAAACGAACGTCGGCCGCGACCTCCTCGGCGCGATTGAGACTCGCGTTGTAGTGGATCGCGACGCGGCAGCCGGCCCGGGCGAACGCCCGCGCGGCGGCGGCGCCGATGCCGGTCGACGCACCGGTGACGAGCACCGACCGTCCGGCGAGATCGGCGGCGAAGGCTTCGGTCATTCGGTGAACAGCGACGAGACCGATTCCTCGTTCGAGATCCGGGTCATCGTCTCGGCGAGGAGTTGCGCGCAGGAAAGCTGGCGGATCTTCGGGCAGGCGGCCGCCTCCTCCGAGAGCGGGATGGTGTCGGTGACGACGATCTCGTCGATGTCGGATTCGGTGACCCGCGGCACCGCCCCGCCCGAGAAAACCGGGTGCGTGCAGTAGGCGAAGACGCGCCTCGCGCCGTGCTCCTTCAGCGCCGTCGCCGCCTTGCACAGCGTGTTCGCGGTGTCGACGATGTCGTCCATGATCACGCAGTTGCGCCCATCGACGTCGCCGATGATGTTCATCACCTCGGCGACGTTGGCCTTCGGCCGCCGTTTGTCGATGATCGCGAGCTCGGAATCGAGGCGCTTCGCGATCGCTCGCGCTCGTACGACGCCGCCGACGTCGGGCGACACGACGAGCAGGTTGTCGTAGTTGCGCTTCCACAGGTCGCCGAGCAGGATCGGCGTCGCGTAGATGTTGTCGACGGGGACGTTGAAGAAACCCTGGATCTGGTCGGCGTGCAGGTCCATCACCATCACGCGGTCGATGCCGACCGTCGACAGCATGTCGGCAACGACCTTGGCAGTGATCGGGACGCGCGCCGAGCGCGGGCGGCGATCCTGGCGCGCGTAGCCGAAATAGGGGATGGCGGCGGTGATCCGCGCGGCCGACGCGCGCTTCAGCGCATCGACCATCACCAGCACTTCCATCAGGTTGTCGTTGGTCGGCGCACAGGTCGACTGCAGCACGAACACGTCGCGGCCGCGGACGTTCTCGAGCAGCTCGACCATCACCTCGCCGTCGGAGAAGCGCCCGACGACGGCGCGACCGAGACTGATGTTCAGATGCCGGCAGACGGCATCGGCCAGGCGTGGATTGGCGTTGCCGGTAAAGATTCGCATGCGCTCGAAGGCCATCGGTCGATTCGGAAATGGCTGGGGAGGAAGGATTCGAACCCTCGAATGCCGGAATCAAAATCCGGTGCCTTAACCAACTTGGCGACTCCCCAGCGGAAACCCTCGCGATCCGTTCCACGAATCCGCTCGCGCGCCGCCCATCATGAGAGCGCCGCCAGCGGATGTCGATCGATCGTGCGCACGACGCGTCCCGGCGTCGTCGCAGGAAGCACGGCCAGCGCAACCTCGGCCTCGGCGGCCGTCGCAAATGCCGCGATCACGGCTGCACCCGAGCCCGTCATTCGCGCCCGCGGGGCCACCGCGCGCAGCGCTTCCAGCGTCGCGGCCACCGCGACGAATCGCGCCGCCGCTGGAGCCTCGAGATCGTTTCGCCCGTAACCTTCGGAAAAGACGTCTATTTTCGCGGACGCCGCGGACCGTGTCAATTCGGGCGCTGCGAAGATCGATGCGGTCGCGACGAACGCGGGCGGCAGCGCGAGCGCGATCCAGCATGCCGGCAGCGAGACCGGCGTCAGCGCCTCGCCGACCCCGCGCACGATCGCGGCGCCATCGCCGAGGAAGAACGGCACGTCGGCGCCGAGCGAGACGCCGATCGCGGCGAGCTCGGAGCGCGATCGGTGCAATCCCCAGAGTCGGTTCAACGCGATCAGCGTGCTCGCAGCGTCGGAGCTCCCGCCGCCCAACCCTGCGCCGATCGGAATCCGCTTGTCGATCGCGATCGACGCGCCGTGCTTCGTCCCGGTCGCCTCGCGGAGCGCCCGCGCCGCGCGAAGCGCGAGGTCCTCGGCCTCGGCCACCCCGGGGGTCGGAACGCTGCGCACGATGCGCCCGTCGTCGCGGGTCTCGATCGTGATCGCGTCGGCGAAGTCGATCAGCGTGACGAGCGACTCCAGCGTGTGATAGCCGTCGGACCGACGCCCGGTGACGTGCAGGAAGAGGTTGACCTTCGCCGGCGCCGGAACCGTCAGCGTGTCATTCATCGCCAGCGATCGATAACGATCGTGAGATCGATCGGCGGGGAATCCGGATACGCGAGTGTCACACGCTGCGGGCGCCGCGCCGAATCGTCGGCGTAGCGGTAACGGACGTCCCAGCCGTCCTGGAACAGCGCCGACGGCCGTCCCTCGGCATCGCGCGCGACATTCGCCGAGGCCCCCGCGCGCGGCGAGCCCTGGATCCATGACGCCAGCCCTTCGACCGGAATCGCGACACCGAGCCCGCGCTCGGTGAGCGAGGGCCAGTCGGACGCCGTCTCGACCGACCCGTTCGCGAGCGCGAGCTTCACTTCGCGGCGATTGCCGTCGAGCCGGGCGATCGTCTGACCGAGCGGATCGGCGAGGTCGATCGCGTCGTGGCCGGGCTCGTGCAGCCAGGTGAACGATCCGGCGATGCCGTCGGCGCCGTGCCTCGCGGCGAGCCTGCCGTCGATCGCGAACGGCCGGTCCGGGATCGACGCGGACTGCTCGGTGACCGCCGTCGGCAGGCTCGCGCAACCCGCGACGGCGAGAAGCGCCGCAACCCCCGCCACGGCGACACGGAACCTCACTGCGGCTCGAGGCGGTGGACCGTTTCCTTCAGCACGGCGTTATCCGGGTGCTCGGCCAGTTGCGCGCTCCACAGCGCGCGTGCGCGCTCGCGATCACCCTTGCGCCAGAGCACTTCGCCGAGGTGCGCCGCAATCTCGGCATCGGAGCGGCTGTCCAGCGCGCGTTGCAGGTAGGCTTGGGCTTCGTCGAGGCGACCCAGCCGGTACAGCGCCCAGCCCATGCTGTCGAGGATGAACGGATCGTCGGGTGCGAGCTTGTGGGCGCGCTCGATCAGCGCGTACCCCTCGTTGGCGCGATTCGTCCGATCGACGAGCGTGTAGCCGAGCGCGTTCAGCGCCTGCGCGTCGTTCGGCTTCAGCGTGACGAGGTGCTTCAGCCGCGTCTCGGCCTCGTCGACCCGGTCGAGCTTCTCGGCGACCATCGCAAGGTCGTAGATGAGGTCGGGCGAGTCGGGATGCGCAGCGAGCGCGCCTTCGAGCACCTTATAGGCGCCGGCGTCGTCGCCGGCCTCGCGCAGCACCTGGGCTTCGGCTTGAGCGACCTGGATCTTCTGCTCGCCGGTCGTCGCGTCGAGCCCGCTGAGCCAGCGCTTCGCCTCGTCGAGTTTGCCTTCCTTGCCGTAGAGCGCGCCGATGCGAAGCTTGGCGATCCAGGCGCGGTCGCCCGCCTTGATCGCCTGGTAGCGCTCGATCGCCTTCGCGTACTGCTTCTGGTCCTCGGCGATCTCGGCGAGATAGAGGTCCATCGTCCCCGGCTCGCCGTAGCCGGCCTTCTTCAGGTCGGTGAACAGCTTCTCGGCCGCGGCGTAGTCCTTCATCTGCAGCGCGATGCCGGCGACGGCGAACTCGAGGTCGCGCGATTCGGGCTCGTGGTCCCACAACTTCTGCATCAGCGCGCGCGCGTCGGCGAGCCGGTGCTCGTCGATGTACATCTGCGCAAGCGCCCCGGCCGCCGCCTTCGAGTAGGGCTCCTTCGCGAGAAACGACCGCAGCCATTCGATCTTCGCCTGTGGCGACTTGCGCGCGAGAATCTCGCCCTTCAGCACTGCGGCGCGGTCCCAGCCCGGCTGGAGCTCGAGTGCGCGGTCGGCTTCGCCAATCGCGATCGCGTTGGCGGCCTCGCTGGTCGCACCGGCGCGGTACGCGGCGAGCGCCACCGCGTAGTGCGCCTCCGGCGACTTCGGATACGGCTTCGCGAGCTCGGTGATCAGCGTGAGCGTCGCCTGCGGGTCGGCGCGCTGCGAGAAGAGCGAATTCAGCTGCAGGAAGACCCCGCCGACCCCCTCTCCCGAAAGCGCAGCCTCGGAGAGCACGCGGGCAATGCGGTCGCGCATCGCTTCGCTCGCCTCGGAGAGCGGAATCGCGCCGCGATTGCCGCCCTTCGCCAGTGCCGCCAGCACCTGCTTCGGACGCTCGGCGTCGGGCGCGAGTCGCGCCCACAGCGACGCCGCGTCGTGGACGAGGTCGCGATCTCGGCTCGCGATCGCGATCTCGGTCGCGCGCGCCGCGAGCCGCGGATCCTTCGCATCGCGCGCGGCATCGATGTATGCCTTGGCGGCGACGTCCGGATGATCGCGCTGCAGGGCGATGTCGCCGAGCAGCATCCGATAGAAGAGATCGGTGCTGAGCGCGGGGATCGCCGCGGGACCCGGCGCCGCGCCTTCGGCGAGCGCAGGCGAAACGACAGTGAACAGCGCCGCCGCTACGGCGAGCGAAAACCACCGGAATGGGATCATCGACGAATGAACCTTCGGTCCCGGACGATCCCGGGACGGCGATTAGTATAGTCGGAGCGCCGACCTCGGATTCGCTGCCCCCGCGCGTCCGGGAGGCCCGCCCGCGATCGCGCCGCTCCCTTCGCCATGCCCGAACTGCCTGAAGTCGAAACCACCCGGCGCGGCATTGCGCCGCACCTGTGCGGCCGTAGCGTTTCGCGGGTCATCGTATACGACCGTCGCCTGCGCTGGCCGGTTCCTGACGACCTTGACCTGCGCATGCGCGGGGTGACGATAGTGTCGGTCGAGCGGCGCAGCAAGTACCTGCTGCTGCACACCGGTCCGGCGGCGCTGCTCGTGCACCTTGGCATGACCGGGTCTCTGCGCATCTGGCGCGAACCGCCGCCGCGCGGCGCGCACGATCACGTCGACATCCGCTTCGACGATGGCACCGTTCTGCGCTATCGCGATCCGCGCCGGTTCGGCGCGATGCTGTGGGTGCAGCTTCCGGTCGAGCGTCATCCGCTGCTCGCGTCGCTCGGACCCGAGCCATTCGACGCCACGTTCGACGCCGACTACCTGTGGCGCACAACGCGCGGGCGCCGGGCCGCGATCAAGCTCGTGCTGATGGACAACGGGGTCGTGACCGGGGTGGGCAACATCTACGCGAGCGAGGCGCTGTTCCGCGCCGGCATCCGCCCGACCATGCCGGCGGGGCGCGTCTCGCGGGTCCGGCTGGCGGCACTCGTCGCAAGCGTCCGCGACGTGCTCTCGGAAGCGATCGCGAAGGGCGGCACGACGTTGCGCGATTACGTCGGCTCGGACGGCCGCGAAGGTTACTTCCAGCTCGATCACTACGTCTACGGACGGGACGGGCTGCCGTGCCGCGTCTGCGGCGTGCCGATCCGCGTGGTCCGCATCGGGCAACGGTCGTCCTTCTACTGCGCCCGCTGCCAGCCGCGCTGACCGGCAATGGCACGCGGCGTGCTTCGCCATGCAGACTCGTGCTGCAGGCGTCGCCGTTAGACCCTCCGGCCGGGAAAGGACAAAGCGCCATCACCCCCATGGATCACTCCCGCGACCTCGTCGCCCGCTTCGAGGCATATGCCGACTGGCGCCGCCGGCTGTCCGCCGGGATTTCGGCGCTCCACGGCTGGCTGGAGCAGCAGGACCTCGCCGACGCCCAGATCGACGTCAAAGTCCAGCACCTGCTCGAAAGGCTGCAGGAGGACAAGCTCGTCGTTGCGTTCGTCGCCGAGTTCTCGCGCGGCAAGTCCGAGCTCATCAACGCGATCTTCTTCGCCGACTTCGGGCAGCGGATGCTGCCGTCGTCGGCCGGTCGCACGACGATGTGTCCGACCGAGCTCCTCTACGATCCATCGCGCCCGCCGTCGATCCGGCTCCTCCCGATCGAGACCCGGCTCAAGGACGCATCGGTCGGTGAGTTCAAGGAATACGCCGACGAGTGGGTGACCTTCCCGCTCGACCTCGGCGCCGCCGAGCGCATGGCCGAGGCGCTCGCGCGGGTGTCGCAGATCAAGCGGGTCCCGATCGCCCTCGCCCGCAAGTACGGGCTCTACCGCGAGACCGACGAAGACCTCCTGTCGGTGCTCGAGCGCAGCGACGAGGGGAGCGTCGACATCCCCTGCTGGCGCCATGCGATCATCAACTTCCCGCATCCGCTGCTGCAGCAGGGACTCGTCATCCTCGACACGCCCGGCCTCAACGCGATCGGCACCGAGCCCGAGCTGACACTCTCGCTGTTGCCGTCGGCGCACTCGATCCTGTTCCTGCTCGCCGCCGACGCCGGCGTCACCAAGACCGACCTCGAGGTCTGGACCGATCACCTTGCCGGCGACGAGGCGGCGCTGCGCTCGGCGCGCCTCGTGATCCTCAACAAGATCGACGGGATGTGGGACGACCTGAAGCCCGAGTTCGAGGTCAACGCCGAGATCGAGCGCCAGGTCCACCAGACTGCCTCGCTCCTCGGCGTCCCTCCGGCGCAGGTGTTCCCGGTCTCGGCGCAGAAGGCGCTGCTCGCCAAGGTCAACGGCGACGATGCGCTGCTCGCGCGAAGCCGGCTGCCGACACTCGAGCAGGCGCTGTCGCGCAAGCTGATTCCCGCCAAACGCGAGGTCGTCGGCGCCGCGACGCAGAGCGAGGTCCGCGCACTCACCGCGACCGTACGCTCCGTGCTCGACGCGCGCGCTTCCGGGATCGCCGAGCAGCTTGCCGAGCTCACCGCGCTGCGCGGCAAGAACCAGGACGTCGTCGCGCACATGATGGCGCGCGTCCAGGAGCAGAAGGAGCTCTTCGAGCGCGGGCTCGCGCGTTACACGGCGCTGCGCAACGTGTTCACCCAGCAGACCAACGAGCTGTTCGACCTCGTCGGGCTCGCCGCACTGCGCAAGAATGCCGCGGACACGAGGAAGCGCATCGAGGACAGTCCGTTCACCAAGGGCGTACGCGAGGCGATGGGCGACTTCTTCGCGCGGCTGCGCACCGACTTCGACCGCTGCGGCCGGCAGACGGCCGATGTGCACGAGATGATGCGCGCGATGTACGTGCGCTTCGCGAGCGAGCACGGACTCGAGCCATTCGTTCCGCCGCAGTTCTCGGTCCTGAAGTACCAGAAGGAAGTCGAGCGGCTGGAGCGCGCGTACAACACGCACTTCAACACGCTGTGGAACATGGTGAGCAAGGCGAAGTACCCGCTGATGCGCCAGTTCTTCGAGACCGTCGCCGCGCGCGCGAAGCACGCCTACAAGGTGGCCAACCGCGACCTCGAGTCGTGGCTGAAGGCGGTGATGTCGCCGCTCGAAACCCAGGTGCGCGAGCACCACCTGCAGCTTCGCCGCCGGCTCGACAGCATCCAGCGCATCCACCGCGCGAGCGACGAGCTCGAGGCGCGCATCGGCGAGCTCGAGCAGGCGCGCGACGCACTGGAGATCCAGCTCCGGGGGTTGCGCCAGCAGGCCTCGGCTGTCGACGTGGTCATCGAGGCTCCCGACGCGCTTCCCCAGGCTGCGAACGGCTAGCGGGTCTCCGCCGGCCATCGGGAGTCAGCCTCCCGCCATTTCCTTCGCCCGCATCAGCCCTTCGTACTTCGCGCGAAGCTCGTCCGGCGATTCGACGCGGTCAGGGTCGACCGGGATGCAGTCGACCGGGCAGACCTCGCGGCACTGCGGCCGGTCGAAGTGGCCGACGCATTCGGTGCACTTCGCCGGATCGATCACGTAGGTTTCGGGGCCCTGCGAGATCGCCGAGTTCGGGCACTCGGGCTCGCAGACGTCGCAGTTGATGCATTCGTCGGTGATGATCAGCGCCATCGGTCACTTTCGGCCAGCGCGGCGGCGCAGGCACTCGGCGACGTGAGGATGCACGAACTTCGAGACATCGCCGCCGAAGCGCGCGATCTCGCGCACGATTGTCGCGGACACGAACGTGTACTTCTCGTCAGGGGTCAGGAACAGCGTTTCGACCTCGGGATAGAGGTTGCGGTTCATGCCCGCCATCTGGAACTCGTACTCGAAGTCGGAGACGGCGCGCAGCCCGCGCAGGATCAGCGTAGCACCCTGCTCGTGGACGAAATCCATCAAGAGCGACGAGAAGCCGAGCACCTCGACATTGCCGAAATCGTGCAGCACCTCGCGCGCCATCGCAATCCGCTCGCCGGTGGTGAAGAACGGCCGCTTCGTCTCGCTGGCCGCGATGCCCACGACGACCTGGTCGAAGATGCGCGACGCGCGACGCACGAGGTCCTCGTGGCCGCGGGTGAAGGGGTCGAAGGTCCCCGGATAGACGACTTTCATCATCGAGCGCTCGACTGCGGCGGCGAGGCCACCGGAACCGTACCGCTGCCGTCAGGATCCGGCAGCGGCGAGAAGATGATAATGCACGCCCCCGGCGCGCGCCTGTCTCACGATCTGCAGCGATTCGGGTGCGTCGAGCGGATGATCGGCTTCGGCATAGATGCGTCCGCGTGGCGCGAGCCGTGACGCAGCGAGCGGCAGGAACCGCGGCCAGGGGTCGTCGGCAAACGGCGGATCGGCGAAGATGACATCGAAGCGCCGGGTCTCGGCCACGAGGCCGGCGAGTGCGTCGCCGGTCCTCGCCTCGATCGGTTCCAATCCGAGGCGCCGCGCGGTCGCGCGCAGCGCGCGGACCACGGCGGCACTGCGATCGACGGCGACGCAGAGCACGGCGCCGCGCGAGCGCGCTTCGAGCGTCAGCACGCCGGTGCCCGCCCAGGCCTCGAACGTTGTCGCGCCAGCGAGATCCTGACCAAGCCAGTTGAAGAGTGTCTCTCGGACGCGGTCGGGCGTCGGCCGCAGGCCCGCAACGCAGGGTACGTCGATTCGCCTTCCACGATGCGTGCCACCAATGATCCGCACCGACCCCGGGCGGGAGCGCGTCTGGCGAAGGCGTGGCGCAACGGGCATCGACGGCGGGCGGACGCGGTCCGGAGCTTGCGAAGACCGCCGGTAGAATGATGCACGATGTTCGAGTTCCTCAAGCGCAAGCCGGCGCAGCAACCGGCCTCCGCGACGCCGACATCCGAAGAATCCGTGGTGCGTGGTGCGTGGGTCGAGCGCCTGCGCGCGGGCCTCGGCGCGTCGCGCGAACGGCTCGCCGACGCGGTGGGGGGCGTGTTCAGGCGGCGTGTGCTCGACGACGAGGCGCTGGAAGAGCTCGAGACCGCGCTCCTGCTCGCCGACGTCGGCGTGCCCGCGACACGGCGGCTCCTCGACGACCTCGGCAATCGCTACCGCCGCGCCGGGGCCGCCGCCGATCCTCGCGAACTGCTGCGGGACGCGCTGCGCGAACTCGTCGCGACGCTCGAGTCGGACGCGCCGGTCGCCGACCGCGCGCCGACCGTCATCATGCTGGCCGGCGTGAACGGCGCCGGCAAGACGACGTCGATCGGCAAGCTCGCGCGGTGGCTGCACCGCGAGAACCGCACGGTCCTGCTCGCGGCGGGCGACACGTTCCGGGCCGCCGCGCGCGAGCAGCTCGCGATCTGGGGCGAGCGAAACGACGTGACCGTCATCCAGCAGCAGGGGGGCGACCCGGCTGCAGTGATGTTCGACGCGGTCCAGGCGGCGAAGGCGCGCGGGATCGACGTGGTCCTCGCCGACACCGCCGGTCGACTGCCGACCCAGCTCCACCTGATGGACGAGCTGAAGAAGATCCGCCGGGTGCTCGCCAAGGCGCGCGAAGGCGCCCCCGACGAGGTGTGGCTCGTCCTCGACGCCAACACCGGCCAGAACGCGCTCACCCAGGTCGAGGCATTCGACGAGGCGGTCGGACTCACCGGCCTCATCCTCACCAAGCTCGACGGCAGCGCGAGGGGCGGGATCGTCGCGGCGATCGCCGCCCAGCACCCGGTTCCGCTTCGCTTCATCGGCGTCGGCGAGGGGATCGACGATCTGCAGCCGTTCCGCGCCGCCGACTTCGTCGACGCGCTGCTGCCGTCGTCCAATACCCGACCGTAGCGCCAGGGAACTTCTCAACCCCTTAGCACTCTCATGGGGCGAGTGCTAAAATCGCACCGACGCCTGGACATCCGGGTGTCGGCCTTACTGCTGAGAGGAACGCTCGATGACCGGAAGTGCCCTCGCTTTTCCGACCCCCGCTTCGCTGGGCAGCATCGACCAGTACTTCCAGGCGGTCAACCGCTTCCCGCTGTTGACGGCTGCGGAGGAGGTCGACTTCGCGCGCCGCTGGCGCAACGATCAGGACGTCGACGCGGCACGCAAGCTCGTGATGTCGCACCTGCGCCTCGTCGTCGCGGTGTCGCGCAATTACCTGGGTTACGGCCTGCCGCAGGCGGACCTGATCCAGGAAGGCAACATCGGCCTCATGAAGGCGGTGCGCCGCTTCGACCCCGAGCGCGGCGTACGGCTCGTCTCGTTCGCGCTCCACTGGATTCGCGCCGAGATCCACGAATACGTGCTGCGCAACTGGCGGCTCGTCAAGCTCGCGACGACGAAGGCGCAGCGCAAGCTCTTCTTCAACCTGCGGAGCATGAAGGCATCGACGGCCGCGCTGACGCAGGCTCAGGCGAAGGCGATCGCCTCCGACCTCGGCGTCAAGACCGAGGAGGTGCTCGAAATGGAGACGCGCCTCTCGGGCGGCGACGTCTCGCTCGACCCGGCCCCGGGCGACGAGGATTCGGTTGCCCCGATCGCGTGGCTTTCGGACCCGGACGACGAGCCGGCCGGGATCCTCGAGCGCAACGAGACTGCGGCACGACGCAGCGAGGGGCTGCAGCGCGCGATGACGCGACTCGACGAGCGCAGCCGCAGAATCATCGAAGCGCGCTGGCTGCGCGAGGACGACAGCACGTTGACGCTGCAGGAGCTCGCCGACGAGTACGGCGTGTCGGCCGAGCGCATCCGCCAGATCGAGAGCAAGGCGTTGAAGACGATGCGCTCGCAGATCGCCGCGTTTTGATCAGAGTTCGACCTGCGTGCCGAGTTCGACGACGCGGTTGGTCGGGACGTTGAAGAACTCCGACGCCTTCGTCGCGTTCTTCGACATCGACACGAACAGCCGCTCGCGCCACAGCGCCATCCCCGGGGTCACCGTCGCGATCAGCGTCTCGCGAGAGACGAAGAACGACGTCTCCATCATGTCGAACGCGAAGCCGCGGCGCCCGCAGCTTTCCAGGAGCTCGGTCACGTCGGGGTCGTCCTTGAAGCCGTAACGCGCAACGAGCCGGAAGAACGCGCAGCCGAGCTCGGTCACCTCGCTGCGCTCGGCCTCGGGAACATAGGGAATGTCGCGGGTGAGAATCGTGAGGAGCACGACGCGCTCGTGGAGCACCTTGTTGTGCTTCAGGTTGTGCAGGAGCGCGTGGGGCACGCGGTCCAGCGTCGACGTCAGGAACACCGCCGTGCCGGGCACCCGCGTCGGCGGTGACGCCTCGATGCTCTGGATGAAAAGCTCGAGCGGCATCGCGTCCTCGGCGAGCCGCTTCATCAGAATCGCGCGCCCGCGCTTCCACGTCGTGAGCAGCGTGAAGACGGCGCCGCCGATCAGGAGCGGGAACCAACCGCCGTCGGGAATCTTGAGCGAGTTCGACGCGAGGAACGTGAGATCGATCGCCACGAGCGGCGCGGCGACGAGCGCGGCCTGCCATTTCGCCCAGTGCCAGATCCGCCGCATCACGACGAAGATCAGCAGGGAGTCGATCAGCATCGCCAACGTCACTGCGATGCCGTAGGCGCTCGCCAGATTGTCGGAACTCCTGAAGCCGAGGACCAGCGCGACGATCGCTATCAGCAGCATCCAGTTGACGAACGGCACGTAGATCTGCCCGATCTCGCGCTCCGATGTGTGAGCGATCGTGAGGCGCGGGCAGTAGCCCATCTGGATCGCTGCGCGCGTGAGCGAATAGGCACCCGTGATCACCGCCTGCGACGCGATGATCGCCGCCGCCGTCGCGAGCGCGAGGAGCGGCAGGCGTCCCCAGCCGGGTGCGAGGAGGTAGAACGGGTTCTGGATCGCGCCCGGATTGTGGAGCACCAGCGCGCCCTGCCCGAAGTAGTTGCAGAGCAGTGTCGGCAACACGAAGAACAGCCACGCACGCCGGATCGGGCTCCTCCCGAAATGCCCCATGTCGGCGTAGAGCGCCTCGGTGCCCGTCACGGCGAGCACGACCGCCCCCATTGCCACGAACGCCGTTCCGGGGTTGTCGATCGCGAAGCGCACCGCGTAACCGGGATCGATCGCTTCCAGCACCTCGACGTTGCGCAGGATCCCGTGTATGCCGAGCACCCCGATCGTCACGAACCAGACTGACATGATCGGGCCGAACACCGCGCCGAGGCTCGCCGTCCCCTTGCGCTGGGCGGCGAACAGCACGATCAGGATCACGAGCGAAATCGGCACGATGAACGGATGCAGCGGCGGCGCGATCACGCCGAGACCCTCGACGGCGCCCAGCACGGTGATCGCCGGCGTGATCATGCCGTCGCCGTAGAACATCGCAGCGCCGAAGATACCGAGGCCGACCAGCCACCAGCGAAGCCGCGCGCGATCGCCGACGCCGCGCGAGACGAGCGCCGTCATCGCGAGGATGCCGCCCTCGCCGCGGTTGTCGGCGCGCATCACCAGCATGATGTACTTCAGCGTCACGACGATGACGAGCGCCCACACGATCGCCGACAGCACGCCGAGGATGTTCTCGCGCGTGAGCGACAGGCCGTAGGGACCGGTGAACGCGGTGCGCAGCGTGTACAGCGGGCTCGTGCCGATGTCGCCGTAGACGACGCCGATCGCACCGACCACGAGAGGCAGCATCCGCGCGGGTTTTCCTGCGGTGGGACTCGCCTCGCTCACGTCGTCCGCTGCCGGCGCCGGTCAGCCGGCAGATTCTTCGCTTCGACGCGAGAAGCGGATGTTGAGCTGCTTCAGCTTGCGGTAGAGGTGCGTGCGCTCGAGTCCCGCCTTCTCGGCGACGCGGCTCATGTTGCTCTGCTCGCGCCCCAGAAGCTGTTCGAAGTAGATGCGCTCGAAGGCCTCGCGCGCCTCGCGCAGCGGCAGCTCGAAGAAACGCGTCGTGATCTCCGGCGCGATCGCCCGGTTCGGCGACGCCGACTCGCCGAGGAGCCGCTTGACGTGATCGGACGTGAGCTCGCCGTGCACGACCAGCATGTTGGCGATGACGCCGCGCAGGTGGTCAAGATTCCCGGGCCACCACGCGTTGGTGAGCGCGGTCAGCGCGGCAGGCGGCAGCGCGACGAGGAGCGGCTGCGCGCGGTCGGCGACTGCGGTCTCGCGCCAGAAGCGCTCGATCAGCACCGGTATGTCCTCGCGCCGCGCGCGCAGCGGCGGCAACACGACGGCGCCCGGCGCAAGCTGGGCGAGCAATGCTGCATCGAAGCGCCCATCCGATGCGAGCGCGGCGAGCGGCTCGCTCGACGTCGCGACGAGAAGAATGTTGTGCTTGTCGAGTTTGGGCAGCAGGAACGCGAGTCCGCGCTGCTCGGTGCGCGTGTACTGGCCGATCTCGGAGCACCAGATCACGCCTTCGCGTGCCTCCTCGATCAGCGACAGAGGATTGCTCGTCAGCCGCGCGCCGGCGATGGCGACGAAGGGGGCGCCCGCCACGGCGAGCGCGCGCGCCGCGATCTCGTGCCCGGTGCCGGGCTCGCCGAGGATCAGCATCGGCCTGCGCGCCGCAACCAGCGCCTCGAATGCCTTCTCGACCTCGTGTACGGCGGCGCCCGCCCCGAGTGCGGCGAGCGAGAGCCTCCGCGGCTCGCGCGCTGCGACGATCTTGAACGCCCGCGCGATCGTCGCCAGCAGCTTGTTGAGCCCGATCGGCTTCTCGAGGAAATCGAAGGCGCCGATCTTGGTCGCCTCGACGGCCGTCTCGATCGTTCCGTGCCCCGACATCATGATCACCGGCATCGTCAGCAGGCCGGTCGAGCCCCACTCGCGCAACAGCGTGACACCGTCGGTGTCGGGCATCCAGATATCGAGCAGGACGAGTGCCGGCTGCTGCCGCTGCCGGTAAGCGCGCGCCTCGCCGGCGTTCTCGGCGAGCGCGACGCGATAGCCCTCGTCCTGCAGGATCTCGGAGAGCAGCTCGCGGATACCCACCTCGTCGTCGACGACGAGGATCTCGCGCGCCAGCGCGGTGCGAGGCTCGCTCATGCAGTGACCGACTGCATCGCGTGGAAGCGCAGCGTCACCCGCGCGCCGCGCGGCGACACGTTCTCGAGCGTCACCCGCCCGGAATGCTCGTCGACGATCTTCTTCACGATCGCCAGGCCGAGGCCGGTGCCTTTCGCCTTGGTCGTCACGTAGGGCTCGAACGGGTGTCTCAGCACGTTCTCGGCAAAACCGGGGCCTCGATCCCCGAACGAGAGGATCGCCTCGGGGCCTTCGACTGACAGCGTGATGTCGATACGGGGATCCTCCTCGCCGGACTGGGCGTCGATCGCATTCTGCAGCAGATTGTGGAACACCTGTCGCAGTCGCGTGGGCTCGCCCTGAATCACCACCGGGCTCGCTGGCAGCGCAAGGGCGACGTGCGGGCGCAGATTGTCGTACAGAGCAAGCACGTCGAGCAAGAGGGCGCCTAGATCGACGCTCTGCAACTGCCCAGGGCGCGGCTGGCGCGCGTAGATCGCGAAATCGTCGACCATCTGCTTCATCGCGCCGACCTGGGAGATGATCGTCTGCGTGCTCCTGCGCAGCGTATCCTGCCCGGAGTCGTCGAGGCACGGCGAGAGCTTCAGCGCGAGCCGCTCGGCCGAGAGCTGGATCGGCGTCAGCGGATTCTTGATCTCGTGGGCGAGCCTGCGTGCGACCTCGGCCCAGGCAGCGTCGCGCTGCGCCTCGAGGAGCGCGGAGACGTCGTCGAACACGACAACGTAGCCGGGGACCGGCGCCCCCGGCAGCCTCGAGCCGCGAAGGAGGAGTGCGCGGCCGTGTCCGGCGACAGTGAGCGTCGCCTCGCGCTGCCAGTGGTCGTCGCGCGCCGTCCGAAAGCCCTCGGCGACGAGCTCGGCGAACGGCGACAGCGCGGGAATCCTGCCGCCCCATTCGGCGAGCGCGACGCCGGCGAGATCGGCGAAAGGCTGCTGCAGGATCACCGCCGAACTCGGATTGGCGCTACGCAGCCGGTAGTTCTCGTCGAATGCGAGCACCCCCGACGACAGGTTCGCGAGGACGCTTTCGAGGTAGGCGCGCGTCGTCTCGGTGACGCGCTGCGACTGCTCGGTGCGCAGGCGCGCGTCGGCGAGCTGGGCGGTCATCGTGTTGAATGATTCGGTCAGCACGCCGAGCTCGTCGTGCGAAGTGACCGGCTGCCTTCGCGTGAAATCGCCCTGCGCGACCGCGCGCGTGCCCTCGGCGAGGAGCCCCAGCGGGGCCGCGAAGCGCTCGGAGAGCACGACCGCGAGCCCAAGCGCCGAGGTGAGCGCGAAGAGAAGGGTCAGCGTCAGCGTGTACTGGTAGAGGCGCTTCAGCGTGCCGCGCGAGAACGTGACTTCCTGGTAGTCGCGAGCGCCGGACTGAACCTTCTCGAGGTCCTGCGCGAGCGGCCTCGGGACGCGCTCGATCACCTGCAGCGCCCGCAGCGGCTCGATGCGGTCGCCGCTGTTGACGGGGACGACGACGCGCAGCCGCAGGCCGCCGTCGGGCGCCTGCTCGGCGCGCGCGTAGGTCTGCTGGAGACGCGCGCTGCGCAGCGCATCGGCGGGAAGCGCCTCGGGGGGCGTCAGCGTCGCGCCGATCCCTCCGACAGCGAGCACGCTTCCGGAGGGCGAGTAGAGTGCCGATTCGTACACGCCGGCCTGCTCGGACGCGCGCGCGAGCGCCACCGCCGCGGCACCCGGGGCATCGGCGACTGCGGCGGCGATCGCGTCGGCGCGCGTCGCCGTCTCGCGCAGCAGATAATCGAGGGAACTGCGGCCGAGATTGATGCCGGCGTCGAGCGCGCGATCGACGCGCACGTCGAACCAGCTCTCGATGCTGCGCCCGAGGAACTGCACCGACACGGCATACACGAGCGCGCCGGGAAGCACGGCAACGAGCGCGAACAGCAGCACGAGGCGCAGTGCCAGCCGCGAACCGAACACGCCGCGCACGAGGTTGCGCCAGAGCTGCAGAAGCTGCACCGCGACGACCAGTACCAGCAGCACGGTGAGCACGCCGTTGATGACGATCAGCGTGTTGTAGTGCTCGGCGAAGAGGTCGGTGTTCGCGGTCGCCGTAGCGAGCAGGAACAGCGCGATCGCGGCGACGCAGGAGAAGCCGAGCAGGAACCAGCGCAGGCGACGCGAGCCGAGCAGCCTGGTCATTGCGTTCGGCCGGCCCGGGTCATGGCACGAAATCGAAGCGGTGCCAGTCGGAGCTCAACTGCCACTCGTGCGACGCGAGCGCGCTCACCTGGAATGGTTTCGGCAGCAGGCTGACGTCGAGCCGCTCGCGGATCGACGCGACGTAGCGCGTGCCCGGGCTCAGCCGGCGCGCGTCGAGCACGCGCCGCGAGTTGAGCCTCCCGATGAAGCGTTCGACGTCGGGCAGCGAGTCGAACGCCTGGCCGAGGGGACCGTTCGCCACCCGGTACTGCCGCGTCAGCGGGCTCCAGGAGACGCGCCAGGTGAGCGACCAGTCGCCGACCTTCTCGTCGAACCACAGCGGACGCGGACGGGCGAGCTCGAAATCGATCGTGAAGTAGAGCGCAATGCCCTTGTCGAGCGCCTCGACGAGGATGGACGTGAGCGTGACCGCGAAATCGGCCGAGAGCAGCACGTCGCCGTCGTCGACGCGCAGCCACGCATGGCGCAGCGGAATGCTGTCGGCGCGCGACAGACGGGGAAACCCGGCCGCAAGCAGAATGCCGGCAGCGAGCAGCCTTCGGCGCAGAAGCGAAACGGGAGCCCGGACGTGGGGGACGTTTTGCGGCATGCCGAGATGACGCGCATCTGTCCCACGGACGTGACCCATGCCGCGCGTCGCGTAGGGGACGAAGGCGCCGCGGCGGCCGCATCAGGTTCTGCGGAGCGACGCGTAATAGAACCCGTCCTGATTGTGGCTCGCTGCCGCAGGCGAAGGCAAGATTTGGCCGCCGCGATGACGGAAGTAGGGGGGGAAGCTGAGGGTTTCGCGCAACGCACCGGGGTTCACGGCGCAAAACGCCTCGACCACCGCCTCGTTCTCGGCGCGAAAGAGCGAACAGGTAGCGTAGACCAGGCGGCCCCCGGCCGCCAGGAGCGGCCAGGTCGCGGCGAGAAACCTCGACTGCGCGGCGGCGAATGCGTCGACGTCCGAGGGCCGTCTTCGCCACTTGATATCCGGATGGCGGCGCACGACACCCGATCCCGTGCACGGGACGTCGAGCAGGATGCGGTCGAACGGCCGGCCGTCCCACCATGAATCAGGGCTCGTCGCATCGGCGCAGACGATCCGGGCGCCGCGCGCGACGTGGCCGAGGCGCGCGAGGTTGCCGCGCAGCCGCTCGATCCGGCGTGGATTGTCGTCGACGGCGACGAGGTCGATCTCCGATCGCTCGAGAAGTTGCGAGGTCTTGCCGCCCGGTGCCGCACAGGCGTCGAGCACGTGCATGCCGTCGTGCGCGTCGACGATCGCTGCCGCGAGTTGCGCGCTGGCGTCCTGGACAGCGAACGCGCCGTCGCCAAATCCCGGCAGTGTCTCGGGCGCCGCGAAGTGCTCGACGACGATCGCCGCGTCATCCTGTCCGTGGGCGCGTATGTCGGCGTCGGCAAAGCGCGCGAGGAGCTCCACCCGGCTCGTCGCGCGCAGGTTGACGCGCAATACGAGCGGCGCCTGGTGATTGCCGGCGTCCAGCAGCGATTCCCAGTCTTCCGGATCGTCGCGGCGCATGCGATCGATCCACCATTGCGGGTACGAATAACGGCCTACGTCGCCTGCGCGCACCGTGGCGAGCAGCGATGTCTGCTCGCGCAGGAAGCGCCGCAGCAGCGCATTCATCAGCGGCCGCGCGGCCGGTCGCGCGGCGTGGCCGGCCGCAGTGACGGCACGATCGACGACCGCGAAGTCTGGCGCCCGCGTGTGCAGAATCTGGTAGATCGCTGCGGCCGCGAGCGTGTGCAGCACGCGATCGCCGAGCGGCTTCTTCACGAGCAACCGCACGAGCGCGTCGAGCGTCCCCCAGTGCCGCAGCGTGCCGTACGCGATCTCGCGAACGAGCGCGTGGCCGCGTCGCGAATCGGGGGCACGCGCGAATTCGGCATCGAGCGCGTCGTCGAGGCGGCGGTGGTCGTCGACGACCGCGACGATGACGCGCGCCGCCTGACCTTGCTCGACGTGCATCAGCCCAAGCGCGCGCCGGGGGCGAGGTGGCGTCCCGCGGCGAACGCCGATGCCGTCATCGCGCGCCCGCCGGCCGGCTGGACCCGAACGAGGTGCAGCACACCGGCCTGCGCGCCGATTCCGCACGCGACCTCGATGCCGGTGGCGTCGACGCGAAGCACGCTGCCCGGCGAGTGGCGAGCGCCGGCTCCGGCCGCGGCGACCGGCGACGCTTCGAGAATCTTCACCGGCTCGCCCTGCCAGCGCACGACGGCTCCCGGCGAAGGGGTCAGCGCACGGATCCTGCGGTCGAGCACCTCGGCCGACTGCGCCCAATCGATCGTTTCGTCGGCGGTTCCGAGCTTCGCCGCCCGCGTCACGCCTACGCCGGGCTGCGGGATCGCCTGGAGGCGGCCGTCGCGCGCAAGCGCCCCGATCACCTCGACGATGAGATCGGCGCCGAGCGCCGCGAGCCGGTCATGCAGGCTCCCCGCAGTCTCGCGCGGGGCGATCGCGATCGAGCGCATTCGCACGATCGGACCG
>Ga0134126_10002008_pt1 | contig 25823 bp, 22 predicted proteins | sample KB31752_FD_96881 | JGI IMG/M metagenome (GOLD analysis project Ga0134126, IMG submission 96881) | Terrestrial soil microbial communities with excess Nitrogen fertilizer from Kellogg Biological Station, Michigan, USA - KB3-175-2 | ecosystem: Environmental > Terrestrial > Soil > Unclassified ... | reverse complement strand
GGCTCTCCAGCCGCTCGCGCACGTCGGCGTTACGGCCGGGCAGGAAGCTGGCGCGCAGGCGATAGGCCTCCTTGCCGAGCCGCAGATCTAGGCTCGCCGGCTGCATCTGCGACGGCTCGATGGGGCGCTCGGCCACAATCACGCCGGCCTCGACGAGGGCTACGAGGCGCGGGCGCGGCAGGAGGCCGCAAGGGCGGGCGTCGTTGGTCATGGCGCGTCCTAGTCCGCTTTGCGCGGACCCGGCAAGCCCCGCCTCAGTGGGCGTACAAAACCTCGCCACGCTTTTCCGGGCTGAAGCGGATGACGACGATGAGCCCGACCGCCACAATCCCCGCCACCAGCGCCAGCGCGTAAGAATAATTGCCGCCGTGCGACTCGGCGAGCCTGGCTTGGAACGGGCCGTTTAACGAGGCGAGGAAATTGCCGGCCTGATAGACGAACGCGGGCAGGGTGGCGCGCACCGCGCCCGGCGAAAGCTCGTTGAGATGCGCCGGCACTACGCCCCAGGCGCCTTGCACCGAAATCTGCATGACGAAGGCGCCGATGGCGAGCATGAACGGCGTCGCCGAAAACGCCCACAAGGGTAGGGCGGGCAGGGCGATGAAGGCGGCGATGGCGATGGCATTCACGCGGCCGATCTTCTCGGACAGGATGCCGAACAGAATGCCGCCGACGATGGCGCCGATATTGCCGACAATATTGATCCAACTGACGGTGGCGGGGTCGAAATGGTGCTGCTTGATGAGGAAGGTCGGATAGAGATCCTGCGTGCCGTGGCTGAAGAAGTTGAACAGCATCATCATCACGACGGAATAAACGACGAGGCCCCAATTGTCGGTGATCGTCTGCCATAGACTGGGTTTGGCGACTTTCTGCGCTGCGACAAAGGCCGGCGATTCCTCGACGCCGGAGCGGATGAACAGCACCACGAAGGCCGGCAGCACGCTGAACAGAAACATCACGCGCCAGTCGATGAGGTGGCCGCCGATCGTTTTGTGGTAGAACAGGCCATAGACGATCGAGGCGAGCAGGAAGCCGGTGGGATAGCCGGCCTGCAACAGCCCCGATACCGGCCCGCGCGCTTTCGGCGGGATCGATTCCATTACCAGCGAACTGCCGAGACCCCATTCGCCGCCCATGGCGACGCCGAACAACGCCCGCAGAATCAGGAACACCGTGAGGTTGGGCGAGAAGGCGGCCGCCGCGCCGATGATCGAATAGCTCAGGATGTCAATCATCAGCGCCGGCTTGCGGCCGAGCCTGTCGCCGATGCGGCCGAAGATATAGGCGCCGATGAAGCGCATGGCCAAAGTCAGGAACAGCGCATAGGCGACTTCGGGGATGGTGGCGCCGAATTCCTTGGCGATGTCCTTAATGAGAAAGGTCAGCAGGAAAAAATCGAACGCATCGAGCATCCAGCCGAGGTAGGCGGCCAACACCGCCTTTTTTTGTTGCGACGTCAGGTTCAAGGCGGCCTCGCCGACTTTTTGTCCGTGAGCAATATTTCTTTGTCTGTGAGCGAGTGTAGCGGGCGGCGCGCGCCGCGCAATGGCCCGCCCAACGCGGCGCCCAAGATTCTTGACGCGAGTTGGCTGCGCCGCCGTTGACGACAGCCGGCGCCGGTCGTAAGGGTTTCTGGAACCCGTGGTTATTTGAGCCGGTCGGCTTGCCGCCACGTTAAACAAGTGGCTAAAAGATCGGGATTTCCTTGTAAATCCGGATTTCGCGGCCCGTCAGGAGCGCGAAATGGTCAGTCCTCGCAAGTCCCGCGATCCGCAGACGCTGCGGCCGGCTACCCGCCTCGTCCATGGCGCCTCGTTGCGCTCGCAGTTCGAGGAGACGTCGGAGGCGTTGTTCCTGACTCAGGGCTATCTCTACGACACGATGGAGATCGCCGAGGCGCGCTTCAAAGGCTCCGAGCCAGGTTTCATCTATTCGCGTTTCTCCAACCCGACGGTGACGATGTTCGAGAAGCGAATGGCGCTGCTCGAAGGCGCGGAGGCGGCGCGCGCCACTGCCTCCGGCATGGCGGCGGTCACCGCCGCGCTGATGGGGCAGGTGAGGGCCGGCGACCATGTCGTGGCCGCGAAGGCTTGTTTCGGCTCCTGTCTCTATGTCGTCGAGGATCTGTTGCCGCGCTTCGGCGTGTCTTCGACGCTGGTCGAGGGGGCGGACCTCGACGACTGGCGCGCGGCGATGCGGCCCAACACCAAGACCGCCTTCCTGGAGAGCCCGACCAACCCGACGCTGGAGGTCATCGACATCGCCGGCGTCGCCGAGATCGTCCACAAGGCCGGCGCGACGCTGGTGGTCGACAATGTGTTCGCCTCGCCGATGCTGCAACGGCCGCTGCAACTCGGCGCCGATTGCGTCGTCTATTCCGCCACCAAGCATATCGACGGGCAGGGGCGCACGCTCGGCGGCGTCATCCTGGCGAGCGAGGCGTTCATCAGCGGCCATATCCACAATTTCCTGCGCCAGACCGGGCCGAGCCTGTCGCCGTTCAACGCCTGGGTGATGCTGAAATCGCTGGAGACGCTGCCGGTGCGCGTCGCAGCCCAAAGCCGCTCGGCCGAGCGCATCGCCGAGTATCTCAGCCAGCACCCGCGCGTATCGCGGGTGTTTTATCCCGGCCGGCCGGACCACCCGCAATACGAGGTGGCGCGCCGGCAGATGTTGGGCGGCGGCACGCTGGTGGCGTTCGAGGTCGCGGGCGGCAAGGCGGCGGCGTTCAAGTTCGCCAATGCGCTGTCGATCATCGGCATCTCCAACAATCTCGGCGACGCCAAGAGCCTCATCACCCACCCGGAGACGACGACGCACCAGCGCTTGACGCCCGACCGGCGCGCCGCGCTCGGCATCGGGCCGGGACTGCTGCGGCTGTCGGTGGGGCTGGAGGATGTCGAGGATCTGGTGGAGGATTTGGGCAGGGCGTTGGGGTGAGGGCGGTCAAGGCTGCGCGCGGGGAAGTCTTCTTAGGATGGGGTGGCGCGGGTAGTTTGATTTTTGCTGCGTGTGGTAGACACTGATCCTGTTATGCCAACGGCGTTTCAATCCGTTGGCGTAGGAGGAGCAAGCCATGGCTACTAGCGTCAAGCAGATGATGGAAGCCGCTAATTCGGCTGTTCCGCGCATCACGCCCGCGGAGGCCAAACAGATGATCGCGAAAGGCAATGCGCTTGTGGTCGACGTGCGCGACGGGCCGGAGGTAGTAAAATCCGGTAAGGTCGAGGGCAGCGTCAATGTCTCGCGCGGCATGCTGGAATTTCGCGCCGACCCGGAATCGCCCTATCACGACAAGTCCTTCTCGCGCGACAAGGCGGTCATCGTTTACTGCGCCTCTGGCGGACGTTCGGCGCTTGCCGGCAAGGCGCTCAAGGATTTGGGCTACGAGGACGTCTATAACCTCGGCGCATTCAAGGATTGGGTGGCAGCCGGCGGGGCCGTCGATAAGGCGACTTGATCCCGCGCATACCGTGGCCTCTCTCGAAAACGACGGTTTTGAGACGATTAGCGCGCCGCCGCCAACAAGGCGCCGGCGGCGCCGGACAACAGCACGACGGTCAGCGGCGGCGCGCGCCAGACGATGAGCAAGGCGAAACCCACCGCTGCGAGCGCGAAATCCGCCGGCGTCCGCACCGCGCTCACCCATACCGGATTGTAGAGCGCCGAGGCCAGCAAGCCGACGACGGCGGCGTTGACGCCACGCATCGCCGCCTGGGCGTTCGGTTGCGTGCGCAACTGATGCCAGAACGGCAACACGCCGGTGAGCGCCAACATCCCCGGCAGAAAGATCGCGGTGACAGCCACTACCGCGCCGACGACGCCGGCCGGCGGCGCGCCGGCGACCGCCCCGAGATAGGCGGCGAACGTGAACAACGGCCCCGGCACCGCTTGCGCCGCGCCGTAGCCGGCCAGGAAGGCGTTGTCGGAAACCCATCCCGGCGTCACCACGGCGTCGCGCAACAGCGGCAGCACCACATGGCCGCCGCCAAACACCAGCCCGCCCGAACGATAGAAGGCGCCGAACAACGCCAATAAGCCCGCCGGTACCGGCACGAAGGCCAAGATCAGCAAGCCGAAAAACGCCGCCAGGCAAGCGACGCCGACGGCTCGCGAAACCGGCATCGGCGTATCGTCGGCGGCCGCGCCGAGATCGCCGCGACAGAACGCCAGCCCCGCCAGGCCGCCGAGCGCGATCGCCGCGACTTGGCCGAGCGAGCCGGGATGAAACGCCAGCAGCGCGAGGGCGGCCAGCGCGATCGCGGCGCGAGGCCTATCCGGGCACAGTTTGCCCGCCATGCCGAACACCGCTTGCGCGACAATGGCGACCGCAACAAGCTTCAGTCCGTGCAGCAGACCCGCGCCCAAGGGCGCATCGGCGAGGCTTCCGGCGCCGTAGGCGAAGGCCAGCAAAAGCAGCGCCGAGGGCAAGGTGAACCCGAGCCATGCGGCCAAGCCGCCGAGATAGCCGCCTCGAGCTAGACCTATGGCAAAGCCGGTTTGGCTCGACGCCGGGCCGGGCAGAAATTGCGCAAGCGCGACCAGATCGCCGAACGCGCGCTCGCTCAGCCAGCGGCGGCGCTCGACAAATTCGGCGCGGAAGTAACCGAGATGCGCCATCGGCCCGCCAAACGAGGTCAGGCCAAGTTTGAGGAAGACGCGAAAAACTTCTGCCGCTGAACCCCGCGCCGCCGCCGGTTGATTGGCGCCTTCCAAGATCGCCCTTCGCATCGGAGAACAGATAACGGATCGCCGGGCGGCATTCTATGCCGATCTTGTCGAGCCGGGGCGGCGGCGCCATGTTGGAAAAGTTCCAATTGCGGCGGCCCTATGCCGCAGAGGGTATTTATGAGCGCGACAGACCGTCAGGCCCACTGGGAGAACGTCTACGCCACAAAGGGCGAGGCCGAGGTCAGTTGGTTTCAGGACCTCCCAGCGCCTTCGCTGCAATTGATGGCGCTTATCGGGGCGACCCGGCAATCCGCGGTCATCGACGTCGGCGGCGGCGCTTCCCGCCTCGTCGATCGCCTGGTTGGCGAGGGCTACGAGGATTTGACGGTGCTCGATCTATCGGCGGCGGCGCTTGCCACGGCGAAAGCCCGCATCGGCGAGGCGGCGCAACGTGTCGATTGGCTGGTCGCCGACGCAACGACATGGGAGCCGTCGCGGACCTATGATGTTTGGCACGACCGGGCGGCGTTCCATTTCCTGACCAGTGTGGCGGAGCAAGCCGCCTATGTCGCCCGCCTTCGCCGCGCTTTGCGGCGCGGCGGGCATGTCATCATCGCCGCCTTTGCGCTCGACGGCCCGCAGATGTGCAGCGGCTTGCCGGTGGCGCGGCATGACGCCGAGAGCCTGGGCAAAGCGCTCGGCGGGGAGTTCGTGCTTGTCGATACGCGCCGCGACGAGCACCTGACCCCGTGGGGCGCGACGCAGCGCTTTCAGTTCAGCACGTTCCGGCGCGGCGCATAGTTGCGCGCGCCGCCCGGTCTTCCCATCCGCGCCGGCGCCGCCTAAAAGACCGCGGTCTTTCCCGTAAACCCAGGTTCCGCATGGCCGCGCCCGCCCCGCTCTCGCCGCTCGCCCCGAAAAAATATCCGGTGCTGCCGGTTATCGACGGCGTGCGCTTCGCCAGCGTCGCCGCCGGGGTGCGCTACGCCGGGCGCACCGATGTGATGATGGCGCTGTTCGAGCAGCCGGCGGCGGTGGCGGGCGTGTTCACCCGCTCCAAGTGCCCCTCGGCGCCGGTCGATTGGTGCCGCGACAAGCTGAAGGGCGGGCTTGCCGGCGCATTGGTGGTCAATTCCGGCAACGCCAACGCCTTTACGGGCCATCGTGGCATGAGCGCGGTCGGGGAGGTCGGCCACGGCGTCGCCAAGGCGACGGGCGCTCGCGCCGATCAGGTGTTCATGGCCTCGACCGGCGTCATCGGCGAGCCGCTGGAGGCCTCCCGCATCACCGGCGTCCTGGCGACGCTGGCGGCTGAGGTCAAGCCCGACGGCATGATGGGCGCCGCCCGCGCCATCATGACCACTGACACTTTTCCGAAAATCGCCACCCGCACCGTCAAGCTCGGCGAGGCCGACGTTGTCATCAACGGCATGGCGAAAGGCGCCGGCATGATCGCCCCCGACATGGCGACCATGCTGTCGTTCGTGTTCACCGACGCGCCGGTCGCAGCGCCGGTGTTGCAGGCGCTGCTGTCGAAATCCGTGCAGACCAGCTTCAACGCCGTCACCGTCGACAGCGACACCTCGACTTCCGACACGCTGCTGCTGTTCGCCACCGGCGCCGCGGCCAAGCGCGGCGCGCCGGAGATCGCCGACGCCGCCGATCCGCGTCTCGGCCCGTTCAAGCGCGGCCTCGACAGGGTGTTGCTCGAGCTCGCCCACCAAGTGGTGCGCGACGGCGAGGGGGCGCGCCATTTCGTCGAGGTGCGGGTCGAGGGCGCGACCTCGCGCAAGGCGGCCAAGCGCATCGCTTTGTCGATCGCCAATTCGCCGCTGGTGAAGACGGCGGTGGCCGGCGAGGACGCCAACTGGGGCCGCGTCGTGATGGCCGTCGGCAAGGCCGGCGAGAAGGCGGAGCGCGACAAGCTCGACATCTATTTCGGCAACATCCGCGTCGCCCATGCCGGCCTGCGCGATCCCGGTTACGACGAGGCGGCGGCCTCCGCCTACATGAAGCGGCAGGATATCGTCATCACCGTCAACCTCGGGCTTGGCGGGGCCAAGGCGAAGGTGTGGACCTGCGACCTGACCAAGGAATATGTCGCCATCAACGGCGATTACCGCTCATGAAGCTGGTGCTCGTCGTCGCCGTCGCGCTCGTCGACACCGACAACCGCGTGCTGATCGCCGAGCGCCCGCCGGGCAAGGCGCTCTCCGGCTTGTGGGAGTTTCCCGGCGGCAAGATCGAACCGGGCGAGAGTCCGGAGCAGGCGCTGATCCGCGAGTTGCGCGAGGAACTCGGCATCGAGGTCAAGGCAGCGTGCCTGGCGCCGCTGACTTTCGCGAGCCATTCTTACGACGACTTCCACCTGCTGATGCCGCTCTACATCTGCCGCAAATGGCAGGGTTTCGTGCAGGCGCGCGAAGGCCAGGGGCTCAAATGGGTCAGCCCCAAGGCGCTGCGCAACTATGCTATGCCGCCGGCCGACGCGCCGCTGATTCCGCCGCTCGTCGATCTGTTGGGCTAAGCAGCATCCAAACAGATTGAACCAGCGGACGGCGGCTCAACTTGATCGGTAGCCGCTCTCAGCAGGCTTTCACTGGCGAAGCCAGGAAAGCCCGCTCAGGGCGCATTCAGCCGCGCGCTCAACTCTTCGGCTTGCTGTTCTTGGCGGCGGCGTCGCCGGCCGTCTTGGCCTCGCCCTCGCACATATAAGCGCCGTGCTTGGTCGCGCCGTAATAGCGGTCGCCGGAATAATGGTATTTGTGCGAGCGGTTGTTGACCCAAACCACGGTGTCGCTCGGGCAATGACCCCTCGCCTCGCCCTCGCTGGCGAACTCGCCGGCGGCGGTGTGCGCGCCGCGGCGCATGTGCGTCGCCGCCGGCTTCGGCGCTGGGGCTGGCTCGGCCGCCGGCGGGGGCGGCGGGGGCGCGGCCGGGGCGGTTGTCGCCGTCGTCGAGGCGTGGCGCGTGCGGCAATCCTTGAGGAATTCCCGCCAAGTCTGGCCGTTGGTGGTGTTGGCGGTCTTGGCCGCTTTCCACTCCTCGCCGCACTGTTTCATGACGCTTTCGGCGCTGGCCGGCGCCGAAATGAAGAAGCCCGCTGCGAGCATGGCGGCGAGACCCGCCGCAATCTTGAACCTGGACATTCGCGTTCCCCCTGAAATGTCGTTGCGACCCGCATGCGGCATGATGTCGCCGCAGACGCTTTATGCATTCACGCCGCTGAACTCGGCATGAACAAATTGCGGAATTTCTTGAGCTTTGTCGAGATGCGATGGCGCCCCTGTTCGTGGTCGACGACGGCCTGGCTCGTCACCCAGTTTAACTGGATCGCCCGGCGCGGCCCCGAGGTCGGCTTGTGGCCGTGCCAGGAGCGCTCCGAACGACGGAAGATGAGCAGCGTGCCGCCGTTTGGAGGCACCTCGGCGGCGTAATCTTCGAGGTCGGTGGGCGAGCGTAGCAGCCGCAGGCGGCCGGCGTCCTCGCGCCATTCCTCGTTCATGTAGAGCAGCACGGTGATGATCTTGGTCTCGGAATCGGTATGGATCGATCCATCCTTTTCGCGCACGAAGCCGCGCACGGTGTACATCGTCGGCCGGTCCGTGAGGTCGATGGCGAACTTGCGCTCGACGGCGGACCGGAACTGCGGCCCGCGCAGTTCCTCGATCAGGCCGGAGAAATGGCCGCGGATGTCGAGTTCGGTCGGCGGATGCGAGCCGGGGCCGGGCGTGCGCGGATAATCGGCGATCACCTCGCCAAATCGCTCCGGGCGCAGGAAATGCGGCACGACCAAGTATTCGAAAGGCTGGCGCTCCAGCGGCGTGCGCTCCAGCGCGTCGAGATCGCAATAGCTCATATCGGGTTCCTCTCGCAGCGGGTATTAGCAGAACTGGAGACGGTAGGCAGCAGGGCCGCCGCCCAACCGGGAACGCTATGTCAGCCGCCGCCAAGTCCGCCTCCGCCTCAGCGATGACCGTCGAAGCGCTGGTGCTGCCGCCCAAGGGGCGGCTGATCGGCGTCGATCTCGGGACCAAGACCATCGGCCTGGCGCTCTGCGACGTCGAGCGTCGCATCGCCACGCCGCTGACGACATTGAAGCGCGTCAAGTTCGGCCGCGACGCCGAGGCGCTGGCGGCGAAGGCGGCCGAGTTCGAGGCCGTGGCGCTGGTGATCGGCCTGCCGCTTGGCCTCGACGGCAAGGACACGCCGCGCGCCCAGGCGACGCGCGCCTTCGCGCGCGAGTTCTCGCGACTCTATCCGATGCCGCTCGCCTTCTGGGACGAGCGCATGTCGACGGCCGCCGTCGAGCGCGACCTCATCGCCAACGACGTCTCACGCGCCAAGCGCGCGCAGGTGATCGACAAGATGGCGGCCGCTTACATTCTGCAAGGCGCACTCGACCGGCTGACGCGGCGTGGCTGATTTACCGCAACTCCAAGCAAGTTAGGACTTGTGCCGGTTGGAGATCGTGCGCAATAACATGAGAAATCTCCGGAGCGAGGCGTGTGGCCGAATCGCTATCCTATCATTTTGACTTGGTGAGCGGAGCCGAGACGCAGGATTCCAATCTGCCGGCGCTGGCGGAATCTTCGCGTGCGGTGGCGGAATATCTGGCCGACATGATTGGCCAGCTCGAAAGCATGGCGCGCGTCTCTGGCTTCGAGCTGCTGGTCTATCTGCTGTCGATGGCGCGCGTCGAGGCCGAGGCAAACGCCGGCGACGGGCGCGGCTCTCCCAAGTCTTAGAGCGGTTGCCGAATAGATTGGATCAGCGGACCCTGTCATTGCTTCGCTTCGCTCGCAAAGACGGCGGTTCAACTTGATCGGTGCTTGCTCTAGCCGCCCTTCCAAGTATTAGAGTCTTGCGGGCGTCCCGAGCGCGCGAATCGCCTTCTCGGCGGCGGCCTGGCCGCTGCGATAGGCGCCGTGGGCGGTCGAATAGCTTTCCGGCGAGCAGGCTTCGCCGGCGAAGAACAGGCGATCCTCCACGGCCGCCGCCAGCATCAGCCGGCTGCCGGCGCAGCCCGGGCGCGCATAGGAATAGGCGCCCAGCGCCCAGGGATCGCTGTGCCAGCCGTGGAAGGCGAGCGGCCGCACCGCGGCGCGAAAGCCAGCCCCGAACAGGCCGACGAGTTCGCCAAGCGCGAAATCGAACGCCGCCGCGAGGTCGCCGCGCTCCAAGCCCTCGGCCAATTCGCCGCCGAAATAGCCTTCGACCAGCGGCCGGCCGAGCGGGCGGAATTGATAGGCGCCGGTCGCCCGCCGCCCGATGTCGCCGAAGGCGCGCGAATCGACCGGGAAATCGTCGGGCGCGAGCAACTCCATATAGAGCTTGTCGGCGAGACCCAGCGGCAGGCGGCTCGCCGCCTCGGTCTTGTCGGGCAGGGCGGGGCGGAACAGGTCCGGCGTCGCGGCAAGCACATTGCTCGGCAGCGTGACGATGACGGCGGCGGCTCCGAGCGCGCCGAGGTCGGTGTCGACGGCGAGTCGCGCGCCGCGGCGGTCGATGGCGCGCACCGGGCAGGAGTAGCGCACCGGCGCCGCCGCCGCGAGCCCCGCCACCACCGCGCCAAGCCCCTCGCGCACGCGCCAGTTGACGCCGGAATCCTCGTAAGCCGCGAGGTCGACCGCCGAGACCTTCTCCAACTCCGCGCCGCTGTAATAGGTGCTGACGGCGTCGATTAGCGGATTGAATGGATCGCCCGGCTGCAACAGCGCCGAGCAGGCGACGTCGGGCGCGCCCGGCGGCCGTGCATCGACGCGCTCGCGGAAGCGGCCGAGCGCGGCGAGGAAGGCGCCGGCGCTAGATCGGTTCGGGCCGACCTGGGCGGAGGCGCGGCCCCAGGGCGGCGGCGATTTGTCGAGGGTCAGGCCCTGGCGCTCGGCGACGCCCGCAAGGGGGTTGGTGGCGGCCGAATGCAGCCAGCCGCAGCCGAGATCGGCGACTTCGCCATTGCCGAGCCGCGTCGTCCAGGCGCGCCCGCCGGGACGCTCGCGCGCCTCCAGCACGAGATGCGAGAGGCCGCTCGTCGCCAGCCGTTCCGCCGCCGCCAGTCCTGCCGCGCCGGCGCCGACGACGACGACGTCGAATTCGTCATGGGCCAAATCACGCTCCTTGGCTTTGCCCTCGCCCCGTCTTAGCGACAATGCGCGGCAAGGCGAAGCAAGGCGGTCGTTCGGCTGCCAGGGGAGCGCGAGGCCATCTTGCGTTTGCCACCGCCGCCGCGCGGCGCTAGAGCCGGCGGCGATGCCTCCGATCGTCCTCGTCAACGCGCGTCTCGTCGATCCCGCCAGCGGCCGGGAGATCAGCGGCGGCGTGTTGGTCAGCGATGGCCGCATCGCCGGCCTCGGCGGCGCCGTCACCGCCGCTTCGGCGCCGGACGGCGCGCGCGTCATCGATTGCGGCGGCGACGTCGTCGCGCCGGGGTTCATCGACATGCGCGCTTTCGTCGGAGAGCCCGGCGCGGAGCACCGCGAGACCATCGCCAGCGCCAGCGCCGCCGCAGCGGCAGGCGGCGTGACGACGCTGATCGCGCGGCCCGACACCTCGCCGCCGGTCGACAACCCCGCCGTGGTGGATTTCCTCATGCGCCGCGCCCGCGACGCCCGTGTGCGCATCCTGCCCGCTGCTGCGATCACCAAGGGCCTGGCTGGGCAGGAGATGGCGGAGATCGGCCTGTTGCGCGAGGCCGGCGCCGTCGCCTTCTCCGACGGCCCGCATTCGGTTGGCGATTCCGGCGTGCTGCGCCGCGCCATGACCTATGCGCGCGATTTCGATGCGCTCATCATGCACTATTGCGAGGACCACGGGCTTGCCGGCGGCGTCGCGGCGGAGGGCGGGCTGGCGAGCCGGCTCGGCCTTTCCGGCGTGCCGCGCGAGGCGGAGACGGTGGCGCTCGACCGCGACCTCAGGCTCGCCGCGCTGACGGGCGCGCGCTATCACGCCGTATTCGTCTCCAACGCGCTGTCGCTGGCGGCGATGCGGCGGGCCAAGGACGCAGGGCTGGCGGTGAGTTGCGGCGTCTCGATCAACCATCTGACGCTCAACGAGAACGACGTCGCCGATTACCGAACTTTCCTCAAGCTCAACCCGCCGCTGCGCGGCGAAGAGGAGCGGCTGGCGCTGGTCGAGGGGCTCGCCAGCGGCGTCATCGACGTCATCGTCAGCGACCACGACGGGCAGGACGTCGAGACCAAGCGGCTGCCGTTCGCCGAAGCGGCGCCGGGCGCGGTCGGGCTGGAGACCTGGCTTTCGGCCGGCCTGCGGCTGGTCTCGGCCGGGCGGATCGCGCTGCCGAAGCTGCTGGCGGCGATGTCGAGCCGGCCGGCCGAAATCCTCGGCCTCGAAGGCGGGCGGCTGGCGATTGGCGCGCCGGCCGATCTCGTGCGTTTCGATCCCGACGAGCCCTATGTGCTCGATCCCGCCAACCTGCACTCGCGCTGCCGCAACACCCCATTCGATTCCGCCCGGCTGGAAGGCGTCGTCAAGCTGACGCTGGTTGCGGGCGAGATCGCACACGCATAGGCTGTCGAAATGGTGCTCACGCTTTCGCCGGCCGAAGCCGGGCTTTGCCTCGCGTTCGGCTATCTGCTGGGCTCGATACCGTTCGGGCTGTTGCTGACGCGCGCCTTCGGCGCCGGCGACCTGCGCAAGATCGGCTCCGGCAACATCGGCGCCACCAACGTGCTGCGCACCGGGCGCAAGGATCTGGCGGCAGCGACGCTGCTGCTCGACGCCTGCAAGGCCGGCGTCGCCTATGTCGTCGCGGCGCTCGTCTTCCATGAAGACGGCGCCGGGCTGGCGGCGGCGGCGGGCGCCTTCCTCGGCCATCTCTATCCGGTGTGGCTCGGCTTCAAGGGCGGCAAGGGCGTTGCTACCTTCATCGGCGGGCTGGTCGCCGCTTGCTGGCCGGCGGCGCTGGCGTTCGCCGCCGTCTGGCTCGCCGTCGCCGTGACGACGCGCTATTCCTCGGCCTCGGCGCTGGCGGCGAGCCTCGCCGCGCCGCTGGCGGCGCTCGCCCTCGGCAACCGGCAAGTGGCGCTGACCTTCGCGATTCTCGCCGCGCTGATCTGGATGAAGCACGTCGCCAATATACGCCGCCTGGCGAGCGGGACCGAGCCGCGCATCGGCGCGAAGGCCTGAGCCATGGCCAAGGCGCCGATCCTGCGCTTGAGCGACGCCCAGCGTTTCGACTGGCTACGGCTGATCCGCTCCGAGAATGTCGGCCCGCGCACGTTTCGCGCCCTCATCAATCACGCCGGCGGGGCGCGCGCCGCATTGGAGGCGCTGCCCGATCTCGCCCGCAAGGGCGGCGCGCGGCGCGACATCCGCATCGCCACCCGCGAGGAGATCGAGCGTGAGCTGAGCGCGGCGCGCAAGCTCGGCGTGCGCTTCATTGCGCTCGGCGAGCCCGAATACCCGCCGGCTTTGCGCGCCAGCGAGGAGGCGCCGCCGCCGATCCTGGCCTTTCGCGGCCGCGAGGAGGCTTTGCAGCAACCCGCCATCGCCATTGTCGGTTCGCGCAACGCCTCCGCCGCCGGCCTCGCCTTCGCCGACCGGCTGGCGCGCGGCTTGGGGCAGGCCGGCTATGTCGTGATCTCGGGGCTGGCGCGCGGCGTCGATCTGCGCGCCCATGTGGCGGCGCTGGAGACCGGAACCGTCGGCGTGCTCGCTGGCGGCCACGCGCGCATTTATCCTCCGGAGGCGATCCCGATCGCGCCGCGCATCATAGAGCATGGCGCGGTGGTGTCGGAGATGCCGATCGAATGGGAGCCGCGCGGGCGCGATTTTCCGCGCCGCAACCGCATCGTCTCGGGGCTGTCGCTCGGCGTCGTCGTGGTCGAGGCGGCGCGCGGCTCCGGCTCGCTCATCACCGCGAGATTCGCGCTCGACCAGAACCGCGAGGTGTTCGCCGTGCCGGGCTCGCCGCTCGACCCGCGCGCCGAGGGGACCAACGATCTCATACGCGACGGGGCGCGGCTGTGCGCGCGCCTCGACGATGTGCTCAACGTGCTCGATCCCGTGCGCGTGCAGGACCCGTTCGCGATGTTTCGCGAGGATTCGCCCGACGCCAGCGTGCCGCTGTGGGGCGAATTGGCGCTGCTCGGCGTCGACCCGGAGGCGGCGCCGCGCGCGCGGCCGGCGCAGGCGTTCGACGAAGCGCGGGCCGAGCCCTTCGGCCTTGACGAGGGCGACGCGGTGGCCGAGGTCGAGCGCCTGCTCGGGCCCTCGCCGATCACGCTCGACGAGTTGGCGGAGGTCTCCGGCCTGCCGCTGCGCCAGGTGCGAGTGGCGGTGATGGAGCTCGAACTCGCCGGCCGCATCGAGCACAGCGGCGGCGAGCGGGTGGCGTTGCTGACGGGCGCGCAGCACGCCGGGCGATGAAGTTCCACTTTCGTTAGCGCAATATCGCTTCGAGCCTAGGCGCCAGCATCCGCGCGCCCAACTTGCTGAGATGGTCCTTGTCGATGAAATAGGGACGCGATCCCTCGCCCATCTGGCAGCGCTGCGCGTCGCAGAAGGCCGGGTAGAGGTCGATCACGGTCGCTTTTGCGCGCAGTTCGGGATCGGCGAACAGGCGGAAAGCCGTGCGGTTGTCGTGCAGGAATTGCTGAAACTCGGGCCGCTCGTCGACGCTCAGGCCATAGAGCGCCTTGCGCAGCAGAATGTCGGGCACGAGGTAGGGAGAACTCGGCGTGCCGGTCACGATGACCGCCTTGGCGCCGGCCGCCGAAAGCGCGGCCAGAGACTCCATGAGATGCGCCCGCAACTCGGCCTCGCTGAGATTCACCTCGTCGTCGAAACTCTCCCAGCGCGCGTGCAGGATCACGAGTTTGATTCCGAGCGCCTTGACGATGGCGATGAGATGGTCGTGCTGCCAGCGGCAGGCGGCGCGACTGCGCGGGAAATAGGATTTGACGCCGAGCAACGGCAGACAGGCGTTGGCGCTGATGAGAATTCCGCTGCGGCCGGCGCGTTCGGCGGCGAGATCGATTCCATCGGCCAGCGCGGCGGCGTGGCTGTCGCCGATGAGCAGGAAATCAGGCGCGACGTCGCGGCGGCCGAGGCGGCAGGCTTGCACGGCGGCCACGGCGGCGGGCGGCGAGGCTTCGAGGTCGAGGCAGGCGTTGCGATAGACGCCAACCAGCCCGGACGCCGCCACATAGGAAGGGAAGCGGCTTGGCAGCCCGTGCTGGATGGCGATGATGCGTCCGGCGACGATGAGGGCGACGCCGCTGGCCGCCGCCGCGCCGAACACGAAGCCGCGTGAAAAGCGCGTCCGGTCGCGGAACGGTTGCTCGACGAAGCGCCACGACAGGTAGGCGAGCGCGAAGGAGGCGATCGCCGCCAGCAGCATCTTTCCTCCGCCGGAGGCGACGGCGAAACGGAAGCGCAGCAAGGCGAAGATCGGTTGATGCCAGAGGTAGGCGCTGTAGCTGACGAGCCCGATGCCGACCAGCGGCCTGACGGCGAGGGCGCGGCCCCAGATATTTTCCGGCCGCGCAAAGGCGACGAGCAGCGCCGCGCCGCCGACCGGCGCCAATGAGACGAGGCTCGGCGTCAGGTTGCTGGGCGCGAAAACAAACGACAGCGCCAGCAGCGCCGCGCCGATCCCCGCCAGCGACCAGCGCCAGCGATAAGCCAGCGGCAGGCGCTCAGTCGCGGCGAGCGCGATCAGCGCGCCGGCGCCGAGCTCCCAGGCGCGAGACTGCGCCAGGTAGAAATCGGCTTGCGGATCGGCGTGCGCGGCCCATTGCGCCCAAGCTAGCGAGGCCCCAGAGAGCGCGGCGACGACGGCCAAGGCCCCTTTGCGACCCAGCGGCCGGATCAGCAGCAGAGCTAAGGGAAAGACGGCGTAGAATTGCTCCTCGACCGCCAGCGACCAAGTGTGGATGAGCGGCCAGAGGCCGATATCCTGGGTGAAATAGTTAATCGCGCCATTGAAATAGACATTGGAGCCGAACAGCGCCACGGCCACCGCGCTGCGCCCGAGTTCGCGAAACTCATTCGGCAACAACCATAGCGTGCCGAAAGCCAGACAGACCGCCACGACGAGGTACAGCGCCGGCAGGATGCGCCGGGCGCGCCGTTCGTAGAAGCGCAGAATCGAGAACTCGCGGCGCTCGATCTGGCCATAGACGATGCCGGTGATGAGATAGCCGCTGATGACGAAGAACACATCGACGCCGAGAAACCCGGCGCCGAAGCCGGTAAAGCCGGCGTGATAGAGAACCACCGGCGCCACCGCGACGGCGCGCAGGCCGTCGATCTCGGGACGATAGTTATCGCTCACGCTCCGACGCCGCGCGCACCGGGGTCTGATGTCCCCGGGCGGCGAGGTTTACACATACCGGTTGATGAGATTCTCCACCCATTCCTGCCGGCCGGAGCGCGGCTTCGGGTCGAGCCCTTCGGCGCTTACGCGCGCCGCGACGCCATCCAGCGTCGCGTCGGGCCCCAGCATGGCCTGCGCCTTCGCATCGGTCCAGCCCGCATAGCGCTCGCTCAGGAAGGCGTCGAACTTGCCGTCCTCGATCAACCGCGCCGCCGCCAGCAGCGCTTGCGCGCAGACATCGAGACCGCCGATGTGGCCATAGAGCAGGTCGGCGGGGTCGATCGACTGGCGGCGCACCTTGGCGTCGAAGTTGAAGCCGCCCTGGCCGAGCCCGCCCGAGCGCAGGATGCAATACATCGCCGGGATCAACTCGGCGGCATTGTGCGGGAACTGGTCGGTGTCCCAACCCGATTGCAGGTCGTTGCGGTTGGCGTCGATAGAGCCGAGAATCCCCAGCGAGGCGGCGGCGGCGATCTCGTGCTCGAAAGAATGTTTGGCGAGGAAGGCGTGGCCGACTTCGACGTTGACCTTCACTTCCTTCTCCAACCCGAAGCGCTGAAGGAAGCCGTAAACGGTGGAGACGTCGTAATCGTATTGATGTTTGGTCGGTTCCTGCGGTTTCGGCTCGATCAGCAGTACGCCTTTGTAGCCGGAGCGGTGCTTGTATTCGACCACCATCGACAGGAAGCGGCCGAGTTGGTTGACCTCGCGCTTCATGTCGGTGTTGAGCAGCGTCTCATAGCCCTCGCGGCCGCCCCACAGCACGTAATTGGCGCCGTCGAGCTTGCGCGTCGCGTCGAGGGCGTTCTTCACTTGCGCCGCGGCGTAGGCGAACACGTCCGGGTCGGGGTTGGTCGCCGCGCCCGACATATAGCGCGGGTGGCTGAACAGGTTGGCCGTGCCCCACAGCAGCTTGACGCCGCTCTTTTGCATCTTGTCCTGGAAATACTCGGTGATCTCGGCGATGTTTCTGGAGAAATCGCCGAACCCAGCGCCTTCCGGCACAACATCGCGGTCGTGGAAGGTGAAGAACGGGACGCCGAGCAGGCTGAACATTTCGAAGGCGACATCGGCTTTCTGGCGCGCCGCGGCCATCGTCTCGGCGAACCACGGGCGGTCGAACGTCGCCACGCCGAACATGTCGGTGCCGGCCCAGGCGAAATTGTGCCAGTAGCAGACCGCCGCGCGCAGATGCTCTGCGATGGTCTTGCCCATTACGACGCGGGTGGCGTCGTAGTGGCGATACGCCAGAGGGTTCTCGCTCGTCACGCCCTCATAGCGAATCGGCGCGATATCGCCGAAAAATCCGGTGCCCATGTGGCCTCCTCCTCACATCGAAGGCTCCTTAGCACGTCGCGCGGCGGCGGCGCGAGCCCTTGCGGCTTCACTTTGCAGCTTGGCTCGGCGGCTTGACTTGTTGGCTCGACTTGTTGGCTTGACCTGGCGCCCTCGCGTGGGCCAATCCTCGCCGCGCCGAAAGGGGCAGCCATTGCATTCGTCGTTCGTCGTCTCCGTCGATCCCGCCGCGCCGCCGCCGGCGCTGCGTCGCGCCGTCTACGCCATTGGCAATTTCGACGGCGTGCATCGCGGCCACCAAGCGGTGTTGGCGCGCGCCCGCGAACTCGCCGACACGCTGGGGGCGCCGAGCGCGGCGCTGACCTTCGAGCCGCACCCCGCCGATTTCTTCGCCGGCCGCCCGGTCGTCTTCCGCCTGACGCCATTCGCCGAGAAAGCGGCGGCGCTCGCCGAATGCGGGCTCAGCGGCGTCGTCTCGCTGACCTTCGACGCAGAACTGGCGTCGCTGCCGGCCGAGACTTTCATCGAGGAGGTGCTGGTGCGCCGGCTCGATCTCGGCGCCCTCGTGGTCGGCGCGGATTTCCATTTCGGCAAGCGCCGCTCGGGCTCGCCGCAAATCCTGCAACGCGCCGGCGAGCGCTATGGTTTTCGCGTCGAAATCGCCGAAAAGGTGGAGCAGGGCGGCGAGGTCATCTCCTCAACCGCCATCCGCCGGGCGCTGGAGCGCGGCGACATCGCCGCCGCCGAACATATGCTCGGCCGGCGCTACGCCGTCAGCGGCGAGGTGCAGGGCGGCCAGCGCCTCGGACGCACGCTCGGCGTGCCGACCGCCAATATCGCGCTTAGCCCCACCAATCGGCTCGCCTTCGGCGTCTATGCGGTGAGGGCGCGGCTCGGCGGCTGCCTGCTCGGCGGCGTCGCCAGCTTCGGCGTGCGCCCGACGGCCGACAATGGCGCGCCGCTGCTCGAAACGTTCCTGTTCGACTTCGCCGAAGACATTTATGGGCGGACGATGACGGTCGAGTTCGTCGAGCGCATCCGCCCGGAGCTGAAGTTCGACAGCCTGGAGGCGCTGAAGGCCGCGATGGCCGGCGATATCGCGGCGGCGCAGAGGATTTTGGCCGCCGCGAAGTGAACTGCGCCTATTGCGTGTAGACGCCGGCGGCGGCGAGGGCGGCGCGCATCCGCTGTAGGCCTTGCTCGAACGAGAAATTCGTCGCCACGAAGGCTCGCGCCCGCTCGGACATCTCGGCCCAACGACGCTCATCGCTGTAAAGCGCCGCAATCGCGCTCACCCATTCGGCGGGCGTCTCCGCCAACATCGCCTGGACGCCGGCGCTGATGCCGACACCCTCGGCGGCCAGCGGCGAGACGACGGAAGGCGTCCCGGCGGCGAGCGCGCCGATCACCTTGCCCTTGATTCCCGCCCCCGACCGCAGCGGCGCGACGAACACGCGGCATCGGTCATAAACCTCCTCGACCCGCTCGACGAAGCCCTCGATGACGACATCCGGCGCCGCCATCGCCTTCAGCCGGTCCGTCATGTGCGAGCCGAAGATGTGCAGCTTTACGTTGGGCAAACGCTCGCGCAAGCCCGGCATGACGTCCTTGAGGAAATAAACCATCGCTTCCTCATTGGGCGGATGGCGGAAATTGCCGAGGAAGGCCAAACCCTCGCGCGCCTCGAAGGACGGCGCGCCCGGCGTCGGCGCCACCACCCAGGGGCATCTCATCACCCGCCCGGCGTCGAAATTATGCGAAACGATGACCGCGGCTTCGGTCTCCGTGTAGGACAGGGTGACGTCGGCGCGCCGGATTACGTCAAGCTCCAACTCGCGCGTTTCGCTCGCCTTCGCCATCATCGCCGGATCGCGTGAGGCCATCGCGGCGCGCACCTCGCGCAGGAAGTGCAGATCGGCGTTGCAGAACACGATTTTGGCCTGCGGCGCCGCGGCGCGGATGGCGTCGATGTAGCGGATGGCGACCGAATAGCGGGTGATGTAGAAGAAATCGAAATCCGCGCCGCGGCTCGCGATCAGGCCCTCGATCGAGGTCTCGTAAGGCGCATAGAGACACTCGACGCCCACCCGCTGCAACGCCTCGGTGTAGTTGCCGAGATAGGCGAGGTTTTCCGGAATGAAGCTCAGCTTGACGCCGAGCGATTGCATCAGCCGCATCTCCTGAATCGCCGCATAGCCGCCGGCGTCGCGGTCGGGCTGCGGCGTCTCCGCGTCGATGACCAACGCGCGCAGCATGGCGCCGCTATCCTTGGCCAGATCGGGCGCCAAGCCTTTGGGTTTCTGCCGGATCGTCGGCGCCCAGCGGCTGCGGAACTTCGGTTCGTTGACCGCTTGATATCTCTTGACGCCCGAGGCCGTCGAGGCGCCGTTCGACACGCCCTCGAAATGCACGATCTCGGCGAACGGGGTATAATAGGTCTTCAAACCCAGCGCGCGGACGCGGAAGGCGAGGTCGGTGTCCTCGTAATAAGCCGGCGCGTAGAATTCGTCGAAGCCTCGCAACTGCTGCCAGACTTCACGCCGCAGCATGAGGCAGGCGCCCGAGCAATAATCGACCTGACGGATGTAATTGAAGCGGGGATCGTGTGGATTGCCGTTGCGGCCGTAGTTCCAGACATCGAGGTTCTGGAAGATGAGGCCGCCGGCCTCTTGCAACTTGCCGTCGGGATAGACGAGCTTGGCGCCGACCATGCCGACGTCGCTGAAGCGCTCGAACACATAGAGCAGTTCGTCGAGCCAGCCGGCCGCCGGTTCCGTGTCGTTGTTGAGCATGACAATGAACTCGCCGCGCGCGAATTCGGCGCCGCCATTGCTGGCGCGCACGAAGCCCTGGGCGGTCTCGTGGCGCACGATGGTGACGCCCTTGATGTAGCGTTCGATCTCGGCGGTCTGGTCGGTGGAGCCGTCATCGACGATGATGATCTCGGCGGTGACCTCATTTGCCGCCAGGATCAGCGCGGCGACGCAATTGTATGTGACCCAGAATTTGTTATGGGCGGGAACGACGATGCTGACCCTCGGCGTCTTGTATTCCAGCACCGTCAGAGGCTCCGGCTTGCCCGGTCGGTCATTGACGCCGAACAGCACCTGCTTGTGAGCGCGCGCCACCTGGGCGATATAGTCGGGCAGGGCAAAGCTGTCGGCCGCCGCCAACTGGCCGGCGACGAATTTCGGCGCCAGTTCCAATTGCTTGGCGAGCGCCTTGTAGCGTCGGGCCGCGTTGGCGGAGAGCGCGCTGGGGAATTCGCGCGCATAGCGTTGCAGCACCGCCTCGGGCGTCGAGACATAAGGGGTCGCGGCGACGAACTCGCCGACCAGCCGGCCATCCTCGCTGCGGCGAAACTGGAACCAGTGGACGTTGCCGTCGAGCACGGCGGCGGGCAACTCGCATTGCACCGCCTCGCGCGAGTCCGGGGCGAGGGAAAGCGCGCCGATTTTCTCGTTATCGGCGAAAATATCGACGCTGTGCCAGTCGTCGAAATGAGACTCGGCTTCGCCGCGCAGCGCCGTTCCCTCCAGCGCGTCGATTCTGACTGACATGGCGGCGCGCGCCAGCGTCGTCGCGATCTGCGGCCCGAAGGACTCGGTCGCGCCGGCAATCCTCGCGCTGACCAGGTGCTCGGCGCCGTCGTAGATGCGATCCGGCAGGGCGATGGAGAAATGCACGCTGCCGTCGCCGAAGCCGGCTTTCAGCAGATCCTCGCGGAATAGGTTGGCTTCGCCGACTGCGGCGAACGCCCCATCGATCCAGATCTCCACCTTTACCTTCTTATCAGGCGCCAGCGGATCGAAGGCCCAGCCTTTGGCGCGGCCCTCGTTTACGGCGTCGAAGAACGCCTTGATTACCGGCGCGGCTGGGCGCGCGCTCGCCGGCCCGGCTGGCGGCGCGCTCACCGGCGCGGTCGGCCGCGCGCTCGCCGGCGCGGTCGGCCGCGCGCTCGCCGGCGCGGCTGGCGGCGGCCCGTCGCTTTCGGGCGCTGTCATTGCGGCGCCGTCGCCGACGAGATCGTCAAGTTCGGAAAGATTGAAAGGCGGCAATGTTCTCTCTCGCGCTCACCGGGCGCCGACCGACGCCCGCTCTACCCCAGGACCCTGTGCGACTCAACGGCGGCGTCGGCTAGGTCTTGATCTGTTGCAGGGCCCTTACGAGATGCTTCAGTTGATCGGTTGGAAACATCAGCTCCGCGGCGGGAATGGCTTGGCCCTCCGGATTGAGACGGATCAGCGAGATGCGCACAATTCCGTTGTGCACGCCCAACGTCTTTACCGCATCGCAGAATATCACCACGGGTTCGGTATTGGCCATCCGCTTCTCCAGCTTCCGTTTTCGGCCAATAGGGCACGGCAAATAAAGCCCTATTGGTTAAGCGTCACCGATATTCCGATTGAACATATTTCAAGATCGAATGGCAAGCTATGCGAACTCCGAACGTTAATCAACAGCGCAGGCTTTCAGCGCCATCGAATAGGTCTTAAATCGGTCATCACGAAAGGGCTTACTGTCACAATACCTTCGTCTGGTTCTCGAACGTTACGTCATTCTCGGACATCTCGTCCAGTCTCGTAGGCGATGGCGCGCAAGCGCCCTTGTTGGTCGGCGGCTCGGGGGGCGTCGCCTCGGCCGCCTGGTTGCAATCGCCGGGCCGGGCCTGCACATTCGGCTTCGACGCCGCGCAGGGGCCGCCGCTTCAAGAAAGGAAACGCCATGAAAGCGTCCGTGTCCGAAGCTTTCGCCGCGCTCGGCGCCTGCCGCGAGGCGGCGCTCGCGCAACCGTTGAGCGCCGCATTCGCCGCCAATCCTGCGCGATTCGCTGAATTCCACGCCAGCCTCGACGACCTGCTGTTCGACTATTCCAAGCAGCGTGTGTTCAAGGACACGCTGGCCGGGCTTTTTGCGCTGGCGAAGGCCGCCGACGTCGAGGGCAAGCGCGACGCGATGTTTCGCGGCGATCTCGTCAACACGACCGAACGGCGGGCGGCGTTGCACACGGCGCTGCGTAACCCCGACGCGACGCCGGTCATCGTCGACGGCCACGATTTTGCGCCCGACATCATCGAGGAGCGCGAGCGCATGCTGGCTTTCGCCGCCGACGTGCGCGGCGGCTTGAGCCGCGGCGGCCTTGGTCAGCCCTACACCGATGTCGTCAATATCGGCATTGGCGGCTCCGACCTGGGGCCGGCGATGGCGACGCGGGCGCTCGGCGCCTACGCGCAGCCGCAACTGCGCTGCCATTTCGTCTCCAATGTCGACGGCGCCGATCTCGGCGACACGCTGAAGGGCCTCGATCCCGCGCGCACGCTGTTCATCGTCTCGTCGAAGACCTTCACCACGCTGGAGACCATGACCAACGCCCGCTCGGCGCGGCAATGGCTGGCCACGGCGCTTGGCGAGAGCGCGGTCGTCGACCATTTCGCCGCCGTCTCGACCAATCTGGAGAAGGTGCGCGAGTTCGGCATCGACGACGCGCGCGTGTTCGGCTTCTGGGACTGGGTCGGCGGGCGCTATTCGGTGTGGTCGAGCATCGGCCTGCCGCTCGCTATCGCCATCGGCGCGGAGCGCTTCAACGAGTTCCTGGCCGGCGGCCACGACGTCGACGAGCATTTCCGCACCCAGCCGATGCGCGAGAACATTCCGCTGCTGATGGGCTTGTTGTCGGTTTGGAACCGCAATGTGCTGGGCCACGCGACGCAGGCGGTGATCCCCTACGACCAGCGGCTCGGGCGCTTCCCCGCCTATCTCCAGCAATTGCAGATGGAGAGCAACGGCAAAGGCGTGCAACTCGATGGCTCGCCGGTCGCTGAAGCCACCGGTGCGGTGGTCTGGGGCGAGCCCGGCACCAACGGGCAGCACGCCTTCTTCCAGCTCATCCACCAAGGCACAGAGATCGTGCCGGTCGATTTCCTCGCCGCGGTGCGCCCGACCAACGCCGACAAGGCGCATCACGAACTGCTGCTCGCCAATTGCTTCGCCCAGGGCGAGGCGCTGATGCGCGGGCGCACCGCCGAGGAGGCCAAGGCGCTGATGACCATCCACGGCGTCGCGCCCGCCGAGGCGGAGCGCCTGGCGTCGCACAAGCGCTTCTCCGGCAGCCGCCCGTCCTCGACCTTGCTCTACCGCCAGTTGACGCCGCGCACGCTCGGCCGGCTGATCGCGCTCTATGAGCACAAGGTGTTCGTCGAGGCGGCGATCTGGGACATCAACCCATTCGACCAATGGGGCGTCGAACTCGGTAAGGAACTGGCTTCGCGGCTCGCCCCGGTGGTCCGCGACCTCTCGGCGAGCACGGGCAATCTCGACGCCTCGACCGCCGGGCTCATCGCTCACTATCGGGCTTTGCAAGGCTGAACGGCCGCGTCGCCGCTTCCAGCCAGGCCCGCCTCGGCGCGTCGAGGCGGGGGCCGATCTTGGCGCGCACGTGAGCGTGATAGGCGTCGATCCAGGCGATCTCGGCAGGGGTCAGCAGGGCGGGCTCGACCGGCCTGAGATCAATCGGCGCCCAGGAGATGGTCTCGAAGCCGAGCATCTCGCGCTCGGCGCCGGCAATCTGCTTCGGCTCGACGAGCACGAGGTTTTCGATGCGGACGCCAAAGCGTTCCGGTGCGTAATAGCCGGGCTCGTTGGAGACGATCATGCCGGCTTGCAGCGGCGTCGTCCCGGTCTTGGCGATGCGCTGCGGCCCTTCATGCACGGAAAGGAACACGCCGACGCCGTGGCCGGTCCCATGCTCGAAATCGACGCCGGCCTCCCACAGCGCGCGGCGCGCGAAGGCGTCGATTTGCGCGCCCGTCGTCCCCTTGGGGAAGACGCAGGTGGCGATGGCGATATGGCCCTTGAGCACGCGGGTGTAGCGGTCGCGCATTTCCGCTGTCGCCGCGCCGACGGCGATCGTGCGGGTGATGTCGGTGGTGCCCTCCTCGTACTGGGCGCCGCTGTCGACGAGGAAAAGCCCTGGCGGAATCGCGATGTCGGAGCTCTCGCCGACGCGGTAGTGGGGGAGCGCCGCATGCGGGCCGGCGGCGGAGATGGTCGGGAACGAGACGTCGCGGAAGGTCGGGTCTTCGGAGCGGAAATTTTCCAAGGCGACGGCGGCCCCGATCTCGGTCGCGCCCTCGCCGGCGATGACGGCGTCGAACCAGGCGAGGAACTTCGCCAACGCCACGGCGTCGCGCAAATGCGCGTTCTTGGCCCCGGCGATCTCGGCGGCGTTCTTGCAGGCCTTCATCAGCGTCAGCGGGTCGGGCGCCAGCGAGAATTTGCCGCCGGCGGCGCGGAAGGCGTCGATCAGCCGATAGGGCGCGGTCGCCTTGTCGAAGGCGATTTTATTGCCGGCCTCGGCGACGAGCGCGCCTTCCAATTCGGCGGGATCGTGCAGGGTGGCGACCTGCGCCAGCCGCTCGCTGACCGGCGGCGTCAGCTTGGCGGGGTCGATGAACAGCCGCGCCGGGCCTTGCTTGGCAATCAGCGCGAAGGCGAGCGGCAGCGGCGTATGGGCGACATCGCCGCCGCGGATGTTGAACGCCCAGGCGATGTTGTGGGGATCGCTGACCAGCAGCGCGTCGGCGTCGAGCCCCGCGCGTAGCCGTGCGAGCTTGGCCTCGGCGCGCTCGCCGGCCAGCCTGAGCGGACGGGTGGCGATCGGCGCGCGGGGCCGGGCAGGGCGGTCGCTCCACAAGGCGTCGATCGGGTTGGCCTCAAGCGCGACGAAGCGGGCGCCGAGCGTCTCGCAAAGCCCGGTCATTTCCTGGACGAAATCGAACGTATGGTTCCAGGGATCGAAGCCGAGCCTGTCGCCCGGTTTGAGGTTTTGCTTGAGCCAGTTCTGCGCCGCTTTCTCGCCGGCCGGCAGGGGCTCGAAAACGCCGGTGTCGGTCTGTGTGGCGGCTTGCACGGTGTAGCGGCCGTCGATGAACAGAGCCGCTGTGTCCTGCAACGCGATGGCGAGCCCGGCCGAGCCCGAGAAGCCTGTCGCCCACAGCAGCCGCTCCTGGTCGGGCGGCAGGTATTCGTTCTGGTGGCGGTCGGCGCGCGGGATGACGAAGCCGGCGAGGTTCTGGGCTTTGAGCGCCATGCGCAGAGCGGCGATGCGGGCCTTGACCGGGGCCGGGCCGCCGAGATCGGCGAAGGACTGGAAGCGGGCGTGCGGCATGGGCCTCTCAGGGTAGCGAGGGCCTTGGTTAGCGCCGGCGGGCGCGCTTGGCCAGCGCGAGGCGCGGGGCTGGCTGGCGGAGATGGCGATGTTTTTCGCGGCGCTTCTGGGGAACGCGAGGCGATCACTCAACGTTGAGGCTTTACGTTGGTCGTAAAATCCAGATTCGGCCGCGATCAGTTTATTACCTGCATCGACAGGTAGTATTCGACACAAAATGGTCACGCTTCGCGGCGGGCAAGGGGTGGCGTTTTCCGAACCCGATTGCTAACACTACTGGGAGTGTAGACATGCGAAAGACAGCGATATACCTGGCAATATTTATGGGCTTGGGCACTGGCGTGGCGG
>Ga0134126_10002007_pt1 | contig 25829 bp, 17 predicted proteins | sample KB31752_FD_96881 | JGI IMG/M metagenome (GOLD analysis project Ga0134126, IMG submission 96881) | Terrestrial soil microbial communities with excess Nitrogen fertilizer from Kellogg Biological Station, Michigan, USA - KB3-175-2 | ecosystem: Environmental > Terrestrial > Soil > Unclassified ... | reverse complement strand
GCGATGCGGGCGCGCGGAATGTCGGCGGGCCGGCTCGAGCGCGAGTACTACGAGCTGCTCAAGGGCGCGGGCGGCGCGTACACCGGTCGTCCGTGGGGGGAGGCGGTGAAGTCGTGGGCGGCCGCCATCGATGCCTGGGACGACGCAGCACTCGATCGCGCGATGGACGCGCTCCTGGCGGCGGACATCGCGCTCAAGGAGACGCGCGTGTCGTCCGATGAAGAGATCCTCGCGCGACTCGTGTTGTCGATGTCCGCCGCCGTCGAGGGACCGGCGCGACGCGCGGTCGCCTGACGCCTAACCGCCATCCACCATGACGATACGCTGTGCTTTTTGTGTGATGCTGCTGGCGCCGGTCCTCGCCTGGGGCCAAACGAGCGATACGGCGCACGCCGACTCCGCGCGCGCGGACACGGCGCCGCTCGGTGTTGCTCGTCCGGACTCCGTCCGGCCCGACTCGCTGCGGCCGATTACCACGCGCACGGATTCCGCCGGTGGCGACACCATTTTTCGCGCAGCGCAACGGCTCGCCGCCGAAGGCCGTGGAGATTCCGCCCGTGCGTTAGTCGGGCAAAAGCTGGACTCGGCGCCGCCCGGATCGGCGGAGTACGTGGACGCGTTGTATTGGCGGGCGGTGGTCGCCGCGACCGCGGCCGACGCCGAGCGCGATCTGCGGACCATCATCGTGACGTATCCCGCGTCGGCGCGCAGCGCCGATGCGTTGATGCGACTCGCGCAGCTCGAGCTCGCCCGCGGCGACAAGGACCAGGCGGTGGCCCACCTGCGGCGCATCGTGGTGGAGCATCCCGAGAGTCCAAATCGTCCGCGTGCGGCGTTCTGGGTCGCGCGCACGCTGCTCGACGAGGGCAACCTGCCGACTGGGTGCGCGCGGTTGGCCGATGCATCGCGCCTAACGCCGGCGAGCGAAGTGGAATTGGCCAACCAGATCGGGTATCTCCAGCAACGGTGCCAGGGCGTGGACACGACGGCGAAAGCGACAGTCGCGCCGCCGGTGACGGGTCGCAGTCCGTCGCCGGCGCCGACTCCGCCCGCGCCGCCGCAGGCGACGAGCGGCATGGCTGCGCACGGACGGTACACGGTTCAAGTGGCCGCGTTCTCGACGCTCGCATCGGCCACGGGGCTGCGCGATGCGCTCGTGGCGCGCGGATATCCGGCTCGCGTGGTGGGCACGGCGAAACCCTTCCGCGTACGCGTCGGCCGTTATGCGACGCGCGCGGATGCCGACGCCGCGGCCAGCGCAATGCGCGCGAAGAAGTTGACCGCCTACGTGACGAGCGCGGAGACGCCGTGAGCCGCGAGACGGCCACGCCGTTGATGCAGCAGTACCGGGAGATCAAGGCGCGCCACCAAGACGCGATCCTGCTCTTTCGGATGGGAGACTTCTACGAGATGTTCTACGAGGACGCCGAGCTCGGCTCGCGCGCCCTCGGCCTAACGCTGACGAGCCGGAACAACGGCGGCGCGGCGGAGGTGCCGCTGGCGGGCGTGCCGGTCAAGGCGCTGAACGAGTATCTGCGCCGGTTGGTCGAGCAGGGGCACCGCGTGGCGATCTGCGAGCAGGTCGAAGATCCGAAGCTCGCCACGGGCATCGTGCGCCGCGAAGTGGTGGAGACCATCACGCCCGGCGCCGCGTTCTCGGACGATCTCCTCGACGGCGCGCTCAACAACTATCTCTGCGCGGTGTGCGACGGCAAGTCCGTCATCGGCATTGCGGCCGCCGACCTGTCGACGGGCGAGCTGCGTCTGATTCGATCCACGTCCGCCGACGCCCCGGCGGTGCTCGCGCGCCTCTCGCCAAGCGAGATTTTGGTGGCGCGCGGATCACCAGCGGGTGCGTTCCGCGCCGCGTCGCCGCACGACGAGGATGCGTTAGTCACCGAACGCGAGGCGTGGGAGTTCGATCCGGCGCTGGCCGGTGACGAGCTCGCGCGGCAATACGGTGTCGCGTCGCTCGAGGGCTTCGGCATCGGTCATGACGATGCGCCGGCGGTGGGTGCGGCCGGCGCGCTCGTTCGGTATCTGCGGGAGCTGCAGCCGTCGGGGCTGCCGCATCTCGCCGCGCCGATCGTGGAGCGAGACGGCGCCTCGATGCCGCTCGACGACATGACCCGTCGCAACCTCGAGCTCGTGGAATCGCTCCGCGGAGGTGGCACGGCGGGCACGCTGCTCGCCGTACTGGACCGGACGACGACGCCGATGGGCGCGCGTCTGTTGCGCCAATGGCTGCTCGCGCCGCTGGCCCAACGTGTGGCCATCGATGCGCGGCTGGACGCGGTTACCGCGCTGGCATCGGACCCACTCGCCCGCGCCGCGCTGCGCACTGCGCTCGACGATGTGCGCGACGTGGAGCGGCTGGCCGGCAAAGCGGCCGCCGCGCGCGCCACGCCGCGCGAGGTCGGTGCGTTAGGCACCTCGCTCGCGGCGCTGCCGGCGGTCGAGCACGCCGCGCGGCGCGTCTCGTCGTCGGCGCTCGTGGCGGAGATGCTGGAGCGATGGGATCCGTGCGCCGACCTGGCCGCGGACATCGCGGCTACGCTCGTGGACGCGCCACCGGTCGCGGTTGGGGAAGACCGCGTGATCCGCGACGGTGTCGACGCCGAGCTCGATGAGCTGCGGGCGCTGCGCGACGGGAGCAAGGACGCGATCGCGCGCATCCAAACCGCGGAGCGCGAGCGGACGGGTATTACGTCGCTCAAGGTCGGCTACAACAAGGTGTTCGGATACTACATCTCGATCACCAACGCCAACCGCCACCTGGTACCCGCGCACTACCAGCGCCGGCAGACGCTGGCCGGCGAAGAGCGCTACGTGACGCCCGAGCTGAAAGAGTACGAGGAGAAAGTGCTCACGGCGTCGGAGCGCCTCGAGGTGCGCGAGCGCGCGCTGTTCGAGGCACTGCGCACGCGAGCCGGCGCGCAGGTGTCACGTCTGCAGCGCGCGGCGGGCAGCGCGGCAACGCTCGACGTGCTCGCGTCGCTGGCCGAGGTGGCCGAGCGGGAAGGTTACGTTAGGCCGACGATGACGGACGGCTTCGGGCTCGAGATTGACGCCGGCCGCCACCCGGTGGTCGAGCGGATGATGCCGCGCGACAAGTTCATCCCCAACGATTTGTCGCTCGATGAGCAGGCGCGCGTGATCATTCTCACCGGGCCCAACATGGCGGGCAAGTCGACGATCCTGCGGCAGATCGGGCTGATCGTTCTCATGGCGCAGATGGGGAGCTTCGTGCCCGCCTCACGCGCGCGGATCGGCATCGCCGATCGCGTGTTCACGCGCGTGGGTGCGAGCGACAATCTGGTGCGCGGCCAGTCGACGTTCATGGTCGAGATGGCGGAGACGAGCGCGATCCTGCACACGGCGACGCGCCGCAGCCTGGTGTTGCTGGACGAGATCGGACGCGGCACGTCGACGTACGACGGCGTCTCGATCGCGTGGGCGGTGAGCGAACACCTGCACGACCGTGTGGGCTGCAAGACGGTGTTCGCGACGCACTATCACGAGCTGACGCAGCTCGCCGACGAATTAGTAGCAGTCCGTAACTATAACGTGATGGTACGCGAGGTTGGCGATCAGGTGTTGTTTCTGCACACGCTCGCTCCCGGCGGCGCCGACCGGTCGTACGGCATCGAGGTCGGGCGGCTGGCGGGATTGCCGGCACCGGTGTTGGCGCGGGCGCGCGAGGTGCTGCACCGCCTCGAGGGCGGCCACCTGGTGGGGCCCGCCCGCGGGTCGGCTCCCGAGCAGCTCGCGTTGTTCGCTGACGCGGCGCATCCGGTCGTGGAGATGCTCCGCGGTATCGAGCCCGACGACCTCACCCCGCGCCAGGCCCTCGACCGGCTCGCCGCGCTCGTGGAGGCCGCGCGCCGGCCGCCCGCCTAACGCAGCGCGCCGTCACGCCCGCTCCTCCACCACCAGCTCCACCGTTCCACTGGCCGACAGCAGGTCCACATCCACGCGGTGCTTCTTGACGCGCGTGAAGCGGATCGAGATGCGCGACTTGCCCACCGGCAGGTTGCGAACGTCCAACCGGTTGACGCCATCGGGCAGCGTTGGCCGGACGACGCGCAGATGTCCGGTAAAGCCGTCGGGTTCGAGGCCTAACAGAGCGCCCAACAGGTAGGGCACGCAGCCCGCGGCCCACGCCTGCGGGTGGCACGCAACCGGATAGCGCACCGGCGACTGGAACTCGGTGGTCGAAAATCCGGCGAATACCTCCGGCAGGCGATACGAGCGGAAGAACGCGGCGGTGCGCAGCAGCCCGGCGAACACGCGGCGCGCGGCGGCGTCGAGTCCGTAGTGACGGAAGCCTGTCGCGATGAGGGCGTTGTCGTGCGGCCACACGGTTCCCAGATGGTACCCGACGGGATTGAAGCGTCGCTCGCCCGTGGACAACGTGCGAATGCCCCAACCGGAAAACATGTCGGGCGCCATCATGCGCTTGGCGACGCGCCGGGCGCGCGCCGGCCGCGCAATGTGCGACCAGAGGACCTGGCCGGCGTTGGACGTCACCACCGCGAGCGGCCGGTCGTCGCGCTCGAGCGCGAGCGCGTAACAGTCTAACGACGGCAGCCAGAAGTCGCGCTCGAAGCGCGCGCGCAGCGCGTCGGATTCGGCGCGGAGCGTCGTGGCGCGCGTCGTGTCGCCCACGCGCTCGTACAGATCCGCGATCAGGATGCGCGCGAGGAACGCGCAGCCTTGTACTTCCGCGAGCGCGATGGGTGGTGACGCGAGCTTGCCGGACGCGGTGACGATCGCGTCGCCGGAATCTTTCCAGCCCTGGTTGATGAGCCCGTGCTCGGACGTGCTCACGTAGTCGATGTAGCCATCGCCGTTGGAGTCGGCGCCGTCGGACATCCACGTCAGTGCGAGCTCGATGTTCTCACGCAGCTCTTTGAACAGTGAGAGATCGCCGGTCCACTGCGCGTGCCGCGCGATGAGGATGAGAAACAGCGGGGTCGCGTCCACCGTGCCATAGTACGGCGTGTGCGGAATGAGGCCGAGTCGCGCCATCTCGCCGACGCGGATCGAGTGGAGGATTTTCCCTGGCTGCTCGTCGCGCCATTGATCGGTTTCGTGCGCCTGATACAACGCCAGCAAGCGCGCGGTCTGCTCGGCAATGCGGGGCGCGTACGCGAGCATCTGGATGGCGGTGATCGCGGCGTCGCGGCCGAAGAGCGTGGCGAACCATGGGACGCCGGCGGCGTAGTACTCGTCGCCGGCGATGCTGCTGCGCAGCACGCGCAGGTCGGCGAACGAGCGCTCGAGCACCGCGTCGAGGAGCGGATAGTCCGACGTGATGGTGGTCCGCGGCCCGCGCGCAAGTGCGCGGAGCGGCGCCGCCTGGTGGGTGCTGTGCGTGCGCGACGACACGCGTCCTCCGACGGCCACCGGTCCCGCGGCGCGCTCGTCGATCCGCATCGTCACGCCTAACGTGACGGCGCGCCGCGGCGCGAGCTGGATCGCGAATCGGGCCGTCTGTCCGCTGTGGCTCTGGGGCGCACGCGAGAACGCGATCGTGAGTGTGCGCCGGCAGTGGTCGCGTCCGTCGTAGGACAGCGTGAGCGACCGCCCGCTCCACCGCGGAGCGTGCCGGGTGCCTAACGACTGAAGGAACAGCCCGCGCACGGCGAAAATGTCCTCGAACCGCGCATCGAACATCAACGCCACCGGCAGCGTAATGGGCTCGAGGCCGAGGTTGCGGATCTCGAGGGCATCGTCGAGGCCTGGCGTGTCTCCCTGGATCGTGCGGGTCCAGCGGATCCCGATGCTTTCACGCGGCACCAGACGTCCGCGCCCGAGGCGCAGATCGGGATTCGCCAGCTCGAGCACCGCCGAGCGGCCGATGTCGTCGGTGGTGGCCGCAAGGACCGTCGGCTGCTCGCTGCCTAACAGAACCTCGTAGCCGCGCAGGTAGCGGCAGTCGTGATAGTAGAGGCCCAGGCCGTGTCCGGGGGCCACGGGCACGCAGCCCGACGGATCCGTCAGGAAGAAGACGTTCTCGGACTTGGTGACGATCGCATCGGCGATGCCGGACGTGACCGACGGCGTGCCGTGTGTGAGAATGCGCTGCTTGCGGTCGGCGAGCTCTGCCCTGCGTGCCTTGTCCTTGTCCCGTCCCCGCCCCCGCCCCCGCGTCCGTCCCCGCCGCCCGCGCCCGTCGGTCATCGCGCCATGAGAAATTGCAGGACGTCCGAGCGCGTGACGATGCCGGCGATGCGATCCTGCGACCGCACGAGCACAGCGGGGTTCGACTTGGTGAGCAGCTTCACCACGCTGTCGAGCGATTGCCCCGACTCGACTAACGGAAACGGCGCGTCCATCACCTCGCTCACGGTTGCATCGAGGAGCTTCGTGTTCTCGAGTGCTTTGGCCGACATCACGCCTTCGCTCACGGAGCCGACGCAGTTGTTGCCCTCGATCACCGGCAGCTGCGACACATCATGCAGGTTCATGAGGCGCAGCGCCTGACGCACCGTCGCGCCGGTGGCCACCGACACCACCGCCGGCGCGTGGTCCGGCTTGGCGCCAACGAGATCAGCGATGCGGACGCGATCGGGGGCAAGCATCTGGTTCTCGCGCATCCAGTCGTCGTTGTAGAGCTTGGACAGATATCGCTCGCCCGTGTCGCACAGGAACGTCACGACGAGGGCGTGCGGGTCGTTCGCTTCCCGCGCAACCTGCAGCGCGACGTGCGCGATGAGCCCCGCCGATCCGCCCACGAACAACCCTTCCTCGCGGGTGAGACGCCGCGCCATCGCGAACGAATCGCGATCGCTGACGGTGCGATAATCGTCGATGACACTCATGTCCAATGTGCCAGGCAGCTTGTCCTGTCCAATGCCTTCGACCTTGTACGGCGTTCCTTCGATGCGGTTCTTGCCGTTGCTGCGCCAATGCTCGGCGAGAATCGAGCCCGTAGGATCGCCGGCGATGATGCGAATGGCGGGGTTCTTCTCCTTGAGATAGCGCCCCGCGCCGGTGATGGTGCCGCCCGTCCCCGCCGACGCGACGAAATGCGTGATGCGCCCCGCGGTCTGCTCCCACAGCTCGGGACCCGTCGTCTCGTAATGCGCTTGCGGGTTGGCGTCGTTGTAAAATTGGTTGGCCAGGATTGCGTTAGGCAGCTCGGATGCAATGCGCTTGGCCATCATCACGTAGTTGTCCGGATGGTCCGGTGCGACGGCCGTGGGCGTGACGATCACTTCGGCGCCGAACGCTTTGAGCAGCCGCACTTTCTCCTGCGACATCTTGTCGGGCATCGTGAAAATGCACTGGTAGCCCTTGAGCGCCGCCGCGATCGCCAGTCCGATGCCCGTGTTACCGCTCGTCCCCTCGACGATCGTGCCGCCCGGTTTGAGCTTCCCTTCGCGCTCGGCCCGCTCGATGATCGGAAGGCCGATCCGATCTTTCACGCTCCCGCCGGGATTGAAGAATTCCGCCTTGCCGTACACCGGCGTCGCGATGCCCTGTGTCACGCGATTGAGCCGGATGAGCGGCGTCCACCCGATGGTTTGCAGGACGTCGTCGTAGGGCATCCGGTTGCGCTGGCTCGCAATCGTTAGCGGCGTCGAAGTCGACACGGAGGAGGTGCTCATGGCTTGCGGTGGTGGGCGGAACGCGCGGTGTCGCGCAGCACGGTGTCGCCGGGAAGTGGCGGCATGTCCGGGCGCCGGAAAAACACCGGCAGGAGAATCGAGATGCTCATCGGCTGGCCGTGCAGCATGGCCGGTTTGAATCGCAACGATTGCGAACCGCTCACAGCGGCCGAATCGAGCGCCGGATATCCCGACGATTCCACCACGGCGGTGGACTCTGGCGCGACCATGCCGGCGGAATCGATGCGGATACGCAGCGTGACGTTAGCCTGAACGCCCTGTTTGTAGAGCGACATGGGATACAGGAACGGCGATTTGTCATTAAGCATTACCGGCATACTGTCGGGTCGCACGCCTGCGGATTCCTGCACGCTTTCGATGGCCTTCTGCGCAGTGTCTCGATCGATGCAGCCCAAGCCGGCAACGATCAGCGTCGCAAGCACCGCGCCCGCGACGGCTCGGCGTGAGCGCGAACCGGTGGCGCCGTGGTCGAGGTAGCGAACCGAAGCGGCGTGCATGGCATCAATGTAGCCGCGCGGTCTACCTTGCCGCACCATCCGAGCGCGTCCATTCTTCCCCCATGAAGATCACGGTGCTATTGGGTGGAACGTCGGCGGAGCGAGATGTGTCGTTGGCATCGGGACTTCGCATTGCGCGCGCGCTGCGCGAGCTCGGACATGATGTGACGTCGCTCGATCCGGCGCGGGGCGTGATCGACGAAAGCGAAGAGATCGCGATGGAAAGTGCCGGCGTGATGAAGGCCGCGCCGCCGTCGTTGAGTGCGCTCGAGCACATGACGCGAACGTCCTTGTCGCCGTCGCTCGGAACTTTGCCTGCGGTACGCAAAGCGGATGTCGTGTTCCTGGCGTTGCACGGCGGCTTCGGTGAAGACGGAACGGTGCAGGCGCTGCTCGACATGGTCGGCGTCCGATATACGGGCAGCGGCCATCTGGCGAGCGCGCTCGCGATGGACAAGGACCTTTCGAAGATCCTGTTCCGCGCGGCCGCTGTCCCCACCGCGGATTGGCTGCTCGTTAGCCAGGCCAGTGAGGTTCGTCCCGACGCGGCGTGTGTCGAACGAAAGCTGGGGTGGCCGGTTGTGGTGAAGCCATCCAAGCAGGGGTCGACCGTTGGGCTTTCCGTCGTGCGAGCTGGAGCGGACCTCGCGTCGGCGGTGACCGACGCGATGCGATACGACGACGAGGTGATGATCGAGCGCTTCGTGCCGGGGCGCGAGCTCACGGTGAGCGTTCTCGGTGACCGCGCGCTGCCGGTGGGCGAAATCTTCCCCCGACACGAGATTTACGACTACGAGTGCAAGTACACGCCGGGCATGGCGCGCGAGGAGTTCCCCGCCAAGCTGTCGGCGAGCGAGACGGCGGAGATTCAACGGCTGGCGCTGGCTGCGTTTCGCGCGCTCAAGCTTGACGGCTACGCGCGCATCGACTTCCGTATGACAGACCGCGGCGAATTTTTCTGTCTCGAGGCGAACACGCTGCCCGGGATGACGCCATTGAGCCTGCTGCCGCAGGCCGCGGCCGCGATGGGAATGGATTTTGGTGCGCTGTGCGAGCGCATCGTGCAACTCGCGATGGCAAAACCATCGCTCGCGATCGGGGGGAGGCACGACACGTGACGGCGCGCACGACGGGACCGGCAGCCGCGATCGTAGGGATCTCGCCCGGCATTCAGAGCCAGGGCGTCTGGATGGGCAGGCGCCAGCTATTCGTTCGATTCGCGGCGGAAGCAGAGACAGCAGTCTTGTACACGCCCGAGATGCTGGCACGCCATGTCCAGCGTGTTGTCGGGCAGTCCCCGCTGCACTCGATTTCGCTGGGCGGCCGCGACCCATTGGCGAGCGAGGAGTTGATCGTCGACGCGTTGCAGCGATGGCAGTCGCCGATCCCGGTCATGGTGGATTGTGATGGCGAGCGGCCGGAAGCAGTGACGAAGGTGGCGCCCCACGTAGCGATGGTGCAGGTGACGGTCGAGTTCGTGAACACCTCCTCGAGCCTCGACCGGGCGCTGGCCTCGTTGGCTGCGGCCTCTGCCGCGGGTCGCGACCATGCTGCCGTATTGACGCCACACGAGGGGACGACGGACGGACAGATGCTGTGGTTCATTGAGCAAGCGCACCGGGTAGCCCCCGGCACGAAGATTGTTGTCCATCCAGTGGTTGGGGCGGAGCGTACGGGTGTGGACCGACGATATGCTTCGCTATTGGAGCGCGGGATGGCCATCCATAATGACCTCGCTTTTTGGCTGCGGATTCCGGGCCCGGTCGGTGGTCGTTAGCGAATGGCACCGGTTCTCTGGGGCTGGTGAGAGGAACCGCCCCGATTCGATCGTGTTATAACGACAGGGCTGTCCACGTACGCAGGTCCGCATGTCTTTCACGAGCGTCGACGAACAGGAAGCACCGCGCCTCACTCCGGCCGTCCAGTGGCTGATCGCGCTCAACGTCGCGGTCTTCTTCATCCAGCTGACGCTGGTGGGACAGGCGGATGTGCAGCGCGCGCTCGCGTTCGAGGTGCGCGATCTCACGACGCGTCCGTGGACGATCGTGACCTACATGTTCGTGCACGCGGGATTCTGGCACCTGCTGCTGAACATGTGGATGCTGTGGATGTTCGGCCCGCGCGTGGAGCGCGCGTGGAACGCGCGGAGCTTCACGTTCTACTACGTGCTGTGCGGGTTAGGCGGATGGTTGTTCCACCTCATGATCGCGCGCGACGGCCAATATCTCCTCGGCGCGTCGGCGGCGATTTTCGGCGTGATGCTCGCGTACGCGATGCGCTGGCCGGATGATGAAGTGACGCTCTTCCCGTTCGTCTTCATCTCGATCAAAGTCCGCTGGTACGTCGTGTTGTTGGTCGGGATCACGCTGATTCAGGGCATGGTGTCGCTCAATGGTGGTGACACGGGCGTCGCGTACATGGCGCACCTGGGCGGACTGTTCGTCGGCTATCTCTACTTGCGCGTCGCCGCGGCGCACAACGGTGCGGCGGGCGGCACGAGCGGCATCGACCGGCTTCGCCAGCGCATGTCGCAGGTACCCGACATCAACGACGAGACGCCGCGCGCGATTCCACGTGCGCAGCCGCGTTCGCGCGAGCGGACCAACGAAGTGGACGAGATCGTTGCGCGCAGCAACGCGCTCATGGCCAAACGCGAGTCGCTCGGTCCGTCGCTCGCCAGCAAGGTGGGCAAGAAAAAGACGGAGGAGCTCGATCTCGTACTCGACAAGATTTCCGAGCGCGGCATCAGCAGCCTGACGCACGACGAACGCCGGCTGCTCGAGGAAATGTCGAAGCGGTTGCGTAACGACTGAGCGCGCACATCGCGTGCGTTGCTCGTTCTAGAGCAGCGGTCTATTCTTGAGCATGCCGCGCCCCGAGCTGCTCGAGACGTTTCCCAATCCACATGCCGGTCGCGCCTACGAGATTCATCTCGAGTGCCCGGAGTTCACATCGCTCTGTCCCGTGGGCGGAATCGAAAGCGACGCGGCCGAGCTGTCACTGCTGCAGGGTGGCGCGCCGGATTTCGGCACGATCCGGATCACCTACGTGCCCGGCGAAAAGTGCATCGAGCTCAAGAGTCTCAAGCTGTATCTCTGGAGCTTCCGCAGCGACGGGATTTTCTACGAGCGTGCGGTGAACCGGATCCTCGATGATCTCGCCGCGTGCGCGTCGCCCAGGTACATGGAAGTGGTGGGCGACTTCAACGTACGCGGCGGGATCAAGTCGGTGGTCACAGCGCGTCACGGGAGCCGATAGATCAGATTCCCTTGACTTCGAAGTCGTGCACCATGCCGTGCGCGATGTGCGGCTTCCCGTCTTTGGTGTCGGGCACGAAGCAGATGAACGCGTAGCTGCCCGGGGTGAGGTTGGCGGGGAAGTAGGCCGTGTCGCCCGGTGCCATCGCGGCGACACCGCCTTCGAGCGCGCCTGGCGGCGGCCCCTTCATGCTCTGGGCCCACGTGGCGAAGTCTTTCCCCGTCTTGCCGCGATCGAGATGGACGAGCACGACTTCGTGCGGCTGGGGACCGGCGTTGGTGACGCGGACCTCGTGCTGGCCGGCGGTGAGCGGCGCCGTGGCGGTGAAGCTGTAGTCGGCGAGGGTGACGGTCGCGTCTGCGTTAGGCGGCTGGGTGCTGGCGGCGGACGACGGCGTGACGGTGAGCTCGCGCATCATGCCCTTGGCGATGTGCGGCGTGCCATCGGGACTGGGAACGAAGCACACGATGGCGTAGGTGCCGGGCGCGAGGTACTGGGTATCTTCCGCCGTTCCGTTAGGCATCGGCGGATTGGGGCCGCCCGCGGGGACAATCCAGGGCTGCGGCGGGCCGGGCTTCTTGAGCGAAGCTTTGAAATCCGCGAACGTCTTGCCCTGCTCGAGGCGCATGAGCGCCGCTTGGTGGGGCTCGTGTCCGTTGTCGACGACGCGAATGGTGGTAAAGCCCGCGGGGATCTGGGCGGGCGCATCGAACGCGTAGTCGGTGGCCGTGATGGTGAGGACATTGGGCGCGGCCGGCGCGGCGGCGGGTGCCGCGGCGGTGGTGCTGTCGGCGGTTTTGGCATCGGGCGTGGCGCGGTTGCACGCGACGAGCGCGGCGGCCGCCAGAACGGGCGCGACGCAGAGACGTATCGACTGCTGCATTGGTTGGCTCGGGAACGGGAAGAGGGAAGACGGGGCTCTGCTATACTTGGTAGTCCCATAGATCGCGTCAAGTGCTGTCGCGCCCGTCGCGATCGGGACAATTCGTGTGACGTGGCGGCGGAGCGTTTCTGCTCACCCCGGCGACGCGGCTTGCGGGCTGGGGACGTCCGCTTGAGGACGGCACGGCGACCGGCTAACTTTTTGTGCTTCGGCCAGGTAGCTCAGTTGGTAGAGCAGCGGACTGAAAATCCGCGTGTCGGCGGTTCGATTCCGTCCCTGGCCATTCTCTTCTGAGCCTGTCCATGCGCGAGGGCTCGAGTCACGCAGGTCCCAAGCGGCTGCTCCTGGCTGTCATTGCGCTCGGGACGCTCCTGCGCCTGGCGATGGCGGCGACGGTTGGGCTGGGCGTCGACGAATCCTACGCCGTCGTGGTCGCGCGGACGCCGAGTTGGGGATACTTCGACCACCCGGGACTGTCGTTCTGGATTCCGGGTCTGCTCGCGCGAGCGACCGGCAGCGAGAACGCGCTGCTGCTGCGCGCACCGTTCATCCTCATGTTCGCCGGCACGACGTGGCTCGTGTTCCGGTTAGGCGAAGAGCTCGGCGGCGCCCGAGCGGGTGCGTATGCAGCGCTCCTGCTCTCCATTGCACCGGTGTTCACGGTCGCCGCCGGCGGATGGGTGCTGCCGGACGGGCCCCTCGATCTCTTCATGGCGGCCGCTGTGCTGTGCCTCGTACACGCGATCACGGTTCCAGCGGAACGCGCCACGCGGTGGTGGCTGCGCGCGGGCCTCTGCGCCGCGTTCGCCGCGCTGTCCAAGTATCAAGCGATTTTTCTGCCCATCGGGCTCGTGCTCTTCCTGGCTACGCGTCGCCAGTCGCGCCGCGCGCTCTCCGGGCCCGGGCCGGTTGCCGCGGCGGTCATCGCTGCGTTAGGCACGGTGCCGACCGTGGTGTGGAACGCTTCGCACGGCTGGGCATCGTTCGCGTTTCAGCTCGGGCGCGGCGCACGCGGCAGCGAGTCCGGGGTCGTCGCAATGCTCGAGAACCTGGGCGGACAGGCGCTCTACCTGCTGCCCTGGCTGTGGCTGCCGCTCGTCGTCGTGCTGGCGCGACAGCTCCGGCGCGGGCCGACGGACCCGGTGCGCCGGCTCCTGTGCTGCATGGCGGCGCCGCCGATCGCGTTCTTCACGCTCGTCTCGTTAGGCGGGAATCGCGGGCTGCCGCACTGGCCGATGGTCGGGTATCTGATGCTGTTTCCCCTCCTCGGCGATGCCGTCGCCCGGCGACTGGCCGCGGGCGACCGTCGCACGAGGCGGTGGCTCCTCGGCTCGATCGGCGCGTTTGCTGTCGTGCTCGCCGCGGCGTGGTCCGAAGCCGCTATCGGTTGGATGCAACGTGAGGCGCCGACCGTGTTCGCCCGCGGCAGCCCGACCGCCGAGATGCGGGACTGGACCGGCGCGCGCTCGCGTCTGGCAGCGTTCGGCGTCGGCCAGAGCCACGGCCCTTTCGTGGCGGCAGTGAAGTGGACCGATGCCGGAAAGATCGGCTACGCGCTCGGGCCCGGCGTGTCCGTGGTGTGCCTGTGCGGATCGCCGCACCACTTCGGATATCTCGTGGATCAGCGTGCGTTGCTCGGCCGCGACGCGGTGGTGGTCGACCACACGCCGGGATCATCCGGCGTGAGGCGCGTCTACGCGCCATACTTTGCGCGCATCGATTCCCTGCCGCCGATCATCGTGCGGCAGCGCGGCCGGCCGGTGTTGTCGATCCAGGCGTTCTTCGCGCGGCGATATCGTACGCTGGTTCCAGGCAGCGTGCGCTGATCACGACCCGCGATACCAAGCGGACGGTGCCGCGGCCACGAGCGCCGGGCACCGCCCGCCTCTTCGCCTAACGCTGGTTCGACTTCGACGTCGCCGTCGCCACGCGTCCCGCGGTACCGTTCACACCCGACGTCGCGTCGATGAACGACGCGATGTTTTCCTTGAGCTTGGCCAGCGACGGCTCGTACACATACATCATGTGGCCCGCGTCGTACTCGGCAAACTGCACGTGGCCGCGCAGGTTCTTGGGCAGATCCATCTGGTCCATCGTCCACTCTGCCGCGTAGTACGGCGTCGCGAGATCGAACAATCCCGAGTTGAGCAGCACGTGCAGGTGCGTGTTGAGCTGGAGGGCTTCGGCGAGATCGACCGCGACGTTGGTGTGTCCCGGCCATCCGCCGCGCTGTCCGTGCGACCAGTTCCACGGATTCACGCGCCCGCTCACCATGTATTGCTTGTCGCGCGGGAAGTTGAGGTCCGTGTGCAAGTACGTCTCGAACGTAGAGACGAACGCCGAGCTGATCGATGAGGACTGCGGGTCGTACGGCGCCCGTTGGGCGAGCAGATCGAACGTCGGCCCGGTGAAGCGCGCGTCGAGCCGGCCGACCACTTCGCCGTGCTCCCGCAAGAGCTCCTTCTCGAATTCCGACGCGTCCACATGAAGATTCGCCCGGTCGATGTAGGCGGTGTCGAGACCCGTGTACTTGTGGAGCTGCGCAATCACGCGTGCGCGTTCGTCGGGCGCGAGCTCGTCGCCCTGCATGAGCGCGTGCATGTAGTCGCTGGTCGCGAAGTGCTCGACCTCCTTCAAAAACGGCCGGAGCTGCGCCGGCTGGTCGGGCAGCGCGTGATGGTACCACGCGACGGCGGCGTACGATGGCAGGTACATCACGTACGGCATCAAATTGCCCGGGTCGAACGTGATGGTCTGGAAGTCGAGCACCGATGACATCAGGATGACGCCGTTGAAATCCATGTTGTCGGACTGCTGCAGGTAGTTCACGAGCGCCGCCGACCGCGTGGTGCCGTAGCTTTCGCCTAACAGGTAGCGCGGGGAGTTCCAGCGGTCCTGCTCGGTGAGGTAGCGGCTGACGAACTGCCCCAGCGACCGCGCGTCTTCGTCGACGCCCCAGAACATCTTGCCGGTGGCTTTGCCTAACGGATGGCTGAAGCCGGTGCCGATCGGGTCGATGAACACGAGGTCGGTCTTGTCGAGCGGGCTGTAGGCGTTGTCGACCAGTTGGTAGGGCGGCGGCGGCGCGTGCGTCGTGTCGGGCGTGACGACGCGCTTGGGCCCGAACGCGCCCATGTGCAACCAGACCGACGACGAGCCCGGGCCGCCGTTGTACGCGAACGTGATCGGGCGGCGCGACGGATCCGTAACGCCGCGCTTGGTGTACGCGGTGAAGTAGAGCGCGCCGATCGGCTCGTCGACGCTGTCGCGCAATATGATGTCGCCGACGGTCGCATCGTAGTCGATGCGCTGGCCGCCGATGACGACCGAGTGCTGCGTGACGACGCGCTGCACCTTGTCATCCGATGGCGACGCGTCTGCGTTAGGCGCAGGCTTGGCGGTCGAGTCGCGCTGCGGTTCCGCGCCGCGCTGGGGTTGGCGGCGCTGCTGCGCCGGGGTCGTCGCCGGCAGGGCGGCGGCGAGAAGAAGTAGGGCGACGAAACGCGACGTAGACATGATCGGTGCGGGCGGCTTGAGGGTGGCTGAGAGAGCGCGATGGATGGGATCGCCTTGAATAAGGCGATGGTTCGCGCTGCGCGCCACTCCGCCCGCGTGGCGCGCGATGCTTTACGGGTTCGAGCTCCTCCCGTCCTTCGACCCACTCATCAGACTGCCCATAATGCTGGCGACGCTCAACTTCTTGTAGCTCGAGGGCGGAGTGAACATCGACGCGGCCACGGTGCCTTCCTTGATGTTGCGGAGCTCCATGTGGTCGCCGCTGTCCTCGGCCTTCGATACCACCTGCAGCCGGTCATCGATCCAGACGGTTCCGGTTCCGCCATCCTGTGCATCGTTCGTCCACTGCCACTTGTGCGCCGGGCGGCCGTCCACGCTCTCTGATCCGAGGCTCTTGCACGTGAAGTGGGGCGGCGCATCCGACTTGTTGTGCGACAGCGATGCGAACGGCATGGTCATCGTGTTCCACTGTACGCACGGATCGCCGGTGCCGGCAGGGCGGAAGAAGCGTAGCACCGGTCCGAACGTCGCGGTGACGAGCGACGTCATCATGCCGGCGTCGAGGTACTCCTTCTTCTGATCGTTGATCAGCAGCGTGGTGTTGTGCGACGGGTCGAGCACCAGCGCGCCTAACTGCGACGTGTCGGTCGACTCGATCCGCAGTTTGCCATCCGAGAGGTAGATGTGCGTCGTCGACTGGTCGGCGTGACTCGGGTCGACGAGATCGGCGGAGAACGGCGGACCGGTCCAGGCAGGCCCCCCAGCCTCTCCACCGATACAGGCGGCGAGCATCGGTGTTGCGCCTAACGCCACAGCGACGAACCATCGGGACATGTGTGACGACGTCGGCATCGGAGGTCTCCTGCGTTCGGTATCGGACTCGAGCTGGGCGCGGCGCCCTACGTTACACGGGACGGCGTAGCGGCCGCAATTGTTTCGACGCACCATCGGCGCCTTGATGCTGTAGAGCAAAGCGCAGCGCTGAAGGCGCACATGGCAGACAACCGAAAACGAAGCATGGACACAGGTCCTCGCGAGGCGTTTGGGACGGTCGACTGAGGCCAATATCGGTCATCGGCGTCCGGACGGGCAGGGGACCGCGGATTCGTAGGCCGCTTCGGAGCGTCTGATGGCGCTCCCGAGGCGTAGCGCTTCCCTCTTCCCTTTCGCTGCGACCAGAAATGCAGGCGGGGCTGGACGCCGTGTGCAGCCGCACCGAATCTTTGGGGCCGATGACTATCGACCCGGTCCCGGTCATCGCCTGATCGCCGCGGACCACGGCACCGAACCGCCCAACGTTAGGCAGGCACATGGCCAAGCCCATCTTCTTCGCGACGCCGGCGGCGTGGCGCGCGTGGCTCGAGCAGAACCACGCCTCCGCTCCGGAGATCGTGGTGGGATTCTACAAGCGCGGCTCGGGACGGCCGAGCATCACCTGGCCCGAATCGGTCGACCAGGCATTGTGTTTCGGCTGGATCGACGGCGTCCGCCGATCGCTCGATACCGAGCGCTACACGATACGCTTCACGCCGCGCGCGGCGCGCAGCGCGTGGAGCACCGTCAACGTCAAGCGCATGAACGAGCTGATGAAACTCGGCTTGGCGCATCCGGCCGGGCGCGCCGCGTTCGCGGCGCGCGACGAGAAGCGGTCGGGCATCTACGCGTACGAAGCTCGGCATCGCGCGGCGTTCGACACAGACGCGGAACGTCGCTTCCGGTCGAACACCGCGGCGTGGCGCTTCTTCAACGAACAGGCGCCATGGTATCGGCGAACGGCCACGCACTGGGTGACGAGCGCCAAGCGCGACGCGACACGCCTGGCGCGCCTGGAAACCCTGATCACGCACTCGGCTGCGGGCCGGCGCATCCCGCCGCTCGACCGCACCAGCCAAACGAAACGTGCTAAGAGCGCTCGTGGGTGAGACGTCGCCGCGCCGCATCGGCACTGGCGGCTCGGCGCTGGAACAGCGGATCGCCGTGTTGCCAGCACCGCGCGACGATCGCGTAGTGCGCGGCCGCGCCGTCCGGGAGTCCGGCCGCCTCGAAGCTCCGCGCGAGCATGTCGTGGATCTCGGTGCGCGTGAGGTAGAAGCTGGACGCCTCGACGGGCCCCCGCAGCGCCGAGGACAGGATGGCGACGGCCGCGCGCGGCTGGCCGGCGCCTAACCAGGCGCGCGCGAGCTCGAGGTTGGCGCGTGTGTACCCATCGCTCGGCGAGAAAATCGCGTGCGACAGCTCGCTCAACGACCGCGCCGAATCGCCGCGCGCTCTCCAGAGGAGCCCGCGCAGGTAATGCGGCAGCGACCAATCGCGGCCGTACGAGCTGAGCCGCGCCGACCCCTCCACGGAGTCCGCCAACTGGGCGAGGCGAGCGGTGTCGCCGGCGGCCGCCCACGCGGTGGCGGCGTGCGTGAGCATCCAGCTGCGCTGCCGGGCGAGGGAGCCCGGTGCGTTAGGCGCCGGCGTCGGCGGGATCTCGGCCAGCGAGTCGAACATGTGCGCCGCGACCCGGTAGTGTCCTTGCTCGAACAGCACCTGCGCAACCGCGGCGCCGCCCACCTCGCGTTGCTCCGCCCCGGGTGCCACCAGCGCTCGCGCCGCGGTCAGTGCGTCGCCTAACCGGCCCTCGTTGCGGAACGCGATCACCTGCCACCACCGCACAGTCCCCTCCGTCTCCGGTCCAGCCGACAGCAGGCGAGCCGACAACATCCGGTCCGCCTCCGCATAGTCGTCCGCGTGGATGGCGTTCACCGCCATCATGATGGCGGCGTCCGATGACGGATCGAGCGCGGCGGCTTGGCGCTCAGCCTCGTCCGCTTCGCGCTCGCGCCCGCCCCGCCCGACCACACCCACGAGCGCGATCCACGGCGTCGCGGATCGCGGCTGGCGCCGCACCCACTCGCGTGCCACCCGCTCGCTCGCGGCGAGCGAGTCCGCCATGACGTACGCCAGGACGAGGTTGTCGAACGCGACGCAGGTCGCGCACAGCGGCTGCGCGGCAATCACTGCGTTCGAGTCCATGTCGATCACGTGTCGCAAGTGCGGCACGGCCCCGAGGAAATCTCCGGCGGCGACGAGCGCCGTGGCGAGCGCAATGTGTCCCTCGGGCTCCAGCGGATAGCGCGTCGCCAACGACTCGGCGATTTCCATCCGGTTGGGGTCGTACGTCACGGACGCCCACGCGGTCTCGATGATGAGCCGCTCGCGCTCGCTGGCTCGCGGTGCGAGCCGCTTGGCGCGAACCATCAGCGCCGGCGCCTCGAGCGAGCCGAGGTCGCTCGCGCACTGCGCGGCGTAGTACGCGGCCATTGCGAACGACGTGTCTTCGCCTAACGCATCGAGGAACAACGATCGCGCCAGCCGCGTGTCGCCGTGGTCGTACAAGGCGCGCAGGCCGGCGGCGAAGAACCGGGCCGCGACGGGCGACGACGTGGTGACGATCTCGTGCGGTGCGTGCGACTGCCTAACGGGTCCCAGCGCGTCGTTCACCGTCCCGGCCGCGGCGTCCGGCGGCTGGTCGTCGGAGTGCATGGCGCGCGCACCGTACAACGCGCCGGCGGCCACGAGGAGCGCCGCCGCCGCCGCGAGCCACACCCGAGAGCGTCGCACAAATGAGTACCGCGCCGCGCCGTCGTCGGCCGCCTGTAACTCGGCCTCCTCTGGCTCTCGCTCCGGCGCGATCTCGTCGCTCGCTCGAGAAGGCTGCGCGACCCTCGCGGGAGCGGGCGTCGCAACCGGAGCATCCGCCATGCGTGGCGCCGGCGTTGTCCGCGCCCGAATAGCCGCCACCAGCGCCTGCGTTTCCGCCGAAGGCTCGGCGTCGAACTCGTCGCGGGCGCGCTGGACGAAACTTTCGTAGGCGCGCAGCGCACCGGTTCGGTCGCCCAGACGGTCCAGGAGCGCGATCAGCCGGCGGTGCGACCGCTCATCGTCGGGCGCGCGCTCGGCGGCCCACCGCGACCACCGCACCGCTTCGGTGCCGGAACCGGTCGCCTCGCAGCGGTCGGCAAGCGCCCAGGCTGATTCGATGGCCTGTTGGCGTCGTCGCGCACGCTGCTGCGCCAGCCACTCGTCGAACTCGTTCGACGCTCCGGTCACGAAGAAACCGTGCAGCAGATCGCCACCGTAGAGCTCGAGCGCTTCCGCGGACTCGCCACGCGCGAGCGCATCATCAAATGCGCGCGCGTCGCACCAGAACGAAGCGGACACGATGCCCAGGTCTTCGCCGCCGTGTCCCTGGACGATGTCCGCGCCCAACGTGCGCCGGAGAAAGTGCACGGCTTGTCGGAGTGCACTGCGAGCACGGTCGCCATCCATCTCCGGCCAGAGCAGCGCAAGGATGGTGTCTCGACGGTGGTAACCGGCGGGAGTGGCGATTGCCAGGTACGCGAGCAGGGCTAGGCGCTTGGGCTGACGCAGGATCGAGAGGAACTCGTGCCCGCTGTCGTCGCGCAGATCGAGGCCGCCAAGCGTGCGAAGGCGAATCATGGAATCGAGTGCGCTTGTTGCAATCTGGCCGGAAGCTCGGTGGGGCCGCGGCACATTGAAACGTGTGGCGCGTTCTGGTCCATAGTACTGGCTCAGGGCGCAGTCGGGAAGGCGGGCGGGGCGTCAGAATGCGGTGAAGCGAAGCCGGCCCGGGCGGGAGCGATGCCGCGAGTCGCGGGCGGCCTCCCGCTGGTTTAGCTTCATCGCACTGCGTACGAAACGCTGGATCGCCTCTCTCGAGAGCAGCAATGACGCTTGACGCTTCGACCAACTTGGCAACGGCCGCGGAGGCCGGCGCCGGTGCTCCGCCCTCCGCCTCCACCGCGTCCGACCGTGCGCCGTCGCGCGTCTCGCGTGCGGCCGATTCGTTGCGCGCATCGCAGATCCTTCGCATTGCCGCCGAGATTCGCGCGCTGACGTCGGCCGGCAAGTCCATTTGCAATCTGACGGTGGGCGACTTCAGTCCGCGCGAATTTCCAGCGCCGGCCGAGTTGGTGGCTGGACTGCAGGACGCGCTGCGGGCTGGCGAGACGAACTATCCGCCGTCGAGCGGCTTGCCCGAACTGCGCGATGCGATCGCGACGTTTTCCGGAGCGCGCCTCGGTCTCTCGCTCACTGGGGAGAACGTGGTCGTGGCGTCGGGCGCGAGACCGGCGATCTACGCGGCGTATCGGACCCTGCTCGATCCCGGCGACGCGGTGGTGTATCCCGCGCCGTCGTGGAACAACGCCGACTATTGTCAGATGGTCGGCGCGACGCCGCGAGCCGTGGTGTGTTCCGCGGCGGATTCGTTCCTGCCCACGCGGGCCGCGCTCGAAGCCGCGGTGCGCGGCGCGCGCTTGCTCGTGCTCAACTCGCCGCTCAACCCGGCCGGCACCGCATTCGACGCCGACACGCTGCGGGACATTAGCGAGTTGGTGCTGGCGGAGAACACGCGCCGCGGCGGGGGCGAGCGTCCGCTGTTCCTGCTGTACGACCAGGTGTACTGGATGCTGACGTTAGGCGACGTGCGCCACGTGCATCCGGTGATTCTGTGTCCGGAGATCGAGCCGTACGTGATCACGGTGGATGCGATTTCGAAGGCGTTCGCCGCCACGGGCGTGCGCGTCGGTTGGGCGATGGGACCGGCCGACGTGGTGCGGCACATGGCGGACTTCCTGAGTCACGTCGGGGCGTGGGCGCCGCGCGCGGCGCAGATCGCCACCGCGCGGTTGTTAGGCGATGGCGAATCGGTCGACACGTACCATCAGTCGATGCACGCCGCGATCGCGGCGAGACTGGGCGCGATCCACGCCGCGTGCGGCGCGATGCACGCGGTGGGGCTGCCCGTTACGTCGCTGCCGCCGGTCGGCACCATCTATGGTAGTGTGCGCCTGGAATTGGATGGCCGTCTGACGCGCGACGGTCGAGTACTCCGGGGCAGCGAGGATGTCCGGCGATACCTGCTCCAGGAGGCGGGCGTCGCGGCGATTCCCTTCCACGCGTTCGGCGTTCCGGACGACGACGGCTGGTTCCGATTTTCGATCGGGGCGGTTTCCGTTTCGGCGCTCGAGTCGGGCCTCGCGAGGATGCGCGCCGCGATCGAGTAGGCCGAGCCGCGCTGTTTTCACCCCACAATCGAGGTTGTGCACGCCGGGGTCTGGGCCGCTCGCCCCGTCTCCGTTGCCGTGTGCCGCACGTTCATACACAATAACACAATGATTTTGTTGTGAATTGTCTAATTCACAATACGGCATCGTGTTATGTGGTCGTGTGTGGCCGGTGTCTCTCGATTCTGCGGGGTGGACTATGCGTACAATTTCCGGGGCCGTTCCGCCCGGCGTTCGGCTTGCCGTGCGCTGCGGGTTCGTCGTGGCGATCGTTCTCGCGCCCTTGGCTTGCGGTGAGAGCTCACCCACGCGGCCGTCGCCCCAAGTAATCGCGTCGGGGAAGCAGATCTTCCGGTTCGATACTTACGGCGACGAAAAGTTCTGGACCGACACGCTGCACATGAACACCATCATCCAGAACAACGTGGATCCAACCACCGCGTTGGCGGTCGGGCTCAAGGTGGATGCGGACACGCTGCCGCCGGCGGTGGTTCAGGCCATCCAGGCCGGGCAGGTGGATCTCCACAGTCCGGCCACGACGGTGCTGCTGCTCAAGTTGGGCGCGGTGGTCGGCGTGAAGGCGACCGTCGATTCCAACAACAACATCACCAGGCTCGGCATCACGTGCGCGCTCTGCCACTCGACCGTGGACAATCGCATTGCACCGGGCATCGGCTCGCGCCTCGATGGTTGGCCTAACCGGGATCTCAATCCGGGCGCGATCATCGCGCTCTCGCCCGCGCTCACGGCGGCGCAGAAGGCCGTGTACAACTCGTGGGGCGCCGGGAAGTACGACCCGCGGTTCAACTTCGATGGCCAGAACGGCCCTACGGTGATTCCGCCCGCGTACGGCCTGGCCGGCATCCACAGCGAGACCTTCACCGGGGACGGCCAGCAAGTCGCCTATTGGAACCAATACGTCGCCGTCACGCAGATGCACGGGCTCGGCTCGTTCTCGGATCCGCGGTTAGGCATCAACATCGTGCAGTCGCCCGACTCGGTCGCTCCGCAGCTCCCGGCGCTGCAAGCCTACGAGCTCAGCCTCGCCGCACCGGCACCGCCCGCCGGCAGCTTCGACGCGAGCGCCGCCGCACGGGGAAAGCAAATCTTCGAAGGCCAGGGAAAGTGCTCCACCTGTCACGTCGGCTCGACGTTCACCGATGCGAACCAGCGGCTGCACCAGCTGTCGGAGATCCCCACCGATTCCACGTATGCCTTACGCACCGCCACGAAGATGTGGCGCACGTCGCCGCTGCGCGGTGTGTGGCAGCACCCGCCGTACTTTCACGACGGCAGCGCGGCCACGTTGCTCGACGTCGTGAACCGATATGACTCGGCGAAGGGACTCAAGCTCAGCGATCAGCAGAAGGCGGACCTGGTGCAGTACCTTCTCTCGCTCTGACGCACGCTCGCGAGATACGCACGCATCCGGACCACGAAATACCTGACGTTTCGCTGACTGCGTCCGGCTCTCTCGTCGAGAGAGCCGGACGTGCATGCGCCCGCTGACAATAGCTCCTGCTGAGATCGGCGAGTGTTGACGTAGCGGTGACATGTTGATAACGTCGCCGAATCCAGGTCTACTCGCTGGGAGACGATGTAGGCACTCCCGATCCTCTCTCCCGCATGCAGGAGGTTACGTGCGAACCTGTCGTGTCTTTACATCCGCGGCGCTGCTCACGCTCTTGTGCAGCCCAGCCGCATTCGCGCAGCGGACCATCCACGGAACGGTGGTCGACATCGAGTCGAGCGCGCCCATTCTCTCCGTGCGTGTGGCCGTCAAAGGCGCACCCGTTGGCGCCTACTCGGACGCCGCAGGCAAGTTCACCATCAACAATGCCCCGGCCGGCGCGATCACGCTCCAAGCTCGACGCATCGGGTATGCGGCGAAGGACATCCCGCTGACAGCCGATCAAAACGAGATCACGATCCAACTCAAGGCTGACGTTCTGCAACTCAGCCAGATGGTGATCACCGGACAGGCGACACAGGTTTCGAAAGCAAACCTCGCCAACGACGTCGGTACGGTGGGCGCCGAGGACATCTCACATACCCACGCGGCCACGTTGGACGACGCGCTCACCGGAAAGGTCGCCGGTGCCAACATCACGGCGAATTCCGGCGCGCCCGGCGGCGGCATGCAGATCCAGATGCGTGGCGTCACGTCGATCTTCGGCAACTCGGAGCCGTTGTACGTGGTGGACGGTCTGCCGATTTCCAACACCACTGTCCAGAATGGTTTGAACGCCGTCACCCAATCCGCTGGCGGAATGGGTGCGTCCAATCAGGACAATGGCGTGAACCGCATCGCTGACCTGAATCCGTCCGACATAGCGACGATCGAAATTCTGAAGGGACCCTCAGCTGCCGCGATTTACGGATCGGAAGCAGCCAACGGCGTGGTCGTGATCACGACCAAGCGCGGCCAAGCGGGCAAGCCGCACTTCTCCTTCACACAGCGGCTCGGGACGAACGAGCTCGAACACAAGATTGGTCTGCGCCGCTTTTCGCTCGCCGATGCGCAATCGTTCGCGTCGAACTTTGGCATCGACCCGGGCACGGTTCAATCCTGGTTCCAGGACAACGGCGGCTTCCACGACTTCGAGCAGCAAGCGTTCGGCGACAAGAGCCTGTCGTACGAGTCCGACCTGAGTGTGAGCGGAGGCAGCGAAAACACGCAGTACTTCGTGTCCGGTCTTGCCTCGCACGACAACGGCATCATGAAAAACACCGGATACGACAAGCAGTCGCTGCGTGCAAACCTGACGCAGCTCTTCGGGTCGAAGCTCAAGGTGGACGTGAATACGAACCTGATTCACTCGCTCACGAAGCGCGGCATCAGCAACAACGACAACGTGAACGTGAGCCCGTACATCGTCTTCTCGGCGACGCCGTCATTCTTCGATTTCAAGCCCGTGAACGGCGTCTATCCGGCGAATCCATTCCTCAGCAACGGCAGCAACGTGCTGCAGACCATCGCGCTCGTGCGCACGCCGGAGGATGTGTATCGCTTCCTCGGGTCCGTCGATGCGACGTACACGGTGTTCACGAGTGGTCCGCAAAGCTTGCAGGCCGTCTTGAACCTGGGCATCGATCACTACGCCTATAACTCGAATCTCTACTCGCCGCCGTCGCTCATCTGGGAGCCGGCAGACGGCTTCGACGGCACGGCGACCGACGAGAATGCGTCGGAGACGCGCGCGCCCGTGGCGCTCACGCTCAAGCATCAGTGGCTGAACGGCGACAATGGATTTTCGGCCACCACGTCGCTCGGCGTGCGGCGCGGCTACGATGATCTTTCGACGACAAACGTCGTGACCCAGAACCTGCTCGCGACAGAGTCGAACATCGACCGCGGATCGGCAGTCAACGTGTTTGAAAACCGACAGTCTACCCGGACGCTGGCGCTGTTTGGACAAGAGGAAGTGCTGCTGCTCGATCAGAAGCTCTATCTCTCGGCCGGCCTCCTTGGGCAGCGCAGCACGAACAACGCATTCGTGAACCGGATGTACTACTTCCCGAAGGTCGCGGCCTCGTACCGGCTGCCCACCTTCGGCGTGTTCAACGAGTTCAAGCTTCGCGCGGCGTTCGGCGAGACAGGCAACGAACCGAACTATGGCGACAAGTTCACGTCGTTCACGTTCGTCACGAACGGCGGCCTGAACGGCGCGTCAATTGGCGGTACGGTCGCCGATCCTAACTTGCACCCGGAACGCGAGCGTGAAATCGAGGCCGGTATCGATGCGGCGCTCTTCAATTCGCGGATGTCGATCTCGCTGACGGGCTACCAGAAGGACAACACCGACCTGTTGCTGCAGGCCGCACTCGCGCCGAGCACCGGATTCGCCACGCGTATCTTCAACGGCGGGTCGATTCGGAATCGCGGTGCCGAGGTCTCGCTCAGCGGCTTCCCGATTCAGAGCAAGGATTTTACCTGGAATGCGCGCGTGACCTTCAGTCG
>Ga0134126_10002006_pt1 | contig 25831 bp, 21 predicted proteins | sample KB31752_FD_96881 | JGI IMG/M metagenome (GOLD analysis project Ga0134126, IMG submission 96881) | Terrestrial soil microbial communities with excess Nitrogen fertilizer from Kellogg Biological Station, Michigan, USA - KB3-175-2 | ecosystem: Environmental > Terrestrial > Soil > Unclassified ... | reverse complement strand
TTGCCGTTGAAATCCGTACCTGTCCAATCGCCCTGGCCGATCAAGGTCAGGCGCGGGTCGAACCCCTCGGAAAGTTCAAACCCTGTCGAGTACAGGTTTGTACTTTGTGCGACAACCCGAAGCGGAAGAACACTGTTCAGGACGGTGAAAACAAGGCAGACAACTGCCAGTTTATTCGACCGCGAGAAGCAACCTGAGTGCATTGCGCTGTTCCCTTTGTCCAGATTGTTCGATCAACTCCAGACGAAACCCTCTTCCCCTCCACGGTAGCCCGTTAGCGCTTTCGTCCGCCATCATCCCGTGATGGAGCGGACGATGGGGCGGGCTGCGAACGAGGCGCCGGCGCCGAGTACGACGGCGGCGGGCTGGGCCGCGAGACCGGGGCTTCAAACGAACGCGAAGGGGCGGGAGGCGGTGAATAACTGCGCGGAGGCTGATAACCGGGCGAGCTGGAACGCGACTCCTGTACACGCGGCGGAATGTTATACACTGGCGCGGGCGAGGCAGGCCGCGACACCGCGGGCGGCGTATAGGTTAGCGGCGGTGTCACCTGTTGATATGACCGCGGCGGATTGGCGTGTTGAGGTCGGTCGGTCGGGGAGACGGAATCGCGTCGGAGAGGTTGCAAGTTTGGCTGCGGCTGATAGGCGCGCGAACGGTCGCCAATATTGGGCGTGGGTTCGGAGGTTCGTGGAAGCGCCTCCGCAAGCGGGCGCTGTGCCGGAGGCTGTCTCCCGATGACCGGGCTGGACTGCGTCACTTCCGGGTTTCTGCCTTCCGAGCGCGTGTTTCGCGAAATCGCTGGCGTACTTGGCGCCGGCCGCAAAATCTGCGGCGACGGTGTTCCGCGTACGGTGGACGGAACAACAAACCCGCCTCGAGCCATCCCCGAGGGTTTGATCCCTTCGCTCCTCGCCAGTATTTCCCCGCTCCTGCGCAGCTCCTGCTGTCGTTGGATGATTTGCGCCGGAGGCGCGGGCGCCTGCTGCGGCAGTCGGGGCCGGAATACTGCGAGCGTTTTGCCGTCACGATCCGCCCGGTCGGCCTTGATCACCGTGCCGCCTGCCGGGTTCGCGTCGCGCAATTCCACCTTCCGAATCTCTGTCCGGGTGACGGCCGCGATGGCGTTCCTGCCCGGCCCCACGTTTATTATGGCGCCGCCCCTCGGACCCGCGTTGAAATTGTTGATGATCCTCGTGCGATGGAAAATGTTCACGACCTCAATCCCGGGCAGGCAATGGCGCCACGGACGCGGATCGCAAAACAAACGTGTCGGGATGAATGTGAAACAATCGGGCACCAATCCGAAGTCAAATCCCACGCCCACCCGCCCACCGTGAAATCTGAATCCGACGCCCACGTCGAAGTACGCGCCTGGCGGCAAAGGCGCCCAGCCACAATACGAGTCCGAGTAACGCCAGGTCACCCAGGCCGGCGCCCAGGTCGAGTCCGGCGCCCAGACCCAGCCGTGCAGCGAGCTGCGATACCACCGGCCGTAATGAAACGGCGCCCAACCCCACGAGTAATCGGATTGCCAGTACCAGCCGCAATCGGTCCATACCCAGTGCCCGCTGTTGCAATAAGGCCGCCAGCCCGTGTCAACCACGGCCACCGTCGGCTGCCAGCACCAACCGTAGCCAGCGACCTCCACCCATGTCCCGTAGGGAGCCAGAGTCTGGTAAAAATAATTGTTGTTCACCTGTGGCGGCGGAGTGACGACTGCGGCGCCATCCGCCGTAACCGGATTGGTGTCGGTGGGAGGCTCGGTTGTCGCCGGCTCGGTTGCCGGTGGTTGTGCCACCGCATTTGTGTCCGGCGATGGCGCGACCGCGGGCGGAGTTGACTGGGCAGCCAGGGACTGGCTGTGGCGCACCATCGTGGAAATCATCTCGGCCGAAAGACCGAGGTCATGCAGGTACAAAATTTCATCCACACTCAACTTGTAAGGAACAGACGAGTTCTCGATGTAAGCCTGCAACACTTCATCGCCCACACCGGCCTGGGCCAATCTTACAATTTCGTCCACACCGGGCGAGAGTTTTGCCGGAGCAGTGGCGGTTTTTGGAAGCGGTTCAGTGGTGGCGCCGGACTCATTCGCCTCCGCCGGAGTGGCGGCCACCGCGGTGGCGGACGCGACGGATTCGGTCGGGCCCGTTTTTTGCGGCTGGGCTCCCAGACCAAACAGAAGAATAGTTCCGCCGACGGCCAGCGCCGGCAAGGTCGCAACAAGCACGCGGTTTTTCATAGGACTGTTCCCTTTCTGAAAGTTTTGCTCTCGATCTGTGATTCAAACGAAAAAGGATTGCGCACGACCCCTTCCCTGAACGCGCACCCGGCCGACCGTGCGGCGATGCGCATCGCACGTGGTCTGGTTCGGACGGTGAGAGCTGAGTTCATTTCTGATCTTTCTTTGCCCGACAGGTCTATCCCGGACCTGATTAATCTGGCCTTATTGACCGAATAAGTTCTTCCGTTATTCAACCACCGGAAACCAGACGCCCTGCCAAGCTGTTGCATACACTAAGGCCCTGGCGACGAATGTCAAAACTCCCCTGCACATCAGGCAAAAATCGTTGCGCCATCGGTTGAACTTCGTCAAATTGCGCTTGCGAGGTGGAGAGATGGCTGAGTGGTTTAAGGCACACGCCTGGAAAGCGTGCGTGGCTAAAACCCACCGAGGGTTCGAATCCCTCTCTCTCCGCCAGCTTGATTCAGGCTTGCCAGGAATTGATTCGCAGGACGCTTAATTGGTTCGGAATAAGTTCTTCGCCACTCCAGGCCCACCTGCCGGGCCACCGACGGACGTCGCCTTTTCCACGGTCTCATCGAACGACGCACCCGTGAAGTCAAGCCGGTAAACCATGCCTTCGTAGCCCACTACGTAAATTCCGCCGCGCTCGTCGGTCCCAAACGACGCGATGCCCTGCGGCGACTTGCCGATCTGTCGGACGACCTGGAGCGTGCGGTCCCGCTGCTTCAGCGCCCAGATCCGATGCGATGTGTAATCGCCGCAAATGTATGCGCCGTAAAATGACGAACGCTTGTCGCCACGATAAACGTAACCGCCGGTCACCGAGTTCCCGTATTTCCGTTTGTAGGCAAACACCGGCGGGACATAGACACATCCTTCCTTGCGGTAACGGTTCGAGAACGGCTCGAAGCCCTCATAGACATTCCAACCGTGATTTTCACCGCGTCGCACGATGGAGACCTCCTCGACGCGATCCTGTCCCACGTCGCCGACCCACAAATCGCCGGTGAGCGAGTCGAAGCTGAACCGCCAAGGCTCGCGAAACCCATACGCCCAGATCTCCGGCCGCGCGCCCGGCCGGCCGCGAAACGGATTGTCGGCCGGAATCGCGTAAGGCAGCCCGGCATCCGCACGGTCCACGTCAATGCGTATCATCTTGCCGAGAAGTATGCTCAAATCCTGTCCGTGGCCCTGCGGGTCCTGCTGCGGGCCGGTGTCGCCCATTCCAATGTAGAGGAAACCGTCCGGTCCAAAACCGATGCAGCCGCCACTGTGGTCCTGTGTCACGCTCACCATCTTCAACAGCCGCCGAGAAGGTTTGCCGGCGTCGGTCCGGAAATCGGGCGACGCCTCCCGTTCAACCACAACCGTCGCAATCTTCCCATCCTCGAAGACCTGGTGTTTGAGATAGTATTTGCGGTTCTCGCGGAAGCGCGGATGAAACGCCAGGCTGAGCAATCCATTCGGCCCGCGTTCGCTGAAGATATCCTTCGCGACGTCGGCGAACAGCGTCTTCGCGTCGTGAGCCGCGCTCTTTTGCAGCAACCAGATTTTCCCGGTTTGATGGACCGCGAGAAAGGCGTTGCTGATCCCTGGAACCTGCCCGAACCAGACCAGCCCGGAACGGACATCGCCCGGCTGCTGGACGAACGAGTGCGAGAAACGCAGGTCCTCGCTGAAAAATGGCCGCACGGTGACGGGCTTCGCCAGTTCGGGAACATCAACGGGCATGCCGCGATTGCTCGTGAGCGCTGACTCCGGCTGTTTGAGCGTGACGAGATATTCGACCAGATCGGTGAACTCCTGCAGCGACAACCCGGCCTGCAAACCTTCGGGCATGAGCGACACGTTGCTGCCGCGCTGCTCGCGGATGTCACGGGTGGCGATGCGGACCCGCTGGCCGTCCGCGCCCATCAGTTCAATCGCCTCGGCGGTCGCGTCCTTGAGAACGCCCTGAAACTGTTCGCCGGACTTTGTCTCCACGATCGTTGTGCCGTAACCCACCGCGATCTCCGCCGATGGCTCGAGCACGGCGCGAATCAATTCCATCCGCGGCAGCTTGTCCCCGACCGCGAACAGGTCCGGCCCTGCCTTGCCGCTGCTGCCATCCACCGAATGACATTTCACACAGGCGGCCCGCTGCTCGGAAGCGAAAAGTTCCCTGCCGTGAACCGCGTTTCCGTCATGGACCATCGCGAAGTCGCGATACTCGCGGAGTTGCCTGGAGGAGTTGCCCGGCGGAGAATGAACCGCCGGTTCGGCGCCGCGGGTGCAAATGGTCAGGACCACCACAACACAGATTTCTGAAACAACCTTGCGGCGCATAAACGATGATTTTTATTTTGCGAATTCACGGACGGCCTTGCCCGCTGCGTCGAGATTGGCCAGCCGCATTTCGGAATATTTGCGCGACAGAATGATGCCCTGCGCGCCCGCTTTCAGGGCGGCGGCGGTCGCGGCACAGCTATCGTCCGGCGCGGCCTTGCGCGAGTTTCTGCCCGTAGGGATGCCGATGTCGATGCCGGGCAGGATGCGGCATTTGCCCTGGACTCCGTCGAGCGCGCGTTTCGTTTCGCGTGCCACATAATCCGGCGACAAACCGGCCGCGGCCAGTCCTTCGAGGCTCGCTTCATTCCCGTAGTTCAGCAGATGATTGTTGAACCCGAGCAGTTCGCCCTTCGGCACGTCGCGGAAGACCGTCGAGCCGACATTGCGGATGAAATTGGCGTAACGTTCGCCCCCGCAGTTGTTATAGACCACCACCTTCAGGAAATCCGCCTTCTTCGCCAGCTCATCGTACCGGCGCGTGGCGCGAAAGATCGGGTTGAACGAGTTCACGTGCTCGATGTGAAAACCGACCTGCAGTCCGTTGCGGATTGATTTCACCGTCGCATTGACCTCGGCAAGAACCTGGTGTTTACCCTGGTCAAAGAGGTGGTCCCAGGCGATGATTTCCGGCCACTCGACCAGCAACCGCCAGAACTCGACAAAGTAACCGTCACTCGGACGCTGGTCTTTGAGCGCGGCCTGTACGAACTGGTCGAGCTTCGTATAGCCCTCGCGCGCGCGTTCGAAATTGATGCCCGCCGCGCGCGCCGCCGCCTGGTGGTGTTCGCAAAAGCACGTGACGCGCGATGAAGCGATGCTTTGCGCGTGGCTCGCGCCGAGCGCGTTCAACAACGGCCCGTTGCGCTCGTTGAAAAACAGGACGCCGTCAATGTCATAAGATTCGCAGAGATCGGCCGCGAGCCCGGTCCAGAACGCCCGCACGTCGGGATGAAACAGACAGAGCGTGCCCGTGCGGCGGCCCCGCAGGTCCACTTCTGCCACTTCCTTCACGCCCGGTACGTCCGAACGGAACACGTCCTCGATCGAACAAAACAATTTCATGCCGCGCTTCCGTGCCTCGGGCAGGACGGCCGCCACGATGTCCAGGTCGCCGTGGTCCGGCGCGCGCGTCTGTTTCAGTGCCGTGTTCCGGTAAAACTCCGCGTGCGGCGTGGCGTAATTACCTCCGTGAAAGGTTTTCTCGTCCGACTCCTGTTTGCCGTGATCCGGAAAGGGCTGGCCCGGAATCTGCCGTCCGCCCAGACCGCGGCCATAAGTGAACGTGGTCAGGAAAATGGTATCCACTGCGGCCCGCTCGTGCAGGAGATCGAGCACCTGCCCGACACCTTCGTCCACGAACGAGACCGCCCCGACCTGGATGCCAATCATTTTTCCCGCCGGCTGAGATTCCTCGAGGGCCGCTGTTGCCGGAAGCAATCCACCGAGGGCGGCGACGGCGGTAGTCGCGCCGATACCGCGCTTGAGGAATTCCCGGCGCGGGATTTCTTCGCCGGCATGGTTGACTCCATCATGCTTCAAGGCCTGCTTGCACCGACTGGAACCGGATTCAGGAACGGCTTTCATGCGAACACTCTGCCAAAAGTGATGGCGCCTGTCACGCGTTTGCCCCGGGTCTGGCCCGGTTTGGTTTGATTCACTTTGACAGGGCTGGACCGGGGCCGGGCTGTGGCTCGCGCTGCGCGGCCTGCCGCGCCATCGACGACAAGGCGACGACGTGGAAGCTTGACTACGCGAACCTACGCACGCGACTGCTGGCCAACAGGCAAATTCTGGAGTGGCAATGACGACTGCATTGAAGTAGCCTTGCCGATATTCCGTGAATCCCGATTTCCAGACCATAAAGGCCCGAAGCGCGAAGGCATTTACTTTGATCGAACTGCTGGTCGTCATCGCTGTAATCGCGATTCTCGCCAGCCTGCTCCTGGGGGCGCTCGCCAAAGCCAAGGACCAAGCGAATACGATCAAGTGCCTGAGCAATCTGCGCCAGAACACCCTGAGTTTCAAAATAGCGATTGACGACGATTCGGGTCGTCTGGCCCTCAACTATGATTCCGTTCCCGTTTCAGCTCCCCAGTCCTACGCGCAGACAGCACAAGGCCAGTGGTGGTCCAAACAATGGGGCGTGCCGGGCGCGGGATCGATCTGTCCCGCCGCACCTGAACGAAGCCCAAAGGCCCGGCCCCCTTCACCATTCCGCGGCCCCACAAAAGGATTCTATCCGGGATCAGTGTACTCCGCCTGGGTCGTGGACTCGCCCGATAATAGTGGTCCCTACTGGTGGAGTTGGTTTGATCCACAGCAGCCGAACCTTCCGCAGCACAGAGTGGGAAGTTATGCGCCCAATAATTGGTTGACGGGAGGCTGGTTGTGGACAGACGCCAACCAGGATACTCCCACAGGGAGAGATCACTTCCGGAGCGAAAGCGACGTCGCAACCCCGGCTGAAACCCCGGTGTTCGCTGATGGAATTTACTGGGGAGGGTGGGCTGGTTGGTGGTCGGGACCCATAGCGACCGATTTTCCGGCCCGAAACCTGGTGAACGGATTTTCGTCGGGTCTTAGTCATGGAATGGCCGCGTTTACAATTCCCCGGCACGGTTCGCGTCCATCGCAGATTTCCACCAACTACCCGCCGAACGCCAAACTGCCCGGCGCGATCAATATGACATTTTACGACGGCCACGCCGAAGCCGTGAAGCTGGAGCGTTTGTGGCAGTTTTCCTGGCACCGCGATTATCGCCCGCCCGCCAAGCGACCGGGGTTGCAATGAAGAGCCATCGTCCAACTTGCCCCGGTTTCACTCTGATCGAACTGCTGGTGGTCATCGCTATCATCGCGATTCTGGCGGCGCTGCTGTTGTCGGCGTTGTCGCGAGCGAAAGAGCAGGCGCGGGCAGTTCAATGCTTAAGCAATCAGCGACAAATCTTATTGAGTTACAGGCTCGCGCTGGATGATGAAATCGGGAGCAGTCTCAGCAAACAATCTGTGGCCGATTGGTATGTGCAGCAGGTCGGCAGGCCTGAACTCGGCTGGATTTGTCCCGACGCGCCGCTCCGAAAAGACCCAGCAGACCCTTCTTTGTATTGGCGGTACACGCCATACGAAAGATACGGAACGATAGACTCGGCGTGGAGCGTGGACTGGAGTGTATGGATTAAAGGAGTACCCAACACACTCAATCCTATCACACTTGCGGAGGTCGTTGGTGATGTTAATCGGGACGTAGTTCCTCGATTTCGTTCCGGCAGTTATTTCCTCAATCATTGGTTGCTCTTGCGGGATTCGTTGCCTTCGTGGGGCACAATGCGCACGAAGATTTTTGGAAACGAGGGACGAGTTCAACAACCGACATTGACTCCCCTGCTGGCCGATGGCGTCAGTTGGTTCGGAATCCCTACAGCCGACGGTCTTCCTGCTAAAAATTTGGCAAGTGTCGTCTCCACAAACGGCACCACGTTGCAGGAAATCAGCGCCATGAGCATGATGACCATTCCACGGCACGGAAGCCGTCCCAGTCCGATCCCCAAGAGTTGGCCTTCAAGTCAACGGCTTCCAGGAGCGGTGAACGCTGCCTTTTTTGATGGCCATGCGCAGAAGGTGCCGCTCGAACAGCTGTGGCAGTTGTACTGGCATTACGATTATCAACCGCCAGCCAAGCGTCCCGGATTGCCGTGAGCAAATTCCGAACAAGAAGGATGGTCTCGGTGGTCGCGTTCACCTTGATTGAATTACTGGTGGTCATTGCGATCATTGCGATTCTCGCTGGACTGTTGTTGCCGGCGCTCGCAAAAGCGAAGACCAAGGCGCAAGGCATTCAATGCCTCAACAATTTGAACCAGTTGAGCCTGTCGTGGATCATGTATGCCGACGACAACGCGGACCGAATTCCGCCCAATAACATCAACGAGGCTGATCCGAAAAAGACGTGGGTCGTCGGCTGGCTCGATTACGCGCGGGCGGTGACGGACAACACGAACACCATCAATCTGATGAACAGCCTGCTCTGGCCGTATCACAAGACGCTCGCGATCTGGCGTTGCCCGGCGGACCGAAGCAGGTCGAAGCACGGAGGCACATTGTATCCCCGCGTCCGCAGCGTCTCGATGAACTGTTGGCTTAATTCCGACGGACCGTTCATGGGCCTGAACCAGTACAAGGTGATGCGCAAGATCGCCGATATGCAGAACCCGGGAACAGCCGGCACGTGGGTCGTCACCGACGAACGCGAAGACCGCGTCAATAACGGTTTCTTCGCCGTGGACATGACGGGGTTCATTCCGAGGAATCTCAACAATCTTCATCTGGTGGATGTGCCCGCGAGTTATCACAACGGTGCGGGCGGCGTGACCTTTGCCGACGGACACTCGGAGATTCACCGCTGGCTCGACCCGCGCACCAAACCGCCGATCAAAACGGGACAGGATCTGCCGCTGACTGCCGCATCGCCCAACAATCGGGACGTGATCTGGCTGCAGGAGCGGAGCACGGGGCCGGTGCGATAGTTGACGCTCGGGGCTTCGCGCCATGCCGGCCGGTTGGCGACCCACTCTTACAAAAGCATTTCCAAACCCCAACGTACCTTTTACAGTCGCGTCCTCGATTTATGGCGAAGCACATCTACGAATTCTGTTTCGGTCCCTGGAACATCAGCGAAGGCCAGGATCCCTATGGTCCGCCGGTGCGCCCGCCGCAGACGTTCGACTGGAAACTCTCCCGGCTTAAAAGGCTCGGCTTCGACGCGATGATGTTTCATGACGATGACGCGGTGCCGGACATTGATGAAAAATCAGAAGCGCAAATCCGCAAAGAGGCGAAGGAACTGAAAAAACGTCTCGACGGCGAAGGCATCGCCGCCGAAATGGTCGCACCCCGTCTCTGGTTCGCGCCGGAGACGATTGACGGGGGTTACACGAGCAATGATCCGAAGCACCGCCGGTACGCCATCGAACGTTCGCTGCGCTCCATCGATCTCGCAAACATCCTCGACACTGACATCCTCGTGCTCTGGCTCGCGCGCGAAGGCAGCTACATCCGTGAGTCGAAGAACGCGCGCCGTTGCGTGGATTATCTGGTCGAAGCCTTCGACAGGATGCTGGCGCATGATAAAAAGATACGGCTGGCCATCGAACCGAAGCCCAACGAACCGATGGATCACGCGTATCTTCCGACGATCGGCCACGCGCTCGCCGTCGCGCAGCTCACGCGCGACGCGAAACGGGTCGGCTGTCTCATCGAAAGCGCGCACGCCATCCTGGCCGGACTCGATCCCGCCGATGAAATTGATTTCGCAATGGCCTTCGACAAACTCTGGTCGTTGCACTTGAACGACCAGAACGGATTGAAGTTCGACCAGGACAAGCCGTTTGGGAGCAACAATCTTCGTGTCGCCTTCAACCAGGTCCGTGCGCTGGAGAGGAACGGTTACGGCAGGAACGGCGAGTATGTCTGCTTCGACGTGCATCCATTCCGCACGACAAAGACGGCACATTGGCTTAACCACCTGGACAACAGCCGCCGCACGTTTCTCAGGCTGCTCGGGAAAGCGCGAAGTTTTGACGAAAAGAAGGCGCAGTCGCTCATTGCCGACCGCAATTATCAGGATCTCGACCAGATGGTGATCGAGCATCTGCTGGGTGACTGATCTTCACGCGGGCATTCGATCGCAAGGGATTTTACCACAGGCCGAAGCTGCCGTCCGTGCCCCAGATTTGAGAACCGACGTAGGATTTCATTCGTGACGCATCCTTCCAGGCAACGGAGCCGTCGAGCAGGCCGACGTTGCCGCCTTTCGCGCCGATGGAGGCGGGGGTCTGTTGATACGCCTCCGGGTGTTCCTCGAAGTAAGCCGCGTCACGGATGACCGGTCCGTGCGCCGTGTGCGGCGCAAGAATGCGCTGGTAACTGTACGCATAAACGTTCAGATCCGCCACCAGCACGAGCGCCGGATCTTCCGCTGTCTTTTGCGGCGAAATCCACGTGTTGGTCGCATTTCCCGCAGGCGGCCAGGGCGTGTTCGAGTGGCCGCCCAAGTAGTGGTAGCCGATGGCCACGCCATAGTCCGGTTGCATTCGCCAGTCTTTTTCCTGTTCAAACGATCTCGCCAGGTTCGGGCAATCGAGCACCTTCAAGGGACTGGCGTAATGAAGAATGTTGCTCTTGGTGGCGGTGGAAAGAATCGGTGTGTGAGTATCGTTCGTGTTGCGATTGTCGGTACCTCCGCGTGGCAGATAATCCTGATAATCGCCCGCATAAATGTGGGTCGCCATGATGAACTGATGGATGTTGTTCAGACACGCGGCCCGGCGCACCCGCTCCTTGGCGCTGCCCAACGCCGGCAGAAGCAGCGAAGCGAGAATGCCGATTATGGCAATGACGACCAGCAGCTCGATCAGGGTGAAGGCGCGGGCGTTCACGTCCGTGAACAGGGCCGGACGGTTTCTTTTTCCTGCCTTGACCGGCAACGGTTTCACGGCCGTTCCTCCACCCTGAAGAAACGTTGCGGAGTGGTGGCGCTTTGCGGATCGTCGAGGCGGAGCTGGCCGTTCATCAGAAGAACCGGGTTCGTCAGCTTTAGCCAGCCGTTCAAGCCAAGCGTCAGGTTCGCGCTGGCGAAGATGTCGATGTTGGTGACGCGATTCGCGTCGAGCGGCGACCCATCGTCGTTGCTGACGAACAGGCGGAACGTGCCGTCACCGGAAAGCGCCGAGGAAAGTTTCAACGGCGGCGGACCAGGGACAGACACGTCAAGCGCGACCGCCTCTGTCGTGCTGCGGACATAGATGCGACCGTCGCTGATGGCCGGCACATTCCAGCATCTGACGAGGTTGAGGATCGAACCCTGAGACCCGTCGAGTGCGCGGTACCGCGCCACTTCCACATAAGCGGTCGGATCAGGTTTGACGAGGAGCAAATAGCCATCTTCGGTCAACACGAGCACGTGCCCCGCGACAAACATCACTTCGCCCAGCCCCACTCCGGACTGGGTCCACTTTCTCGTTCCGGTCGCCATTTCGACGCACCGAAGCGACGTCGCCGATTCACCGTAAACCCCGTACAAATAACCGTTGTAAAACACCGGCGTCGCCCAATGGTTCATGTTGTCGCCGGGAGTCCGCCAAACCTGGTTGGTGGTAAGCTGCGAACCGGATAAACTGATTTGCACGGCTCCCGCGCCCATTCCATACGTCGCCGAGCAATACACAATGTCATTTCCGACCACCGGTGATGCAGCGGTTGAAACGCTGAACGGAAACGGGTAACGCCAAAGCACGGAACCGGTGTCGGGCGCCACCGACACCAGACCCGATTGCGCGAAGTAAATTATTTGCCTGATGCCAGCGACGGTTGCCGCAACGGGCGAAGCCTGGGTCATCACATCGCTCTGCCCCTTCCAGGCCTCGGTCCCGTCGGACTCGTGAAAGGCGAACAGGCATTTGTTCGGCGCGTTGCCGATGACAAAAACGAGACCGCCTTCAATCAGCGGAGATGCGGCGCTTTGCCAGGCGATCACCGTACTGCCGTACTCAGCGACGAGGTCCCGGTTCCAAATGACCGCTCCATTCGTGGCGTTGAGGCAATACAGGCCCAGGTAGGAGGTCAAAACAAAAACGCGATCACCGTCCACCGAGGGCGTCGAACGCGGTCCGTCGTCGCTCCCGTCACCCACACCGCCATTCGGATAATCCGCGATGCCCAACGGGGGTGAGACCCAAAGTTCCGCGCCGGTGTCCGCGTCCAGCGCGATGCAGAATTCCCGGTTCGAGCCGCTCGCCGGCCGCCGAACCATCGTGAACGCTTTTCCTCCACTGATGGAAAAGGAGCTCAGCGCCGGATCCAGCGGAATCTACCAAAGCTGCCGAGGCGCGTCCGAAGACCAGTTCGTGCGAATCGTCTCGGTCGAAATACCGTCGTGATTCGGGCCGCGGTATTGCGGCCAGTCGATGGCAGGAACGCTGGACGCGCCGGTCAGCGCAACAACCCAGAGCAACGCGCGGGAGATGCGAACGCCATTTGCGGAAAAAAGAGAGTTCATCGTCAGGTGCGTTTTGACAGACGTTGATTCGCTCAAAACGGTCCGGGCACCGGTTTGCCAGCCCATCAATCTAGCAGAGTTGCCGCAACGGGCAACGGACGAATGCGCCCGGAGCGGAAAATTATTCGTCCAGTTATTTGACGCCCTCTTGTAAGTCAAACATTCCGTGCAGCGGGTTCCGGATCCTCACAAGTTTTTTACAACTCTTTCACCCGCCAGTGACAACCCGTTCCATCCGGCGGGGCAGTCTCGGAACATGAAAACAGCCATCCTTCCTCTGGTTCTCGTCGTCTGGCAGTGCGGTGTTTTTGCGGGTGACCGCCCTTCGGAAAATTTCACCGCGCACGAGTGGGGCACGTTCACGTCGGTCCAGGGCGCCGATGGAATCCTCGTTCCGTGGCACCCGCTGGAAACCACGCAGCTTCCGCGATTCGTGTATGACTGGACCAAGCCCGGTCTGGGCCGCCGGGCCGCCGGGCCGCTGAATCCGGGGAGCAAGAGCGCGTTTATCACGCTCCAGCGCATGGAAACACCGGTCATCTATTTCTACAGCGACCGGGAGAGAACCGTGAATGTCACGGTCCGGTTTCCCCAGGGATTCATCACTGAATGGTATCCACAGGCCGGCGAGATAGGCCCCGCGGTTTTTCCGCCGGGCAGGCTGGCCGTCGCGCTCGATGGCCTCGTGCAGAAAACGGGCGCGCGGCCGCAGTTCACGTTCGCGTCCGTCTTCGGCAGAAAGGGAGTTCCAGACTCGCGAATTCAATGGAAGGACATCCGTGTCCTGCCCGCGGACCGGCACGCGGACCTCGTCTCCGCCGTGCCGACCGGAGGCTCGGGCAACCATTATTTTGCCGCGCGCGAAACGGACGCTGATTTTGTCAGTGTCAGCACCCCGGACAAGAGCGTGCCCGAGCACGAGAAGTTTTTGTTCTACCGCGGGGTGGCCAATTTCCAGACGCCGTTGAAGGTTACGCTGGGCGGGGCGAATGAAAAGTGGTTTCAACTGAGGAACAATGGCGCAACGAAACTCCAACATCTTTTCATCCTGAACGTGCGAAACGGCGAAGGGGAGTTCACCGAACTCGAGAGCCTCGCGCCCGGCGACTCGTGGTCGTTCGATTTCGACGGCCAGTCGAAGCGCGCACCGCTCGGCGAAGTTGTGGGGCAACTGGGGCGGCAAATAAAAAAGGCGCTCGTGGGCGAGGGACTGTTCGAGCGGGAGGCGGCCGCCATGGTGAAGACATGGCGTGAATCGTGGTTTGAAGAGGAAGGGTCCCGGGTAATTTATCTGCTGCCGCGCGCCTGGACGGATGAAACCCTGCCGCTCGCGATCAATCCGGAGCCGCGCGATATCGTCCGCGTCATGATCGGCCGCGCCGAGATCATCGCGCCGATGACCGAATGGCAGCTCATCAAGCAGATCGTCCGATACGCGGATGGCGACACTGTCGCGCGCGGCGAGGCGGTGGACCGGGTCCGGCAGATGGGTCTTGGACGTTTCTTTCAGCCGGCCGTGCAGCTCGCGCTGGGCAACCGTCCCAATCGCGAATTCAGCCAGGCGGCCTGGGAACTCGTGAATGCCGCTGCCACGAAACGCGACGATGCGAAGCCGGTCGCGTTGCGCTAGCGTGCCACCCGGGTTGGCTGGACGAACACCGTCCCATCGTGGAATAATCATGCCCGGCCCATGAAAAAAGTCGCGTTCGTGTTCGTGCTGGCGGTGTTTGTCCCGAGCCTCGTGCTGGCCTGGCTGGCGGTTCGCTCGCTGCGCGATCAACAGTTCGCGCTCGAACGCCAGCGGGCGCTGCTCTACCAGGGTGTTGCCGACGCGGTGGCCAAGGACATCGTCGGTTACATCGCCGAGCGCCAGCGCGAATTCGGCCTGCAGGTTGAAGCACTGCTCGGCGAGCACAAACCGCTGGACCTTGCCAACTCTTTCGACGACCAGTTGCGCAAGGGCTGGCCGCTGGCGGAAGTCGGCTTCACGGTTTCGCTTGACGGCTCTTGCTATTCTCCGTCGCTCTTTGGCGGCCCGGAAGCGCGCAAGTTCCGCCTGGATAACGAACGGTTCCTCTGCAACCGTGAAAGCGTCGAGGTCTATTGGGACAGCCCCAAAGGCACGATCAACCTTTCGCAGTTGGATGTAAAAACTCCCCAACCGGGGAACGATGAGCAGGGCGTGCAACAGCCGGCCACCAACGCGGGCAGTTACGTCAGCAGTTTAGGCAAGTCGGCGAAAGACCAGAAACAGACACGCAACGTCGAACCGCAGCAGGCGCAGCAGCTGACCGTCAAGGGGAACTACTCGAAAATCGCGTCCTCCGAAGCGGAGTTTCGCCAGTTGATCGGCGACTCGACCGAGGGAACGGTCGCGCGCTTTCTCCAGAACAAACTCAACCTGATGTTCTGGTACCGGTCTCCACGCGGCCCGCAGCTCGTGTTCGGAGCGCTGTTGAACCTGCCGAAGCTGGTCGGCGGACTGGGCGGCAGCGTGAAAGTGGAACCCGCCCCGTTGAATGGAGAAATCTGCGTGGCGCTGCTGACCGACTCTGCGGCGCCGGCCATCCTTTCCAACCCGAACTTCCGCACCAACTGGAAGCGCCCGTTCGTGGCGACGGAAATCGGCGAGGTTCTGCCCCACTGGGAAATTGGCGTTTATCTGCTCGACCCGGCCACGCTGGCCCGGTCGGCGCAAACACTGAAACTCACGCTCGGCCTGCTCATCGCCGTCCTGGTGCTGGCCATCGGCGTCGGCGGCTGGCTCATCGTGGGCGACTTGAAACGGCAGCTCACCCTGGCCCGCCAGAAGACCGATTTTGTCAGCAACGTTTCGCACGAATTAAAAACCCCGCTCACGTCCATCCGCATGTTTTCCGAACTGCTGGCGGACGAACGCGTGACCGACAAGGCCAAGCAACGCTCCTATTTGAACATCATCACCACGGAAACCGCGCGGCTCACGCGGCTGATCAACAACGTGCTCGACTTCTCGCGCATCGACCGCGGCGAAAAAAAATACAACTTTGCGATGTGCGATCTCGCCGATGTCGCGCGGGAAACGGTCGGGATCTACCGCCCGCAATTGGAGGCCGCGGGCTTCAGGGTCGAATGCGAACTGCCCGGGGTGCCGGTGTTCGTGAACGGCGACCGCGACGCGCTCGCGCAGGTCATCGTCAACCTGCTTTCCAATGCGGAAAAATACTCCGGCGCGCAGAGGGAGGTGCGCGTGGAAATGCGGTCGCAATCGCAACCGTTGCCGCACGTGGAGATGCGGGTGCTCGACCGCGGTCCCGGGGTGCCCGGAGGCTGTGAAGAAAAAATCTTCGAGCAGTTTTATCGCGCTCATGATTCGCTGAGCAGCGGCATCCAGGGTTCCGGCCTCGGCCTGACGCTCGCACGACAGATCGCCCGGTCGCACGGCGGGGACGTTGCTTATGAACCGCGCGAGGGCGGTGGGAGCAGCTTTGCGCTGCGATTGCCGGCAGCTTCGTCTTCAACCGCCGATCGTCACACGTGAACACAAATCAAAACTGCGGGTGCCGCGATGCCGGACCGACATTTGCATGCGTTCGCGCCTGTTCGCAGTCTCCCGCATGAAAACGAAAATCCTGATCGTCGAGGATGATCCACACATCCTGCTGGGACTTGAGGAGGTGTTGAGGAGCGATGGCTTCGAGGTCGCCGTCTGCAGTCGCGGCGACCTGGCGGTTGAAACCGTCAACCGGCACCGGCCGTCGCTCATCGTCCTCGACGTGATGCTTCCCGGCAAAAGCGGTTATGACATCTGCAAAGAGCTTCGCGCCGGGAAAGTAGGCACGCCCATCCTGATGCTGACCGCCAAGGGACAGGAGATTGACAAGGTGGTCGGCCTTGATCTCGGCGCGGATGACTACGTGACCAAGCCGTTTGGCGTGCGCGAACTGCTGGCGCGCATCCACGCCCTGCTCCGGCGCACGGCCTCTCCCGCCAGGGACGGGCGTGGCGGAGAACCGTTCCAAATTGGCCCGGCGACCATTGACCCGAAAACCTTCCTTCTCAAGCGTGGCAAAGCGGTGGAAGAACTGACCGCCCGGGAGTTGAAACTGCTCCAACTGTTTCACGAGCACCCGGGTGAAGTGTTGTCGCGCGACCGGTTGCTGAACGAGGTCTGGGGATACAACTACTACGGCACGACCCGCACGCTCGATCAGGTGATCGTCCAATTGCGGAAAAAACTCGGGGACAACGGTGGCGAGCCGGAACACCTGCTCACCGTGCATGGCGTCGGTTACAAGCTGGCGGTCTGAGCGCAGGGCGCATTCGTCCATTCGTCCGCGTGGCGCAATTTTTCCTTGGCAAACCACCGCTGACGCCGTAACAACGACACGCTCTTTGAAAAGGATGAACGTGTTGTTCATCCGTCCTCGCAGTCGAATGCCTGGGAACCCCGTGAAAATCGGGGACGGTTGCGCCACTGTAACGGGCTACAAGCTCCCACAGCCACTGGTCACGAGCCGGGAAGGCGGGAGTGAGGTTGGACGCCCGAAGTCAGGATACCGGTTCGGCTGCGCTCGTCGCGGCCGTTCGTTTTGAACGGCCAACTTCTCCGTCAATGAGAAGGATGAGGCCAGCCTCCCGGACTGTTTTCGGGAGAATTCGCTGAATGCCTTCATTCTCCGTTTTGGCGGGGTCTGAAGGTTTTGTTTTTTTTGCCGCAGCTCCCGACCTGCGCCGCGCGGACGGGAACGGCCGGCATCTTCAGACTTCGCGCTGGTCTCTCAATCAACAACCCTTCCGCTCGCTTGCGGAACACATTGAAAGACCCGCGTATGTCCAAATCCCGGTTCCTCGCCCTCGCCAGCTTGTCGTTCCTCTGCTTCACGCATTCCCGCGCCGTGACCCTCACCGAAAATTTTTCCGCCAGCCCCGACGCGAGCGGCTGGAAAATTTTCGGCGACACCAATCTGTTTCGATGGAATTCGACCAACCAGAATCTGGAGGTAACCTGGGACTCGTCGCGGACCAACAGTTACTTTTATCATCCGCTGGGCACGATTCTCGCCCGGGACGACGATTTCAGCCTGGAATTCGATTTGCGCCTCAACGATATCGGCCCCGCCGACAGTTACGCGTACAGCTTCCAAATCGCGCTGGGGTTCCTGAATCTCGACCAGGCGACCCGGCCGACGTTCCTCCGTGGCACGGGGTCCAACGCGACGAACCTCGTCGAGTTCGTCTATTTCCGCGATGATCCGTTTGGCGATCCGGCGACGGTCTATCCGACCTTCGTGGACCAGACCGGACAGTTCAACTACAATCAAGGCCGCCAGGAATCGACGAACTACTCGCTCGCCACCGGCGATTGGTTTCACGTGGCGATGGATTACCGGGGGTCGAACCAGACCCTGGTCACGTCATTGACCAACCTGTCGCAGAGCGTCAGCGCCACGGTCACGCAACAGTTGGGGCTGACATTTTCAGGCGATCCCTTCACCGACTTCCGGCTGGATTCGATTTCCATCAACAGCTACAATGAAGCCGGACAGTTTCCCGGATTCGAAGGATCCGTGCTGGCGCACGGCAACGTGGACAATCTCGCGGTTACCGTTCCCCCGCCGCCGATTCAAAATCTTGCCGGCGGATTCAGCAACGCTCTCTGGCAGGTGCAATTCCTCAGTCGCAGCAACTGGCTTTACACACTCGAACGAAGCGCGGATTTTCAACTCTGGACGAACGCTTCGACTGTGACACCGGGCACTGGAAGCAACGTCCTGTTGCAAGACGCGAGTCCGCCGGCAAGCAACGCGTTTTACCGCGTGCGCGCCCAGAGGCCATGAAATCGAACAACTCCAGGCTCCGGGGCCGCGGCTTCACCTTGATCGAACTGCTCGCGGTCATTGCCATCATCGGCATCCTTGCCGCCTTGCTGTTGCCGGCGCTGCTGCGGAGCAAGGATGCGGCGCGACGCGTTCAATGCGCCAGCAATCTTCGCCAGCTTGGCATCGCGACGCAGCTCTATTGGGGCGACAATCAGGAGAATTGTTTCTACTGGAAAACAGGCGCGACCAACGGCGGAATCCTCTATTGGTTTGGTTGGATGGGGCCCGGCGCTGAAGGCCAGAGGCCGTTCGATGTGACGCAGGGCGTCCTCTATCCCTATTTGCAGGGCCGTGGCGTGGAGCTTTGTCCCTCCCTGAACTATGCAATGGCGCATTTCAAACTCAAAGCCACCGGGGCCGCGTACGGCTACGGCTACAACCTTCACCTCTCCGCGCCGATGAACGCCGCGCCAGTAAATGCAAGCCGCCTGCGCCGGTCCACGGAAACCGTTCTCTACGCGGACGCCGCCCAGGTGAACGATTTTCAAGCGCCAGCGTCGCGATCGAATCCCATGCTCGAGGAATGGTATTACGTGAGCGCGGCCACGAATCTGACGGGCCCGAATTACTATCCAAACGGCCACTTCCGGCACATGCGCCGGGCGGGTGTGGTTTTTTGCGACGGCCACGCCGGTCTGGAGAAAATGGTTCCCGGTTCGCTGGACCGGAGATTGCCGGACCAATTCGTCGGCCAGTTGAGGACGGACGTCTTGGTCCCTTGAGGTGTGGTTTGACGCTCCCCGTCCCAACGATCAGGCGCCGACGTGCTTCTTGATCGCCTCGCTGATCCGCTGGCTCCACCGTTCCAGCGCGCCGGAATCAGGACCTTCAACGAGCAGTCGCGCTTTCGATTCGGTGCCTGAATAGCGCAGCAGCACGCGGCCTCCGGCCTTTTTTAATTCAGCCTCCGCCTCCGAGACGAGCTTCGGCACGCCGTCAAGCTGGTCGAACGGCACCTTTTCCCGCACCGTGACGTTCGTGATCAGTTGCGGGTAACGCTTCCAGCAACGGGCGAGATGAGAGAGCGGTTTGTCCTTCAACTTCATGATGCGCAGAATCTGCAGCGCACAGACCAGGCCGTCGCCGGTCGTGCTGTAGTCGCGGAAAATCATGTGTCCGCTCTGTTCGCCTCCAAAGTTGAATCCCCCCCGCAGCATTTCATCGATGACGTTCTTGTCACCGACGGCCGTGCGCAGGATACGCCCGCCGACTTCCTTAATGACGGCATCCAGGCCGGCGTTGCTCATCACGGTCGCGACCAGGGTTTTGTCCTTGAGCGTCCCTTCGGCCAGCATCTCGAGTCCACAGATGGCCATCACGTCGTCGCCGTCGGTCAACTTTCCCGTCTCGTCGCAGAACAGGACACGGTCGGCGTCCCCATCGTGAGAGATGCCGATGTGCGCCCTGTGCTCCCAGACCTTCTGGCACATCTGCTGTGGATGCATCGAGCCGCAGTCCTTGTTGATGTTCATGCCGTCGGGCTGGTTGCCGTACACAAAAGTCTCCGCGCCGAGTTCCCGCAGCACGCAGGGCGTGGATTTGTAGGCGGCGCCGTGGGCGCAATCGATCACGATCCGCATTCCTTCAAGCGTCATCCCGCGCGGGAAGGAACTCTTGGCGTACTCGATGTACCGGCCCAGCGCGTCGTCGATGCGAACCGCCTTGCCGATGGCGTCCGCGGTGGGCCGGATGCTTTCAATGTCACCGCTGAACACGAGTTGCTCGACCTGGCTCTCGATGTTGTCGTCGAGCTTGTAACCGTCCGGCCGGAAGAATTTGATCCCGTTGTCGTCATAAGGATTGTGCGATGCGGTGATCACGAGGCCGGCGTCGGCGCGCAGACTGCGGGTGACATAAGCGACCCCGGGCGTGGGCAGCGGCCCGATAAACAGCACGTCCACGCCCATCGAGAGAATGCCGGAGGACAGCGCGTTTTCGAGCATGTACCCGGACAGGCGGGTGTCCTTGCCGACGACGATTTTGTGCCGGCCGCGGCCGCGCGATTGCGGCGCGATGTTCTTGAAGACGTGGCCGGCGGCGCGGCCCAGCTTGAGCGCGGTTTCGGCGGTCACCGGCTCAACGTTCGCCGTGCCGCGCACTCCGTCGGTGCCGAAAATTTTCCTGGGCTGGCTCATGGTTCAATTCCTGGTTCTCACGCTGTTCGTCGATTCCGGGGACGAAATCCGCTCCACCGCGACTTCATCGGGCGTCACTTTCATCACCACCACGTTCGGCGGAGTATGCACGACGACTTTTCTGCGAAAACTTCTGGCGTCCGGCGCGTCGAGAAGATTAACACAGACGTCCACGTCCGACATCTTCAAATTGTCGAGGACGCGTTCGTCTGCGCGAATCGTCACCTCCACTTCATCCGGTGTGAACACGAAGCCGCGAACGTCCGCGGGAGGCTTCCTGGCGGTGACCGGCAGGGGGCGGCTCAGTGTCGCGGAAGAATGGGTTTCCGGAAGTTTGAAACTGTTTTCGATATTTGAATTGATCGTCAACCAGATGAGGACGGCCACGACCACAGAAGCGAGCTTCCAGCCAAAATTATGAAGGATGTAATCGCGCGGCACCATGATCACTTGACTTCCGGTTTGGGCGCGGTGTGCACCGGCGACTTGGCGGTCCCGTTCGGTCCCGCGAAGCCGGTTGAGCGAAACCATTCCGAGAGCGTCTGCGACCGCGGCGCGCGGACCAGCACCGAGGTCAGGAACGCGCGCAATTCCTCCAGGCTCACTCCACGCGTCAACTGCCCTTTGTGAGCGTAGGAGATTGCGCCCGTTTCCTCCGAAACCGCCACCACGACCGCGTCCGTCTCCTCGGTCAGGCCGATCGCCGCCCGGTGCCGCGTGCCGAGCGATTTGTTCAGGTCCTGGCGCTGTGTCAGCGGGAAAATACAGGCCGCCTTCGCGATGCGGTCGCCGCGCAGGATGACGCCCCCGTCGTGAATCGCGTTGTTCGGAAAGAAAATGGTCTCCAGCATCTCCGGCGTCGCCTCGCAGTCAACCACCACACCCGATTCGACCGCGTCGTCGAGATGGATCGCCTGTTCGAGTGCGATGAGCGCGCCGATCTTCACTTCGGAAAGGCGTTCGGCCGTCTGGATGACAACCTCGATGTTCTCGCGCGTGTCGCGGGACGAGGTGAACAGCGGCAGGTTCCCCACCTCGGCCAGCATGCGCCGCAATTCCGGCTGAAAAATCACGAGCACGGCGATGGCAAACCCGGTGAGGAATTTTGCCAGAAGCCAGAGCAGCACCCGCAGATCGAGCAGCGTGGTGACCACGGTAAGCACCAGCAGCAAAAAGAGAAAGCCCAGCACCACCGGCCACCCGCGCGTGCCCCGCACAAACATCAGGGCGTAATAAATCGCCACCGCGAGGATGACGATCTCCAGCGCGGGCCGCCAGACGTTCTCCAGGAATTCCAGAATTCTCATTTTGACCGGGTAAGGACCGCTTCGGTCGTTCTCACCGCCTGAAGCGTTTCCGCGACATCGTGCGTGCGGATCATTCGCACACCGGCTTCGACCGCAAGGGCTGCGCAGGCCAGCGCTGCCGGCAGACGCCCGTCCACCTCCGTCCCCAGCAGTTTTCCGATGAACGACTTGCGCGAAACGCCGACGAGTACCGGGCGATTCAAGTTTGTAAAGCGCCCCAGCCCGGCGAGCAACTGCAAATTGTGTTCCAACGTCTTGCCAAAGCCGATGCCCGGGTCCAGTGCCACCTGGCCCGCTTCCACACCCGCCCGACGCAGGCGCTCGAGCCGTTCGACAAAAAACGCGCGCACTTCACCGACGACGTCGCGGTAGGCCGGATTCGACTGCATCGTCTGTGGCGTCCCCTGCATGTGCATGCAGATGTAACCCGCCTTCGTTTCTCCGACCACACGCCACATTTCATCGTCGGCCCGGTTTGCCGCGATGTCGTTCACGATGCTGGCGCCGGCCCGCAGCGCCGCCCGCGCCACCGCCGATTTTTGCGTGTCAATGGAAAGCGGAACTTTCGCCTGCGCCGCCAGCCGCTCAACCACCGGCAGCACCCGTCTCAATTCCTCTGTTTCGCTGACCGGCTCCGCGTCGGGCCGGGTTGATTCCCCGCCCACATCAATGATTTCCGCCCCCTGGGCGATCAGTTTCAAACCGTGCGCAACGGCCGCCGCCGCGTCCATGAACTGGCCGCCATCGGAAAACGAATCGGGTGTCACGTTCACGACGCCCATGATCATCGCCGGGCGGGGAAACTGAAATTCAAACTTGCAGGCGCGGAAAATCATGACGTTTGCGATTACGCTGGCCCGGCGTAGAAGGACGGACCGCCGGCTTCTCGGAATTCACACGCAGGGTTCAGCGTTTGATCAACTGCCTCACGCCGTCCACCAGCCGCCGCGCGATGGCGCGGACCAGCTCGTCCGGCACACCCATCCGCGGGTCCGAGCTCTGGCTCAGCATGTGGCACTGATCGTTGACGTAATCAATCAGCACAAATTCACCGGACCCGGTCAGCGCGATTTCACTCGAAAAGAACCTCATCCCGGTCAATTCCGCGATCCGGTGAACGATGTCCCGCAACGGCGTGAGCTCGAGCTGCTGTTCCTCGGTTGGGGTCGGCAAACGGTAACGGTCCGTGAAACAATTCCACCAGCAGCTCCAGACCGAGCCGAACACGTAAAACACGCGAAAGTAAACCGGCTCGCCGTTCTGCGTCTTCGGAACGATGCGACGCTGCAGCAGATAATGCCGGTCCGGCCAGACAGAGATCGAACGCGCGATGTCTTTTTCGTTCACGGCATCCATGATGACCCCGCGCCGGCCGTAGCCCATGGCCGGCTTGATCACGAACGGCGTGCCCAGCGCCGCGCGGTCCGCTTCTGACAAGAGAAAGCCGCCGGCCTGCTCGCGCGGAACGATCACCGTGAATGGCAGTTGGAAACCGGCGGCCAGCAGCCGGAGATGCAGCCGCGCCTTGTCGAACGCGGCCAGCGCGATGTCCGGCGGATCAATGATCTGCGTCTTGCGCTCGTGCGCCAGCCAGATCAGCCGGTGATAAATGTCGTCGGGCAGATGATGCTCGCTGTGCATGTTGAGCAGTGCCCGCGCCCAGACCTTGCCCTTGGCCAGTTGATCGCAGAACGGTTCGACCCAGAGCGGTTCGACGAGGAAAAAGTTCAGGCCCAGCTCCGCGCAATGTTGCTGGATGCGATGGATGAACAAGTCATCCGCGTCCAGCTTGTGGGTCATCACCAGATCGTAAATCCGCGTCACGCTGGCGAGTATTCGGCGGGTAAGCGATACCTGTCAATGACGGGTGATTTGCGGAATCGCGTATCGCGCAACATTCCATTACGAAAGCCAGTTGCGTGATAAGGGGCGGACATAGATAAGCGTTGCGAAAATCGTAAGGAATATAACGCCAGAAATAATGCCAGCTGTCCTCGACAGCCCGAAAGAGTCGCGGAGGCCCGAAACGCAAAAACCCGTCCCAAATGCCAGATAAATGTCCTCGGTAAGAATCTCATGCACGCCAAAGTCCTGATCTTTCATAATCGGCTGATGGAAAATATAAGTAGAAAGCCACCAAACGAGGAGGACGACAGCAGGCGCGATCGCTGACGAAAACACTCGTGCATTCAATGGTAAACATCTGCGCGAAAAAGAAGACAGGCCAGCAAGCGTGGAACAAAAGACGATGGCAAACCAGAGCCGAGTGTCCCACCAATTTATATATGGTATAGGAAGCATGATCTGTAGCGGCAGATCTTTGTTACAGAGATCCGTCCCGCTTTTACGGAAGTGCGTGTTCTTGAAGCTCCACTCTTTCATTCAACACGAATGCTAAACCGAAATGCGAGTTAGCACCGCGTCCCTTTCAATAACCTCCACCCTTGCTCCCGGCCTTCGCCCGTTGAATCAGTTCGATCTCGTACCCTTCCGGCGCATCAATGAAAGCGAACACGGTCCCGGTAGAGGTCGTCGTCGGGCCATCGGAGTATTTCAGGCCCAGCGTCGTCAGGTGTTTGCCGAATTCCTCGAGGCTGTCCACCTCGAAGGCCAGGTGCGTCAGGTCCGCCTGCACCTGCACCGGGCCGCTCGACGGGAAGCTGCACAGTTCGATCTGCTCGTCACTCTCCGGCGCCTTGAGGAAGACCAGTTCCGAGCCGCGCGGCGATTTGTGCCGGCGCATTTCCTCCAGCCCGAGCACGTCCTTGTAAAACTTCAACGTCTTTTCCAGATCGTTCACCCGATAGCGCGTGTGCAACAGTTTTCTCGCTTTCATCGCGTGAAAAATAACCCGCGGGAATCGCAAAGCAAACTTTTGTGGCGGCGCAATTGGCTTGCCGGACGGGAACGGTTTGCGTTACGACTGCGCGCGTGACGTGGCGAACACAGTGGCGCGGTTGGGTGTTCTTCATCGGTTTCGGCGCAACCTGTGTCGCCCATGCCCAGATTGATCCGGACAAACGGCGGCTGTTTCAGCTTGGCTACAACCAGCAGTTGCAGGGCCGCGGGCCGCTCTCCGGTTACGCCTTCTACTATTTCAACGAACCGGGATTCATCGAAACCAACCTCACGCTGCGACTGGCCATCGCGCCCGTCTATGTGGATTCGGAACTCGGCATCCGCGATGCCCTCGGTCCGAACACGGACCTGGCCATCGGCCTGGCGGGCGGCGGTTACGCCGACAGTTATTCGGAAACGCGCGGCGGCAAGTACTGGCGCGAGGAATCGTTCACCGGGCACGGCGCCGAGGGTGGCGTGGGCGTTTACCATCGTTTCAATCCCGACCAGCAGATCCCCCTCAACGCCATCCTGCGCGTGACCGGGCGCTACACATTTTACGAACGCGACGACGTCACCGCGCCGGGCTTCACGCTCCCGCCGGACCACGCGACGCTCCATGTGCGGAGCGGATTGCGCTGGGGCGGACGCGAGCCGCTCATGATGCCATCGCTGGCGATGGAACTGTCCGCGTGGTACGAAGGCCAGTTCCGCACCGGCGCCGAACCGTACGGTTTCAACGGCGACCGCGCGCTCGAAGATCATTCGCACCTGTTCTGGGGACGCGCGCTGCTGGCCTACACCCTCCCGGAGTTGAAGCACAATTTTTCCATCAGCCTTACCGCGGGCACCAGTCTGAACGCTGACCGTTTCAGCGGCTACCGGATTGGCGGGGCGCTGCCGCTGGTCTCCGAGTTTCCGCTGACCCTGCCCGGATATTATTTTCAGGAACTGAGTGCGCGCCAGTTCATCCTGCTCGGCGGCCAGTACGCGCTGCCGCTGGACCGCCGGAAGCAATGGGGGTTGATGTTTTCCGCCGCGACGGCCCTGATTGATTA
>Ga0134126_10002005_pt1 | contig 25843 bp, 22 predicted proteins | sample KB31752_FD_96881 | JGI IMG/M metagenome (GOLD analysis project Ga0134126, IMG submission 96881) | Terrestrial soil microbial communities with excess Nitrogen fertilizer from Kellogg Biological Station, Michigan, USA - KB3-175-2 | ecosystem: Environmental > Terrestrial > Soil > Unclassified ... | reverse complement strand
GGCCAACGTGGGAGCGCAGCCGCTGTGCAGCGGCGGCACGTTCTCCAATTTCGACGATGACGGCGACGCGGGGCCGGACGCGAATCCGACCATGCCCGCATCGGTCACGTTCGACAATCAAGCCGGCTGCTGGAGCATCGACGATGCCGCGAATCACGGCCTGCACGTGGCCGGGACGATCGGTGCCGGCGGCAATGCGCTGGGCATCGTGAGCGGTGTGGATTGGCAGGTCAAGATCCGCCCGGTGCGGGCGTTAGGCATCGACGGCAGCGGCTACTTCTTCGACATTGCGCAGGCGGTGCTGTACTCGGCGGGCCTGCCGGCCGCGGGCCAGAACGGCGCGCTGGTCACCGCGCCTAACCGTTCGCCCATCATCAACATGAGCCTGGGCGGGCCGTCGGCCGACACCGGTCTCGCGCGCGCCGTCGCGGCGGCGATTTCCGCGGGCTCGATCGTAGTCGCCGCGTCGGGCAACACGCCGAGCTCGGAGCCGTCGTACCCGGCGGCGTATCCGGGTGTGATCGCGGTTGCCGCGCTAGGCCCCGACGCGCACCTCGCCAGCTACAGCTCGAGCGGCGCCGACGTCTCGCTCGTCGCGCCGGGCGGCGACTTTCGCTTCGACGACCTGACTAACCCGTATACAGGCGGCAGCAGCGGCATTCTGTCCACGACGTGGAATTTCTCATCGGGCGTGCCGAGCTATGCGTTCTATACCGGCACGTCGATGGCCGCGCCGCACGTGTCCGGTGTGGCGGCGCTCGTGCTGGCCGCCAACCCGGGCATGTCCGGCTCGGCGCTCCGCGCGCGATTGTTAGGCACGTCCGTGGATCTCGGTCCCGTTGGGCCGGATGATCGCTACGGCATGGGTCTGGTCGACGCCTACGCCGCGGTGACGGGCCATCAACCGGCGACGACCACAACGGTGCGCGCGATCGATGCGAACACTGGCGCGGTGGCCGCGTCGGGTCCGGTGGCGGCCGACGGATCGTTCGCCGTCACGCGGCTTCCGGCCGGATCGTACTATGTGGTTGCAGGGCAGGATGAAGAGGGCGACGGTGTGACCGGCTTCCCCGGCCGCCGGTTCGGGTGGGCGGGCGGCGCGCAGCCATCAGTCATCGCGGCCGACAGCGCGCACGTGGGCACCGCCGCCGTCGTGATCGGAGCGCCGGTAGAGCAATCGCCTAACGGAGACAGGACGCACGCGCAGCAGGTCTTCGTCGACAGCTGGATCGCCGGCTCACTCGGCGCGTCCGGCGGCAAAGACTACTATCGCGTTCTCATCCCGTCCGCCGGCAGCTACTCCATCGAAACGTCGGGCGTGCTCGGCGCCTGCGGCCTGGCGCTCGAGCTCAACACCACGCTTGCCGTCACCGACAAGAACGGCGCTCCCGTCGCCGCCAATGACAACGACTCCTACTTCAGCGATTCCACGGTGACGTTCCCCGGAAACTACTGCTCCAAGATCACCACGACGCTCCAGCCCGGCGCGTACACGATCGCCGTGGGGTGGAGCGCCACACCAGCCCCCAACCCCGGCAGCTACCGGTTGCAGGTGCGATCCGGAAGTTAGGCGAACACGACGCCCGACGCCGGCGCGCGCACCCGGCCGCCATGAGGAGACAGCATGACCCCACGCGTTGGCCCGATCGATCCGACCGCGCCCGTGCGCATCGAGGTGGCGTCACAATCCGGACACGCGGTGGCCTTCGTGCTCTGGCACCGGCTGCCGGGCACGGACGAGTGGAAAAAGTTCTCGGAAGGTCGCACGGGTGACGGCCAGGGTGAAACGCACCAGGCCACACTCGAGACACAGCCCCATGCACAGATCTATTATTGGGTCGCGGTGTCGAATCCCGCGCGTCCGCACGCCGCCTATCACGCTCGTCTCACACTGACCCAACGCGAAACGCCGGTGCCGCACGGTTCGATCGACTTGCGCGGCACCACGGACGCCGCGGGCAACGACTCGGTGGAACAATGGCTCGATCTCGTCTAACGCCGGGCGTGCGCGCCGCGCTCATCTGCTGGGCGATGCTCGTCGCGGCGACCGTACCGCTCGCCGCCCAGGATGCGGACACGACACAAGTGGACGATGACACAACAACGATAGACGACGCCGAGAGCGACTCGGCCGACCTCGTGCGCCGCGCGGCGGCCAGCGTGATCTCGAGCTACTCGGTTCCCGACATGCCCGCCGCCGCATTCCTCGGCACGACGCCGGCCACGATCGCACGTCCGGCGACCGCGCGCGACTTCCTCATCGGCCTGGCGAGCGGCGTCGACGAGCACGGTCAGGCGCGGCAGGGTTTCGCGCTCGAGGCGTCGCCGTCGGCGATCGTGCCGGGCTTCGGCGTGTCGCTCGAGCAGTACCGCGAGCCGGGCGTCAATCCGCGCTACCTGCTGGCCAATCTGCTCATCTCGTTAGGCGCGGCGCGGGCCGCGGGCGACACGGCGCCGACGGTGCTCGCGTACGGGGTCCGCGTCACGCTGTTCGATCGCGGCGACCCGATGCGCGATCCCGCGTTCCTCGAGGCGTTAGGCGACTCGATTGCACGCTGCCGGCCGCGCGCGCCGATCCCCGGTATTCCGCGCGCCGGCTCGTCCACCGGGATGAACGCGCTGCTGCGCGATCTGCTGGCGGAGCACCACGACCGCGCCGTGCGCTGCATGGACTCGCACACGCGCAAGCTGGCGCGCCGGTACGCGCGCGCACACTGGAATGCGTCGAGTCTGTATGTCGCATACGCCGGTGGCGAGCAATTGCGCCGCGGGTCGTTCGCGCGCCGGCGCCATGCTGGAGAACGCGCGTGGGCAACCAGCGCCCTTCGCGTGGGCGGCATTGGGCAGACGCTGCTCTACGCCGACTGGACGCACGACCGCGGCGATGCCGCACCCGATGTGTTCGACGCGTTCAGCTACGGCGCCCGCTTCAACGTGGGCAGCGAATCCGTCAACGGGTTCGCCGAGCTGCTCGGCCAGGCCCGTTCCGGCACTCCCGCCGGCGTTCCCGGGCGAGCCACGGCGTGGTCCGCGGGTCTCGAGTTGCGCGCCGCCGAATCGCTCTGGATTTCGGCCGGACTGGGCGAGCGGTTTCGCCGCACGGCTGCGCCCGACGTGGTGGCCGTGCTGGCGAGCGTGCGCTGGGGCATCGCGCTCCGATCGTGGCTCTCGCCCGCGGAATGAGCGTTAGGCAGGGTTTACGACGCGAGCTTGTTCGCGGCGTTGAGCGCGGCGACCTTGTAGCACTCGGCGAGTGTCGGATAGTTGAACACCGTCTCGAGGAAATAGTCGAGGCCGCCGCCCAGGCCCAACACCGCCTGGCCGATGTGCAGCAGCTCGGTGGCGCCGGTCCCGATGATGTGCACGCCCAGTAGCCGCCGATTCTCACGGTGGAACAACATCTTGAAGAAGCCGCTGTCGTCGCCGAGGATCTGGCCGCGCGCGATCTCGCGATAACGGGCGATGCCTACTTCGTAGGGCACTTTGGCCTTGGTCAGCTCGTGTTCGGCTGAGCCGACCATCGACACTTCGGGAATGGCGTAGATGCCGATGGGGAAGTGCGACGCCATCGCGCGGGCCGGGATGCCTAACGCGTGGCACGCGGCCAGGCGGCCCTGCTCGCTCGAGGTTGCGGCCAGGCTCGGATAGCCGATCACATCGCCGGCGGCGAAAATGTGCGGGACCGACGTGCGGAACTGCGCATCCACCACGATGCGCCCGCGGTCGTCGGCGCACAGGCCGGCGTGCTCGAGGCCGAGCGATGCGGTCGCGCCCTGGCGCCCAACGGAAAACAGGACCATGTCGCTCACGATGCGCTTGCCCGATTCCAACTCGAGCACCGCGCGCGGCGGCGATCCCTCGGTCGTGCCCAGTCGTGCCACCGCCTCGCCGCCGCGGAAGTACACGTTACGCTTCCGCATCTGATGGATGAGCTCGTCGACGATCTCGCTGTCGAGAAACTCGAGCGGCCGCTCCCGCTTGTCCACCACGGTAACGTCCACGCCTAACGCTGCGAACATCGACGCGTATTCCATGCCGATCACGCCCGCGCCCACGACGGCCATGGATCGCGGGATGCGCGTGAGGCGGCAGATGTCATCGCTGGTGAGGATCGTTGCGCCGTCGGCGGCGGCGCCCGGCGCGGCGGCAGCGACTGTCCCCACCGCGATCAAGACGTTGGCCGCCGTGACTTCGCGCCACGCGTCGCCGGCGTGGACGACTAGGCGGTGCGGATCCTTGAACGACGCGTCGCCGCGCAGTACGTCGACGCCGTTGCGTCGCAGCTGATTGGCAATCACCGACGCCTCGCGCGACACGACGTCCTGCACGCGTGCGAGCAGCGCCTCCGCCGTTGGGCGCGCAGCCGCGCTGTCCAACACGCCCTCGGCTCGCGCCGCGGACGACACCGTCCACAACACCGCTTCACGGAACGTCTTGCTCGGAATGGTGCCGGTGTCGAGGCACACGCCGCCCAACGAGCCGCGTCGCTCGATCACCGCCGCGCGGCGACCCAGTTTCGCGGCTTGGACCGCGGCGCGTTGTCCCGCAGGCCCACTGCCGATGCACACCAAATCGTAGTCGTACGTGTCACTCACCAAGGCCCGCTCCGAGAGATGTGTGGCGCGATGCGTGCGGTATGACGGCGGTTGTGCGGCCGTCGAGGTTGGTGCCGGCCGTCACAATATCGATCGCCACGGCGTAGCGCGGCAAGCGAAGCAGCGTAACGCGACGGTACAGGGCTTTCGCTCGGGATTCGCTTGACGCGGCGTGCGTCGCCCCTAGACTGCACGACAGGCGCTGTGTCCTGCGCGTGGAGGTGCAATATGGATCGAGGACGGCCGGCACGTTCCGTCACGTGGATCCTGAGCATTGTGCTCGCGATCGTGTTCTTGGCGACGGGCATTGCCAAGCTCACCGGGGCTTCCACGTTCTACATTCAGGCCGCCACGATGGGCGGATTCCCGGTGTGGATCCGCGTGGTCGTTGGGCTCGTGGAGATTGGCGGAGCGATTGCGCTGCTCGTCCCGCGCGCGGCTGTGTTCGGCGCCGCGACGCTGGCCATCCTCATGTTCCCGGCGTCAGCCACGCAGCATATGAGCGGGCAGGACGGGTTCTGGATTCCCGTGGTTGTCTTCGTCCTGCTCTGCGCCGTGATCTGGCTGCGCAGCCCCGAGCTCATTCACAAGATTGCGCTGTACTTCGAGCGCCCGCACGCCGTATTGCACGACGGCGTGATCGCCGGCGTCGTCGGCGCCACCGCCGTTGCCGTGTGGTTCTTCATCGTCGATCTGATCGCCGGGCATCCGCTGTTCACGCCGGACACGCTCGGCCACGCGCTGTTCAGTGTGACCGGACCTGTTGGAATGCACGAGCGAGGCGCGTTCATCGCTGCGTACACCGTGTTCCACTATGCGGCCTTCATCGTTGCCGGCATCATGGCGGCGAGCGTCGTCGAATGGGCGGGCGAAGAGCCGTCCATGGTGCTCTTCGCCGTGCTGATCTTCGTTGCGTTCGAGATCGGCTTCTACGCGTTCGTGGCGATTCTCCAGCACTCGACACCGCTCGGTGCACTGGCGTGGTACCAGGTGCTGATCGGCAACGTGATCGCCGCCGTGGCCATGTGCTGGTACCTGTATCGCGCGCGACCCGTGCTCAAGGAGCAGTTCGCACACGCGCTCGACGGGTAGGGCTGTTAGCCCGAAGCGCGCTCGTGATCTGCGCGCTCAGTGCATCTGCTGGAGCATCTGATCGATGCGCCCGCCTAACTGCGGCACGTCTTTCTTGAGCGCCGTGAGCACCGCGCGCGCCGAATCGCGCATGCCGGCTGAGTCGAGCGCTTCCACCTGGAGCATCGCCTTCTGGAAGCGCAACCGGCTGTTGTTGGGCGACACCGGGATCGAATCCAGCGCCGCGAGCGCGCCGCGCGAATCCTTGCGATCACGCACCATCGATTGAATGCGCAGCAAGAGCGCGGACGTGTCGCCCGGCATGATGCTCTGCAGCTGATCGGCGAGGCGCGCGGCTTCATCGTGCCGGCCCGCCTTGCGTGCGGCCTGGAGGTTGTCGTACAAACCGGCCACGAGCACGCGGCGCACGTCCGCCGTGTCGCCGCTTCGCACGCCCACACCGGCGCCGTAGCTGTAGACGAGATCGCCGCCGTGATCGCCGGCCTCGTATAAGTACACGCCGCCTATGATCCCGACCACTGCGGACAGCGCCCGGAGCCCCTTTGCCACGCCGGGTTTGCGACCGGCGACGATGAGCAGCGCGATCTCGATCGCCGACACGACCAGGAAGATGTTGCGCGTATCCTTGCCGTAGTCCTCGTGGACGTTCACGGCTTGCCGAACGCCCGGGATCGACTCGACCTTCTCGTGCGCATCGAGCCCGCTCTGCACGGCGACCACGGCCGCGCCCGTGCCTAACAAGAGCAGCGTCGCGGCCATGCCGTTGGCGAACGACCATCTCGGGCCTAACGGAATGAGCGACACGATGCGGGCAATGACGCCGACGATGAGGAGCGCGACGACGAAGTGGACGACTTGCGGGTGGAGGCTACCGATGTCGGGCACGAGAACCGGCTCCAGCTGGAAGGAATGCGTCCGCGACGTACGACTATGCGCGCTACACGCTACGCACGCGGCTCACCCGACGTCAACCGTTCCGGCACATGCGCCGAGGCGCGATACCGGTCGGGTTCGCTGTTGGGCCTCGTACCACGCGGCCCGCCGCCTCGTTAACCTTCGAAAACGACAGAAGTCCGCCCTGTCCATCAACTTCGAGCCCATGTACTCGCCGACACGCATTCGACCGCATACCGGCGCCCGCACCGCGCGCGCCCTCGCGACCCTCGCGCTCTGCGCCGTGGTAGTGCCGGCCGCGTCCCAGCAGCAAACCGATTCGGTGGACCGGCCTGGCGTTCCCGATACATCCATTTTCGCACCGCTGCGTCTGCCTACGCCTAACGAGTTCCGTCTCGCCGACGGCGAGCCCGGACCGCGCTACTGGCAGAACCGCGCCGACTACAACATCCGCGCCACGCTCGACACGGCCGCGCAAACGGTGACCGGCGAGCTCACGCTGCACTACACGAACAACTCGCCCGTGGCGCTCGATCACATCTGGCTGCAGGTCGAGCAAGATGCCTTCACCGACAGCTCGCTCAACGCGTACGTATTCCCGCAGCAATCGCGCTTCGGCGCGCGCGGATTCGAGGGCGGCGACCGCATCGACCGGCTCGACCAGCTCGTGACCGATCGCGGTGCGAAATCAGCCCACCGCGTGAAGCTCGCCACGCGCACATGGGACACAATGCTGTTCGTCGCGCTCGCCGAGCCGCTGCAGCCGGGCAAGTCGGCTACGTTCGACGTGGCGTGGCACTTCCGCGTGCCCGAGCACGGCGCCGATCGCATGGGTCGTGAAGGCTCGCTGTACGAGATCGCACAGTGGTATCCGCGTGTTGCCGTCTTCGATGACATCCGAGGGTGGAACACCGATCCGTACGAAGGGCAGGGCGAGTTCTACCTCGAGTACGGCGACTTCACGTATCAGGTCACCGTGCCCGCGGGCTACATCGTCGGCGGCACCGGCGTCCTCGACGATCCGCGCGACGTCCTAACGCAAACGCAGATGACGCGCCTTGCGCAGGCGGCCAAGTCGGCCACGCCGGTCCACATCGTGACGCAGGAAGAGCTGCAGAACCACAGCGCTCGTCCACGCACCACCGGTTCGCTCACGTGGAAGTTCAGCGCCAAGAACGTGCGCGACGTCGCGTGGGCCGCGTCGCCCGACTACATGTGGGATGCGTCGAGCTGGAAAGGTATCATGGCGTACTCGTACTATCGGCCGAGCGCAATCGATCCGTGGAGCGACGCGGCGGACCAGGCGCGCATGTCGATCATGGAGTACTCGGAGCGCTGGTATCAGTACCCGTGGCCGCAGATCACCGTGGTCGAAGGACCGGTGAGCGGCATGGAGTACCCCATGCTCGCAATGGAGGCGAAGAGCAACGACAAGTACGACCTCTACAACGTGATCACGCACGAGATCGGGCACGACTGGTTCCCGATGCTCGTGGGCAGCAACGAGCGTATTCACTTCTGGCAGGACGAAGGTTTCAACACCTTCATCAACACGTTCTCCGAAGCGCGCCGCTATCCGGAGAAGGGCGATCAGATGCAGCGCGCCGCGGACCAACGGAGCGAAATCGAGGAGACGCAACGACGAAACCTCGACGTCCCGATCGAGATGCCCGCCGATCGCATGGACCCCGACAAACTCGGCTTCACCGAGTATGACAAGACGTCCGTTGGGCTCCAACTATTGCGTCAGGAGATCATCGGACCGGATGCGTTCGATGCGGGCTTCAAGGCGTACATTCGTCGTTGGGCATACAAGCACCCGACGCCCGCGGATTTCTATCGCACGATGAATGATGAGTCCGGCCAGCGGCTCGACTGGTTCTGGCGCGAATGGTTCGTCGAAGACGACCACTTCGACCAGGCGATCGACACCGTGGTCACGAGAACGCGCGGCGATTCGACGGTTGTGTTGGTCGGCTACGGCAACAAGTCGCGCGGCGTGCTCCCACTGCTCGTGCGCTTCACGATGTCGGACGGGTCGACGATGAACTATCACTATCCCGCCGACGTGTGGAGCATGAACTCGATCTTCTACGTGCGGCGCTATGACTTCGCGGGGAAAACAATAAGCAAGATCGAAATCGATCCCGATCACCGCATCGTCGACGACAACCGCGGGAACAACGTGTGGACGTCGAGCGGCGCAGCGCCCGTCGCCACGCCGAAACCGTAGCGGTCAGCGTGGCTGCGACGACGGTTGAAAACCATCCGTCGTCGCCGTGCGCATGGCGGGCGTGAGGCTAAAGTGCAGCTCGACGGTTCGCGCGTTGGGCGGCTGGCGGTCGTCGAACGACCAGTCCTCGATGAGTGCCCGCATGCACGACTCGACCTCGGCTGCCGGGACGCCATCCCACGTGCGCTTGGTGACCTCGACGGTGTCGGCGAATCCGGCATCGTTGAGGCTCACGCGTACCGTCACGTCGCCCGTGAGGTGGCGGTCGTAGCGCAAGCCTAACTCGGTGTAGCAATACTTGATCTGCGTGTCGTGGTCGACGAGCTTCGCCACCGGCACGACGAACGGGCCGAGCGGCGTGTCGATGTGCTTGTCGAGCGTCGTGACCGGCGGAAGCCGCGCGGCTTTGACGTCGGCGAGTGCGAGTGCCTCGCGACGGCTCTGGAGCATTGCGGTGTTCACCGGCGCATCATGCGGAATGTGCGCGTCGAGCGATGGTTGGAGGTTAGGCACTCGCAGCGGCTGAGCGGGCGAGGAGTCAACCGGTGGACTCGGCCTGGTTGCAGGAACCGATGGTGCCGCCGCTATGGGCGCCGGTGCTCGCGACACTGACGATGTCTGCACTGGCTCCGTCGCCGTGACCCCCTGCTCGGCGGCTGACACCGGCAGCGGTGCGGGCGGCGCGGCCACGGCGACCGAGACCGGACTGGTTGTCTGCGTCGCCACCGGCGACGCGATCGCAACCTGTCTCATGGTGATTGTCGCCGCCGGCGCCGGCGCGGGCGCGGGTGACGGATGGGGTCGCGGTTGGGCCTGAGCGACGGCCACGGGTCGCGACGGCGTCGACAGCCGGCGCGTTAGCTCCGCGCCTCGCGCGAGCAGGTCGACCACCTCGCGGGCTGGCGTGTCCGACACTCGAAGAATCGTGGACCCGTCGCGCTTGATCTCGAGTCCGCTGCTGTCCGTTCCCACCCATCGGTCGAACGCGAGTCCGCTGTCGGAGGGCGCCTTCGCGTCTGCCACGCCGGATGCCGGGGCGTGAAGCGCCTTCGCGCTGTCGGTCCACAGCGCCAGCCGATTCGCGTCGACCATCGTCGGCCGAGCGAGGGCGTCGCGATAACCCCGCGACATGAAAAACGCGACGGAACCGGAGGTCGTGGCGCGGACCCAGATCACGTTTCCGGCGGCGAGCACGGTGCCGACTTCGAGGTTGCTCGCCTGCGCGCGGAGCGGCAACGCGATCAATACGAGCAGAGACAGAACGACCGGCGTCAGTGTGCCTGGCTGCAGCCTAACGCGGGCGGGAAACCGACTAACGGAGAAGCGTTGCATGGCATCGCTCGACGGCTCACGTGCGACCCGGACCAGGGCGCCGTCCCGTGCGCGATTCGCATGGGCAGCCCCTCGTCCAAGGACGAAAACCGCGAGAGTGGTGTCACCATCGAGGCGAGAAAGACGATTGCAGTGATGCGATTGTTTACAACTCTCTAAGCTTCCATGAACTGCGCACTTACAAGCTCATATGTAACGTTAATTATCATGTATCGCGCCGACGATCGCCGCGCCAAGCACCCGCTCGTAGACCGCGATCGTTCGCCCAACGCTGCGCTCGATCGAAAACTCGCGTGCGCGAGCGCGCGCACCGGCTGACAGCGTCTGAGCAAGCACCGGATTGTTGAGAACTCGGCCAATCGACTCGCCCAACGCAGGTCCATCCGCTACCGGCGACAGAAGACCGGACACCTTGTCTTCAATGATTTCGGGCACTCCGCCCGCACGCGTGGCGCAGATGGGTTTTCCACAAACCAGCGCGTCGAACAGAACGCTCGGCAGCGCGTCCTCCTTGGAGCTGAGCGTGACGACGTCGGCAGCGGCGAGGAGCGAATCGGCGTCCGTGCGGTAACCCGCCACGCGCAAATGCTCGCCGAGCCCCTTCTCGGCGACGGCCCGTTCGACGCTCGCCCGCAATGGGCCATCACCAACGAGAATCGCTCGGAGCAACGGGACACGAGCCCGGGCCGCGTCGATCGCGGCCACGAACGTGAGCGGATCCTTGTGCTGGACCAGTTGCGACACTTGCACGACCACCGGCGATCCTGGAATGGCGCCGAGCGAGGCGAGAGTGGATGCGCTGGCAGGCGTGATTGGGTTGGACTGGTCCGAGCCGCCACGGACGATGGTAATCGACTCCGGCGACAGCCCGCTCGCGATCATCGCGTTCCTGGACGCGCTCGAGATCGCGATCAGGCCATCCACGCGACTGTACTTCCAGCGAGTGCCGAGGTTCGCGCGCGGGCGAAAATCCGAGTGCCGTGTGATGACGAGCTTGGCCTTGGTGCCGAGGCACCCCATGGCTCCCAGCGCCACGCCGTGCGCCGTGTGCGAGTGCACAATGTCGACCTTCTCGCGCTGGATGACCTGACGGAGGGCCCAGGCCGCGCGCGGGTCGAGCTCCATGGCGGGCGAGACGGGGAAAACCGGAATACCGAGCGCGTTCGCTCGTTGGGCGAGCGGCTCGTTGGGCCGGGCCGCGATGAGCGCGCGGTGTCCGAGCCGCGCCAGCACCTGCGCGTGCCAGAGCAACTGGCGCTCGCCGCCGCGCCACCCGCGTTCGGTATCGAGCTCGAGTACCGTTAGGCGGCGGGGAGCCTTGGGCGCGGGTGTCACCTGCCTCAGGGCTCCAGCATCTTCTTGTACACGGCGATGGTGCCGGCCACGGTGTTCTCGATGGCGAAGTCGCGCGACCGCGCGAGACCGGCGGCGACGAGGCGGGATGTGAGGTCGCCATCGGTGAGGAGCCGCCCGATCGCGTGACCCAGCGCCTGGGCGTCGCCCACCGGTACGAGCAGTCCGGTGCGCTCGTTCTCGATCACTTCGGGGACGCCGCCGGCCGCTGTCGCGGCAACCGGTCGTCCGAACGAGATGGCATCGATCACGACACCGCCGATGCCTTCCGCGCTCGCGTCGGAGCTCAGCACGACCACCTGCGCGGCGCACATGAGCGCATCGGCGTCGGACCGAAAACCGGCAACGTGCAGCGTGCCGCCGAGGCCGAGCTCGCGGATCAGGGCTTCGACGGGGGCGCGGAGCGGGCCGTCGCCCACGAGCAGGGCCTGGAGCGACGGAACGGTGCGGCGCGCAACGTCAACCGCGCGCACGAACGTGAGCGGGTCTTTCATCTGCGTGAGCGCGCCCACCATCACGACCAACGGACCGTTAGGCACGCCGAGCTCGGCGAGCGTGGCGCGGGTGGCGGGTGCCGCCGCGCGCGTGAGGTCCACACCGCTGTAGACGACGTCGATGCGGCCGGGCTCGATGCCCGCGTCCAGCAGGGCAGGGACCGCGGCGTTGCATACCGCGATGAACCGGTCCGCCCGACCGTACTTGAACCGCGTGGCGGCGCCGCGCCTGAGCGGCGACGTGACGCGCCGAGCGAAAACGACGCGCGTGTCCGTGCCTAACGCGGCCAGCGCGGACAACGCCATGCTGTGTCCGCACTGGGGGTGGAGGATCCGGACGCCTTCGCGTGCCACCGTGCGCCGCAGGCGGAGCACCGTCATCGGCCCCCACTCGGCAATGAGCGGGTCGATGGGAACCACCTCGAGGCCAGCGTCGCGCTCGCGTTGGGCGAGCACTGCGTGCGGTCTGAGCGCGAGCAGAGGACGGCCGCCGTGGCGTCGCAGGCCTTGAGCCATCCAGAGAATCTGGCGCTGTCCGCCGCGCCACTGCGTGTTGAGGTCGACGTACATCACGGTGAGCGGGCGTCCGTCGGCCCCGAGCGTTGCTGCGACGGCGGTGTCGGTCATGGTTTTGGTGCGGGACCGGTCGCGATGCAGCGAGGCTTCGGTAGATGCACGTGGCATCATACCGAAGCCTCGACTGCAATTCCAGTCTAGCTGCGCTCGATCAGCGCATGTCGTGCATTAGTGCGCAGGCTGATCAGCCGTGCGGCGACGCACGTCCTTCGCCCGGTCTTGTTTGGGCGTGCTCACGCGCTCGTGTGACTGCACCGCGCGCGATTGCACTTCGTGCGGTGGCTGCGCCTCGCGCGACTGCACCTCGCGCGGCTGCACCTCGCGCGGCTGCACCGCGCGCGGCTCTTGCACGACCCGCGGCCGCTGCACGACTCGCGGCTCCTGCACCTCGCGCGGTTGCGCTTCGTGCGCGACGCGCGGTTGGGCGATCTCGCGCGCGCTCGGCGCGGGCTCCGGACGTGCAACCCGGGTCGGCGCCGCCGCGACCGGCGGCCGTACTACTTCGGAGCGAGGCTGCTCGACCGCGCGCGGCCGCATAACCTCCGGCCGCACTGGCGTAGCAACCGGCGCATGAGGCTCGACTGCGGCGCGCGTGTCCTGTTTGTTCCGCTGCTGCGGCGTCACGGCGATGATGCCCGGACGTGCGACCGCGGGCTCCGATTGGACAGGCCGTGCCGTCACCGGCGCCGGGCGCAGGGCATGGCTCTCGTTGGAGGGAGCGGCCGGCCGGGAGACCGTTACTGGAACACGCGCCGGCTCCGGACGAACGACTGCCGCCGGCGTACGCTTGACGACGTGCGGATCAGCGGTGCGCATGACCACTGGGCGCATGAACGCCACGGCGGGCGGCCGCACGGTGAGTCGCGCATCGCCGGGCGCACGGCCTAACCGACTGGCCGGCGTGGGCGCGATTTGCGCGGTATGACCAACGACCGTGCCGGTGAGCGCCTCACGCGGCGACACCACGGTGGCGACGCGCGCGATCGGCTGCGCGCCTTCGAACACCCGCCGCGGAACGGCGGTGATGCCGCCATTCACACGCTCGTTCACATATTGGATGTTCGTCACGTTGACGTTGCGCACGTTGATGTTCGTGACGTGCACGTTGGTGATGTTCACGTTGCGGGCGTAACGGTCGCTGACGCGGTACGACGGCACGTACACTTCGCCCGGGGCGAGCGGGAACCACGCCACACCGCCGTCACCGCCGAAGCGGAGCGAGACCGAGAAGCGCGGACCACCGACGAACGCGACTAACGCCGGCGCGTACACGGGGCGCTCGACGATGACGCCAGGCACCCACACCCACGTGCCGCCATAGCTCGCCCAGCGACCATAGTGGAACGGCGCGAAGCCCCATGGCGCGTCGTCGATCCACGTCCAGCCCCAGGGCTGCACGAACGCCCAGTGTCCGTAACGGTACGGCGCCCAATCCGCACGAACGTGCGCGGGCACCCACACCTCGCCGTAGAGCGGCGTGGACCGCCAGGTCCCGTACGTGTCGAGATCTTCGTAACCGGTCATCTCGGTGGAGACGTACTGGCGCGAGACGGCATCGTCTTCGCGACGATCGCGCGCCTGGCTCCACGAGTCGAGATCATCGTACGCCGGCGCGGACGCGAGATCGTACGTCGCGTTGTCGGTCCCGTTGATCGACGCACTCTGCCCGGCCTGGACGCTGAACGACTGCGCCGTCGTGGCAACGTTCGCCAGACCGCCGCGCACCGTTACGACGCTGGTCTGTCCGTCGGCCGAAACGTCGACCCGGTACTGTCCGGGCTGCGACAGCGTGACCACTCCGTTAGGCGTGTCGAGCTCGACGACGTCGTCGTCGTACAGCTCGCGGACACGCAGCTCGACTTCGCCCTGGTCGATGCGCACTTGAAAATGCGTGTCGTCCAGATCCGTCACGCCCAGCGCGGTCTGCGGACCCAGCTGCATGGCCGTCGAGCCGACGTGCAGCTCGGCGCGCGAGCTTTGGTCCGTCCAGATATTGTCGCCGGACGTCATGGGATAGTTGACGGATGCCTGAACCCAGTCATCCGCCGTGGAGGGGCGGAGCGACACAGAGCCTTCGATGTAGCTCACACGCGCAACGCGCGCCGGCGGGTCCGCGTGCAACGGGACCGCGGCGGTGAAGGCCAAAGCAAGCGCGCCAACGGTCGACGCAAGGTAACGCATAGGTATCTCCGGTTTCGGATGCTGCATGGCATGAGACCACTGCCATGCATGGACTCGGGCAACGACCATTCCCGATGCCGGCATCCGTTCCGGGGGGCGCGTGCCAGCGCGCCATCTCGCGTCGAATCAAGCGGTTGGCCGCGCGTCCGAACCGGCCGCGCGGCCATCTGCCTAACTCCTCTTGTCGTTCGGGGGGTACGTGCGATGTCCCTTGCGAAGGACGATGGAACGCACGGCGAAATCAGTGTTTCGCGATGCGAAAGTCGATGTACCCGGGGTCGGGACGCGTCGCGATGAGCTGCGCGCGCACGCGATCGCCGACGTCGATGTGCGGCGGCGGATTCACGACCATCCCTTCGGCCGGTGGATGCACCAGCCGCACGAACGTCCCCTTGGGCGTCGCACCGGTGACGATCGCGTCGAACGTCTCGCCAACGCGCCCGGCGAGCATCACGGCGGCGGCCTGCTTCCGTGCAAGGCGCTCGACTTTGCGCGCGGCGTCCTCGCGCTCGGTGCAGTGTTGGGCGATCGCGCCGAGCGTGGCGTCGTCGTAGGGCGCGGGCGCGCCGGCCACCGCCGCCTTCACCAGCCGCTGCATCACCAGGTCCGCGTACCGCCGGTTAGGCGCAGTGGAATGCGTGTAATCGGAGACGGCGAGCCCAAAGTGGCCGGCGTCGTCGCCGTTAGGCGTGGTGACCGCGTACGTTCCCGGGCCGAGCAGCTTGATGATGGTGAGCGACAGGTCGGGGAAGTGGTCGGGATCAGCGGCGCGGCGGCGCGCGAGGAACTGGGACAGCGCGACGCTGTCCGGCGTGTCGGGCAGCGTGTCGCCCGCATCGCGCGCAACCTGCACGATGCGCGGCCACCGTTCGGGCGTGCGAACCACGCGCAGCAGCGCCGAGCGATGACGGGCGGCGAGGAAACGGCCCATCGCCATGTTGGCGGCAATCATGAAGTCCTCGATCAACCGGCGCGCGGCGTTGTCGCGCACGAGCGCGAGATCGGTGACGGTTCCGTTGGACACCACCGGTGTCGCTTCGATCGTTTCGAGCTCGAGTGCACCGTGTGACTCGCGTTGCTTGCGGAGCCGCTGCGCGAGGTCATGCTGCGCGTGCAGCTGGTCGGCGAGCGCGCGATTCGCGGCAACTGATGGTGGTGCGGCGCCGCGTCCCTCGAGCCAGTCGCCGAGACTCGGATACGCGAGCTGCGCCTGGTTGCGCACGATCGCGGTGTACACGTCGTTGCGTGCGATGGTGCCGTCCGCGGCGATGTCGGCCTCGACCACGACCGCGCGCCGATCCGCGTCAGCGCGCAGCGAGGTGAGGTCGTAGCACAGCGGCTCCGGGATCATCGTGAACGTGTGCACGCCAAGGTAGACAGATGTGGCGTTCGCGGCCGCGGCGTCATCGAGCGGGGAACCGGCCGGGAGGAGCGCGTCGACGTCGGCGATGGCCACGCGCAGTCTCACCGCGTTGCCGTCGAGCGGCTCGACGATCTCGAGCTGATCGAAGTCGCGCGTGTCGTCGTTGTCGACCGACGACCAGAGGAGCGCGCGCAGGTCGCGGCGTCCGGTGGTATCGTTAGGCGCCGGGTGGGCGACGATGTCCGCGAGTTGGTGGGCGGCGTCGGGCGGCAGGTCCGGCGTGAAGCCGTTGTCGTGCATGTCCCGCCGCGCGGCTGCCTGCAGGTCGAAGGCTGCGCGGCGCGTCGTCGCTCCGGTCGTCACGCGGCGGGCCGCTCCTCGTCGGCGTCAGCCGTGTCCGCACTCGGCTCGCCGACCACGAGCACGGAGCACGGCGCCGCGCGCAACACGCGATCGGCGACACTGCCTAACAGCATGCGGCGCACACCGACGGCACGGTGGCGACCCACCACGATCAGCTGCGCCGAGAGACGCTCGGCCGCGGCGACGATCTCGTGCGCCGGATCGCCGTAGGCGACTTCCCCCCGCGTCCGCGTGCGGTCGAGCCCGTGCGTCACGAGCTCGCGCATCCACACGCTCGCATCTTCGAGCGCGCCCAGGCCTAACGATGGAATCTCCGGCTCCGGTGTCCCGCTCACGATCGCCGCCAGCGACACCAATCTGCCCAACACGGTCTCGCTCACCACGTGAAACCCCGTCACGGCGGCGTCGAACTGCGCCGCCAGGAATGTCGTCCACTGCTGTAACGCGGCCGTGAGACCGTCTTCGTCCATGGCCACGAGCACCGTTGCCGGCTTGGCCGGCAGCGGCTCGCGCGCCAGGAGCACCGGCGCCGGCGCGGCGCGCGCCACGCGCTCGGCGGTGCTGCCTAACTGCTTGAGCATGCTCGTGCGCTCGCCGTGCGCCCCGGTAACGACGAGATCGGCGCGATACTCCGCCGCAACCGCGTCGATCACGTCGTCGGCGCGCCCATCGCGCACTTCGAGCCAGATCCGCTGCACGCCGAGGGATGCGCTCAGCTCACGCAGTTTGCGATCCGCGCCTTCGTGCGCCGTGCCGGCGAGCGTCTCACGCGGCGGAAACCGTCCGCGCAGGAAACTCGGCGGCTCCGGCACGTCGACCGCGTGCACGAGCACGAGCTCCGCGTCCCGCCCGAGCTCTCGCGCTGTCCAGCGCACTGCCGCCAGGGACGGCTCGCTGAAATCCACACCCACTACGACCCGTTGGACGCGCATCGCTGCCTCGAGAAAGAAACGTCCCGCCATGCAGCGCCACCACCGAATCGCCGGCGACGCGCCGCCCGCACCATCAGACCTCCGGACTCTGCATCTTGTAGACCCCTGCTGCCGCCGCGCCGCCGAGGAGTCCACCAACGATGTACAACCACACGTGCGACATCGTGCCGCCGCCCGTCAACATGCTTGCGATCGCCGGACCCGTTCCGACGGCCGGATTGAACGCGCCGCCGGATACGCCGCCGCCGGCATACACGCCAACCGTGACCGTGAACCCGATGGCCAAACCATAATAGGAATTGCCGGAGGTCTTCGGGTTCGTTGCCGTTTGCAGCACCACGAGACACAACGCGAAGGTGAACAGGAATTCGACGACGAGCACCTGCAGCACACTCGCGGCTGGCGCCGGCGCGACGACGAACGACTTGTCCATGACGAGATAGGAAATAAGACCCGCGATGATCGCGCCGATGAGCTGAGCGATCCAATAGGGTATGACCTGCGACCCGCTGAGCTTCCCGCGCATCCACACCGCGAGGGTGACAGCGGGATTGTAATGGCCACCCGAGATGTGGCCGCCCATGTACACCATGATCATCAGCGACGAGCCGATCGCGAGGGGCGCGGCCGGCGTGCCGTTCAACACGGTCAAGCAGACGGTGAAAACCAGAAAGAAGGTACCGATGCACTCCGTGAGGTATTCGCGCATGCTGGTGTCTCCTTGGTTGACCGCGATGTCGAGACGGGAATCGGGCGGGGCCGGCGGCGGCGGGCCCCGGCGACGAATTGCAGCGCACCTAACATAGCGCGGGTGCGCTGCGAGCGCCGCAGGGCGAGGAGCCGGGTTCGGTACGCACTGCTGGGTCCGCTAACCGCCTCATGGCCAGCCGCTGCGCCGAAATAGTCGTTGGCCGTTGATCGGCCTCCGCCACCTGGGCCCAATCGTTAGGACCTAACGAACCGAACCTGTCGCCGTGATCGCACCTTGTGCGGCGCCGACTTGACAGCGACTCCGGAACGCGCATATCAGCATGCGGAGCGCGATCGCGTGCGGATTCTCCGCCGCGCCCGAGCCCGTCACCACTCATCGTTGCGAGGTTCCGTTATGCGAATGGTTCCCCGTCAGTTGCGCCTCATCGCTATCGTGATTGCTGCAGGCGCAGCCGCGTGTAGCGACGGCCCCACCGGACCGGCGTCAGGCGGGCGAGACGTAGCGGCGAGCGCGTCGCGCCGGCACGTGATCGTGATGAAGAACGGGGCCACCGGGATGGCCGACCTGGTTGCGCAAGTGCAGTCGTTAGGCGGACGGCTCGTGCGCACGGAGCCCGACATCAACGTAGTCACCGTCAGTGGCTTGAGCGACGCCGCTGCCGCGGTCATCGCGAATCGCAACGACGTCGATGGGCTGCAGACGGACAGCGCGATCCCGATGATCCCGCCGCGCGAACAGATCATGGGACAGCCGATCCAAGCCCAGACCGACCAGACCGGCGCGTTCTTCTTCCAGGCGTTCCAGTGGAACATCCGTCAGATCAAGGCCGACCAGGCGTATTTGGCATCGAATCAAGGCAGCAACACCCTCGTGTGCGTGTTGGACTCCGGCATCGATCCCAATCACATCGATCTCCAGGGGAAAGTCGATCTCGGCATCAGCACCTCGTTCGTGGCGGCCGAGCCGGACATCATCGACCACAATTTCCACGGGACGTTCGTGTCGGCGCTGATCTCGTCGAACGGGCTGGGCATCGCCTCGGTCGCCCCGGACGCGAAGCTGTGCATGATCAAGGTGCTCGGCGCGAACGGCATGGGCACGATCTCCGACCTCATCTCCGGGATCGTATACGCGGCCAAGCACAACGTGAACGTGATCAACATGAGCCTCGGTGCGTTGGTCGCCGTCAAGGGTCCGGACGATGTGCATGTCGTCGTGGCGCTGCAGCGCGCGATCGACTTCGCAGTCAAGCACGGCACGGTGCCGGTCGCCGCGGCCGGCAACAACGCAACCAACCTCTCGACGGCCGGCCCGCACGTGATCGAAATCCCCGCCGAGCTGCCTGGTGTCATTTCGGTCGGCGCGACCGCACCGGTGGATCAACAGAACTTCGACAGGATCGCGTCCTACTCGAACGTCGGCTTCCCTGGCGTGGACGTGTTCGCGCCCGGCGGAGACCAGGTGCAGGGCAGTGTCTTGTCGGATCTCATCATTTCGGCGTGCGCGGCGACCGCGGTGCCGCAGTGCGCGGGCGAGGCGACGTACGTGTTCGGCGCCGGAACGAGCTTCGCGTCTCCGCACGTGGCCGGCGAGGCCTCGGTGATTACGTCGGATTTGACGAGTGACCGGAGCGTTGGGCATTTGACGGCGTGCATCAAGACCACGACCGATCACCCGACCGGCAAGGTCGTGGATCCGCTGTACGGCTATGGGCGCATCGACGTGCTGACGGCTGCCGGCTGCAAGAACTGACGGTGCCTGCCTAACGGACACGCCGACAAACAACCACGGGACATGCGCTCTCCTCGGCGAGAGCCACATGCCCCGTGGGTCCTACGCACACCCCGCGGCCCCCGCCCGAAGTGGCTGGGGCCCCGGCGGCGCGGCACTACACTTTGCTCGTGCTCCAGAACGTCGCGCGCAGCACCGACTGCTCGAGCAGATTCGTCTCGGCATCCAGCCGGCCCAACGCGCGAATCACGGCGAGCGTCGCCCACGCTTCGGCCTCGAGGGCTTCGTCGTTCTCCCACATGAGCTCGCGCGTCACATAGCCGTGCAATCGCGCGCGCGACGCCGGATCGAGGTCATGCTGCACGGCGCGCAACGCGGGCAGGTACACACGCTCCCCGCCTAACCAGCGGGAGACCGCGCGCCGGTTCTCTCCCGCCGCACCCGCCACGAGGGCGATGCGCGCGCCGGTGAGCATCAACCGGAGCACGCGCTGTTGCGGCTCCGTCAACTCACGCAACTCGACATCGAATCGCGTCAGCGCCGGTGCTGGAGCGGGTGCAGCGTGCCCCCGGGACTCGAGCGTCAGGGCGGGATGATCCTTGTCGTGATCGGGTTCAGGCCACATGGATGTCTTGGGGCTCACGCGCCTACGACCGAGATTTGGACTCACCACGTCCGGATCGCCGGGGTACGCGCTGAGAATCTGGAACCGCTCCGTGAGGGTGTTCATCGTGACGTCTCCGTTTCGCCTGCGTCATTGCGCGCCGTTCCGCGCGGTCACAGGAAGCAATGGTCTCGAAATGCGCGCAAGCTGCCAAATTTCCTAGCGCGACGAACTAGGGAAAACCCTAGTTGCTCCGCTCGCATTTTGTCGTTAGGAGTTCTCCGGCGTCGTAACGATTCCGGTCGAGCGCACGACGCGGCGCGCATCGGCCGTCTTCCACGGCAGGAGGACTTATGTCACCGCGCAAGCATGACCACGGCATTTCGCTGGACCTGGCGAAGCAGCTCGTCCAGAACCATCACCGCAGTGCACCGGCGGGAGGCGAGCGGTGCGGCTATTTCGCTCGCGCCGCGTTCGATGAGATCTTGGCGCAGCCTGGCTGCGCGGGCATTCGCTTTTATCACGGGCGCGACGCGAACGGCACGCCGACGCTCCTCTTCATCGGCGTGACCGAGGAGAAGCTGGACATGTTGGACGGACCGATCATCGAGAACCATTATCCCTGTCCGCCGGACTGCACCGGCTCGACGTTAGGCGCTGGCTGAGGCAGGTCGTGCAACCGCTGGCGATCATCGCCGAGCTCTTTCCGGTGTTGGCGGCGCTGCTCGTTGGGCGGCGACTGTCGCGCCCATCGCGATTCATCGTCGTCCTGTTCGTGCTATGGTTCTGCGAAGATCTCGCGCAGGTGCTCCTCATTCGCCTGCACCACAGCAACGACTGGCTGCTGCACCTCACCATGCCGTTCGAGGCTGCGTTGCTGCTCTGGGCGTTCTCCCTGTGGCAGGACCGCGAGGTGCCACGCCGCGCGATGCGGCTCGTGATCCCGATCTACGTGGTGGTATGGCTGGTACTGCAGCTGTTTGTGGAGCGGCTCGATAGCGTGAGCCAATACGCCTGGCCGTTGAGCAATCTGCTGGTACTGGCAGTCGCGGCATTCACGCTCGTTTCGAAATCAGCGCGGACGGCGGAGCCGGGTTGGAGACAGCCGTGGTTCTGGATCTCGGCGGGAATGATCATCGACATGGGGAGCCAGGTCGCGTACAACCCGATCACCAACATTCTGATCGCGACCCACCAGCGAGGCGCCGCGATCTTCCAGGCATTCGCCGTGGTGAGTATTCTCTCTTATTCGCTGACGACGTGGGGAATTTTGTGCGAACGGCGTCACCCGAGCTCTGGTGGATCTTCGTCGCTGGCGCCCTGGCAGCTGGAATCCTGACCGCGGCCATCGTCGCATCGATCATCGTCCAGCAGCGGCGGTACTTGACGGCAACCCGATCGTTCAGCGGCAAGCTGCTCGCGGCGCAGGAAGAAGAGCGTGCGCGCATCGCCCGCGAGCTGCACGACGATGTGATCCAGCGCGTCGCGCTCCTCGGGCAATCTTTGGACGAGCTTGCTGCGTTTTCGCACGATGGCGACCGGCAGTTCGAGCGGCGCGTCCGCGGCTTGCGCGCGGAGCTCGTCGATTTTGCCGACGAGATTCGCTCGCTCGCGCATCGCATGCATCCGCCGGTGCTCGAACACCTCGGATTACCCGCGGCGCTTTCCACGTTAGCTGGTGAGATGTGGTCGACCTCGCATCTGCGCGTCGGCCTGGATCTCGACCGGAGCCCGGTGGACTTGCCGCCCGCCATCGCCGCGGGTCTCTACCGCATCGCGCAGGAATCGTTGCGCAACGTGGTCAAGCACGCCAGCGCGTCGACGGCCATGGTGCGACTGGTGCTTGCCGACGGCGGCGTCCAACTCGTCGTCGAGGACAACGGCAGCGGTTTCGATACCGCGGTGCCGCGCGGCCTCTCGGGCAACGGCGGGTCGGGCATGGGACTCACGAGCATCACCGAACGCGCGCGTCAATTCGGCGGGCGCGTCGCGGTGCAGTCGCGGCCCGGATCGGGGACGCGCGTCGTGGCGTGGATTCCGTTAGGCAAGGAAACGGTATGACCGCGCGCCCGCGCGTGTTGCTCGCCGACGACCACTCGCTGGTGTGCGAGGGGCTGCGTGGGCTGCTCGAGCCCGACAACGAAGTGGTCGGCATCGTCCACGACGGCCGCGATGTGGTCGAAACGGTGCAGCGCCTCGACCCCGACCTCGTGATGCTCGACATCTCGCTCCCCGGCAAGGACGGCCTAACGCTGGCGCGAGAGATCCGCGCCGCGCGACCGGAGCAGCGCGTGATGATCCTCACCATGCACGCGGACCGTCTCTACGCCGACGAGGCCCTGCGCGCCGGCGCCCGCGCGTTCGTCCTCAAGCTGGCGTCGGGCGCGGAGCTGCGGTTCGCCGTGAGCGAGGTGCTCGCGGGGCGAACCTACATCACGCCGCTCCTCGCGACAGCGGCCGGTGCGTCGAGCGCGACCGAGGCCGGTTCGTCACTGGCCACCGACGGGCCGCCGCTCACGGCGCGTCAGCTCGAGGTGCTCCAGCTCGTCGGCCGCGGCCTCACGACGCTCGAAGTCGCGCACGAGATGGGCGTGAGCGAGAAAGCCGTGGAATTCCACAAGACGCGCATCAAGAAAGCGCTCGGCCTGAGCAGCAATGCGGCGTTGATGCGCTACGCGGTGTCGCACAAGATCGTGTAAGCGCGGCTCGACCCCTTTCCTTTCGGCCGTCGTTCCCACAGTTTGCGAGCGGTTGCGCGGATGTTCCGCGCCCACCCGATTCGATTCTTCGGAGGCGCCGTGCTCTGGCCCTTGGTTCTCGTCTTTGCTCTCGGTGCGTGCACGATCGTGTTCGCCTTTGCGTACGCCGTCGGGCTGCGCAGGTTCACGTCGGGCATCGTGCTCTTCATCATCGGAGTGCTGCTCATCGGCGGCGCGGTGATCAAGGGGAAGAACATCGCCAACGCGCGGCACGGTGTGACGGTGTACGAGGCACCCGAGTTGGAGCATCCGGCGCGTTAGCACCGCCGCGCGAGCGAGCCGGCGTCGCTCCGCGATTCTCTAACCGCGGCGACGTCGTTCGTCGCTTCCCATGCCCGTTCTCGCCGTCCTGCCGCGCGCCGCTTCATCGTACTGGCGCGCGACCCGTGAATCCCGATACAGCCTGATCTTCGCGCTTCCGCTGCTCCTCCTCTACGAGGGGATGGCGGCGTTGCTGCCCGTGCGTGAGACCCGGGGCGTACGGAACGGCGCGGACGTCATTCTCAAATCGCTGTTCTCATTGGTGGCGGGACGACACGGGCCGCTGGTATTCGAGATCGTGCTAATAGGCGTGTGCGTCTGGCTCGTGCGTCGCGATCTCAAGGCGCACGGCGGCCTGCACGCGATGCGACCCCGCATTTTCCTCGGCATGAGCGTGGAATCGATCGTGCTGGCGGTCGTGTTCGGCGTCGTCGTGGGTACGATCACGGCGCGACTGCTGGGCGTGTTCGGGGCCGCGAGCATGGCACCCATGCAATCGCTCGATCGCACGACGCGGCTCATGGTATCGCTTGGCGCCGGACTCTACGAAGAGCTCTTGTTCCGCGTGATTCTGGTGTCCGCGCTCGCGGTGCTGGCGCGGCGCGCATTTCACTGGCGCCCGGCGGCCGCAGGCATCTTCGCGACGATCGTCGGCGCGCTGCTATTCTCCGCCGCGCACTACGTGGGCGCGCTCGGCGACCAGTTCACCCTCGAGTCGTTCGTGTTCCGCGCAATCAGCGGCGTGTTCTTCAGCGCGATCTATTTGTGGCGTGGATTCGGCATCGACGCCTGGACCCACGCTCTGTACGACGTGTTCATCGTCATCGCCAGTTAGGCGACGACGATTACAGATCGGTGACGCGGCAGCCGCTGGCCGCGGAGCGGTAGGCGGCTTCGAGAACGGCCGCCACGTCGCGGATGTCCTCCAGATGCGGCTCCGCCGCGCCCGTGTCCATTGCGTTCGCGAACGCCCCGAACAGTCCCGCGAACCAGCCGGGATACGACGACTTGTCGAGCTCCGCCGAATAGTCGTAGGACGTTACGTCGCCGTCGCGCTCCAGTCGCAGGATGCCGCCCACCCATTCGATCGAGCCGTGCTCGCCGACGAAGCGCACGCGGTTCTCGCGGTGCCTCGCCGCCCAGGTGAGGAACATCACGCCTAACCGCTCCGGATACTCGAATAGGAGCTGCGCGCTGTCCTCGACGTCGTAGTCGGCGTGACGCAACTGGCCCGTCCATGCGCGCACCGACTCCGGAAGGCCGGCCGCATCGAGCATCTGATAGATGAGATGCGTCCCGTGATCCAGGAGCACGCCGCCGCGACTGTGTTCGGCGAGTCCGCGCCATGGCGTTTCGGTCGCCGCGCCCGTCCCGCGGTCGGCCATCATGCGGTGCACTTGGAATTCGGCTAGATGCCAGCGCCCGATCGCACCGTGGTGCAGCCATTCGCGCACCTTGAGCCACACGGGGTTGTACCGGTACTGGTGACATGGCATCACCACGCGCCCAGCGGCGCGGGCGGCAGCCGAAATGCGCGACGCTTCGGCGCGGTTCAAGGCGACCGGCTTTTCGCACATCACGTGGTAGCCTTGCTCCAACGCCCATAGTGTGATCTCGAGGTGCGAAGCCGTGGGCGTGCAAATGTCGACGAAGTCGATCGGGCCCGCATCGCGGACGTCATCGAGCCGCGCGAAATGTGGAACGCCCGGCACCGGTGCGACGCCGGTGCCGCCATCCATCGTCGCCACGATCTTGAAACGCGTGCTGACTAACGGATCGCGCGCGAAGCCGGGCAAATGCGCGTTGCGGGCGATCCCGCCCAGACCGATCACCGCGCCTTGATAGACGCGCGGCGCCGGGACGTGTCCCGGCGCCGATGGACGGGGCGTGAGGTCGTTGATCCGCGTCGCCGACGACGGCGTCGGTCTCACCTGCGCACCGCCATTTCCGAAGCTTCCGTCAGCACATCCTTCATGGTCGCCAAGGCGTCCATGGCCAGGTCTTCCGGAATGACTAACGGGGGATTGATGCGCACCTCGGGGTTGTAGATCATCGCCAGTACGCCGCGCGACAGCAGCGTGTCGAAAATCCAGCGGGTGATCTGCTTGTCGAGCAGCGTCCGCGTGCCGGGCACGACCAGGTCCATGCCGATCATGAGACCGCGTCCCCGCACATCGCTCACGATCGGAATTTCGCTCTCCCACTTCTGCATCTCGGTCATCATCTTCTCGCCGAGGTCGCGGCTGTGGGCGACGAGGTTCTCCTCGAGAATCGTTTCGAGCGTGACCCGCGCCGCGGCTGCCGCCATCGGATTGCCGCCGTAGCTCGACGAGCTGCCGCTCGGATTCGCCCACGGCTTCGCGAACGC
>Ga0134126_10002004_pt1 | contig 25851 bp, 17 predicted proteins | sample KB31752_FD_96881 | JGI IMG/M metagenome (GOLD analysis project Ga0134126, IMG submission 96881) | Terrestrial soil microbial communities with excess Nitrogen fertilizer from Kellogg Biological Station, Michigan, USA - KB3-175-2 | ecosystem: Environmental > Terrestrial > Soil > Unclassified ... | reverse complement strand
GCTGCGCGGCCTGTCGATCTACAGCGCGTCGCTGAGCGTCGCCGGGCATGCGATGCCGACGTCGCTGTCCGAGGTCGGCGCGCGGCACCGCAGCGCGCTCGGCGGCAGCCTGCGCGCCGGCGTGTTCGGCATCAACGACGGGCTCGTGTCCAGCCTCAGCCTGGTGCTGGGAGTCGCCGGCGCCGGGGCGCGCACCGGCGTGGTGCTCACCAGCGGCCTGGCGGGACTGCTGGCCGGCGCGCTGTCGATGGCGGCGGGCGAGTACATCTCGGTGCGCTCGCAGCGGGAGATGTACGAGTACCAGATCGGGCTCGAGCGCGAGGAGCTGGCCGAGTACCCGGACGAAGAAGCCGAGGAGCTTGCGCTCATTTATACGGCGCGCGGCGTGGATGCCGCGCAGGCGCGTGTTCTCAGTCAGACGCTGCTGGCACGGCCGGAGCAGGCCCTCGATGTGCTGGCGCGCGAGGAGCTCGGACTCAACCCGGACGATCTCGGCTCGTCCTGGCAGGCGGGTGGCACTTCGTTCGTCGCCTTCGCGGCCGGGGCGGCGGTGCCGCTGCTGCCGTTCCTCGCCGGCGCCGCCGGGTTCCGCGCCATCCAGGCCGCGGTGGTCGTCACGCTCGCGGCACTGTTCGGCGCCGGCCTGGTACTGTCCCTGTTCACGGGGCGCGACGCGCTGCGCAGCGGTGCGCGCATGGTGCTGATCGGCGCCGCCGCCGGCGCCCTCACCTACCTGCTCGGCCGCGCGCTGGGCGTCGTGATCGGATAAGCCGCAACCGCACGTCCCTTGAAATCCGCCGCCCGGACCCCACGCTGGCAGCAGTGATGACCTCCCGGTAGAGTCCGGGACACGCTACGGAGCAGGCTGACCCATGAAACGCATCGTCCTCTTCCTCGCGACCAACCTGGCCGTACTGCTGGTGCTGTCGATCGTGGCGCACCTGCTGGGGGTGGACACCTACCTGCAGGCCCACGGCAGCAGCTTCGGCGGTCTGCTCGTGTGGGCGGCGCTGTTCGGCTTCGGCGGCGCGTTCATATCGCTGCTCATGTCGAAGGCGCAGGCCAAGATGTTCATGGGCGTGCGCGTCATCGGACAGTCGGCCGACCCCACCGAGCAGTGGCTGCTGTCGGTGGTGGAGCATCACGCCCGCGGCGTGGGCGTCGGCATGCCCGAAGTCGGCATCTTCAACTCGCCGGAACCGAACGCCTTCGCCACCGGCGCCAGCCGCAACTCGGCGCTCGTGGCGGTGAGCACCGGGCTGTTGCAACGCATGAACCGGCAGGAGATCGAGGCCGTCCTCGGCCACGAGATGACCCACGTCGCGAACGGCGACATGGTGACTCTCACCCTGATCCAGGGCGTGGTGAACACCTTCGTGCTGTTGCTCGCGCGCGTGGTCGGCAACATCATCGACCGCGCGGTGTTTCGCTCCGATGACGGCCGCGGCATCGCCTCCTACGTGACCTTCTACGCGCTGCAGATCGCGTTCGGTCTGCTGGCGACGCCGATCGTCATGTGGTTCTCGCGCTGGCGCGAGTTCCGTGCCGATCGCGGCGGTGCGCAGCTGGCCGGTACGGGCAGCATGATCGCCGCGCTCGAGGAGCTGAAGCGGGTGCACGAGCCGCTGCCGGCCCGGCAGTTCGCCGCTTTCGGCATCGCCGATGGCAGCGTGGCGAGCGGCCTGCGCAGGCTCTTCATGAGCCATCCGCCGCTCGATGAGCGCATCGCGGCGTTGCGCCAGCTCGGCAGCCATTGAGCCCGGCCGCGCCGGAGCTGCTCGCGGGACTGCGCGAGATCCTCGGCGCCGACGGCATACTCACCGCGGACGCCGACTGCGCCCGCTACCTCAGCGATCACCGCCGCCTCTACCAGGGGCGCGCACGCGCCGTGCTGCGGCCGCGCACCGTGGCCGAGGTCATGCGGCTGCTCGCGCTGTGCAACGCGCAGCGCGTCGGCGTGGTGCCCCAGGGCGGCAACACCAGCTACTGCGGCGGCGCGACGCCGGATGAATCCGGACAGCAGGTGGTGCTGTCGCTCGAGCGACTCAACCGCATCCGCAGCGTCGATGCCGCCAACTACTCGCTGATAGCGGAAGCCGGCTGCGTGCTGGCACAGGTGCAGCGCGCCGCCGCGAATGCGCAGCGTTTCTTCCCGTTGAGTCTCGGCTCGGAAGGCAGCTGCCAGATCGGGGGCAACCTCTCGACCAACGCCGGCGGGACGGCGGTGCTGCGCTACGGCATGATGCGCGAGCTGGTGCTCGGACTGGAGGTGGTGCTGGCCGACGGCCGCGTGCTCGAGTCGCTGTCGGCGCTGCGCAAGGACAACACCGGCTACGACATCAAGAGCCTGTTCCTCGGCGCGGAAGGCACGCTCGGGGTGATCACGGCGGCCAGCCTCAAGCTGTTCGCCGCGCCGCGCGCCCACGCCACCGCCCTGGTCGCCATACCGGACGTACAGGCAGCCGTGACGCTGCTCGGCCAGCTGCGCGAAGTCAGCGGCGATGCGGTCACCTCATTCGAGCTCATGCCGCGCGTCGCCATCGAGCTGGCAGTGCGGCACCTCGAGGGCGTGAGCGATCCGCTGGCGCGGCCTTATCCCTGGTACGTGCTGTGCGAACTGTCGGCGGCACGCGCCGCGGCGCTCGGCGGCGTCCTCGAGGAGGCGCTGGCCGCGGCGCTCGGCGCCGGCACGGTGCTCGATGCGGCGCTGGCCCGCAGCGAGCGCGAGCGCGCCGCGCTCTGGCACCTGCGCGAGCATATCCCCGAGGCGCAGCGCCGCGAGGGCGCAGGGTTCAAGCACGACATCGCCGTGCCGGTGGCGGCACTGCCGCAGTTCGTGGCGCGCGCCGGCGCGTGGCTGGACGCCCACGTCCCGGACGGACGGCTGGTGGCCTACGGCCACGTCGGCGACGGCAACCTGCATTTCAACGTCAGTGCGCGGCCGGACGCCGTGCGCACCGAGTTCCTGGCGCGCGCCGAGGACGTGCGCCGCGCCATCCACGACCTGGTGCACGAATTCGGCGGCAGTGTCAGCGCCGAGCACGGCATCGGGCGCCTCAAGGTCGGCGAGCTGGAACGCTACGCCGCGCCACTCGAACTGGAGCTGATGCGCGCGGTGAAGCGTGCCTTTGACCCGCACGGCATCATGAATCCGGGTAAGGTGCTGCGCCAGGAATGAGGAGGGGCGGATGGGCTATCGAGTGAGGCTCGGCGCGCTGTTACTGGGCGCGGTCACGGCCTGCAGCCAGCATCCCGGCCCGGCGCCGGCGCCGGGCGCAACGACGGCGCCGGCAGCGGCGGCACCGGCCGTCGCGCCCCCGGGCGCGGGGCCGCGCATCGTCATGTCACCCGACTTCGTGCACATCGAGTACCGCCTGTACGGGCACGGCGAGCCGGCGGTGCTGCTGGTACACGGCTGGGCCTGCGATGCCGACTACTGGCAGGGGCAGATCGAGCCGCTGGCGGCGCATTACACGGTGGTGGCCATGAACCTCGCCGGGCACGGCGCCTCGGGCAGCAACCGCAGCGACTGGTCGATCGCCAACTACGCGCAGGACGTGGCGGCGGTGGCGCGCGACATCCCCAATCGCCAGCTGGTGCTGGTCGGACACTCCATGGGCGGCGCGGTCGTGCTGGCCGCCACCCCGCTGCTCGGCGACCGCGTCATCGGCATCATCGCCGTCGAGGCGCTGCGCACGGTGGGCCTGCCGCCGCTCAGGGCGCGCGACATCGAGCAGCGGGTGGCGCCGTTCCGCGCCGACTTCATCGGCGCCACGCGCCACATGGTCACCACGTCGCTGTTCCCCAAGGATGCCGACCACCTGCTGGTGCAGAAGGTCGCCTACGACATGTCGCTCGAGCCGGCGGCGGTCGCGGTGCCGAGCATGCAGGCACTGCTGGCGATGGACTTTGCGCCGCTCCTGCCGGCCATTCACGTGCCGGTCTACGCCATCAACTCGGACCTGGTGCCCACCGATGCGGCGCGCATCAGCAAGGCGCTCCCCGACTTCAGCCTCGACGTGCTCGGACACAGCCACTTTCCCATGCTCGAGGCCCCGCAGCGCTTCAACGCGCGCTTGCTGCAGGACCTGGGCGCGATCGCGGCGCGCGCCGCTCACTGAGCCATCTCGTCCGAGTCCGGCGCGATCGCCCCGCAGCGCACCTGCAGCCAGCCGAGCTCGAGTGCGATGCGCTGCGTGTCCACCTGCGCCCAGGCGGTGGCAAAGGGGGCGTCGCCACCCTGCTCCTGCAGCAGCAGCAGCAGCGCGTCGCGATCGGGCGCGAACGGCCAGTCGCGCCCGTGCAGGGTCAGCTCCAGCGTGCGCCCGTCGGGTGTGACGAACTGTCCGTGGCCGCCGGCCTCGTACAGGTCGAGAGTCAGGAGCGGCTGCAGGTCGCGCCGCCGGCCGCTCGCCGACCAGGCCACACGGCAGGCATACAGGCGTGCTTCGCTGGGCTCGAAGCGGTTGAAGCCGATCACCTCCTGCTGCAGCTCGCCGTCGCTCTGGCGCAGCACCCGGCGGCGATACCAGTACAGGTCCTGGCTGATGAGCAGCTGGTAGTCCAGATAGCGCGCCGCGCCGGCGCTGTAGTCGAGACAGTGCCGGCCGAGCGTACCGCCGTGAAACTGGTCGCCGGCATGGTTCAGCAGCAGCTCGCAGCCGCTCGAGCTGGCCAGGTCCTTCCACGCCAGCTGCGCCAGCAGCGCCGGGCGATAGTTGAGGTGCGTCCAGCGCTGCGGCGCGAGGAAGGTGAACAGGCGCACCCGCACGACGTGTTCCTGGTCGCCGCGTGGCTCCAGCAGCATGAGCAGCTGGCGGCGCGGAACTTCCGGCTGGTCCTCGAGAAACTCCTCGAGGTACAGAACGTGCGCGCCGAGCCACGGCGCCGCCACCGGCGCCACGACGGTGCGCACGCGACGCTCGCTCTGCAGCGGCCACAGCGCCGCGCCGCGCTCCAGGCTCATCACCACCTGCTCGCTGGAGTCGCGCACGCCGGTCCACAGGTGCTGCAGGGCGGCGACGTCGCCACCGTCGGCGGCGCCCACGGCCGCCAGCCCCGCTGCCAGAAACTCCATCATGTGTGTTCGCCGCGTGCGGCGCGCTGTGGGCTAGGCTTCCTTGCGCGTGCGCACCAGACCCTCCTGGGCTGTGCTCGCCACCAGGCGCCCGTCGCGCGCGAACACGCCGGCGCGCGCAAAACCGCGGGCGCCGGAGGCGCTCGGGCTTTCCATGGCATACAGCAGCCAGTCATCGACGCGCAGCGGCCGGTGAAACCACATGGCGTGATCGATGCTCGCCATGACCAGGCTCGGATTGAGGAACGAGGTGCCGTGCGGCAGCGTCGCCGTGTCGAGCAGGAAAAAATCCGAGACGTACGCGAGCAGGCGCCGGTGCAGCGTCTCGTCGTCCGGCAGCGCGCCCACCGCCCGGAACCAGATCTCGCGCGCCGGCCGTTCGCGGCGCGGCCGCAGCAGGTCGAGCGGTTGCACCGTGCGGAACTCGAACGGACGCGGCTGCTCGAGGAAGCGCCGTACGCGCTCGGGCAAGCGCACCAGCAGTTCCTGCGGCGGCCGGCCGCTCTGGTCCGGCAGGCTCTCGGGAGCCGGCACCTGCGGCATGGGCACCTGGTGATCGAAGCCCGCTTCCGCGATCTGGAAGGAGGCGGTCATGTTGAAGATCTGCTGGCCGTGCTGGATCGCCACGATGCGGCGGTTGGCAAAGCTGTGACCGTCGAGACTGCGGTCGACCTCATAGACGATCGGGGCATTGCAGTCGCCGCGCCGCAGGAAGTAGGCGTGCAGCGAATGCACCGTGCGCCCCTCGACCGTTGCGGCCGCCGCCGTCAGCGCCTGGCCGAGCACCTGCCCGCCGAACACCTGCGGCGCACCGATGTCGCGGCTCGCGCCGCGAAACAGGTTGACCTCCAGTTGCTCGAGCTCGAGCAGCTGCAGCAGGTCGGCGAGGCGCTGGTCCATGGCCGGGTGCCTCAGCTCAGCTTGAACACCCCGTGCATCAGGGCGTTGTGGCCGGGAAAGGTGCACAGGTACTTGTACTCGGCGCCCTTCTTCAGGATCGACGCCGGGAAGGTGACGCTGTCGCTCTCACCGCCACCGACGATCTTGGTGTGCGCCAGCACGCGCTTGTCGCCGGCCGCCACGTAGTTGCTCGCCAGCCCGGCGCTCATGCCGGCGTTGGCCACCGCCGCGAAGTCGGCCGCGTTCACCAGCACCCAGTTGTGGCCCATGGCCTCCTTGGGCAGCTTGCCGGCGTGATGCAGGGTTACGGTGATCTCCTTGCAGGTGCCGGGCGCCGACAGTTCCTGCTTGTCGTACTGCATCTGATCGTTGCCCGAGATCTCGAGCTTGCACGGGTCGGCGTGCGCGTACAGCGGCAGGGCTAAGGCACCCAGCAGCGTGGCGGCGGCGGCGAGGTGGCGCATGCGTGTCATCATGAGGCTCCTTGCTGAGGTAGAGGTCAGTCCGGCACTCCCAGACGCTGGTGCATCACCGGACTCGTGGTCGTGTACTGCAGGAACTGCTTCTTCTGCGGGTACAGATGGTGCTGGATGGCGAAGGCGGCGAGTGCCGCCTCGTGGAAGCCCGACAGGATCAGCTTCTTCTTGCCCGGGTAGGTGTTGATGTCGCCGACGGCGAACACGCCCGGCAGGCTGGTCTGGAACTTCTCGGTGTCGACCCGCAGCGCCCGCTTCTCCAGCGCCAGGCCCCAGTCGGCGATCGGCCCGAGCTTGGGGTGCAGGCCGAAGAACACCAGGATCTGCTCCGCGGGCAGCTCCTCGATGCGCCCGTCCGGGGTCCGGATGCTGATGCCGCGCAGCGCGCCGTTCTCGAGCAGCAGCCCGTGCGGCAGCGCCTCGAAGCAACGCATGCGCCCGGCGGCTACCTGCTCCCGCATGCGCGCCACCGAGGCGGGCGCGGCGCGGAACTCGCTGCGCCGGTGCACCAGCGTCAGGCTGGCGGCGCGCGGCAGCAGCTCGAGCGTCCAGTCGAGCGCGGAATCGCCGCCGCCGAAGACCACCAGATGGCGGCCGCCGAGCTCGGCGGCGTTGCGCACTCGATACTGGATGGCGCCGCCTTCGAATGGCTCGATCCCGGGGACACCGAGGCGCCGCGGCTGGAACGAGCCGAGGCCGGCCGCGATCACCACCGCGCCGGCATCGAAACTGACGCCGCCGGCGGTGGCCAGGTGGAAGCGCCCCTCGCGCGGGGTGAACTCCAGCACCTCGTGACCCAGGTGCAGCTGCGGCTTGAACGGCTTGATCTGCTGCAGCAGACGGTCGACGAGCTCCTGCGCCCCGCACACCGGCAGCGCCGGGATGTCGTAGATCGGCTTGTCCGGGTACAGCTCAGCGCACTGTCCGCCCGGGTGGCGCAGCGAGTCGACCACGTGCGCGGCGATGCCCAGCAGTCCCAGCTCGAACACCTGGAACAGCCCGCAGGGCCCGGCGCCGACGATGACGACTTCCGCGACAATGGGCGCCGCGCGGGCGGCGCTGGTTGCGATCTCGCTCAAGGCAGTGGCTTACGGCACACAAGGGCGACATACGCATTGTAGAGGTTCGGAGGAAGGTGCGTGCAAGTTGCGCCCCGCCGTATAGTAGGCGTGCCGCCGCATATGAAGGCCCGCGCATGATCAAGCTCAATATCAACGGCCGGGACACCCGGGTCGACGTCGATCCCGACATGCCGCTGCTGTGGCTGCTGCGCGATACGCTGGCGCTGACCGGCACCAAGTTCGGCTGCGGCATGGCGCTGTGCGGAGCCTGCACCGTCCACCTCGACGGTCAGCCGACTCGCGCCTGCGTCACGCCGGTGAGCGCCATCGGGGCGCGGCGGGTCACCACCATCGAGGGCCTGTCACCCGACAGCAGCCACCCGGTGCAGCGCGCCTGGATCGAGCTCGACGTGCCGCAGTGCGGCTACTGCCAGTCGGGCCAGATCATGTCGGCGGCAGCCCTGCTGGCACACAAGCCGCAGCCCAGCGACGCCGATATCGATACCGCCATGGCGGGCAACATCTGCCGCTGCGGGACCTACCAGCGCATCCGCGCTGCCATCCACCGCGCCGCGGCACTCACGTCCGGCGCCTGATCGACACCACGAGGAAGGGAACTGTCTTGACGTCCAACGCAGAACTGCACCAGCGCCGCCAGCGCGCCGTCCCGCGCGGCGTGACCAACTCGCTCGCGGTGTACGCCGAGCGCGCCGCCAACGCCGAGATCTGGGACGTCGAGGGGCGCCGCTACATCGATTTCGCGAGCGGCATCTCGGTGCTCAACACTGGGCACGTGCACCCCAAGGTGCGCGCGGCGATCGCGCAGCAGCTCGACAAGCTCACCCATACCTGCTTCCAGGTGACGCCGTACGAGAGCTACGTGGCCCTCGCCGAGAGCCTGAACGCGCTCGCCCCCGGCGCCACACCCAAGAAGACCATCTTCCTCACCACCGGCGCGGAGGCGGTGGAGAACGCGCTCAAGATCGCGCGCTTCCACACCAAGCGCTCGGGCGTCATCGCTTTCTCGGGCGGGTTCCACGGCCGCACGCTCGCCTGCATCAGCCTCACCGGCAAGGTGCAGCCCTACAAGACCGGCTTCGGCCCGATGCTGCCCGAGATCTATCACCTGCCTTTCCCGATGCCCTACCACGGCATCACCGTGGAGGACTCGCTGGACTCGCTCGAACAGCTGTTCAAGGCCGACGTCGACCCGCAGCGCGTGGCGGCGATCATCATCGAGCCGGTGCTCGGTGAGGGCGGCTTCTACGCCGCACCGGCGGAGCTGCTGCGGCGGCTGCGCAGCGTGTGCGACAGCCACGGCATCGTACTGATCGCCGACGAAATCCAGTCCGGCTTCGGCCGCACCGGGCGCATGTTCGCCATCGAGCACGCCGGCATCGAGCCCGACCTGATCACCGTCGCCAAGAGCGTCGCCGGCGGCGTGCCGCTGTCGGCAGTGATCGGCAAGGCCGACATCATGGACTCGCCGGGACCGGGCGGACTGGGCGGCACCTTCGCCGGCTCGCCGCTCGGCTGCGCGGCGGGGCTGGCGGTGCTCGAGGTGATGCGCGAGGAGCAGCTGCTGCAGCGCGCCCAGGAGATCGGCCGCTTCATGAGTTCACGCCTCAAGGGACTGCAGGTGCGCTTCCCCTGCGTCGGTGAGGTGCGCAACCTCGGCGCGATGGTGGCGCTCGAGCTGGTCCGCAACGGGCGCGCCGACGCTCCCGACGCAGAGCTCACCAAGGTGCTGGTGCAGGCGGCCGGCCGCGCCGGGCTCGTGATCCTCTCCTGCGGCGTCTACTCCAACGTAATCCGCTTCCTCGCGCCGCTCACCATCAGCGACGCCCTGCTCAAGGAGGGCTGCAACCTGTTCGAGCAGGCGCTGGAGGAAGTCGCCGGCAGCGGCGCGCGCGCCAAGGCGGTCTGAACGCCCGCGGGCGGGGACGCCCTCAGGCGCGCCCGGCGTTGGCGTCGGTCGGGGTGTGGAAGTACTCGCTCTCGGAGGCCAGCTGCTCGATCAGACGCTTGAGCTCGGCCATGCGGCCCTGGGCGGTGCTGATCGGCATGCAGTCCTGGCAGCGCGGGTCGCCGCAGGGCTGACGTGAGTACAGCCAGTACTGAATCGCCCCTGCCAGCAGCCCGTCGGCGATGTCCCACAGGTCAGCGTCCTTATCCTTGTCCGCGATCTTGTTCCCCAGATCGACGGCCTTGGAAAACGCCGCGTCAAACGTATCAGCGAGCTCGCTCATGCTGTCCGCCGCCCTTCATCTTTGGCCGCTAGTATAGGGCAAGACCGCGGCCCACCGGCCCCGCCCTCCCCCGGCGCCCCGCTCCCCTCGTCCCCCACGGCGCTCCCGGCAGCCACGTTCGCGCAGTCGGTCACGTGCTGCATCGCCGATATGCGAAGCCGGCCACGGAAGACGGCGGAACGCGGCGCGATGATGTGGGAGGCAAAGACCATGGTTAAGGATGGAGCGGGACCGCGATGACGGGTCCTCAGCCGGTCGCGGCTTATGTCGCATATGTAACCCATGACCGAGACGACCCAGGCCCCGAATCCATCGCTGGCGGCGCGCCGCCGCCTGCGCCTGCCGCGCCTGGGGATCGGCTGGCGCCTGACGCTCGGGCTGGCCGCGGTGGCCGCCCTTCTCATCATCGGCGAGGAGCTCGCGGCCCGCACCACCCGGGCGGCGCTCGAGGCCGTGCGCAGCATGCAGAACGAGCACGAGCCGCTCGCCAACAGCGCCAACGCCGTGCTCGGGAAACTCCTCGCCTATGACCGCGCCGTGGGCGAGTTCGTCCAGGCTCGCAGCGGCGCCGACTTTACCCGCATCACCGACGCCGGCGACGCGCTCGAGGGCGCCGTCGGCAGCTACTTCGACAACGCTCCCGCGCAAGTAGTCGCTGCGGCGGCCGGGCTGCGCGCCCAGCTGACGCGGCACATCGCCAATTCCGGGCAGCTCGCGAGCCGCGCGGCCCAGCGCGCGCAGTGGAGTAATGCGCGCCAGGCGGCACTAAACCGCGTGTACCAGCGCATCGTGTCGGCCGGCGGCTCGGGCCTCGCCATCAACGGCACCCAGGTGGTCGCGACCCGCTCGCTCGCCGAACTCGAGTCGGCCATCAACGCGGTGCGCGGCAACGTCGCGACGGCACGCGTGATCGCGAAGCGCGAACGCGACTTCATGGCGCTGCTGGACGCACACCAGTCGGAATTCCTGGCCTCGCCCGGCGCCGCCTGGCTGAGCCTGGTGCGCCAGGATTTCCAGGAGGCCGTGCAGCAACGCGTGCAGACCGAGCGCTACGACGCCCAGAGCGCCGCGGAGTGGCATTCCCTGGTCGAGGACAGCGCCGCCCTGGTGGTGGGCGTGCAGGAGCAGCTGCAGAAGCCGGCGCGCGCCGGGCTGGAGCGCGCCGCGCAGCACGCCGCCAGCGCCGCCGAGGCGGCGGAGCACACGCTGCGCAACACCGCCGCCGAGGTGCTCGGCCTGCTGCTGCTGGTATCGGTACTGCTGGTGGTGAGCATCAGCCTGCCGGTGCGGCGCCTGACCGTCGCCACGCGGCTGCTGGCCGGCGGCGACCGCAGTGCGCGCGCCCCGCGTGGCGGCTCGGGCGAGATCGACGAGCTGGCCGAGTCCTTCAACACCATGGCCGCGCGCATCGCCACCGTGGAGGCCGAGCTGCGCGCGCACCAGGCCGAGCTCGAGCAGCACGTCGCCCAGCGTACGCGCCAGCTGCACTACCTGGCGCACCACGATCCGCTCACGCAGCTGCCCAACCGCCGCAAACTGGCGGCGCACCTGGAAAGCGCGCTGGCGCGCGCCGGGCGCGAGCAGCGCGTGGCGCTGCTGTTCGTCGACGTCGACAATTTCAAGTCGATCAACGACACCCTCGGGCACAGCTTCGGCGACCGTGTGCTGCAGCACATCGCCGAGCGGCTGCGCGCCGCCGCTGGCGCCCACGGCCTGCTGGCGCGTCTCGGTGGCGACGAGTTCACGTTGCTGCTCGAGAACGTGCAGTCGGCCGAGCAGGTCGAAGCGCACGCCGCGCAGATCGTAGATACCCTACAGCAGCCGCTGATCGTCGACGGCCGCGTGCTCACCACCAGCGCCAGCGTCGGCGCCAGCCTCTATCCCGACCACGCCGCCGATGCCGAAGGCTTGCTGCGCGCGGCCGACGTGGCGCTGTTCCGTGCCAAGGAGCTGGGTCGCAACCGCTTTACGCTCTACAGCGCACCGCTCTACGACGCCGCCGCGCAGCGCTTCCGCCTGGAACAGTCGCTGCGCCGCGCCGTGGAGGGCGGTGAGCTGATGCTGATGTACCAGCCGCAGCTGTCGCTGCACACGTTCGAGGCGACGCACATGGAGGCGCTGCTGCGCTGGCGCAAGCCCGATGGTCGCATCGCCACGGCACAGGAGTTCGTGCACGTCGCCGAGAAGACCGGCCTGATCCACGAACTGACCGACTGGATCCTGCAGTCCGCGGCACAGGCCGCGGCGGCCTGGCGCGCCCAAGGCTGGCCGCGCGCCAGCGTCGCAATCAACGTCTCACCGCCGCAGTTCTTCGAGAGCGACTTCGTCGAGCACGTGGCGCGCACGCTTGAGGTCACACGCCTGCCTGCGAGTGCGCTCGAACTCGAGATCACCGAAACCGTGTTCCAGACCGGGCCCGCCATCGTCGAGTCGCTGCGGCGGCTGCGCGCCATCGGCGTCGCCATCGCGCTCGATGACTTCGGCATCGGCTACTCCTCGCTCACCTCGCTCGAGCAGCTGCCGATCACCCGCGTCAAGCTCGACCGTCTCCTGATCTCCGGCGTGGACAGCAACCCGCGCTCCGCGGCCATCGTGCGCTCCATCGTTGCGCTGTGTCATGGCCTGGGACTGCAGGTGGTGGCCGAGGGGGTCGAGCGCGCCACGCAGCTCGAGTTCCTGTCGCATTGCGGTCCGATCGGGGTGCAGGGCTTCCTACTCGCGCAGCCGGTCGAGGCCGCCGCGGTGCCCGCCGAGGCGCAGGCGGCCGCGGGCCGTGCCCGCGAGGCGCTCGAATCTGCGCAGCGCACGCCACGCGACAGCGGCGAGGCCCTGGTGTTCGCCACCGGGCCCCGTCGTCGACTGACCTGACACGCGGCGCAAGCGTGTGCTGAGCGCCACGGCGCGCTGCAGCGTCGCCGCACACCAACACAGGGGTGTCTCCGTACGCGGCGCCGGCTGACTTGCTAGACTTTGGGGCGTGCTGCTCACGGACCAGAATATCTACCACTTCCGCGAGGGCACGTTCTTCCGGGCGTACGAGAAGCTGGGCGCGCATCCGCAGGGCGCGGCGGATGCCCGCGGCGGCGCCGGCACGCACTTCGCGGTCTGGGCGCCGAACGCCAGCGCGGTCTCCGTGGTCGGCGACTTCAACGGCTGGCAGCGCGGCCGCCATGCCCTCGCACCGCGCGGCGACTCCTCGGGCATCTGGGAAGGCACGCTGCCCGGCGTCGGCCCGGGCGCGCTCTACAAGTACCACGTGGTGTCGCGTAAGGCGGGCTTTGCGGTCGACAAGGCCGACCCGTACGCATTCCGCGCCGAGGTGCCGCCGCGTACCGCGTCCGTGGTCTGGGACCTGGCCTATGACTGGCACGACACCGAGTGGATGGCGCAGCGCGCCCGCGCCAACTCCCTGGCCGCACCCTGGTCGATCTACGAGCTGCACCTCGGCTCGTGGCGACGCAGTCCCGCGGGGGCGGAGCGGCTCGGTTACCGCGAGCTCGCGCATGCCGTCGCCGACTACGTCACCGACATGGGGTTCACGCACGTCGAGCTGATGCCGGTGATGGAGCATCCGTTCTACGGCTCGTGGGGCTACCAGGTGACCGGCTACTTCGCGCCCACCTCGCGCTACGGCACGCCGCAGGACTTCATGTACTTCGTGGATCACCTGCATCAGCGCGGCCTCGGCGTGATCCTCGACTGGGTGCCGTCACACTTCCCGACCGACGAGCACGGCCTGGCGCGCTTCGACGGCACCTACCTGTATGAGCACGCTGATCCGCGCCAGGGTTTTCACCCGGAGTGGAGCAGCTCGATCTTCAACTACGGACGCGCCGAGGTACGCAACTTCCTCGGCAGCAGCGCGCTGTTCTGGCTCGACCGCTACCACATTGACGCGCTGCGCGTGGACGCGGTGGCATCGCTCCTGTACCTCGATTACGGCCGCCGCGCGGGTGAGTGGATCCCCAACCGCTTCGGCGGGCACGAGAATCTCGAGGCGGTCGAGTTCGTCAAGCAGCTCAACCTCGCCGTGTACCGCGACCACGCCGATACCCAGACCATCGCCGAGGAATCGACCGCGTGGCCGATGGTGTCGCGTCCCACCTACCTCGGCGGCCTGGGCTTCGGGCTGAAGTGGAACATGGGCTGGATGCACGACACGCTCAAGTACTTCCAGCTCGACCCGGTGCATCGCAAGTATCACCACAGCCGCCTCACCTTCAGCCTCTGGTATGCCTTCACCGAGAACTTCGTGCTGCCGCTGTCGCACGACGAGGTGGTGCACGGCAAGGGCTCGCTCATCGGCCGCATGCCCGGTGACGAGTGGCGGCAGTTCGCGGGCCTGCGGCTGCTGTTCGGCTACATGTGGACGCACCCCGGCAAGAAGCTGCTGTTCATGGGCGGGGAGTTCGCGCAACGCCGCGAATGGCAGCACGACGAGAGCCTGGAGTGGCACGTGCTCGCCCACCCGCTGCACGCCGGCGTGCAGCGCTGGGTGCGCGATCTGAACCGCCTGTACCGCAGCACCCCGGCGCTGCACGAGCTCGACTTCAGCGAGGCCGGCTTTCAGTGGGTCGACTGCGATGACGCCGACCTGAGCGTCATCTCCTACCTGCGCAAGAGCGCCGCCGGCGAGCCGGTGCTGGTGGTCTGCAACTTCACGCCGGTACCGCGCGAGCGCTACCGTCTGGGCGTGCCGCGCGGCGGCCACTGGCGCGAACGCCTCAACAGCGACGCGGCCGACTACGGCGGCAGTGGCCAGGGCAACCTCGGCGGCCTGGATGCCCTCGCCAGCGCCGCGCACGGCCACCCCCATTCGCTCGAGGTGCGCCTGCCGCCGCTGGCGGTTGTGGTGCTGACGCCCGACTAGGCGCGAGCAGCATGGCCGCACGACGCAAACAGGCCGCCGGAGGCGATCCGCTGTGGTTCAAGGATGCCGTCATCTACGAAGTGCACGTGCGCGCCTTCTTCGACGGCAATGGCGACGGTTGCGGCGACTTTTCGGGCCTCACGCAGAAGCTGGAGTACATCCAGGACCTGGGCGTCAACACTATCTGGCTGCTGCCCTTCTATCCCTCGCCGGGGCGGGACGACGGCTACGACATCGCCGACTATCACAACATCCACCCGCAGTACGGTACGCGCGCCGAGTTCCGCGCCTTCGTGCGGGAGGCGCACCGCCGCAACCTGCGCGTGATCACCGAGCTGGTGCTTAATCACACCTCGGACGCGCACCCGTGGTTCCAGGCTGCACGCCGCGCGGCGCCCGCCTCGCTCAAGCGCGGTTACTACGTGTGGAGCGACACGCCCGACAAGTACGCCGGCACGCGCATCATCTTCCGCGACACCGAGAACTCCAACTGGGCCTGGGACACCGTTGCCAAGGCCTACTACTGGCATCGTTTCTTCAGCCATCAGCCGGATCTCAACTTCGACAACCCGCACGTGCTGCGCGCGCTGCTGCGCGTCATGAAGTTCTGGCTGCAGATGGGCGTCGACGGCTTCCGGCTGGATGCCATCCCCTACCTGGTGGAGCGCGAAGGCACCAGCAACGAGAACCTGCGCGAGACGCACGAGATCATCCGCGTCATCCGCCGCACCATCAGCGAGCATTATCCGGACCGGATGCTGCTGGCCGAGGCCAACCAGTGGCCCGAGGACGTGCGCGACTACTTCGGCGATGGGCGTGATGAGTGCCAGATGGCCTATCACTTCCCGCTCATGCCACGCATGTACATGGCCATCGCGCAGGAAGACCGCCATCCGATCGTCGAGATCATGGAGCAGACGCCGGACATTCCCGATACCTGCCAGTGGGCGATCTTCCTGCGTAACCACGACGAGCTGACGCTCGAGATGGTCACCAGCCGCGAGCGCGACTACATGTACCAGGCCTACGCCGCCGATGGCCGCGCGCGCCTCAACCTCGGCATCCGGCGCCGCCTCGCACCGCTGCTCGACAACGACCTCGAACGCATCAAGCTGATGAACAGCCTGCTGCTGTCGATGCCGGGCGCGCCGATCATCTACTACGGTGACGAGATCGGCATGGGCGACAACTTCTTCCTCGGCGATCGCAACGGCCTGCGCACGCCGATGCAGTGGAGCCCGGACCGCAATGCCGGTTTCTCCCGCGCCGACCCACAGCAGCTGTACCTGCCCCCGATCATGGATCCGGTGTACGGCTACCAGGCGGTGAACGTCGAGTCCCAGGCGCGCGACCGTTCCTCGCTCCTCAACTGGATGAAGCGCCTGCTGCTGGTGCGCCGCGGCTCGCAGGCCTTCGGCCGCGGCACGCTGCGCTTCATCCGTCCGGGCAACCGTCGCGTACTGGTCTACCTGCGCGAGTACCAGGACGACACCATCCTGTGCGTCGCGAACCTGTCGCGCTCGGCGCAGCCGGTGGAGCTGGATCTCGCCGCCCACAAGGGCGCAGTCCCGATCGAGCTGCTCGGGCGCACGCCGTTCCCGCCGATCGGCGAATTGCCCTACCTGCTCACCCTGCCCGGCTATGCCTTCTACTGGTTTCGGCTCAGCCGCGAGGCGGAGGCCCCTCGCTGGCACGATGAGCGCGCGGCACGCGAGGATCTGCCGGTGCTGGTGCTGGTCGACGGCTGGCACAGCTTCTTCCCCGAGCGCGTGGCGCCGTGGCGCCAGAGCGCGGCCGCAGCGCTGCGCGCGCAGCTCGAGGGCCGCGTGGTGCCGGCCTTCATCGCCAGCCAGCGCTGGGCGGCAGCCACCCTGGTGGTGGCGCCGCCCGAGCCGGCCGCACTCGGCGCCGGCAGCGCCGGCGCCCGACTCGTCGACGCCGTCACCCCGCCGGAGCTGTCGCGCTGGCTGACCGCGATCTTCGAGATCCGCAGCGGCACCCAGGCCGGGCACTACTTCGTGCCGCTGGCGACCGCCTTCGAGGACACCGACGAGGCGCGCTGGCGCCGGCTGCAGCCGGCGGCCCTCGCGCGCGTGCGCCAGCACGCCGCCGTCGGCGTGCTGGCGGATGCCGCCGCCGACGAGGACTTCTGCCGCGTTCTGGTTGAGGTCATCGGCGAGTCGCGCACGCTGCCGGCGGCGCACGGCAGCCTGTGCTGCTGCCCGACGCAGGCGTTCGCGGACCTGCACCCGGGCAGTGTGTGGCGCGAGCAGCCCGTGAGTCTGGTCGGCACGCAGGGCGGCAATACGACTGCGCGCATCGGCGACGCCTTCCTGCTCAAGCTCTGCCGCCGGCTGCACGAGGGCATCAATCCCGGTGTGGAAATCGGTCGCTACCTCACGGAAGTGGCGCACTTTCCCAACGCCGTGCCGCTGGCCGGGTACATCGAGTACCGCCGGGCGGACGGCGCGATCAGCACCCTGGCACTGCTGCAGGCCTATATCGGTAACCAGGGTGACGGCTGGGACTACACCGTCAACCACCTGGTGCGCTTCCTCGGCGACCTGACCCGCGCGCCGCTGCCCGAGGATGCCCACGGCCTGTACCTGGCGCTGGTCAAGAAACTCGCCACGCGCACCGCGCAGCTGCACGCCGCCCTCGCCGCCAACAGCGAGCCGGATTTCGCGCCCGAGCCGGTCAGCAGCCGGGACCTGCAGGAGTGGGCGCAGGAGGGGCGCGCTGCCATTGCCACGGCGCTGGACCTGGTGGTGGAGCGCGCGGCGACGCTGCCCGCCGCCGATGCGGCGGACCTGTTGGCGCAACGCAGCAGACTGCTGCGCCGCAGCCCCGTGGTCGCCGCCGGTGAGCGTGGCTGGAAGTTCCGCTGTCACGGCGACTATCACCTGCGGCGCGTGCTGCTGAAGCGCAACGACTTCATCATCACCGACTTCGAGGGCTCAGCCGAACAGAGCGTCGCCCAGCGGCGACGCAAGCGCTCGCCACTGCGTGACGTGGCGCGCATGCTGCGCTCGTTTGCATACGCACGCCGGATGGCGTTACAACAGTGGTCGCTCAACTCGCGGGACCAGCTGGAGCGCTGGGACCCGCAGCTCGATGAGTGGGAGCGGCAGACGCGCAAGATGTTCGTGTCGACGTACGACGCGGTCGCGCGGACGGCCGGCAGCTTCGGGGTGCAGGCGCTCGACAACCCGCTGCTGCTGGAGTTCGAGCTGGAAGCGGCGTGCACCGATTTGCGGCGCGCGCTGCTCGAGCGCCCCGAATGGGCGGCGCTGGTGCTGAAGAGCGTGCGCGCGCTCGCCGGCTGAAGACGCGCAGCGCGCCGCGGGGAGCAGGCACGGAGGAGCACACAGGACATGGAGTCGAAGGTCCGGCGTCGCCATCGAATGCCGTTCGGAGCGGAGCTCACCGCCACGGGCGAGGTGCGCTTCCGGTTGTGGGCGCCGGCGGCGCGCCGCGTCGAGGTGCTGCTGGCGGACGAGCCGGTGCAGGCGCTGGCCATGGAGGCGCTGCCGGGCGGCTGGTTCGCCCTGAGCACGGACGCGGCGCGCACGGGCAGCCGGTACCGCTTCCGCATCGACGGCCAGCACGAGGTGGCCGATCCCGCCTCGCGCTGGAACCCCCAGGGCGTGCATGGCGCGAGCGCCGTGGTAGACCCCGCGGCCTACCCCTGGGACGACGCTGACTGGCAGGCGCCGCCCTGGCACGGCGCGGTGATCTACGAGCTGCACGTCGGCACCTTCAGCGCCGCGGGCACGTACGCCGGTGTCATTGCGCACCTGCCGCACCTGGTGCGTCTGGGCGTGACCGCCATCGAGCTGATGCCGCTCGCCGCCTTTCCCGGGCAGCGCGGCTGGGGCTACGACGGGGTGCTGCCCTACGCCCCGCACGCCGCCTATGGCACGCCCGCCGAGCTCAAGGCGCTCATCGCCGTCGCGCACGGCCACGGGCTCGCGGTGCTGCTCGACGTCGTCTACAACCACTTCGGTCCGGAGGGCAATTACCTGCACCTGTACGCGCCGCAGTTCTTCAACGCGGCACGCACGACGCCGTGGGGCGCGGCCATCAACTTCGACGGCCCGGACAGCCGCCCGGTGCGCGACTTTTTCATCCATAACGCGCTCTACTGGCTCGAGGAGTACCACTGCGACGGGCTGCGGCTCGATGCCGTGCACGCCATCCACGACGACAGCGAGCCGCACATCGTCAACGAGCTCGCGCACGCGGCGCGCTCGGGCCCGGGCCGCGAGCGCACGCTCTATCTCACCATCGAAAACTTCGACAATGCACCCCGCTTCCTCGGCGCCCCGGGGGCCCCGACGACCTGCGACGCGCAGTGGAACGACGACCTGCACCACTGCCTGCACGTGCTGCTCACCGGGGAGGCCCAGGACTATTACGCCGACTACGTGAGGCAGCCGGCGCAGCTGCTGTGTCGCGCGCTGGCGCAGGGCTTCGCCTACCAGGGCGAGGCCTCGGCATGCACCGGCGGCCCGCGCGGGCAGCCGAGCGCGCACCTGCCGCCGACCGCGTTCGTGAATTTCCTGCAGAACCACGACCAGGTCGGCAACCGCGCGCTGGGCGAGCGGCTCACCACGCTGGTGCGCGAGGAAGAGGCGCTGCGCGCGGTGAGCACGCTGCTGCTGCTGGCGCCCGGGCCGCCGCTCATCTTCATGGGCGAGGAGTGGGCAGCGTGCGAGCCGTTCCCGTGGTTCTGCGACTTCGAACCGCAGCTGGCGCGCGAGGTGAGCGGCCACCGCCAGCGCGAGTTCCCCGGCTCGCCCGACCCGACCGCCGCCGCAACCTGCGACAGCGCGCGCCTCGACTGGAACGCCCTGGCGCACGGGCCCCAGGCGCGCATGCTGAGCCACTACCGGCGGCTGCTCGCCGTCCGGCGGCGCGACATCGTGCCGCTCATTCCGCTGCTGCGCGCCGGGCGCTGCCTGGGCGCCGGCGACCGTGACGGCGTGCTGGCGGTCGACTGGGCGGGCGCCGGCCAGGTGCTGCACCTGATCGCCAACCTGAGCGCGCAGGTCGCGCCGCTGCCGCAGCCGCCTGCCGGGCGGCTGATCTTCGCCACGCATGCCGACGTGCGCGCGGCGGCGGCGCGCAGCGAGCTCGCACCCTGGAGCGTGCTGTGGCTGCTGGAGCATGACGATGCCGGCGGCTGAGGCGCCGCGGCAGGTCGCCGGGGCGCGCGAGGCGCAGATCCCGCGCGCCACCTATCGCCTGCAGCTCAATGCCGGCTTCACCTTCGCCGACGCCACCGCGCTCGTGCCCTACCTGGCGGCCCTTGGGGTCAGCCACCTGTACTGCTCGCCCTACTTTCGCGCCCGCGCCGGCAGCACGCACGGCTACGACGTAGTCGACCACAACGCCTTCAACCCGGAGATCGGCAGCGCCGCGGATTTCGAACGCCTGGTGGCCACGCTGCGCGCCCACGGCATGGGGCACATCGTCGATCTGGTGCCGAACCACGTGGGCATTCTCGGCGGCGAGAACGCCCGCTGGATGGACGTGCTCGAGAACGGTGAGGCCTCGGTGTACGCCGGCTTCTTCGATATCGACTGGGCCCCCGCCAACCCCGACCGCGCGCACAAGGTGCTGGTGCCGGTACTGGCGGACCCGTACGGCACGGTGCTCGAGCGCGGCGAGCTGGAGCTGCGCTTCGAGCCCGCCAGCGGCTCGTTCGCGGTGTTCTACCATGAGCATCGCCTGCCGCTCGATCCGCGCAGCTACCCGCGCATCCTCGACCGCGTCTCAGCGCTGGTCGGCAACACCGAGCTCGAGAACATCCGCCGGCTATTCGCCGCGCTGCCAGACCGGCACACGGCCAGTCCCGAGCAGGTGGCCGAGCGCCACCGTGACAAGGAGCAGCACAAGCAGCGCCTCGCGCAGCTCGCCGCCGCCACCCCGGCCGTGGCTGCGGCGCTCGGTGCGGCGGTGCGCAGCTTCACCGGCACGGCCGCGGCGCCGGCCAGTTTCGATGCCCTGCACGAGCTGCTCGAGCTGCAGGCCTTCCACCTCACCTACTGGCGCGTCGCGGCCGACGACATCAACTACCGCCGCTTCTTCGACGTCAATGACCTGGCGGCGCTGCGGGTCGAGAGCGAGCCGGTGTTCGAGTTCACGCACCGGCTGGTGCTCGAGCTGGTCGCCGCCGGCAAGATCGACGGCCTGCGCATTGATCACGCCGACGGGCTTTACGACCCGGCCAGTTATTTCCGCCGCCTGCAGGCGCGTGTCGGTGCGGTGACCGCCAACCTGGCGCCGCGGCCGATCTATCTGGTGGTGGAGAAGATCACCGCCTCCTTCGAGCACCTGCCGCCGGACTGGCCGGTGCACGGCGAGACCGGCTACCACTTCGCCAACGTCGTCAACCGCATGCTGGTCGACTCGGCCACGCGCACGCGCATGGACCGGGCATACCACGGCGTGCTCGGTGAACCGCTCAGCTGGCCGGACGTGGCGTACGAGTGCCAGCGCCTGGTGCTGCGCCGCTCGCTCGCCTCCGAGCTCAACGTCGCGGCCAATCAGCTGGCGCGCATCGCGCGCGGCGACCGCAGCACACGTGACTTCACCTTCAACAGCCTGCGCGACGCCCTCGCCGAGGTCATTGCCAGCTTCCCGGTGTACCGCACCTACGTTGCCGCCAGCGTCGCCGAGACCGACCGGCGCTACGTCGAATGGGCGATCACCGCGGCGCGCCGGCGGCGCGCCGCCACCGAGGACTCGGTGTTCGACTTCGTGCGGGCCGCGCTGCTGCTCGAGCTGCCGGCGCCAACGGAGGTGCACCTGCGCCGCCTGCGCGCCTTCGCCATGAAGTTCCAGCAGATCACCGCGCCGATCACGGCCAAGGGCATCGAGGACACCGCCCTGTACCGCTTCAACCGCCTGCTGTCGCTCAACGAGGTCGGCGGGGAGCCGGGCAGCTACGGGGCCGGGGTGCGCGCCTTCCATGCCGACGCCGAGTACCGCGCCCGCCACTGGCCGCACGAGATGCTGGCCACCTCGACGCACGACACCAAGCGCTCCGAGGACGTGCGCGCCCGTATCAACGTGCTCTCGGAGATGACCACGCCGTGGCGCGACGCGGTGCGGCGCTGGAGCCGCATCAACCGCACGCGCAAGCGCGAAGTGCTGGGCACGGCGGCGCCCTCGCGCAACGACGAGTATCACTTCTACCAGACGCTGTTCGGCTCCTGGCCGCTGGGGGCCCCGTCGCTGCAGGAACTGGGCAGCTACCGCGAGCGCCTCGAGGCCTACATGATCAAGGCGGTGCGCGAAGCCAAGGAGCACACCAGCTGGACCGATGCCGACCCCGCCTACGAGGAGGCGCTGCTGCAGTTCATCCGCAGCGCGCTCGAGCCGCGCGACGGCAACCTGTTCCTGACAGACTTCCTGGAGTTCGAGCGCGCGGCGGTGCGTTTCGGGCTGCTCAACAGCCTGTCGCAGACACTGTGCAAGCTCACCGCGCCGGGCGTGCCGGACATCTACCAGGGGAACGAGATCTGGGACTTCTCCCTGGTCGACCCCGACAACCGCCGCCCGGTCGACTACCCGCAGCGCCGCGCCATGCTCGAGCAGCTGCAGCGCGGCACGCGCAACGTGCGCGAGCTGGTCGAACACATGGAGGACGGCCGCTGCAAGCTGCTGCTGACCTGGAAGGTGTTACAGCTGCGGCGCACGCAGCCGCTGCTGTTCCGCCACGGCGCCTACCGGCGCCTGCGGGTGCGCGGCGAGCATGCCGCCAACATCTGCGCCTTCAGCCGCCGGCTGGGGCCGCGCCGCGTGGTGATCATCGCCCCGCGCCTGTACCGGCGGCTGCTGGCAGAGCGGGGCGGCCTGCCGCTCGGCGCCGAAGTGTGGGGCGACACGCTGATCGAGCTGCCGCGCGAACCGCGCGGGCGGACCGCGTTCCGCAGCGTGCTCGACGGGCGCGAGTTGCCGCCGCAGGCGCAGGGCGACAGCGTCGGCTTCCTGGCCGGCGAGGTCCTGGCGCAGTTTCCGGTCGCCGTGCTGGCGGCCGGCTGCGAGGACGAACCTGCGCAAACGCGGGGCGTCGCACGCGGTTGACCTGCGGGGAACGGCGTTCGTTACTGAACCGCACCGCTGGTGCGCCGGTCCAATCACGGGCAAGATTCCAACATCCGTTTGCGGAAGGAGTGATAGCCATGCGGCGCACCATCCCGGCAGCTGTGCTGCTCGCCCTGCTCGGCGCGTGCAGCAGCGTGCCGTACGCACGGCAGCAGCAGACGCATGACCGCTTCATGGCGTACGCCGGGCCGCCGGTCGACCAGTTCACCTGGCTCGGTCACTTCGACAGCTGGCAGTCGCTGTCGCGCTCGGAGCTGGTGGTGTTCACCACGCCCTGGGACGCGTACTACCTGAAGATCTGGCTGCCGTGCGACACACGCTTCGCCAACCGCGTCGGCCTGAGCTCGACCGCGCGCACCGTGTACTCGCGTCTCGACTCGGTGATCGTCGGCCGCGACCGCTGCCCGATCGAGGAGATCCGGCCGATCGACTACCGGCGCATGCGCGCGGACCTGCGGCGCGACGCCAAGCCGCCGCCACCCCAGGTGACGAAGTAGCGCCCGCTCAGCGGTAGCCGCGCGCCTGCAGCGTGAACAGGTGCGCGTAGCGGCCGCCGTGGCGCATCAGCTCCTCGTGGGTGCCGTGTTCGACGATGCGGCCGCGATTGAGGACCATGATCTGATCGGCCATGCGCACCGTGGAGAAGCGGTGCGAGATCAGGATGGTGATGCGCTCGCGCGCCAGCTGCCGGAAATGCTCGAACACCTCCGCCTCGGCCTCGGCGTCCATCGCCGCGGTAGGCTCATCCAGCACCAGGATGTCCGCGCGCGTGCGCATGAAGGCGCGCGACAGTGCGATCTTCTGCCACTGCCCGCCGGACAGCTCGCGCCCGTCACGGAACCACTTGCCGAGCTGGGTGCGGTACTGCGCCGGCAGCGTGGCGATGAAGTCGCTCGCCTGTCCCTTGACCGCCGCGGCGCGCCAGCGCTCCTCGTCCTCGAAGTAGCGATCGTCCCCGGCGCCGACGTTCTCGCCCACCAGCATCTGATAACGCACGAAGTCCTGGAAGATGACGCCGATGCGCTCGCGCAGCGCCGCCTCGTCCCACTCGGCCAGGTCCTGGCCGTCGAGCAGGATGCGACCCGCGGTCGGCGCGTACAGGCGCGTCAGCAGCTTGATCAGCGTGGTCTTGCCCGAGCCGTTCTCCCCGACCAGCGCCAGGCTGCTGCCCGGGGTGAGGTGCAGCGTCACGTGCTCGAGCGCCGGCTCCTCGGCTCCGGGGTAGGTAAAGCTCACGTCCTCGAAACGCACGCCGTCCTCGGGGTGCGGGCCGTGCAGTGCGTGCCCGGAAGGGCGCGGCACGTGAGTCTCCAGGTATTCGTATAGCGTCGACAGGTACAGATTGTCCTCATACATGCCGCCGACCGCGGCCAGCATCGCCGATACCGCCGCCTGCCCCTGGCGGAAGAACGCCACGTACATGGTCATCTGCCCGAGCGTGATCAGCCGGCGCACCGTGGTGACGGCGATCCAGGCGTAGGCGCCGTACAGCGCCGTCGTACCGATGAGTCCGAGCACGAAGCCCCAGGTATCGCGCCGCACCGTCAGATCGCGGTCCTCGCGGTACAGCCGCCGGAAGATGTTGCGATAGCGCTCGAGCAGGCGTGGCCCGAGGCCGTAGAGCATGACCTCCTTGGCGTGGTCCTCGCGCGCGAGCACGGTCTCGAGGTAGATCTGCATGCGCGTCTCGGGCGAGCGCCAGCGGAACAGCCGGAAGGCATCGCCGGAGAACTTCGCTTCGGCCACGAACGCCGGCAGGCCCGCGGCCAGCAACACTACTACCGCCCAGGGCGAGAAATGCGCCAGCAGTGCCCCGTAGCTGACCAGCGAGATGGCGTTCTGCACCAGGCCGAAGGTACGCGTCACCAGGCTCAGCGGTCGGGTGGAGGCCTCGCGGCGCGCGCGCGTCAGCTTGTCGTAGAACTCCGAGTCCTCAAAGTGCTGCAGCTCCAGTGTCAGCGCCTTCTCGAGGATCATGACGTTGACGCGCTGTCCAAGCTGCGCCCGCAACAGCGACTGGCACAGCGACAGGCCGCGTTGCGCGGCGGCGATGATCGCGACCAGCGCGCCTTCGAGGACGACGAGCTCGGCCACGCGCCGCGCGGCGCCGCCGCTGCGCATCGCCGCCACCACGGCGTCCACGATCAGCGAGCCCACGTAGGCTACCGATGCAGGCATCGCCCCGGCGACCAGGGTCAGCACCGCGAGCGCCACGGTCAGGCGGCGGCTGGTGCTCCATCCGAGCTCGAGCGCTCGCCGGCTGTAGCGGAATACGCCGAAGAAGCCGCGCAGGGTGGCACTCTCCGGGCCGCCGGCGCTCAGGTTGGCGCGCCGCGGCGGGTGAGTCGCCGTCGCCATCAGCTGCGGGGCTCGGTCGGCGCTGACGCGGTCGCCGGAGCGATCGGCTCGCACACGGCCGCGGGCTCGAGGTTGGTGATCAGCCGCGAGCCGCGCCGGAAGAACACGTAGCTGTAGATCCAGGAGGACAGCACCGCCAGGCGGTTGCGGAAGCCTATGAGCACGGTGATGTGCAGCGCCATCCACGCGAACCACGCCAGCAGGCCGCCGAAGTGCAGACGCCCGAGCTCGACCACGGCGCGCGACTTGCCCACCGTGGCCATCGAGCCCAGGTCGCGGTAGTGGAAGCCGCGCGCGCGCGCCGTGGCCCGGCCGCGCAGCTCCGCATCGATGATGCCCGCCACGTAGCGGCCCATCTGCATGGCGCCCTGCGATACCCCCGGCACCACCTGCCCGGTGGCATCATCGATCAGATGGGCGGCATCGCCGATCACGAAGGCCTGCGGGTGACCCGGGACCGAGCAGTCGCGCTCCACGCGCACGCGGCCACCGGGACCGAGCGGTGCGCCGAGCGCGGCGGTGAGGGCCGCGGCGCGCACGCCGGCGGTCCAGATGACGTTGTGGCTGCGCAGGCGCGCCCCGCCGAGCTCAACGCCGTCGGCGAACACGTCGGTCACCGGCGCGCCGAGGCGCACCTCGACGCCGAGGCCCTGCAGCTGCGCCAGCGCGCGCGCCGAGGAGTCGGGATGCAGCGCCGGCAGCACGCGAGCGCCCGCCTCGACCAGAATGATCCGCGCCTGGCGCG
>Ga0134126_10002003_pt1 | contig 25857 bp, 25 predicted proteins | sample KB31752_FD_96881 | JGI IMG/M metagenome (GOLD analysis project Ga0134126, IMG submission 96881) | Terrestrial soil microbial communities with excess Nitrogen fertilizer from Kellogg Biological Station, Michigan, USA - KB3-175-2 | ecosystem: Environmental > Terrestrial > Soil > Unclassified ... | reverse complement strand
TCTCGCGGGAAGAATTGACGGCGAAGAAATCGGGCGAGTGGTCGGCGACGTCGGGCGTGGTGGTGGGATTGCCGCCGCTGGAAGATCGCGCGACGGCAAAGCCCGAGGCATCGAGTGAACGCCGGCACGAGGGGCCTTCGGCGGGGAAGGCGGAAAATGGGCGCGCGGCAGCACCTGCGGCGGCAGCGAAGGTCCAGGCAAAACCGGCCCACGCAACACCAAGCGGCGCAACACCGCCTCGGGTGACACCGGCGCCCGCAACACCGCCGCAACCCACTTCGGCGAAACCGCAAGTTGCGCCTGCGGGCCATGCGGCTTCTGGGACGCCTCCTGTGCCGAATGCGGCCGCGAAATCGCCGGATTCCGCAAGCAAGCCAGCCACGCCGGAAAGCCAGCCTCCCGCCGCGCAGACGGTCCACAGGTAATCCAATGGCTTCGATGCTGAACAGCGGATTTCATTCCGACTCGAACGTCGAGGTACACAAGTTCTACGCCGGGACCGTGATTCTGAGCGCGATTCTGGCGCTGGCGCTGGAGGCTTTTTTTTACAAGTTCGGGCGGTGGTCGGAAATGCTGGACTTGCCGCTGCTGGTGACGATTTACTTCGGGGTGAGCCGGCGGAATCCCTCGTCGGGATTGCTGCTTGGGGCGTTTATCGGGCTGCTGCAGGATGCGCTGAGCAGCGACAATCCGATCGGGATGTACGGCATTGCGAAGACGCTGGTGGGATTTGTTGCGTCGTCGGTGGGCGGAAAGATTGATACGGAACATCCGGTAAGCCGCTTTGGGCTGGTGTTCTTCCTCTTCTATTTTCACCAGGCCGTGCTGGCGAGCGTGCAGATCATGCTGCTGAGCCGGCAGGGGACGTTTTTTTCGGGGCATCTGCTGCTGGCTTCGATTGTGAATTCGGCGGTGGCCGTGGCGCTATTCGCGCTGCTGGACCGACTGCGCAAGCCGTAACGGGCCGGGCGCGGCTGTTGCGGCGCATGTGGCCCCCTGGCCGCCCGGCCGGGTGACGGAATGGGCATTCGGACCTTGCGAGCGGCGCAACGCGAGTGTTAGGTTACTTAGCACGCTCTTCCGAATTCCGTCCCGCCCGGATTCGAAATGGCGGCCGTGAAATGATCAAGCGCATTTGGGCCGAGCATGACCCGCCGCGCAGGAGTTCCTTTGTCACCATGGAATAGCAGCGACCAGAAGATTCCACAGGGTCGCCTCGCACTGACTTCGTACGCATCCGTGTTTTTGGTGATCATGCTGCTTGCCGGTTTCTGGAAGCTGCAGGTGATCCAAGCGGGGCGCTTCGAGGAGCTTGCGAATCGGAATCGCATCCGTGCAATCCCGATTATCGCGCCGCGCGGTGCGATGCTGGATCGCGACGGACGCGTGCTGGTGGATAGCTATCCTTCGTTCAGCATTCTGCTGCTGCGGGACGAACCAAAGCTGCTGAAAAAGGCGCTGCCGCAGATCGAAGAAGGCCTCGGCCTGAGCAAGAAGGATATTGAGGACATGCTGGAGGCCGCCCAGGGGGGCCAGAAGTTCCAGCCGATTGACATCAAGCCTGTAGCGACGGAGGCGGACATTGCGTTCGTGGAGGCGCACCGCGCCGACCTGCCCGTGCTCGAGCTGATGATGGTGCAGCGGCGGCGGTATCCGCACGGCGACATGCTCGCGAACACGATTGGATACGTGGGCGAAGTCTCCGAGCAGGATATGGAGAAAAACGACAGCTATCGCCCAGGCGATATCGTCGGCAAGGCGGGTCTCGAGAAGGAATACAACGCCGAGATCGAGGGAACCGACGGGATGCACCGCGTGGAAGTGAATAGCGTGGGCAAGCCGGTACGGACGCTGCAAGACGTGGAGCCGATTCCGGGCAAGCCCATTCAACTGACGATTGATTACGATCTTCAAGCGGTGGCCGAGGCGGATTTTAAGGGGAAGACCGGCGCGCTGGTTGCGCTGGACGCGAGGACGGGCGAAGTGCTGGCGATGGTGAGCCGGCCGACCTTCGATCCGAATGATTTCGCGGTGCCGATTTCGAGGAAGGAATGGCAGGCGCTTAATACCGACCCGAAGCATCCGTTGCTGAACCGAGCGATCCAGGCGCAGCTTGCGCCGGGTTCGGTGTTCAAGATCGTGATGGCTACGGCGATGCTGGAATCGAAGGCGATTCCGGCGAGCTACACGGTGTACTGCCCGGGATACGCCGACTTTTACGGGCGCACCTTTCATTGCGACCACGCGCACGGGATGGTGGACCTGCATAAAGGCATCGTCGCGTCGTGCGACGTGTACTTCTATAACGTGGGCAAGCAGCTGGGGATTGACCGGATCAGCTATTACGCGACGGCGCTGGGGCTTGGAAAGCGCACCGGAATTGACCTGCCGAGCGAGGAGTCCGGGCTGATTCCATCGGAAGAATGGTCGGAGCGCGTGAACCATCACAAGTGGTATCCGGGCTCGACGATTTCCGTCTCGATCGGGCAGGGGCCGATCACGGCGACGCCGATCCAACTGGCGCGGATGGTGGCGGCGGTTGCGAGCGGCGGCAACCTGGTGCAGCCGCATTTGTTGAAGGACGACGAAGACGCGAAAATCACGCGCTTTCCGCTCTCGGATGCAACCGTGCAAACGGTGACGCAAGGGATGTGGGGGGTGGTGAACGAACCGGATGGCACAACTTCGGGGCTGGTGAAATTGAAAGACATTGATTTTGCGGGGAAGACGGGAACCGCACAGACCTCGAGCTACGAATTGCAAAGGAAGCTGGGCGAGAAGCTGAAGGAGAACGGCTGGTTCGTGGGGATGGCCCCGCACCGCAACCCGGAAATCGTTGTCGCGGCTTTGGTGCAGGGCGCCGGGTGGGGCAGTTTCGTGGCGCCGATCGTGCGGGACGTGGTGAAGGCGTATTACGACAAGAAGAATGCGCGAATGCCGCAGACCTCGACGGCGGAGAATGTGCCACCTGCCAATCCGCCGCCTGCCGCGGCGGCGATGCTTTCGACGGCCGGGGGCCGGCGGCCATGATGAAGGACCGCGCACGCATCCAGGATTTCGATTGGGTGCTGCTGGCGATTGTCAGTGCGATCAGCGCGATCGGCATCGCGGAGATCTATTCCTCGACGCACAGCAGCGCCGCGATGGCGGGGATGCAGTGGAAGCAGTTGATATGGGTGGGAGTGGGGCTCGCGGGGATGTTCCTGATTTCCGCGATTGATTATCACGCGCTGCTGGACCAAGCTCCGATCCTCTATGCGCTGGGCGTGGCGAGCTTAGTGGTGGTGCTGGTGATGGGATATTCGCGGCTGGGGGCCAGGCGGTGGCTGGCTATCGGCGGGGCGAATTTGCAAGTGTCGGAGCTAATGAAGTTGATTATAATCATAGTGCTGGCGCGCTATTTCAGCGAGGTCCGCACGGACCGGCTGGCGCTTGGGGATCTGGCGAAGGCCGGGATCTTGACTTTGATCCCGGTAGGGCTGATCTTGAAGCAGCCCGATTTGGGCACGGCGATGGTGCTGGTCCCGGTGGCGGTGGTGGGGGCGTTTCTGGCCGGGATACAGTGGAAGCACCTCGCGGTGGTGGTGGCGCTGATCGCGGTGATGATTCCGGTCGCGTGGCATATGCGGCTGCATTTGAAACCGTATCAGCAGCAACGGATCGAAACTTTCCTTCACCCGGAAGCGGATCAGCACGGCGCAGGCTGGCAGATACTCGAGTCCCAGATCGCGGTAGGATCGGGGGGCTTCTGGGGAAAGGGCTTCGATAAGGGCAGCCAAAACCAACTGGGCTTCGTTCCGGTGCGGTATTCGGACTTTATTTTGGCGTCCACGGCGGAGGAGCTGGGCTTTATCGGGGTTTGCGTCGTATTGTTTTTGTATCTGGGGCTGATTCTGCGGCTCATTGATAACGCGCAGAAGGCGAAGGACAAGGCCGGGATGTACGTGGTGATGGGAGTGGCCGCAATTCTGGGCTTCCACGTTCTGGTCAACGCTTCGATGGTGATTGGATATATGCCGGTCACCGGGATTCCCCTGCCATTGATGAGCTACGGAGGATCGGCTACGGCGTTTGTGTTTTTGTCGTTGGGCTTGGTGATGAACGTCCGAATGCGGCGATTCGTCAACTGAGCTGGAGTTTTCGGTAGTTCGGTAGTGGGTCAGATTGAATTTCGACGAAGAAAATTCAAACTGGCAGGTTACAAAGATTTGCTGAGCCGGCGCCTGGGATTTCGAGGCGCGGTTTAGCGCAATGGTTCGAATTCAGGAAAGGGAAGGCATCGAGTGAGGAGAAGGATCCAGCGGCAATGCAGGCCTGTTACAGGCAGCCTGCCACGGCAGGCAGGCCGCGCGTACAGATTCGCGCGCACAGCCGCGCACCGATGCGCAAAGAGGAGTTTTGTCCATGGCGAAGGAAATGGTTATTTCGGCGAGCCCGCACGAGACGCGGGTTGCCATTCTGGAAGAAGGTCAGCTTTGTGAGTTCTACGTTGAACGCGAAAAGGAGTTTGCGTTAGTCGGAAGCATCTACAAAGGCCGTGTGACGCGCGTGCTGCCAGGCATGCAATCGGCCTTCGTGGAGATCGGGCTCGATAGCGACGCCTTCCTCTACGTTACGGACTTCCTCGAAGAAGTCGAGGAGCTCGAGCACATCGTAACGACCGTCGAAGAAAAAGTGGAAAAGATGGAGGAGCAGGGCGGTCCTGTGTTCGCTGCCAATGGCGCCACGACGGCGCCGGCGGAGCCCGCGGACGTGGAGCCTGCGGGGAGCCAGGGCGATTTCGGCGGCAGCGGGCGGCCATCCGAGGGCGCGCCTGCCGAAGAATACGACGGAAACACGCAGGCGGCCGCAGCAGCCGCAACGCCGCACGCGCCGGCAGCACACCCGCCGGCCTATAACGCCTCGGTTCCGGATCGCGGGAGATACGAGAACCGCGGCGGAGCCGGCCATGGTGGCAGCGGTGGCCACGGGGGACGCGGCGGGCGCGGGGGCCGGGGCGGCGGCCGCGATTTTGGGCGCGGCGGACGGCGGGGCCGGCAGGGGCGTCACGGAGGTGGCGAACGGCGGTTCGGCCGCGAGCTGCCATCTTCCAAGTACGCATCGCCAAGGCCGTACGAGGACAGCCCGAGCGAGCCATCCACTGGAAGCGGCTACACGCCGGTGATCCTGCCAGGCGAATCGCTGGCAAAGTATCGCGACCGTCCATCCGGTTCCACGGGCGGTGCTGCACCGAGTACCGCAGAGGTTGGCGGCGAGCAATCGCAGCCTTTAGAACCGAGCGCGGCAGTTGTGCCTCCCATCGAGAAGAGCGAACCGGCGGCGCCGGAGGCTTCTTCAGTTCGCGCGTCCTCATTCACACGGGCGGGGGCCGCACGGGCGGGATTCGCAGGGACAGGCTTGGAGCCTCTGCCTGGGGAGAGCATTTCGAAGTGGCAGAAGCCGGAGCGGGAATCCGGCGAACATGCCGAATGGGGCGGATTGCCCGTGATGGAAGAGCCGGCTGAGCATCCGTCGCTCGCGCCGGAAATCGAGATGGAGGAGATGGAAGAGGCCAAGGGCCATCATTCGGAGGAAGGCTCTGACCTAAGCGAAGACGAGGCATCGGCGGTTGCCGAGCATGTGGCCGATATCCAGATCGAAGAAGCCGAACGCGAACACGAAGAGCACGATTTTTCGGCAGGCGAGGATGAGGCGCTCGAAGCGGATGCGCCGGAAGGCGAAAGCGAGGAAGACGAGACCGCCTCGGCTGGGCACATCGAAGATCACACGGAGGGCGATAGCGAAGATCACGGAGTGGTGTACGAGGCCGGGGCGGGAGAGTCGCCGGAATCGGCGCAGCATGAGGAGCCAAGCGATCCGGCTGCCGTGGATGCGGACGCAGTGGGGAATCGCGAGCCGCTGGCCAGTGCGGGGCCTTCGCAGGAAAGGCAACCGTGGAAGGCGCGGGTGGGCGACGATTTCCGTTCGCGGATGCAGCATCCAGGCCGGCGCGGGCGCGACCGAGGCCGCCGCGGTGATAGGCGTCCGCAGCATGGGCACGGGCGAGGAGGCCATGGCGCCCATCGGCCGCAGGCGCGCCGGCCGCAATTGATCGCGGACCTGCTGAAGCAGGGGCAGGAAATTATCGTTCAAATCGCGAAAGAACCACTCGGCAAGAAGGGCGCGCGGATCACGAGCCATGTGGCCCTGCCGGGACGCTATCTCGTATACATGCCGACGCTCGATCACACGGGGGTGTCGCGGAAGATCGCGTCCGCGGATGATCGCGCGCGGCTGCGGCATCTGGTGAACGAAGCGAAAGGCAGCGCGGGCGGCGGATTCATCGTTCGCACGGCGGCAGCGAGCGCCGCGCCGGAAGAAGTTCGCGCGGACGTGGAATTTCTGACGCGGACATGGTCCGAAATCAAGGCGCGGTCCGAGCAGCGCAAGGCGCCTTCGTTGCTGCACCGCGATTTGAACCTGGTGGAGCGCATCCTGCGCGATTACATGAGCTCGGAATTCACGGCGATCTGGGTGGATTCGGAGGAGGAGTACACGAAGGTAGTGGACTTCATGAGCCGCTTCCAGCCGAAGCTGGTGGATCGCGTGAAGCTCTACACCAAGGCGACGCCGGTCTTCGAGGAGTTCGGCATCCAGCAGGAGATTGACAAGGGACTGCGGCCGAAGGTGTGGCTGAAATCGGGCGGATACATCGTCATCAACCACACGGAGGCGCTGGTCGCGATTGACGTCAACACCGGCAAGTTCGTGGGCAAGGGCTCGAACCGGCTGGAAGATACGATCGTGCGGACCAACCTGGAGGCCGTGAAAGAGATCGTGCGGCAGATGCGGCTGCGGGATTTGGGCGGCATCATCGTGATTGATTTCATTGATATGGAGGAGCGGCGCAATCGCGAAAAGGTGATGGCGGCGCTGGAGGATGCGCTGCGCGTGGACCGGGCGCCTTCGAAGGTGCTGCGGTTCAACGAGTTCGGACTGGTGGCGATTACGCGGAAGCGGACCAAGCAGGCGCTGGAACGCACGCTATGCCAACCGTGCCCCTATTGCTCGGGGTCGGGGATGGTGAAATCCGTGCCGACGCTGTGCTACGAGATTCAGTCTGAAGCGCGAAAGATGGCGCCGGAAATGGATTCGGGGAGCGTTACGCTGCGCGTCCACCCAGAGATTTCGAAGGCGCTGAAAACGCGCGAAGCCGGGCTGATTGATGAACTGGAACGCTGGACGAAGAAGAGCATCATCATCCAGGCTGATCCGACGCTGCATTGGGAGCAGTACGACATCTATTGATTTGATTCAGGCACGAGAGTGCAAGGGAAGCGCCGCGGAATGGATCGCGGCGTTTTTCTTTTTTACGAGGAAAACACCTGATAGGCGCGGCCGCCGCCCGGGTGCAGAATTTTTGGCAGGAGGATGCCGATGATCAAGAAAGTGAAGGGCGGGTACAGGGTGCTATCGGAGAGCGGCAAGAACCTCGGCGGACCTTATAAGAGTAAATCGGCGGCTGAAAAGCGGTTGCGGCAGGTGGAGTACTTCAAGCACCGCAAGGGCTGATCGAAAAAGCAAAGGCTGAAGGCAGCCGCCGGGCCGTACAGATCAGTAGTCGTTGGCCGAGCCTTCGAGGAAGGCGCGGAGCTTGCGCGAGCGCGAGGGATGGCGCAGCTTGCGCAGGGCCTTCGCCTCAATCTGGCGGATGCGTTCGCGCGTGACGGCGAAGGACTGGCCGACTTCCTCGAGTGTGTGCTCGCTGCCGTCGTCGAGGCCGAAGCGCATCTTGATTACTTTTTCCTCGCGGGGCGTGAGCGTCTTTAGCACGGAGGAGGTTTGCTCCTTGAGGCTGAGGTTGATGACGGCGTCGGAGGGCGAAACGACGGCCTTATCCTCGATGAAATCGCCCAAATGCGAATCTTCCTCTTCGCCGATGGGGGTTTCGAGCGAGATCGGCTCCTGCGCGATTTTCAGAATCTTGCGCACCTTGGCGACGGGAATATCCATCCGCTTGGCGATTTCCTCGGAGGTAGGCTCGCGGCCGAGCTCCTGAACGAGCTGGCGCTGCGTGCGGACCAGCTTGTTGATCGTCTCGATCATGTGGACCGGAATGCGGATGGTGCGGGCCTGATCGGCGATAGCGCGCGTGATGGCCTGGCGAATCCACCAGGTGGCGTACGTAGAGAATTTATAGCCGCGGCGCCATTCGAACTTGTCCACGGCCTTCATCAAGCCGATGTTGCCTTCCTGAATCAAATCGAGGAACTGGAGACCGCGGTTCGTATATTTCTTGGCGATGGAAACGACGAGCCGAAGGTTCGCTTCGATCAGCTCTTTCTTGGCTTGTTCGGCTTCGGCTTCGCCCCGAAGAATCACCTGGAGCGCGCGCTTCAGCTCGGTGGGGCTCACCTCGCTGGCGAGTTCGATTTCGCCAAGCTCCTGGCGGCGCGCCCTCAGATCCTTGCGAGCTTCGGCCTGCACATCGGCTTTGGAGGCGTCCACGCGGCGTTCGAGTTTCACGGACTCGCGTTCGAGGAAATAGACGCGCTCGACCGTCTGGCGAATCTTGTCAATCAGGCGCTTCTTCTCGAAGGGATTGAAGTCAAGGTCGCGGACGAGATTCGACATTTCGACGCGCGTGCGCCCAACGGCGTACTTTGCGTGGAGATAGGGGCGCTTTTTCGAGCGCGGAACCTTATCGAGCCTGGCAGCGAGCTTCAGGGCGGCTTGATAGAGCTTCGCGATCTTGTCAATCTGCTTCAGGGTTTCGCGGGTTTTCGCCTCGATTTTTTCTTCGGTGAGCTCCTCGTCGTCGAACTGGACGATTTCCTTGATCGAGCGCGAGCCGTTTCGCAGGTCCTGGCCCACCTGCATCAGGTCTTTAAGAATCAGCGGGGCGCGGGAGATCGTCTTGAGGACCAGCAATTGGCCGCGCTCGATGCGCTTGGCGATGGCGACTTCACCCTCGCGCGTGAGCAAGGGGACCGTGCCCATTTCGCGCAGGTACATGCGAACGGGATCGTTGGTTTTCTCGAGCGTGCCGGGCGTGAGATCGAGATCGCCGTCTTCGGAGGCCGCCTCTTCCTTCGCCCCCTCCGCAGGCTCCGCAGAGTCCGCCGCGGCAAGCGCGGCCTTGGCGGTGGCAAGGTCCTCGTACACATCAATCCCGTAGCGCTCGAATGTCGAGAGCAGGTCGTCGATTTCCTCCGAGGAATGAACCTCGGCTGGAAGCATGTCGTTCACTTCGTCGTAGAGCAGGTATCCCCGCTCCTTGCCGATGGCGACAAGCTGCCGTACCTGATCGTATTTTTCTTCCAGAGCCAGCGTCACGCTTTCCCCCTCTGAATTAGCCCTTCGGCGGGAGCGGAGAAAATTCCCAGCACGCGTACACCGAGGTTAGACACACCGGCGCGATGTTTCGTAATCATATGTTTGCAGATAGAAAAGAACTTCGTTGCCGGTCCTTGCGCCTGCAACCCCCGCCTCGCCCGTATAAAAGAGTACACGTATATGATGCACGGAGCGAGCCGCCAGTTTCTTTCAAAACCCATCAAGTCTACCGGAGGAAGAGGGGTGCGTCAACTGAATGATATGGCGAGGCTTGCCTGGAAGCTGACCACCCGCGGATGAAAGGTCAGCCCTGCGGCTTGACCTTCACGGTGCCTTTGGGCCAGTGCGGCTTGAACTTCGAATCGGGAATTTCGGCGTTACGCGCCACTTCCGAGTAGTGAATGATCGAATAGTCGCCCGAGCCGGTCTCGTAGACCTCCTGCTGGACGGGAAGCCAGGTGGCTTCGTCGAGCCAGAGATCCACCTTCGAAATCTGATTGAGCACCCGCTGGGATTTGGGGATCAGTTCGAGTTCGACGGTTCTCTTGTCGAAGAGGGCCGGTTGGCCCAGGGATTTGATGCGATAACCCTTTTCGAGTTGTTTGCCGGGTGTGCCGAAACCGAGGAGCAGGAATTGGTCCACGAGGGCGCGATTTTTGCCGAGATTGTACTCCTCGACGCGCTCGAGTCCGGGGTTGAAGACGTAGAGATTATCTTCGGTCTTCAGCACGGTGCGGGCATCGGGGGGATCCATGCGGAGCAGCATTTTATCGCCGCGAATGAAGATTGCGCCGGTATCCGTGGAGCGGTCGTTGACGACGACGGTCACTTTCGTGCGTTCGACCTTGGCGGACACGCTGTGGAAGCTGCGGGCCTGCTCGTCGAGTTTTTGCAAAATTGAGTCCAGGGCCAAAGGACCGCGGGTTTGCGCAGCAGCGGTAAGACCGAACGCCAGCAATGCGCAGAGCGATGAAAATGCGAGGGTCGAAGAGAGCTTCCGAAGATTCAAAAATCCTCCCAAATGAGATGCCGAGCAGCGAACACGGGGAAGAATATCACAGCGTATTGGACGCTTGGGCGGCCGGTGGAGTTTCGGGGAGATCGCGGAAGGCACGCTACATGCCGTTCTGCGGAAGAATGGTGACGCTGTAATCGAGGACGGGGCCGCCTTCCGCGCGGCGCGGGACGATCCGCAGAATTTGAAAGGTGCGGCCGGCGAGCGCCGCGACGTCTCGTTCAAGGAGATCGTGGACCTCGCGTTCGAGTTCAGGCGTGATTTTTGCGGTCCGCTTCGCGGCGGGAAGGGATTTAGCGTCCACGCGATACACGGAAACCCCGGTGACGAAATCCTGGGAGGTAAGCTGGATTCCGGCCTTCTCCGATGCGCCGGAGCGCGGCCCATCGTGGAACCAATGGCGCGGCGTGAGGCAGACGAACGCCAGGATGAGGACGACCATCACGTCGTAGGGCCAGCTGCCGCGTTCGTAGGACCAAAAGATCGTGCGCCGCACTCCTCGCCAGAATGCGCCCATCTTAGTGCGCCCCCGAGCCGTTGACGACCATGCCGTCGCGCATGTGGAGGACGCGATTGCCGTAGGTGGCCGCTTCCGGATTATGGGTGATCATCACGATTGTCTGGCCAAGCTCCTTGTTCAACTGGCGGAGGAGCGCGAGGACGCTCTCGGAATTTTTTGTGTCGAGATTGCCGGTCGGCTCGTCCGCGAGGACGATTTTCGGTTCGCTGATGATGGCGCGGGCGATCGCGACTCGCTGCTGCTCGCCGCCCGAAAGCTCGGAGGGTTTATGTTGCAACCTGCCGGAAAGGCCGAGGAGACTGGCGACCGTCTCAAAGCGGTGGGGGTCGTAACCGTTGGCGTGGATGTGCTGGGCCAGCTCGATATTGTGGCGCGCATCGAGCGACGGAAGCAGGTTGAAGCGCTGGAAAACGAAGCCGACCTTGTGGCGGCGAAGCTGGGTGCGGGCCGCGTCGCTCATGGCGCTTAGGTCGTTGCCGTCGAGCAGGACACGGCCACGGCTGGCCTGGGCCAGGCCGCCGATCACGTGGAGGAACGTGGATTTCCCGCAGCCGGAAGGACCCATGATCGAAACGAACTCGCCGGCGAAAATCTCGACGTTCACGCCGCGCAGCGCCGGGACTTCGACCTTGCCCGCGCGGTAAAGCTTCCATAGATTTTCGGTCTTGAGTATGGGCTCCAAATCCCGCTTCCTGCCCCGCGCTTTCTTTATTGGATGGGGACATTCTAGCGGCGTTTGCGGCGCGTGCCTAGTGCGGATGCGGCGGCATGCGTCGCAAGGCGCACGGAGGCGCCAGGCGAGGGAGCGCGTTGGTTGCCGGGCGGGCAGTCGCCGCGACGCCTTGCACTGCGCAAAAGATTCGGTATGTAAATGGACTCTGCTAGAATTTGATTTCGCTAAGCGGTTGGGCTACGGTCGTAGAAGTATAAAAGTTGCCGCCCGGCATGAGCGCCTGGGCTGCGTGGATCGCACGAGCGAATCCACGATTACGAACCAAGGAGACGGTTGGATGGCTGATGCCGTGGCGGAGAAGGTGATTGAAACGCTGGCTTCCGTGAAGCGGATTCCAGCGGACAAAATCACGGTTGAGACGAATCTCCAGGAGCTCGGCATTGACTCTCTCGACGTATTCACGCTCCTATTCGAGCTCGAGAACGCCTTCAAGATTTCGATTCCCGATGACGACGTGCGCTCTATCCGGTCGGTGGGCGATATCGTGGCGGGCATCAAGAAGCTGATTGCCGCGGCGCCTCCTAGGCCTTCTATGGGTTCCGCATCGCCGGCAGACTGATGCGCCGGCGAGCCACCGTTCAGGCTTTTCATCCCGCAGTCAAGTTCGCCGGATCGGCGCGCGGTCCAAAACCGCGCCGTTTCGATCCGCACTATCGGAGCTGAGGAATGGCTCGCCGCGTTGCGGTCACCGGCCTGGGAATGATTTCGTCTCTCGGGCTGAACGTTCAGGAAAATTGGGAGTCGCTGCGCAGGGGGCTGCCTGGCATTCGGGCGCTCGAATGCGTGGATCGCTCGCGCGTCGCGCTGCGAATGGAAAAGGGCGCGCAGGTGCGCGGGTTTGACGCGGCACAGCATTTCGAAGGCGGCAAGGAGGCATACCTCGACCGCTTCGCGCAGTTTTCGGTGGTAGCGGCGCGAGAAGCTTTGCGAGACTCCGGCCTCGCGCTCACGCCGGAGATGTGCGAACGGGGCGCGGTGGTCTGCGGATCGGCGGTTGGCGGGCAATCCGCGATTGAAGCGGGGTTTCAGGACCTTTACGTTTCCGACCGCGGCCGCGTTCATCCGCTCACAATTCCCAAGACGATGGCCAACGCCGGCGCGAGCCAGATTTCCATGGAGACGAAGCTGAGCGGGCCCACGTATACCGTCTCGACGGCGTGCTCTTCCGCGAATCATGCAATCGGGCAGGCATTTCACTTCGTCCGCGACGGCGGTGCTGACGTTGCCATCACGGGCGGCAGCGAGGCGCCCTTCGTGATCGGCATGCTGAAGGCGTGGGAAGCGATGCGCGTGATCGCGCCGGACACATGCCGGCCCTTCAGCAAGAATCGCCGCGGAATGATTTTGGGCGAGGGGGGAGCGATTCTGATCCTCGAGCCGCTGGATGCGGCGCGCGCGCGAGGCGCGAAAATTTATGCGGAAATCTGCGGCTCGGGAATGTCGTCTGACGCGCACCACCTGACGCAGCCGACGGTGGATGGACCCGCCCGAGCCATTCGCGCGGCGCTGCGCGATGCGGGCCTGCAACCTGCGCAGATCGGCTATATCAATGCGCACGGCACGGGTACGCCTGGCAATGATCCTGTGGAAACGCGTGCGATTCGGGACGTTTTCGGCCCTCACGCCGACAAAATGGCGGTCAGCTCGACGAAATCGTTGCACGGGCACGCGCTCGGCGCCGCAGGAGCGCTCGAGGCGGTGGCCACAATCCTTGCGCTGCACCATGGCGTGCTGCCACCGACCGCGAACTATGACGAGCGCGATCCGGAATGCGATCTCGATTACATTCCAAACGAGCCGCGTGCTGCGTCGGTGGAAGCCGCTCTCTCGAACTCGTTTGCGTTCGGCGGACTGAATGCCGTCGTCGCCTTCCGTAGCTTTCCGCGCTAGCCGCCGGGCGTTTGCAGTACACTGCTGCTTTACCGCAAGATTCGCGTTCGGATCGAGGATATGGACAAGCGCATCTCCAGTGCAGACGCCGCTGTTGCCCGCATCGAGGACGGCGCAACGATCCTGATGGGCGGTTTCGGCCTGTGCGGGATTCCAGAAAACCTGATCGCCGCATTGCACCGCAAAGGATCAACAAACCTGACGGTGATTTCGAATAATGCAGGCGTGGACGATTTTGGGATCGGATTGCTGCTGCACAATAAGCAGATACGGAAGATGATTTCGAGCTACGTCGGCGAAAACCGAACGTTCGAGCAGCTTGCGATGAGCAAGGAAATCGAGGTCGAGCTGAACCCGCAAGGAACGCTCGCGGAACGCATACGGGCGGGAGGGGCGGGAATCCCCGCGTTTTTCACCCCCACGGGTTACGGAACCATTGTTGCACAGGGCAAAGAGACGCGCGACTTCAACGGGCGTCCCTACGTGATGGAGACGGCTCTGCATGGGAATTTTGCGTTCGTGAAGGCTTGGAAGGGAGACCGCTGGGGCAATCTGATCTATCGTAAGACTGCGCGAAATTTCAACGCTATGATCGCCACCGCCGCCGATTACACGATCGCGGAGGTGGAGGAAATGGCCGAACTGGGCGCGATTGAACCCGATTGCGTACACACGCCGGGAATTTACGTGGCGGCAATCCTGCGGGGCGAGAGCTACGAAAAGCGGATCGAACGCCGCACACTCCGCGAAAAATCAGAATAAGCGCCTAAGGCAGCGGAATGCCTGGCGAAGCTACAATTCCCGCCATCCGCAGAATTTCGGCATACTCTTCGTCTGTGAGCGGACAGATGGTCAAGCGCGTATTTTTCAGGAACTTTATTTTTCGCAGCAGCTTATTTTCGCGCATTTCCGCGAGCGTCACCTGCCGGGGAAGGCGCTCGAGCGCGCGGAGGTCCATCACGGAGCGCTTATCGTCGGGATGGTGCGGATCGGGATAAGGATCGCGCGTAACTTCAGCCAAGGCATACACCGCGTGCTCCGGCTTGCCGTGGTAACAGAGCGCGCGGTCGCTCTTGTGGACCTGCTTCAGCTGCCGCAGCGCGTCTGGCTTATTGCCCGCCTGGCGCCACATCTCTTTCCCTTTTACGAATAGCGTGTCCCAGTGATACACGCGCGGATCCACCGCCAGGAGCCAGCGCCTTGGCCGGGCGGGAGCTTTGGAAGGAGCTTGCGTCATCGTCCCTAAGGTACGCCTCGTGTTGTATTTGGAGGTGCTTTTAGCCAGTTCGCAAAACCCCGCGGGGCGCTTGCACGGCGCTCGCTGTGGCCGCGGGCCCCTCGGAATCGAGAGTCATCGGCGGTATTTCGGCCGAAAGGTTGCGCGGGCAATATACACGGAACGGGCAAAATTTCAGAGAAATTTTTATCTGCTTGCAACACAGAGACTTAGATCATCAGCTCCCTTGGTTTGGGGAGTGCCTGGCGAGTGGGATGTTGGTTGGGTACGGGCCGGCACGGCCGGGATTGTCCGAGAGGGGCGCGTGCGGCTAGAATTTCGTCAATGCACCTCAACGCACAGGACGGGTGCCAGGAAGACAAGGCTGGCCGGGACAATCATGGACGCGTGCGCGGACGCATGCACGAGCACGTGCACGGGTTGCACTCGCATGCGAGCGCCACGAATGTACTAGCCGCCTCGCTCGCGGCGACCTGCGTATTGGTGGTGGCTGAGCTGATCGCGGGCTTTTCCGGCCACTCGATTGCGCTAATCAGCGACGCCGCGCACAACCTGATGGACTTGCCGATGCTGGTGATCTCCTGGCTCGCGACGCGCTGGGCGATGCGGCCGCCGACGGCGGAAAAAACCTACGGATATCACCGCGCGGGCATCCTGGCGGCGTTTGTAAACGCGATGGCGATTATCTTCGTAGCGGCATTCGTGATCTTCGAGTCGGTGACTCGGCTGCGGCATCCGGTGGCGGTGCATGCGATGTTGATGCTGTGGATCGCGCTGCTGGCGCTGGTGATAAATGGCGGAATCACCCTGGCGGTTCGACGCGGGCGCGGGGATTTGAATGTGCGGACGGTGTGGCTGCACAACCTGGGCGACGCGCTCTCGAATGTGGCCGTGTTCGGCGGGGCGCTCGCCATCCACTGGACGGACGCGGGCTGGATTGATCCTCTGCTGGGCATTGGCATTGGCGCGGCAGTGCTGTGGTCCGCGACAGGGATTCTGCGCGAGAGCGGGCACATCCTGCTGGAGGGGCTGCCGCGGGATATCCGGCTGGGCGAGGTGGCGCAGGCCATTTTGAGCGTCGTGGGCGTGCAGGAAGTGCATGACGTCCACATCTGGACGCTCGGTGCCAATTTGAACGCGCTTTCCTGCCACGTCCGCATCCCGGATATGCACATGGAAGAGAGCGAGAGGATTCTGGCGGGGATTCGAGACGCGCTGACGCGGGATTTCAGCATCACGCACACGACGATCCAATTCGAGCGGGCGGGATTGCCCGCGGACGCCGGTCTGTACATGCCGGCGCCCGCGCCGCGCCGGGGGCAATAGCGAGTGTTTACCGTATGTTAGAACGGGATTTGCGTTGCAGGCAAAGGAGTCAAGATGGTTTCTAATTCCCGTACCGTAGCAGCGACGCGATCGTCATGAGTTAACCAGAAAGGCAATATAAATCGGCGGGGCTGCCGTTGGCGCGGTGTGGGCAGGCTCTTTCACCGGGCGATTGCTTTCGTCCGGGGCATGGGATGTGCTATAAACTTGGGTTCGAGGGGCAGAGGCTTGAGCGAAACGAGTAATTCGCCGAGCGAGCACAAGCAATCGGCACCCGCGCCGGGCGCGTTTTCACCCGTAGCGAAAGCCGAGGAGCATGCGCCCGCGCATTACTGTCCCCGGTGTTCGGCGCGGCTACAGCCGCGCAGCTGCAAAATGATCTGCGCCGCGTGCGGGTATTACATGTCGTGTTCGGATTTTTACTGAGCGCTGCGCTTCATACGTTCAGGCTCTATTCCCATTAATGAAGGAATGGCGGGACCCGGAGAAGCCGCGGAACGAGCGGACTTCGCAGCGGGGGCAAGGCATCGAGTTTTTTCGAGGAGGCACGATCGTGGCACTCAGGATGACGGAACGGGACGTGAACGGCGTGACGGTGCTGGAGATCGAAGGACGCATCGTGCTGGGCGAAGAAAGCAATTCGTTTCGCGAGAAGGTGAAGGCGCTGCTGGCGGCGGGCAAGAAAAAGATCGTACTGAACCTTTCGAATGTAGGGTACATAGACAGCTCCGGCCTGGGAACGCTGGTGGCCAGCTTCCACAGCGCGCGTTCGCAGGGTGCGACGCTGAAGCTTTCCAATCTCGGGGCGAAATTCCGCGAAGTGCTCCAGGTAACGAAGCTGCTGACCGTGTTCGACACCTACGACACCGAAACGGCGGCCGTGCAGAGCTTCGGGAAATAACTCCGGCAGCCGGGTCGCATCCACTGGCGAAGCCACGGCGCGGGGCCTTCCTCGATCACCGGGCGAACGCCTCTGCGCGCGCGAGGCGCGGATGGGCGCCGGACTTGCCGCTTCCTCTGAATGAGAATTCTATTTATCGGCGATATTGTGGGCTCGCCAGGCCGCAAGATCGTTCACGAGCGCCTGGCGGACATTCTGGCACAGCGCCGGATTGATCTCTGCATCGCGAACGGAGAAAATTCCGCTTCGGGTTTTGGCATCACGCCGCGCATCGCCCAGGATCTGCTTGCCTGCGGAGTCGAAGTGCTCACGGGCGGGAACCATATCTGGGATCGCAGGGAGATCCTGGAGTTTTTTCCGCACGAGCCGAGGCTGCTTCGTCCCGCCAATTTCCCGCCGGGATCGCCAGGGGCGGGGCATTTCGTAGGGCGCGCGAAAGGCGGCGAGGAATATGCCGTCCTAAACCTGCAAGGCCGGACGTTCATGACGCCGCTCGACGATCCGTTTCGAACGGCGGACCGCGAACTCGCCGCGCTTCCTCCCTCGGTGAAGGTCATTCTGGTGGACATGCACGCCGAGGCCACCTCCGAAAAACAGGCGATGGGGTGGTATTTGGACGGCCGCGTCTCCATCGTGATCGGAACCCACACGCACGTGGCGACGGCGGATGAGCGAATCCTGCCGGGCGGAACGGCTTTTATCACCGATGTGGGCATGACGGGGCCGCACGATTCCGTAATCGGGATGGACCGGCAAGGCGTGCTGCAGCGCTTTCTGGATGGAATGCCGGCGAGATTTACCGTGGCGGAAGGCAACATCCAGATGAACACGGTGGTGGTGGAAGTAGACGCGAGCAGCGGGCGGGCGCAGTCGGTGGAGCGGGCGCGATTCCGGCTGGACTGATGGTCCCAGGACTATTAACTGGCCCTAGGGAAGCGGACCCTGGTGCGTACAGGGAACCACCTATTGCGGGAAATCCAAAGGCGAGCAAACTGCTCCTTTTGCTCTTGGCTGGACCGGGGCGTGGCGGTGACGTTCGTACTCGACCCGTTATGCGCCAGGGCCCAGCGGAAGGCACGGCGGGTGTTTCCCAGCGCACCTGCCCAGAACAGGGGAATAAATTGTGCAATTAGGGCATCGAATGGCGGAGAATGAGGGTTATGACGAGACTGCCTCGGCATCGGTCCCCTCGGCAACGACGAATGGAAGCTTTTCGGGGACGGCGGGATTTTTTGCATCTCCGCGGGAATCGGGGCAGCGGGCGAGCGAGGCGCGGCCTGCCAGGATCGTGATCGCGGACGATTACGAGCCGGTGCGGAAAGAGCTGCGGAACGCGTTCCATGGTGCGGGATGGCTGGTGTGCGGGGAAGCGGCCAACGGGCAAGAGGCGATTGAGAAAGCGGTGGAGCTCAAGCCGGACGTTGTGATATTGGACATCAGCATGCCCGTGATGGGCGGCTTCGAGGCGGCGCCGCAGATTCTGCAGCGGGTGCCGGGCGTGAAAATCGTGGTGTTCACGATGCATGAATCGCAGCAAATTCGGAATGAAATGCTTGGGTTGGGGGTGCATGGGCTTGCGGTGAAGTCCGCGCCTCTAAGCGATCTGCTCAACGAAATTCGGTCCGTTCTGGCGGCGTGAGGCAAGACACCGGTGGCAGGACCCAAGCCGGAGGGGCGAATGGGTGCCATACGAATACTTGTGGCTGACGATCACGACCTTTTGCGGCGCGGATTGAGAAACGTGCTCGAGGCAGAGCCAGGCTGGGAAGTCTGCGGCGAGGCGCACAACGGCGTCGAGGCCGTGGCAAAGGCCGAACAACTGAAGCCGGATATCGCCATCCTGGACATCACCATGCCCGAAATGAACGGGCTGGAAGCGGCAAAGCAGATTCGCAAAGCCTCCGCCAAGACGGAGATTCTGGCGCTCTCGATGCACTACTCCGACCAGCTGATTCGCGAGGTGCTGGATGCGGGCGTGCGGGGCTACGTGATCAAGACGGATTCGGATCGCGATCTGATCGGCGCGGTGAGGGCGCTGGCCAACCACAAGCCGTTCTTTACGCCGCACGCGACTGAGCTGATGCTGGGCAGCGTGCGGAATACGGTTTCCATCGGCGAACCGGATTCCATGAAGGAACGGCTCACGGTGCGCGAGCGACAGATCGTGCAACTGCTCTCCGAGGGAAAAACCAGCCGGGAAGTGGCGACGGCACTAGGAATCAGCGCCAAAACAGCGGAAACGCACCGCGCCAACGTGATGCGGAAATTGAAGGTTCACACCGTAACAGACCTGGTGCGGTACGCACTCCGCAACAAGATTATCAACGCATAGATTGCATCTGTATATCGCGGCTCGCCGCACGCACGCGGGGCAGAACTCATCCAAAAGGCGATGGGGCTGAAGAAGGGCCGCCATAATCCGCATCGAAGCCGAGCTGCAGCTTGGCGGATTCGGACATAAAGCTCGGGTTCCACGGCGGATCGAAAACGACCTCGACGCGAACTTCCCGCACTTCCGGCAATCGCGAAAGCTTCGTCTCGACATCGGATTTCAGCACGCCCGCCATGCCGCAGCCGGGCGCGGTGACCGACATCTTTATGTCAATTTTGCGCCCGCCAGCATCGAGCTTCGAGATGATGCAAGAATAGATCAGGCCCAGATCCACGACGTTGACGGGAATTTCGGGATCGAAGATGGTCTTAAGCTGGTCCCACACGAGCTGGTCGGTGAAGACCGCGGGGGCGGAAGCGGCTGATGAAGTCTCCGCGGCGATGCCGAGCGCGTCCGCATCCGCGGCTTCGATACGGAAGAGATAGCCGTAATCGTCCGCCACGGTGTAACTGCCGCCCAGCTTCTGCACGATGCGTACTGAAGTTGCGGCAGGAAGAATTTTAGCCGTTCCCGCCGGGATCTCGACCGCCTTGCAATCGCGCGCGAGCTTGATGAGATTCGTGCCGTCCATGGACAATCACTCAGTGGAAATGGGTTGCTGCGCACCTTCGAGCGCGGCCCGCAGGGTGTGCCAGGCGAGCGTGGCGCATTTCACGCGCACCGGAAATTCGGAGACGCCGGAAAAGACGGCGAGCTTGCCGAGCGAACCTTCCTCGTTGGGCTGGCGGCCGGTGACGAGGCCGTGAAAACGCGCGAAAAGCCCTTCGGCTTCGGCTAGCGTCTTGCCCTTCACGGCTTGGGTCATCATCGAGGCGGAGGCTTTTGAAATCGCGCAGCCGGCGCCCTGAAAACTGACGTCGCGGATCGAATCGCCCTCCATTTCGAGATAGATCGTGAAATGATCCCCGCACAGCGGATTGAAGCCTTCGGCGGTGCGATTCGCCGCGGGCATCTCGCGAAAATTGCGCGGCGCTTTGCTGTGCTCGAGAATCACGTCCTGATAGAGATCGCGGAGCTCCGGCATCAGGCGAAAACCTCCTGCACCTTGCGGATCCCGGCGGCCAGGGCGTTCACTTCCTCGATGGTGTTATAGAGCGCGAAGGAGGCGCGCGCCGTGGCCGGAACGCCGAAGCGCTGCATCACGGGCTGCGCGCAGTGATGGCCGGTGCGAATCGCGATGCCTTCCTGATCGAGAATCGTGCCGACGTCGTGCGGATGCACATTTTCGAGAACGAAGGAGAGCACGCCCGCTTTTTCCTTGGCTGTGCCGATGAGGCGCACGCCGGGGATCGCGGACACAGCCGCCGTGGCGCGAGCCAGGATTTCGCGGCCATGCGCGCCGATGGCCTCGATTCCGAGGCGATTGACGTAAGCAATGGCGGCGCCCAAGCCGATCGCGCCCGAGACGTTGGGCGTGCCCGCTTCGAACTTATACGGCAGCTTGTTGTACGTGGTGTGCTCGAAGGTGACCGAGCTGATCATGTCGCCGCCGCCTTGATAGGGAGGCATGGCTTCCAGGAGCGCAGATTTTCCGTAGAGCACACCGATGCCCGTGGGCCCATACACCTTGTGACCGGAAAACGCATAGAAATCGCAGCCGAGCGAGCGCACGTCCACGGGCAGGTGCGGAACGGCCTGTGCGCCATCCAGAAAGACCGGGACATTGCGCGCATGGGCGAGATCGACGATCTGGCGGACGGGGACGATCGTTCCAAGGGCGTTCGAGACGTGGGTGACGGCGACCAGCTTCGTGCGCGCGGAAAGCAAAGATGCAAATCCATCGAGCAGCAATTCACCGGCGTCGTTTATGGGGGCAACGCGCAGGCTTGCGCCTTTTTCGCCGCACAGAATTTGCCAGGGCACGATGTTCGAGTGGTGCTCCATCGCCGTGATGAGAATTTCGTCGCCGGGGCCAACGTGCGCGCGGCCATAGGTCTGCCCGACCAGATTGATGGATTCGGTGGCACCGCGGGTAAAGATGATTTCATGCGCCGCCTCGGCGTTCAGAAAGGCGCGGACCGATTCGCGAGCCGCCTCGTATTCCTCGGTGGCGTGCTCGGAAAGGTAGTGCACGCCGCGATGGATATTGGCGTTCTCGCTTTCGTAATAGCGAGTGAGTGCGTCAATCACCACCTGCGGCTTCTGCGACGTTGCCGCATTGTCGAGATAAACGAGCGGATGCCCGTGAATTTGTCGGCGCAGAATCGGGAAATCGGCGCGAATGGCTTCCACGTCGTAGGGGCGGGTGGCGGCGGGACTCTGGATTTCGGTTGCGAGGCGCTTTGCGGGGGTGGTCATCCGCGTTCCTCCCCGTTTGCACTTGCGGCGGCAGCGACCGCGGCGGAGGCGGCAGACTCGCGCGCGGCACGCGTGGTGGCGAACAGGCGGCCGTGAATGAATTGCTCTGCGTAGGTGCGCGCGGGGCCCTCTTTCATGCGGTCGACGCACTCGCTGGCGAAGGCGAGCAGCAGCAATCGGCGCGCGGAGGCTTCATCAATGCCGCGCGACCGGAGATAGAAGAGCGCGTTTTCCTCGATCTGGCCGATGGTGGCGCCGTGGGTACACTTCACGTCGTCCGCGTAAATCTCAAGCTGGGGCTTGGTGTCCACCTGCGCATCGTCGGAGAGCAGGAGATTGCGATTGGTCTGCTTGGCGTCCGTCTTCTGCGCGTCCTTGTGGACGATAATGCGGCCGTGGAAGACGCCGTGGGCGTGCTGGTCCAAAATGCCATTGTAGAACTGCCGGCTGCCGCAATGCGGGCTGGCGTGTTCGACGAGCATGTAATTATCAAGGTGCTGCCGGCCGGAGCCGATGAAGAGTCCATTGATCAGGCATTCGCCGCCCTGGCCCGCAAGGACGGGATGGACATTATTGCGGACGATTGCGCCACCGGCGAGGATGGAATGCGAGGCTACGTTTGCATCCTGCCCCTGCTGGATGCGCAGGGTCGAAACGTTGAAGGACTGAACGTCCTCGCGCTCGATCATGTAGTGCGTCACGACGGCGTTATCACCCGCTACGATCTCCGTTGCCGTGTTGCAGAGCGCCACGCCGGGGGCGAGCGACGCGTATTCCTCGATCACGGTGATTTCGCTGCCTGCTTCGGCGACGATCAGGTTGCGCGGATGGCTCGCCAGGGGTTCGCTGCCTCCGGTGGAAAGAAAGAGGAGATGAATGGGCGCGGCGAGCGCGGCGCCCGGGCGAATACGGATATACGCGCCATCCTCGAGGAACGCGGTGTTGAGCGATGCAAACGCATCGCGCTGAATATTCAAGTAGCGGCCCAAGTGCGGCTCGAGTTCCCGCGGATGCGATTCGATTTCGGCGGCGAGGTTCGCCACGCGAACTGATTCAGGCAGCTTGCCCGAGTCGGATAAATGCGAAATGAAGCTGCCGTCTATGAAGACGAGCCGGCAGGCGGCGCCGGGCACCTGAAATGCCGCAAGGGTTTCGGCGGAGACGGAGGCGGCGCCGCGGCGCGGCAGGCGGAATCGAGTCTGCGCGATCGCGGAAACGCTAGTGAAGCGCCAATCTTCGGCGCGCGTGGTGGGGAATCCCATCTCGCAGAAGCGCGCAAAGGCTTCTTCACGCAGGCTTCGCAGCCAGGCGAGATCGCGTCCGGGCGCGGATTTGGCGAACGCGGCGAAGCTTTCGAGGTATGGCTGCAATTGTTCGGCCGAAGCGATCACTGCCGTGCCCTCCCGCTCATCGCGCTGCCTGGGCGCCGCCGCGCGCCGCGGGTTCAGGGACGCCATAGCCCGTGGATTCGAGCTCGAGCGCCAGTTCCGGCCCGCCGGAGCGCACGATTTTGCCGTCCACGAGGACGTGAACGCGATCCGGAACGATATAGTTCAGCAGCCGCTGGTAATGCGTGACGACGAGAAAAGCGCGGTCGGGGCCGCGCATGGCGTTCACGCCGGCGGCAACGATGCGCAGCGCGTCAATGTCGAGGCCAGAGTCCGTCTCGTCCAGAATGGCGAGGCGCGGCGCCAGGACGGCCATCTGCAGAATTTCATTGCGCTTTTTTTCGCCGCCGGAAAAAGCCTCGTTCACGGAACGGTTCATCAGCTTTTCGTCCATTTGCAGGAGCTTGGATTTTTCGCGCAGCAGCGGCAGAAAATCCATGGCGTCCATTTCGTCCTCGCCGCGATATTTGCGGACGGCATTGAGCGCGGATCGCAGGAAATATGCGTTGGTGATGCCGGGAATTTCCACGGGATATTGGAAGGCGAGGAAGAGGCCTTCGCAGGCGGCTTCTTCCGGCTTCATCGCCAGCAGATCCTTGCCGTTGAAGAGGACCTCGCCTTGCGTGATTTCGTAGCTTTCGCGGCGCGCAAGCACCTGGGCCAGCGTGCTCTTGCCCGAGCCGTTCGGCCCCATGATCGAGTGCAGTTCGCCGGAGCGAATCGAGAGGTTGAGGCCCTTCAGGATTTCGCGGTTATCTACCTTCGCGTGCAGATTCTTGATTTCGAGCAGATTCATCCGTTTCTCTCCGAATTGCGGCCGGCTGCCGAGAAGCCGCTGTGCTGTTTACCCGACGCTGCCTTCGAGGCTGACGCTCAGGAGCTTTTGCGCTTCCACGGCGAACTCCATGGGCAGCTCGCGGAAGACGCGCTTGCAGAAACCATTGACAATCATCGAGACGGCATCCTCGGCCTTGAGGCCGCGCTGGCGCAGATAGAAGAGCTGATCTTCGCCGATCTTGGAGGTTGAGGCCTCGTGCTCCATCCGCGCGGTGGAGTTTTTCACCTCGATATACGGGAACGTGTGCGCGCCGCACTGGTCGCCGATCAGCAGGGAATCGCACTGCGTGTAATTTCGCGCACCTGAGGCGCCCTTCAGGATTTTCACCTGGCCGCGGTAAGTGTTCTGGCCATGGCCGGCGGAAATGCCCTTCGATACGATAGTGCTGCGCGTGTTCTTGCCGATGTGAATCATCTTCGTGCCGGTGTCTGCCTGCTGATAATTATTGGTGAGCGCGACGGAATAGAACTCGCCGACGGAATTTTCACCCTGCAAGATGCAGCTGGGATATTTCCAGGTGATGGCCGAGCCGGTCTCCACCTGCGTCCACGAGATTTTCGAATTCTTGCCGCGGCAGGCGCCCCGCTTGGTGACGAAGTTGTAGATTCCGCCGCGGCCCTGCTTATCGCCGGGATACCAGTTTTGGACCGTGGAGTATTTGATCTGCGCGTTATCGAGCGCGATCAATTCGACCACCGCCGCGTGCAACTGATTTTCGTCGCGAATTGGGGCGGTGCAACCTTCGAGATAGCTCACGTACGCGCCTTCGTCGGCGATGATGAGGGTGCGCTCGAATTGTCCCGTCTCCGCCGCATTGATGCGGAAGTAGGTGGAAAGCTCCATCGGGCAACGCACGTCCTTGGGGACGTAGACGAACGAACCGTCGCTGAATACGGCTGCGTTCAGAGACGCGAAGAAGTTGTCCGTGTGCGGCACCACCGTGCCCAGATATTTCCGCACCAACTCCGGATGGTTCTTCACCGCGTCGGAGAAGGAGCAGAAAATCACGCCCGCTTCGGCGAGTTTTTCCTTAAACGTGGTGGCAACCGAGACGCTGTCGAACACCGCATCCACGGCCACGCCAGCCAGCCGCTTCTGTTCCCCGAGGGGAATGCCCAGCTTTTCGTAGGTGCGCAGAATCTCCGGATCGAGCTCGTCGAGGTTCTTGAGGCTCGGCTTTTGCTTCGGGGCGGAGTAGTAGACGATGTCCTGGTAGCGGATGGGCGGATATTTTACGTTGGCCCATTTCGGCTCCGCTTGCGACTTTTCGAGCGAGGCCCAGTGGCGATAGGCGTTGAGCCGCCACTCGAGCATGAACTCCGGTTCGTGCTTTTTCGCGGAAATCAGGCGAACGGTGTCTTCGCTGAGCCCTTTGGGAACGCGCTCTTCCTCGACATCCGTGACGAAGCCCCATTTGTAATCGCGTTCCGCCAGTTCTCGAATGGAATTCACATCCGAACTCATTGAATTCTCCCTCCCCCGGTCTGCGGGGGATTCGGCGCATGGCCGATGGACGCGATCAAATTGCCGCGCGCGTCCTTAATGCTGGCCAGTTGGAGAGGATGGATCAGGTCGGAAAGCGTCAGCGTTCCGAGCACACCTCGCACGGCCTGATTGATGATCTGCTGGTTGGCCTTGATCGGGCAGCAGGGCTCGATGCCACACAGGCCGGTAACGTCCGTGCTGCATTCGGTGAGCGCCACGGGACCTTCGAGCGCGGCGATAATTTCCATGAGGGAAATTTCGCGTGCTTCTCTAGCCAGGCTGTATCCGCCCTTTGTGCCGCGATGCGAGATCAGCAAGCCGTTCTGCGAAAGCTCCTTCAACAGGCGCGTGACGGTAGGCAGGGGCAGCTTGGATTCGACTGCCAGATCCCGCGCGGTGCGAAGCGGCGACGATTCGCCGCGCGCAAGGCAGGTCATCAGCACCAGCCCGTAATCCGTTAACTTGCCAAGCCTTACCATACGTGCCTTTGCGCTCCCCCGATGCCCAAACCATCTGTCC